>Ga0182742_1002711_pt1 | contig 19060 bp, 20 predicted proteins | sample eDN5th37CBELigMG_FD_128880 | JGI IMG/M metagenome (GOLD analysis project Ga0182742, IMG submission 128880) | Enriched Miracle-Growth compost microbial communities from Emeryville, California, USA - eDNA 5th pass 37_C BE-Lig MG (version 2)... ... | reverse complement strand
TGCGCGCTAACGGACATCACATACGCTTAGCGTTGTAGTGTGCATACAGACAACGCCAAAAACAAAAAGCTGCCCCTCAGCCATGAAGACCGAGGGACAGCTCCCCAAAAACTTACATCTCATATGTTACAGACACTGTCGTCGTAATTTCCAATTCACCAGGCTGCACCGGAGTGGTCACCGAATCCGCGGCCGCGGAAATGCCTACCGACGCCTTATTGTACACAATCGGAGGATATCCGCCGCTGGCGCCGTTGTGTGACACATGCAGAACATCCGTTACACTGCGTCCCGCCGCCTTGGCAATCGCATCAGCCTTCGCCTTCGCGTTTGCCATAGCCTTCTCAATCGCTTGAAGCTCGTATTCCTCAGCCTTCTCCGTACCGAATTGAATCCCGTTCACACTGTTGGCTCCGGCCGCGGATACGGCATCCAACATCTTACCCAGCGCATCCAAGTCGCGATACGTGACAGTCACCGTGTGGCTGGCGGTATAGCCGACAATCTTCGCTTGCCCCTTTTCGGAATAATCATAATTCGGGTTTACATAGAAGCCGCTTGTTTTAATATCAGCAGCAGCAACATTGAACTGTTCCTTGAGCACCTTCTCGATCGCACTAAACTTCTTCGCGTTCTCCGTCTGGGCTTCGTTTGCCGTTTGGCCTTGGGTGACGACTCCGAAATTGACATAAGCGACATCCGGCTCCACCGTAATCTTCCCTTCTCCGGTGACGGAGATCGTCCGTGCCTCTGATGCCGTAACACTGGCAGTTTCCGCAGCCATGGCCCTGTCCCCTTCCCAAGATTCTGCCGCTGAGGGACTGTACACTAATGCAGCGGCCAGCAGCAACCCTGCTGCTCCAATCGCAGCGAACCGTTTCACATCTTGCTTCATCGGATCCTGACTCCTTTAACAGGGTAATTTTTGTTACCCTTCAGACGAATCGATCAGTGCTAAGGTTGCAGATTTCAATCGGCCAGCGTCAAAATCTTCGCTTCCCCCGAAGTCACAACAACGGTATGCTCGAATTGCGCCACCATGCTGTCATCAGGCAGCAGCAAAGCCCAGCCGTCGTCGCCTTCCGTAACGCTTGTCGCTCCGGTGGATAAGAACGGCTCGATCGCGATGACAAGCCCTTTCTTCAACAAGCGGCGGTCGCGCGGCTCTGGATAGCTATAGACATAACTTGGCTCCTCATGGAGCTTTCGGCCTAAACCGTGCCCTGTTAAATTTCGTATGACCGTATATCCGTTAGCTTGAGCTTCCCGCAATGTCGCACGGCCGATCTCGCTCAGCTTGGCGCCGGACTTCGCCTTGGCAATTCCCGCGTACAAGGCGCGTTCCGTTGCCGCCAGCAGCCGCAGCTTCTCCGCAAATTTATGATCCGGTGAGAAATCGCGGTATGCATCAGGCTTCGTGCCGACGACCATCGAAGACCCTGTATCGGAATAAAACCCATCGAGCACCGCGGATACGTCGATATTGACCAGATCGCCTTCCTGCAGCACCGTCATCCCCGGAATCCCGTGCGCGACACAGCGGTTTACACTTATACATGTCGCCCCTGGGAAGTCGTACATCGCTTGCGGAGCGGATTGGGCGCCATGCTCCTTCAACACTCTCTCCCCGATCCGGTCCAGCTCAAGGGTCGTGATCCCCGGTTCCACAGCCTTCAGCATCGCCTCGCGAGCAGCGGCTACGGCGCGTCCCGCCAAGGCCAACCCCGCCAATTCCTTCTCTGTTGTCACAATCATCTGCTTACGTCCTCCCTTATCTCGAAAAAAGCCTCACCTTCCAGTGTATTGCCGGAAGCGAAGCTTTGTCATTTCTAAAGGATAAAGCGGCTTTGCCTAAAGCGCCGTTTCCCGGTTCATGGTGCAAAAAAGCTCCCGAATCATCATTCCGGAAGCTCCCCATATTTATTGATTTTCCAACTCTTCCTTGCTTACTAAAGCCACTAAAGCGTTTACAGCCTGCTCGGCGTCCGAACCCTCAGCACTTATGTAAATTTCCGTTCCCGAACTAATCGCTAAACTCATAATGCCCATAATGCTTTTCGCGTTGACTTTCTTCTCATCCTTCTCCACCATAATCTCGGATGAAAATTTATTAGCCTCTTGCACAAATAGCGCAGCGGGCCTAGCATGTAGACCTGTCTTTAACTTTACAACCACCGGTTGTCTCGTCATCGGATCCGATAACCCCCTTACCTTAAGTATACAATTTTCTCAACGGCCTAATACGAAGTTTTCCCTATTATAGCACTTTTCCACACCCGACACTACAATGTAAGCTTCGAATTATTGTAAATTTGGTTCATTTCGCAGTTTTTCCGCCAATTCGTCAATTTTACGCAGTCTATGGTTTACCCCAGACTTGCTCACTTTCCCTTTCAACATTTCCCCGACTTCCTTCAAGTTCATATCGGGATACTGCAGACGGATATAGGCAACCTCTTTCAGTTTTTCAGGGAGATTTTCAAGGCCAACCTTCTCTTCCAGCAGCTTGATGTTTTCAATCTGCCGCACCGCCGCTCCGATCGTCTTGTTCAAATTCGCGGTCTCGCAATTCACAATGCGGTTGACGGAATTCCGCATATCCCTCATAATGCGGACGTCCTCAAACTTCAGCAAGGCTTGATGAGCGCCGATGATGTTCAGCATCTCGATAATCTTTTCGCCTTCCTTAATATACAGGACATATCCCTTCTTCCGCTCGATGCAGCGGGAGTTCAGGTGGAACGTATTGGCAAGCTCGCAGAGCGCGCGGCAATGCGCTTCGTACATCGACGCAATCTCGAGATGGTAAGACGAACCTTCCGGATTGTTCACAGAGCCGCCGGCCAAGAACGCTCCTCGCAAGTAAGACCGCTTGCAGCACAGCTTCTGTATGATTTCCGGTTCGATGCCCGGTGTAAACTCAAAGCCGTCTTTAATAATGTAAAGCTGCTTTAACAGCTCCTCCACCTGCTTGGGAACCCGAACAATATAGATATTGTTCTTCTTTAGGCGCATTTTTTTACGGACGAGCACCTCCGCATGGACGCGAAACGAACGTTTCAACAAGGAGAAGATCCTCCGTGCGATGGCCGCATTCTCTGTGGAAATGTCCAACACGATCCTGCCGCCGGAAATCTGAATCGTGCCGTTCATGCGGATTAACGCGGAAAGCTCCGCCTTCGAGCAGCAAGCATCCGCCTCAATCAGCGTCAATTCCTTCTTCGTTTGTGCGGCGAATGACATGGAGCATCACCCCTTCTTTATCCATGTTTATTCACCCCGTGCCAGCCGATAGATATGCCGGCTCAGCTTGTTGGCGTCGTGGCGCAGTACGCCTTGGAACGTAACAAGATCATCACTGATCGTATGATACCCCATACTCCGTAACGTCTCGAAGTCGGGAGTCACCACGTCCGCTCCCTTCTCGGCGTATAAACTGCGAATATGCCTGGGGATTTCACTGTTATTCACAATGACGTGCTCGAACAGTTTTCCGCCTGCATGTTTCGTGATTGCATTCACATGGTCGGATGCGGAATAACCGTCGGTCTCACCGGGCTGCGTCATCACATTGCATATATATATTTTCACGGCGTCGTTGGCGCGAATGGCTTCGACAATGCCGGGAACCAATAAATTCGGGATTATGCTCGTATACAAACTGCCTGGACCAAATACGATCGCTTCCGCCGATTGAATGGCCTCGATCGCCTCGGGCAGCGGTGTAATCTCAGCGGATTGGAGAAACACGCGTTCTATCCTTCCGCCGTACTTCGCAATTTTCGACTCGCCCTGCACCACGGTGCCGTCTGCCATCTCAGCCATCAGGACGACGTTGTCCTTCGAAGCCGGAAGCACCGTTCCTCGGACAGCGAGCACTCGGCTAAGTTCCCGTACGCCGGCGACGAAATCGCCCGTAATATCCCTTAGTGCCGCCAAAATCAAATTGCCCAGACTGTGTCCCGCCAACCCTTTCCCATTGGAGAAGCGGTACTGCAGAAGCTCGCTCAGAACCGGTTCGGAATTGGCAAGGGCGCTGATGACACTGCGAATATCTCCAGGGGGCGGCATATCCAGCTCGTCCCGCAGCCGTCCGGAGCTTCCGCCGTCATCTGCCACAGTAACGATGGCCGTAATGTCCACCGGCTGCTCCTTCAATCCGCGAAGCATGACAGACAAGCCCGTCCCGCCGCCGATCACGACGACACGGGGATTGGGCGAACGTTTCTGTTCTTTCTGTTCCAAGCGAACCGCTCCTTTCTATCCGCGATCGCGGTCCGCATCCCGATGATGCACCCGTACCGACTCGGTCTCGGTGCCTTCGAATGCCTTGCTCAAATATTCGGCGATCGCAACCGACCGATGCTTTCCGCCTGTACAGCCGATTCCGATGACGACTTGGCTTTTGCCTTCCTTGCGGTATTGCGGAATGAGGAAATTCAACATATCCAGAAGTTTGGAAAGGAAGGTTTGCGTTTCGTTCCACTTCATTACATAATCGTACACTTCAGTTTCCTTGCCGGTATACGGGCGAAGCGTCTCTATGTAATGCGGATTCGGCAGAAAGCGTACGTCAAAAATCAAATCCGCGTCAATCGGAACGCCGTATTTGAAACCAAAGGATACAATATTTAACGACATGGCGCCGACATCGGCATCCGTATATCTTGCAATAATCTTCTTCTTCAGATCGGCAGGCTTAAGGTTGCTCGTATCGATCACCGTCGAGGCGAGCCCCTTCATCTCTTCAAGCAAAACCCGCTCATGTTGTATGCCTTCAAGCGGCGCTCCGGCGGGAGCGAGCGGATGCCTCCGGCGGCTTTCCTTATACCGCTGTACCAGTACAGAATCCGTTGCATCCAAATACAAAATTTCGTAAGTGACCGTTGACTCTTCCTTGAGATAGTGGAGCGATTCGGAGAGGGCTGTAAAGAACTCTCTCCCGCGCAAATCGATCACCAGCGCTACCTTGCCGATCCGGCCCTGCGATTGTTCAATCAATTCAGCAAATTTCGGAATCAGAACCGGAGGCAGGTTGTCTACGCAGAAGAAACCTAAGTCCTCAAGACTCTGGACGGCGATAGTTTTCCCCGCACCCGACATGCCGGTGATAATGACCAACCGCGCGGGAGTCTCAGTCTGCTGCTGTTCGTTCGGTAGGTTCGACTCCATCCTGCTCCCTCCTCTGGTTTACAATGCGCGAAGATGCAATCCTGCTGCTCCAATAATTCCCGCGTCGTTGCCCAGCTCTGCGGGTACGACATCGACACCGACCCGCGCCGCTTCCGGCGTATACTTCTCGTAAGCATGCCGAACCGCGTCGAATAAAATATCTCCCGCCTTCGACACCCCGCCGCCGATAATAAACCGCTGCGGGTTTACAATCATCGCGGTTGCGGACATCGCTTTTCCGAGGTAGAGGGCCGCCCGCTTCACGATGCGAAGCGCCACTTCATCGCCCGCCTTCGCCGCGTCAAACACATCCTTCGCCGTAATGTTCGGATGCCCGGAGAGCAGCGTATTGTCACCGCGTTCTACCGCGTCTCTCGCCATGCGGGCGATCCCCGTCGCGGAGGATACTGTCTCAACGCAGCCATATTGCCCGCAGCCGCATTGGATCGCTTCCATATCGGGAACGACCTGCACATGCCCAAGCTCCCCGCCCATACCCGTCGAGCCTTCGTAGATTTTTCCGCGAATGATAATTCCGCCGCCTACGCCCGTTCCGAGCGTATAAACGACGATGTTTTCCAACCCTTTGCCGGCGCCGCTCCACGCTTCCCCAAGCGCAGCTACGTTAGCGTCGTTGTTGATCTTAACCGGCTTATTCAAAATTTGTTCCAGCTTCGCCTTCACCGGAACGTCCTTCCAACCGGGCAAGTTCGCTGAATGGCGCATAATCCCTTGTGCGATGTCCATAAACCCGGGAATCCCGATGCCGATCCCCGCAATACTCTCCCAGTCGTACCCATGATCTTCCGTAATTTGACGGGCATATTTCGCAATGTTCGCCAGAACGCCGTCAGGTCCGCCCTCCGTGCCGGTAGGGCCCTCCATCTTATGCAATAAAGCACCGTTTGCATCGCAAATACCGACCTTAACCGTCGTACCTCCGATATCTACCCCGATATACAATGACTGAGACATCAGGACATCCACCTCATCACCGTGATTATTCTGAACCCACTATATGATAAACTGCTTCGACAGGTCAAGGACAAAAGGACGCCGCCCGGCTTTATAGCCGGACGGCGCACACCCGCAATAACCGAGGGTTTTATTTCGACAATGTCTCGCTCCAGTCATGCGCGGCGCTGCCTTCTAAGAAGCGCTCCGCGTCCAAAGCCGCCATACAACCGCTGCCCGCGGCCGTAATCGCTTGCCGGTACTTATTGTCTTGTACGTCGCCACAAGCAAATACACCCGGAATGTTCGTCTCCGTAGAACCCGGCTTCACCCGAATGTAGCCGACCTCATCCGTGTCAATGACGCCGCCGAGGAATTTCGTGTTCGGCGTATGCCCGATCGCCACGAAGATCCCGTCCGTCTCGAGGATCTCCTCTTCGCCCGTCTCGTTGTTGCGAACCTTTAAGCCAGTTACGCCCTTCTCGCCCGCAATCACTTCAAGCGGCGTGCGGTTCAAGGCCCACTTGATCTTCTCGTTCGCCTTCGCGTAGTCCTGCATGATCTTCGATGCGCGGAGCTCGTTGCGGCGGTGCACCAACGTCACTTCGGAAGCGAATTTCGTTAAGAACTGCGCTTCCTCCATTGCGGAATCGCCCCCGCCAACGACAATAATCCGCTTGCCGCGGAAGAAGAAGCCGTCGCAAGTCGCGCAAGTGCTGACGCCGCGGCCGACATTCTCCTTCTCGCCCGGGATCCCGAGGTATTTCGCCGATGCGCCCGTCGAGATGACCAACGCTTCGGTTTGAATTTCTTCATCGCCTTCCAAGAACAATGTGAACGGACGCTTCGAAAGATCGACGCTGTTCACCCAGCCGGTCCGGAATTCCGCCCCGAACCGCTCTGCTTGCTTACGCATATTATCCATCAGCTCAGGACCCATGATCCCTTCAGGGAATCCTGGGAAGTTCTCCACTTCCGTCGTGGTTGTGAGCTGGCCGCCCGGCTCCGGACCCTCAATGACCAGAGGGTTCATGTTCGCCCGCGCCAAGTAAATCGCAGCAGTAAGTCCGGCAGGTCCGGTCCCTACAATGATGACTTTCCGCATATCCTGCTCCTCCTAACTCTTCCGATCATCTGTATTCTATGTCTGTTTCCGCATAACCCGTAACCCATAGAATAAATTAGAATGATTATTAACTACTACTCTATATTACAATTTTTTGTGAAATTTCGCAAAGATCGCGTTCATCTTCTCACGCAAGCCGCAAACTTCGTCGATCCACTTGGCGTTTCGGCTGACGGTCGTGATCGATACGCCGTATCTGAGGGCAATGTCTTGGTACGTTGCCGTTCGGCGGTGCATCTTTGCGGTTAAGTATTCGAGCGCCGCCGACCAGCCTTCCTTCTTCGTGATTTTGGGGATCGCCGGATACGTTCTGCTTAAGAACTCCACCCACAGGGTTGTCATATCAAGCTGTTGGATCAGATCGTACCGAGACGACATCCGCTCCATCGCCAGATCGATAATTTGCTGCCATTCGGCTTGCCATACCGGTAAATTCGGCGTGTACACGTTCTTCTCGATGGTCACCTCGCGCCCTGCGATCATCGCCGGCAGCGTCTCTTGCACACCAACCTGCCGCAGCGCGAACACGGCCACCTTTTTCACATAATCTTCTTCACCCGGATCCGACAGCAGCTTCCGAAGCGCATCGGTCATCTGTTCGTCGCCGAGCGTGCCGTGATTTTGGATCACCTGCAGCTTCATCTGCCGATCGCCATGGCGCAGTGCCCAGAAGAAAGAAAACCGCAGCAGCGGATCCTGCTTCACCGGCGTTATTCCCGCACTGCGCGCGCGCTGCAGCTGGCGAATTTGCTCCTCGAAGGGCAGATGATAATAATAATGGATTGTTATCGGTCCCGTCCCGGATTGGATCCCATCCTCTAATTCATCCAGCGCATCCATGTAAAACCTCGGGACATCGGAGCCCGGATCCAGCTTCTCCGCCTGCTTCCAATATCGCCGCGCTTCCGCCGTTCTGCCCAGATTGCAGCAAGCGGCGGCGGCATAATGGTGAAGGCAAGGATCCGCCAGCCCCTGCTCCGTTCTCAGCAATCTTCGGAAATGTGTCAAAGCCGCTGTATGATCCCCAAGCACTCCCATCGTCGTCGCAAGCTTGAAAGCATGCTCCTGATGGTATGGCACGGTTTTCCGCAGCGTGGCTTCGATTTCCGCAACATGCTCCTCGTTACCTGCAAAGTAGTGGAAGATCGCCAAGTTACACAGCCCGTGCAGGTTTCCGGGATCCTCCTCCAGCACAAGTCCTACAGCATCAAGCGCGTCCTTAAACCGTCCAACATAATAATAAGCCAACGCAAGATTATTATGTGCCGCCGAAAACTCCGGATACATCTTGACCAGCTTCTCCAGCAGCTTAATGGCCTCGATGTACTTGCCTTCTTCAAGCAAAGCGCGTGCCCGGTCGTGCTCGATGATGCCTTCTCGGCTTTTAATCTTGGTCAATTGGATCGGACGCATCAGCTCGATGCTGAGCATCTCCATCATTTCTTCGGATTCATCAATATAATGGCCGTACGGGTCGTGCTCCAAATAATGGCGCAGCGCCTTCTCCGCCTCTTCAAACTGCTCCATATTGGCAAAATTGTTAGCCATGTAAAAATAACATTCGGTCATCGTCGGGTCGATGCGGTCCACTACGTATCTAAGTACTCGGTTGGATTCCGCGTAATTGCCCATTTCGGACAGAATGCCCGCCATATTGCAATGGCTCACCGGATTGTTCGGCTCATATTCAACCGCGCGGCGGAAATATTTCAACGCCCGGTCATAACGGTACCGATCAAGAGATTGAACCGCTCTTTCAAAGAAGAACGCCGCATCCAACTCCAACGGGATGACTTTACGATTGTGCAGCAGATGCTTAGTCTTTTCCAAGCGTGGCTCTCCTTCCGTACGCAGTCTCTACGAATATGAGTAGAGTATACCACAGATTCCGGGTTGCCGCCGAATTAGACGCCGCCGCTGCGGAACAATACCGAGATCGACCCGCCGCCGTGAATGATCTCAATGGCATGGGCAAGCAGCGGTGCTACGGAACGAACCTCCAGATTGCTTGGCAGCTCCTCCGGCAGTTGAATCGAATCCGTTACCAGCACCTTCGCGATATTCGGATGGTTCATCCGCGTAATCGCGCCGTTGGAGAACACGGGATGGGTCGCGCAGACGATGGCGTCGTTGGCGCCCTTCTCCTTCAGGCCCTCCACAACGTTAATGATCGTAGATCCGGTATCAATCAAGTCCTCTATAATAATCGGCGTCTTTCCTTCGACATCACCGATAATATGTGTGATTGTCGCTTCGTTGTGCGACGGTCTGCGCTTAATCATTATCGCGAACGGCAAGTCGAGGAAGCCCGCCAGCTTCTCCGCCGTCTTCGCGCGGCCCGCGTCCGGGGAGACGACGATCGGATTCGGTACGTCCAGCTTGCGGATTTCGTCGCAAATCAGGTCCAGCGCCGTCAGATGATCCACCGGAATGTTGAAGAAGCCTTGAATTGCCGGAGCGTGCAGGTCGATCGTAACGACGCGCGAGGCGCCGACCGTAGCCAATACATCCGCCACCATCTTCGCGCTGATCGGCTCCCGCGGAGCGGACTTTCTCTCCTGCCGGGCATATCCGTAATACGGCAGCACTACCGTGATCGTCTTGGCGGAAGCCCGCTTCGCCGCGTCGATCATGACCATAAGCTCTACCAGATGCTCGTTGATCGGATACGACAGCGATTGGACTAAATACACGTCATAGTTCCGGATCGATTCCTCGTAGTGAACGTAAATTTCCCCGCTCTTAAATCGGGAAAGCTTAATGCTCCCCAACTCAATGCCAAGCTCCTTACACATTGCAGCCGCCAAAGGCTGATTCGACGACCCGCTGAAAACTTTTACCTTTCCGTCATGCAGCGTCATTCCCGCTTGTCCCCCTAAAGAATGATCCGTGGTTCATTATTTTTTGTGCCGGCCTTCCAGCTCTTTCAGCACTTCATCAAGCGGCAGCTTCTGTTCTTGAAGCAGCACCAGCAGGTGGAAGATCAAATCGCTCGCTTCCCACCGCAATTCCTCCGCGCTCCGGTTTTTCGCCGCAATGATGACTTCACCCGCTTCTTCGCCGACCTTCTTCAGAATCTTATCAACGCCCTTCTCGAACAGGTACGTCGTATAAGCGCCTTCCGGCATCTCCCGCTCCCGCTCGGCGATGACACGTTCCAACTCCTCTATTATAGCAAAACGATTCGCGCGTGGCGCCTCCTTCGTCTCTGCAACCTGCAGTCCGCTGTAGAAACAAGTTTGCTCACCTGTATGGCAAGCCGGACCGTTCGGAAGCACTTCAACCAGCAGCGTGTCCCCATCGCAATCCAGCTTGATCGAGATCAGCTTCTGTGTATTGCCGGAGGTTGCCCCCTTATGCCACAGCTCGCTGCGGGAGCGGCTCCAGAACACGGTCTCGCCCTTCTCCAGCGTTGCGCGCAGCGACTCCTCGTTCATGTATGCCAGCATCAGCACGTCCTTCGTCCGCGTGTCCTGCACGACTGCCGGCACCAAGCCTCGATCGTCCCATTTGATGGCGGCGGTGAGCTCGTTTGCGTTCATGAATGTCGTTGTTCCTGTCATCGTACCTCTACTCCTTTTCCGAACAAGTAGCCCTTCACTTGGTCGATCGTAATCTCTTTATAGTGAAAAATAGTTGCCGCAAGCGCCGCGTCCGCCTTCCCCTCCGTGAACACATCCGCGAAATGCTCCACCTTCCCGGCCCCGCCCGATGCGATGACCGGAATGCCGACGCTCTCCGAAATCGCCCGCGTCAGCTTAAGATCGAAGCCGTCCTTCGTGCCGTCCGCATCCATCGAGGTCAGCAAAATTTCACCGGCGCCCCGTATTTCAGCTTCCTTCGCCCACTCGATCGCTTTGCGCCCCGTCGGCTTTCGCCCGCCATGAGTGTATACCTCCCAGGTGCCCCACTCTTCGTTGAACCGCGCGTCGATGGCGACGACGATGCATTGGCTGCCGAACTTTCGAGCGCCCTCAGAGATGAGGTCCGGATTGAGCACTGCCGCCGTGTTGATGCCGGTCTTATCCGCGCCCGCGCGAAGTATCCGCTTCATATCGTCCACCGACGAAATGCCGCCGCCGACGGTGAACGGAATGCTGATTTCCCCGGCCGTCTTCTTCACGACGTCAACCATCGTGGCTCGCCCTTCATGAGAGGCGGAAATATCGAGAAATACGAGCTCGTCGGCACCTTCATGATCGTACAGTGCTGCGAGCTCGACAGGGTCCCCCGCGTCGCGCAGGTTTACAAAATTAACCCCCTTAACAACGCGGCCATCTTTAACATCAAGGCAAGGAATAATTCGTTTCGTTAACATTTGGCAACAGTCCCCTTTCACCGCCGCGCCCCGTTGCGGCAGAACGCGACAACCTCGCGATACGGAAGATCGCCCCCGAAAATATCGAGCGCGCTGCCGATCGTAATATCAAGCTTGCCTCCGGTAATCTCACGGAAACGTTCAAGATCCTCGATGGACCTTGCTCCGCCGGCATAGGTCGTCGGAATCGTCGTCCACTCCGCCAATTGGGCCGCCAGCTTCTCCTGCACTCCCTCTCGCTTGCCCTCTACATCAACAGCGTGAACGAGAAATTCATCGCAATACGATTCCAATACGGCGATGTTCGCCGCATTCACTTCCACATCGCTGAACGTCCGCCATTGATTCGTAACGACAACATATTTGCCGTCGCGTTCCTTACAGCTTAAGTCGATGACAAGACGCTCCTTGCCGATCTTGGAGACGATCGTTTCGAGATGATCCCAATTCAGCTTGCCGTCTTGGAAAATGTATGAGGTCACAATGACATGGGATGCTCCCAGCTCCAGATAGCGGGCTGCATTGTCCGCATTCATCCCGCCGCCGATCTGCAAGCCTCCGGGATAGGCGCGGAGCGCCTCCTCCGCCGCTTGCTCGTTGCCGCCGCCCAGCATAATGATATGTCCCCCGGTCAACCCGTCATCCCGGTACATGGAGGCGAAGTAACCCGGCGAATGGCCGGAGACGAAATTTTCCACAACGCGGCTCGGGTCCGGCTGCAGCGTTTCGCCGACAATTTGCTTGACCTTGCCCTGGTGGATATCGATACACGGTCTGAATTTCACTTTATTCTTATCCTTTGCTCGAAATGTTTGGTGCGGCGGTTGTGCAAAGCTTCAGGAAATTGCCGAGGAGCTTCATGCCTGTGCCGCCGCTCTTCTCCGGATGGAACTGCATGCCGTAGACGTTGCCGCGCCCGACCACGGCAGAAACCTCGCCGTAATAATCGGCCGTCGCGAGCAGATCGGAGCGTTCCTCCGGAATGACTTTGTACGAATGAACAAAGTACGCGTGTCCTCCATCGATGTCACGGAAGATCGGATCGTCCTTCAGCAGCTGCAGCCGGTTCCAGCCCATATGCGGCACCTTGAAGCTGCCGCGGAACCGAACGACCTTCCCGGGGAGCAGGTTCAACCCCTCATGCCGGCCATGCTCCTCGCTCTCCGAGAAGAGCAGCTGCATGCCGAGGCAGATGCCTAAGAGCGGCTTGCCGCCGGCAGCCGCCTCTCGGATCGTCCGCTCCAACCCTGTGCCGCGGATCAGCTTCATGGCGTCGGGAAAAGCCCCGACGCCGGGCAAGATCACTCCATCCGCAGCCAGAATCGCTTCATGATCGGAAGTAACCGTTGCCTCGTAGCCGATCCGCCCTACCGCTTTCTCGACACTATGAAGATTTCCCATGCCGTAGTCGATAATGGCGATGCTCATCGGTTTAGAGCACTCCTTTCGTAGATGGAACGCCGGATACCCTCGGGTCAATGGCGGTCGCTTCGTCCAGCGCGCGGCCTAATGCTTTGAATACCGCTTCGATCATGTGGTGCGTGTTCCGCCCGTAGTGAACGATAACATGCAGCGTAATCCGCGACTCGAGCGCGAGCTTCCAGAGGAACTCATGCACCAGCTCGACGGTGAAGGATCCAACCGTTGCCGCCGGGAACTCGCCCTTCAGCTCAAAATGCGGCCGCCCGCTAATATCGATGACGACCTGCGCCAGCGCCTCGTCCATCGGCACAAATACGCTGGCATACCGCTTAATGCCGCGCTTGTCGCCGAGCGCCTCCTTCAGCGCGGCGCCGAGGCAAATACCGATGTCCTCTACGGTGTGGTGATCGTCAATTTCAATGTCGCCCCGCGCGTTCACTTTCAAATTAAACTGGCCGTGCTTTGTAAATAAGTCCAACATATGATTCAGGAACGGCACGTCCGTTTCCAATTCCGCAACGCCTGTCCCGTCGATCGTAAAGTCTAATTGAATATCTGTCTCGTTCGTCTTTCTTGCGACTGCCGCTTGTCTCCATTCTGCCACTTGCGTGTACCTCCGCTCCAATTCAGAATTCGTTACCCGTTCCGTTCCGCCGTTAAGCGCACCTCGATCGCTCTCGCGTGTCCCTCAAGGCCTTCGCGGCGCGCGAGCGTCATAATGTGTTCACCGCTCTCGAAGAGCGCCTGACGGCTGTATGAGATCAAGCTCGAGCGCTTCAAGAACGTGTCGACACCGAGCGGCGAGAAGAATCGCGCCGTCCCGCTCGTCGGGAGCACATGGTTCGGTCCCGCATAATAATCGCCCACCGGCTCCGAGCTGTAATCGCCAAGGAAGATCGCGCCTGCGTTCTCAATGCGGCCGAGCCAACCGAGCGGATCCTCTACCATCAGCTCGAGATGTTCCGGCGCCAGCCGGTTGCTGACAGCGATAGCTTCTTCGAGGCTCTCCGTCAGCAAGATCGCCCCATGGCGCCGCACCGATTCCGCCGCGACGGTCTTCCGCGGCAGGGCGTCAAGCTGGCGTTCCACCTCCGCCTGCACAGCCTTCGCTAAGCGTTCCGACGGAGTCAGCAATACCGCAGACGCCATCTCGTCGTGCTCCGCTTGCGAGAGGAGATCCGCCGCGATATAAGCGGCGTTCGCCCGGTCGTCGGCAATGACGACGATTTCGCTCGGTCCCGCGATCGAGTCGATGTCGACGACGCCGTACACGAGGCGCTTCGCCAGCGCCACGAATATATTGCCCGGCCCGACAATCTTGTCGACGGCCGGAATCGTCTCGGTGCCGTAGGCAAGCGCGGCAATCGCCTGCGCGCCTCCGACGCGGTACACCTCGGTCACTCCCGCCTCCGCGGCCGCCACCAAGATGTAGGGGTTAATGCCCTCTTGGCCGGCCGTTGACGGGGGCGTCACCATCACGATTTCCTGTACGCCCGCAACAGACGCCGGGATAATGTTCATCAGCACGGAAGACGGATACGCCGCCTTCCCGCCCGGCACGTAGACGCCAACCCGCTTCAGCGGCCTGACAATCTGTCCGAGCATCGTCCCGTTCGGCTGGGCGTCGAACCACGATTGCTTCAGCTGCTTCTCATGATAACTCCGAATATTTTTCGCAGCTCCGCGCAGCGCCGCCGTAAACTCCGGGTCGACTTGATCGTATGCCGCTTGAATCTCTTCCTGCGTCACCCGCAGCTCCGGCGCCGTCAACGTGACCCGGTCCAGCTTCGCCGTATATTCCAGCACCGCTTGGTCTCCCTCGGCGCGCACCCTCTCGACAATGTCCCGCACAATCCGCTGCTCTTCCGCGTTCTCTGTGTCGATGCGGCGGTCCAATGCAAACTCGGAGGGACGCATGATCCTCATGCTCATGTCGCTCATCGCTCTCTCCCCTTATGATTTCACGCTCTCGCACGCGGCCAGCCGGTCGCACAGCGCCTGTACCGCATCGCTCTTCATCCGATAGCTGACCCGGTTCGCAATCAGGCGGCTGGTGATGTCGAACATCTTCTCCATCTCCACCAAGCCGTTCTCCCGCAGCGTTGTTCCGGTTTCCACCATATCAACGATACGATCCGCCAAGCCGATTAACGGCGCCAGCTCGATCGACCCGTTCAGCTTAATCACTTCCACCTGCTGTCCCCGCTCGCGGAAATATCGCGACGCCGTATTCGGGTACTTCGTCGCCACCCGCGGATGGAACGACGGCTGCCAATCGGGCAGCCCGATCACAGACATCCGGCACCGCGCGATACCGAGATCCAGCAGCTCATATACGTCGCGGTTATCCTCCGCCAATACATCCTTGCCGACGATGCCCAAGTCTGTGACTCCATACTCCACGTATGTGGGCACATCGACCGGCTTCGCCATAATAAATTCCATATTCAATTCAGGAATTGGAATAATCAGCTTGCGCGATTCATCCAGATCCTCGGGAAGCTCCAAGCCCGCCTCACGGAACAATTCCGCCGCTTTCTTATAAATTCTTCCCTTCGGCATTGCGATTCGCAGCGTATCTCCGGTCATGCCTGATGCTCCTCCTTCCCCGAGTCGCTGAAAGTAACGATCGTATTGTATTCAGATGCGCGTTCCGCACGCACCGCTTCCTTCTCCGCTTCTTCCACCCGCATCGTCGTCACCGATACGTCGCCCTTTGCTCGGAGTGTCGCCGCATACCGCAGCGCTTCTTCCCTGTACGCCCGCGTGTACACAACAAGAATCCTATGGGGCTCAAGTCCGCCCGCCGTTCCGTTCGCCGCAATATACTCTAGAATTCGATTCGTCTTCAACGCGAAGCCCGTAGCCGGCGCGGGACGCCCGAATTGTCCGAGCAAGCGATCGTAACGGCCCCCGCTAAGCACCGGGAACCCGAGATCCGAAGCGTACCCTTCGAAGGTTACGCCTGTGTAATAGTTAACGTCCCCTGTCAACGTCAGATCGATCAGCACATCGCTGACTGCGTCATATGCCTGAAGCACATCCCATACCTCGCATAGGTACCGGATCGTCCCTTGCGTCTCCGCGCTGTTCGATAACGCCAGCGCTTGCTCGCATATTTCCTGGCCGCCACGCAGCCGGAGAATGCCCTCGAGCTCCGCCACAGCCTTCTCGCTAAGCTCCAATCGGCGCAGCTCTTCGCGGTACCCGACATAGTCCCGTCGGAACAACCGGTCCTTCAGCGACTCCTGATCACTGACACGGCCCGGCAGCGCCTCTTCGAACAATCCGTTCAGAAAACCGGCATGCCCGATGGCAACGCGGAACTTCCGCACGCCAGCCGCCTTCAGCGACGCGATGGCAAGGGCAATGACCTCCGCATCCGCCTCGGGGCTTCCCTCACCCACCAGCTCCACGCCGGTCTGGAAAAATTCCGAGTTGCGTCCCGCTTCCTCCTCGATCGAACGAAATACGTTCGCGTGGTATGACAGCCGGATCGGGAACGGTTGATTCCGTAGCAGCGACGCAACCACGCGCGCAATCGGCGCCGTCATGTCCGAACGCATTACAAGCGTCGTTCCCCAGCGGTCTAACAGCTTAAACAGCTTCTTATCATCCGTAGAGCTTGCCACCCCAACGGTATCGTAAAATTCTAATGTCGGCGTAATGATTTCGCGATAACCCCAGCGGCGCATACATTCCAGCACGTTCGACTCGATTCGTCGGAGACGTTCCACAGCCTCGGGCAAGTAATCGGTCACGCCGATCGGTTTCTCGAACACCTTAGGCTTTGACATCGTATTCTCCCCTCTATCTTTAACACTTCGCAATACTTTATTGCGTTAAAGTGCTACCATATTAGCAAATGAAAGTAGTAATATGACTATAACACGCAACGGGTAAAGCGTCAAATGGAGCCACGCTTTACCCGTCTTCTAGTTTGCGAATGATTCGCATCGGATTCCCGCCCACGAAGGTTCCCGGGGGAACATCCTTATGAACGACAGAGCCTGCTGCAACGACCGCCCTGTCGCCGATGACGACGCCGGGCAATATGATGCTGCCCGCGCCAATCATCACCTCATCCCCGATTACAACCTCGCCGAGGCGGTACTCTCGGATTAAATATTCATGCGTTAAAATCGTCGTATTATATCCTATGACGCAATTGTTCCCGACGCGGATGCGCTCCGGGAAAAATACATCCGGCATGACCATCAGCGCAAAGGAAGTCTTCTCCCCGACCTTCATCCCGAGCAGCCGCCGGTACATCCACCGTTTCACGGTCAAGAACGGAGTGTATCGGGAAATTTGGATGACGATAAAATTTCTTACCGCCTTCCAGAAGCTTACCGTCCGGTACATATGCCAGAGCGCATTCGCGTCCTTAGAAGGCGCGGGATAATGCTCCAGTCGCCTCATCGCGGATCATTTTCCTCAATATCGTTGGTCTTCAGCTCACTCTCCGGGTCAGCCTGCTGCTCCGGCTTCGTCTCTGCGAGAACCTCCGCCGTCTGTTCCTTCGTGGATACGATCGGGTCGGAATACCGCTCTTGCGAGTATCCCTTCGCTCTGCGGAACATGATTAGCGCAATCGCTCCAATGATGGCGACAATGGCGACAATCTGCGAAATGCGGATGTTCCCGTAATCCATGTGCCCCGGAGGCGCCCACAGCAGCATCGGCGACCACAAGGCGTTCACGAAGCTCTCCAGCCACGCCGGTCCGGTAAACGCCAATGAATCTGTGCGCAGTCCTTCAATAAAGAAGCGGCCGAGGGAATACCAGATCGCGTAGCTGAGCAAGATTTCGCCGGCGCGTACGAATGTTTGCCGCCTAAGCAGGAACAACAGCAAGACACCCACGAAATTCCACAGCGATTCATAAAGGAAGGTCGGATGGCGATACAAGCCGTCGATCAGCATCTGATTGACGATGAAATCCGGCAAATGCAGATTGTCCCTCAGGAACGATTCCGTCACCGGACTTCCGTATGCCTCTTGGTTCATAAAGTTGCCCCAGCGGCCGATCGCCTGTCCAATCAAGAGCGAAGGCGCGCAAATATCGGCAATTCTCCAGAAGTTGTAGCCTTTCTTTCTAATATAGATGAAGCCTGCAATGAGCGCGCCGATCAGCGCGCCGTAGATAGCTATGCCGCCTTCCCAGATCTTTATGATATCAATCGGGTTATCTTTGTAATCCTGCCACTTGAACGCGACATAATACAAGCGCGCGCCCACAATTGCGGAAGGCACGCCGATCAGCAGCAAATCCATAAAGAAATCCGGGATGATGCCGAACCGCTTTCCCTCCCGTACCGCAAGCAGCAATCCGACCAACGCAGCCGTTCCGAGAATAATACCGTACCAGCGCACGGGAAGCGGTCCGAGCGTGAAAGCAATCGGATTGATTTCCAGCGCGAGTGCCAAACTAAGTTGCATAGAATCGGTGCCCCTTTCGTTATTCCATCTCTTCGTAATCTTCCGAGATCGTCTGCGTGAGCCGCGTTGTAAATTCCTTAGCCGCGTTATGACCCATGTTTTTCAATCGGTAGTTCATGGCCGCCACTTCAATAATAACGGCTAAGTTCCGGCCCGGCCTTACCGGAATCGTAATGAGCGGCAGCTCCGTATCGATAATCTTTGTTTTCTCCTCATCCAGCCCTAGCCTGTCATACTGTTTATCCTGCTGCCATGCTTCCAACCGGGCGACAACGGAAATTTTCTTCAGGTTCCGCACCGCGCCTACTCCGAACAGTGTCAGCACGTTAATGATTCCGAGGCCGCGAATTTCAAGCAGATGTTTAATCAACTCCGGCGCATTGCCGTGCAGCTCGTTATCTGCCGTCTGGCGAATTTCCACTGCGTCATCCGCGACGAGACGATGTCCCCGTTTCACTAGCTCCAGCGCGGTCTCGCTCTTTCCGATGCCGCTGGAACCTGTAATCAGCATACCAACCCCATAAATATCAACAAGAACGCCGTGGATCGTCGTTGAAGGCGCCAGCCTGTTTTCCAGGTAGCCTGTCAACCGGCTTGCCAGCGTTGTGGTCGTCGTGGAGCTGCGCA
>Ga0182742_1002710_pt1 | contig 19063 bp, 11 predicted proteins | sample eDN5th37CBELigMG_FD_128880 | JGI IMG/M metagenome (GOLD analysis project Ga0182742, IMG submission 128880) | Enriched Miracle-Growth compost microbial communities from Emeryville, California, USA - eDNA 5th pass 37_C BE-Lig MG (version 2)... ... | reverse complement strand
GCGAGTCGTTGCGGATCAGGGCCTCCCACTGGCTGGGCGTTCCGGCCAGGATCGTCCGATCGACGGGGAGGAGCGCTTCGAGCGCGACGTTGGCGGTCTCGGGAGAGCCGACGTCGACGATCCGGGCCTCGATCCCCTCGTCGCTCCATCGCCGGGCGACTTCGCCGACCGACCGATCCCAGCCGCTTCGCCGCAGGTCGGTCAGGATCGTCACCCGGCGGATCGGATGAGCGCTCGACTTCAAGACCTCGTCGACTCCCTCCAGCGCCGCGGGCCAGGCGGCGTGGGTGGCGGTGGGGACGACGGCGGCCGCGGCGGCGGAAAGCTCCTCGCGTCGGGAGCCCTCGACCTCGTGGATGACCGGGACGGTCGGCGCCGAAGTGGTCAGCAGCGTGCAGCGGTCTTCGGGGCGAACCGCCGCGAACAGCGAGGCCGCGGCCTGGGAGGCGCGCCCAAGGGCCGTTTCGTCGTCGTCGGAGACGTAACTCATGCTCAACGAGTCGTCGACGACGACGATTTGGCTTGTTCCTCCTCCCCGTCCCAGCCAACGCTCCAGGCCGGTCGGCGCGGGGACGGGCCGCGCCAGGAGGAAGAAGAGGAGGACCGGAAGCGCGATCCGAACCAGGAGCAGAAGCAACTCCTCAAGCTGGATCTTCCGCTTGTTGCGCTGGATCGTCAGCCGGAGATAACGCATCGGCGCCCAATCCACCCGGCGGAACCGGCGACGGTTCAGCAGGTGGATGATGACGGGGATAAGGCCGAGCGCGGTTCCCCAGATCAAAAGTGGGCTTAAAAAGGTCATGGCGTCATGGTTGTTGGGTTCGGGGCGATGAAATCTCTCGCGGCGGCGCGGTCAACATGGCCCTCTCCCACCGGGGGAGGGTGGCCGGAACGGCCGGGTGGGGGTCGTCGGGTTTCGAGGGTGCTTTGGCGTTCCCGAATTTGTTTGCCTCGCTCCCTCCGCAAACCCGGCGACCCTCATCCGGCCTACGGCCACCTTCTCCCGGGGGGAGAAGGATGATTGCGCCACAACGATTCCGGCGTTAGCGCTCGCGCGGGCCGATTACCTCCCCGCCCGCGCGGGGTCGTCTCGGACGCGGAGGAAGTGGCTGAGGGCCTCGCCGAGCGGTTCGTCGGTTAGGAAGCGGACGTGGTCGTAGCCCCGGTCTCCGCACGCCTTTTTGATCTCCTCCAGAAAGTCGCTCATCGCCTTTTGGTACGACCGGCGGAAGGCCCGGGGCTCGGCGAAAAGTTCCTCGTCTCCCTCGATGTCCTTGAAGATGGTTGGGCCGTCGAACGGCAGGTCAACCTCGTCGTGGTCGAGCACTTGTAGAATCAGCGTCTCGTGGCCGCCGAAGCGGAGCCGGTTCAGCCCGTTGTAGAGCGCGTCGAGATCGGTCAAGAGGTCCGAGACGACCACCACCATGTGCCGCCTTCGGAACTGGTCGCCGAGCGACAAGAGCAGGTCTCCCAGCTCGGTCTTGCGGGTCGGTTGGCATTGCTCCAGAAGGCCCGTGATCATCTGGATCTGGGCGTTGGTGGCCTTGGGAGGGGCGATGGTGGTGGCCTTTTCGTCGAAGAGGACCAGGCCGACGGGGTCTTGCTGGCGGACCAAAAGCAAGGCCAGCGAGACCACCAGGGTCGAGGCGTAGTCGAACTTGCTCAAGGCGGCCCGATCGCCCCGGTAGGTCATCGAGGCGCTGGCGTCGACGACGAAGGTGACCCGGACGTTGCTTTCCTCTTCGTACTGCTTGACGTAGTGCCGATCCGACCGGGCGAAGACCCGCCAATCGAGCCGCCTCAGGTCTTCGCCGGGGGCGTACTCGCGGTACGCGGCGAACTCGACGTTGAAGCCGTGGAAGGGGCTTCGGTGCCGGCCGCTGATGGCCCCCTCGACCAACCGACGAGACCGCAGGGTCAGGTCGGCGATTTGGGCGACGGCCTCAGGATCGGAATATTTCCGAGGCGGCGGCATCGGGGGCTCCCTTCCGAATCGGCGCGTCGTTGAGCAGCTTTTTGACGATCGAGTCGCTGGTCTCCCCCGCGGCCTGGGCGTTGTAGTTGAGCACCAGGCGATGACGAAGGACCGGAAGGGCGACGGCCCGGATGTCGTCGACCGAGACGCTCGGCCGGCCGGCGAGCGCCGCCCTCGCCTTGGCGGCGAGGATCAGGGACTGCCCGGCGCGGGGGCCGGCCCCCCAGGCGAGCCACTCGTCGATGTACTTCGGTCCCCCGTGCTCGGTCCCCCGGGTCGCCCGGACCAGGTCCATCGCGTAGTCGACGCAATGGTCCGAGACCGGCACCCGCCGCACCAGGCGCTGAAGCTCGCCGATCCGACGGCCGTCGACGATCGGCGTGATCTCGGCCTCGCGCGTCCCGGTGGTGAGCTGATAGATCCGCCGCTCCTCCTCGGGCTTCGGATAGGTGATGAACACCTTGAACAGGAAGCGATCGAGCTGGGCCTCGGGCAAGGGATACGTCCCCTCCTGCTCGATCGGGTTTTGCGTGGCCAGGACGAAGAAGGGGTCGGGCAGAACGTGGCGGCGGCCCCCGGCGGTGACCTGCCGCTCCTGCATCGCCTCCAGAAGCGCGGCCTGGGTCTTGGGAGGGGTCCGGTTGATCTCGTCGGCGAGGATCAGGTTGGCGAAGACCGGCCCGGGAACGAACCGAAGCTCCCGCGCGCCGCTTTGGCGATCCTCGTACAAGACCTCGGTCCCGGTGATGTCCGAGGGCATCAGGTCGGGGGTGAACTGGATTCGGTTGAACTCCAGCGACAGCGACTGGGCCAGCGCGTGGACCATCAACGTTTTGGCCAGGCCGGGGACTCCCTCCAGGATGCAGTGACCCCGGGCGAAGATGGCCATCAGCAGTTGCTCGACGACCTCGTCCTGACCAACGATTTGTCGGCCGATCTGCTCGCGGAGTTGTTCGTGGACCGACCGGAGTTCGTCCAATTCGGCGAGGTCCATCGTGTCGGCGGCGGTGCTCAAGGTCGCGTCCCCTCCCATAAGTGGTTCGTTGAGCCCGGTTTCCGGGAGGGCGAGGCTCCCGCCGAGCCCCTCGCGTGGTCCCGGCTCGGCGGGAGCCTCGCCCTCCCAAGATGGAAAATCCCCTATCGCTGAAAGACCGGAAGAAACTTGAACGGCAGTTGCAGGATGATGGTCGAGACGGCGGTGCCGTAGACCTGGCCGATCCCGTCGCCGTTCCACGAGCCGTCGGGGGCTTGCATCCCCAGCAATTGGTCGCGGGCCGCGGGGAAGTAGGCGTCCCAGTATTCGTCGCCGGCCATGTAAAAGCCCTGGGCGGCGTAAAGATGGGCGTAGAAGGCGTGCCCGCCCCCCTTGTTGAAGCCCTCGACGGCCCGGAACTGGTCCCAGACGTATTTGAGGCAGTCGGTGGCGATCTCGCCGTCGAACCGGCCCGCGTTGTAGAGCGTGGCGACCGCCGCGGCCGAGATCGCCAGCCGGGGGCCTCCTCCCGAGATCAAGGAATACTGAATCCCCCCCTCGGGGGTCCGGCACTTCTCCAGATACCCGACCGACTCTTCGATCACGGCCCGAGGGACCAGGAACCCGGCGTTTTGCGCGGCGCGGAGGGCTTGGACCTGGGTGACGGTGACGGAGCCTTCGTCGCCCGAGCCGGGGGTGTACGTCCATCCCCCCGCGGCGCTCTGGCCCTGGCTGGTCAAGACCACCGCCTTGCGGATCGCCTCCTGAACCTGCTTGCGGAGCGATTCCTTGGTGATCATCCCGTAGACGCTCGCCAGGAAGAGCAGGGCGAAGCCGTGGCCGTGCATCGGGATGCCGCCGTCTTGGCTCGGGCCGGTCAGCAGCCCGCTGGGCGTGGCGCATCGGACCAGGTACTCGACGGCCCCCGCGACGGCCTTGGCGTACCGGCCCCGGGTGGGGGAATCGCCGTGAGCCAAAAGCGCCATGCCGGCCAGGCCGGTCATCGCCACGGGGTAGGTCTCGCCCCCGCCGGTGATCCAAGAGCCGTCGTCGGCTTGTTGCGAATCCAGGTAGTCGAGCCCCTTGAGCACGGCCCGGATCGTCTCGGGCGTGACGTGCTTGGGCAGAACCTCCTCGGCCCGAAGCCGCGCGCTCGGCCCGGCGAGCGCGAGCCAACCGGCTCCGATCCCGCCCGCCGCGCAGCGCCCCAGAAAAGCCCGGCGCGAGGCGACCCCGATCATGGCGCGTTCCCTCCTTGATGGGGTCATTGGGCCGGGGCCTTCGCCTGGTCGCCGCCCTGGGCCGTCGGATGAATCTCGAATCGGACCTGAAGCTCGACCCGGACGGGGATCTTGCGGAGCTTCGAGCTTTCGAGCCGTCGATCCGGCGCCTCCTCCTCGGCGTCGGGCGGCTCCATGCCGCCCATGATCAGCCGATTCGAGGACGCGGCCGAGATTTCGCGGACGGCCACGATCGGGCCGAGCTTCACGCCGCTGAGGCGGGCCAGCCGCTCGGCCCGCTCTCGGGCGTCGGCGACCGCCTTCTCATACGCTTGCTCCTGAAGCTGGTCGAAGTCCTCCAGGACGAATCGGACCAGGTCCATCCCGCCGCCCTGGCGGTAGTAAACGACGTTGTAATAGGGGTTGGGCGCGGGGGGGCCCACTCGGGCGCCGGCGTCCTGGGCGACGTCGAGCAGCCGACCCACGAGCTGAAGCGCCGCGTCCTCGTCCATCTCTCGAAGACCCGACATCTTGACGACGAGTTTTCGAGAGAGCTGAACCTCGGTCTTGGCCTTCTGGGTGGCGTTGTAATCGATGTAATACGGGTTGGCCACGGCCCCCTTCTGATCGACCAAAAGCCCGCGCTCCACGATCGAGACGTTGGGGAGCTTCAGCCCCTCGAAGGCTTCGACGACCCGCTTCTTGGCGTCGCGGAACTTGACGATGGCGTCGCTGGTCAATTCGGCCGAGGCCGAGACGTCCAAGTCGATCTCCGCCAGATCGGGCGCGGCCGAGGCCGACCCCTTGCCGATCACGGTCAGCCCCTCGATGTTGTGGGGGAACCCCGGAGTCAATCCATACTGGGCCGAGGTCGAACCGGCGCTCGCGGCCAACATCGCCAAAACGGCGACCACTCGTCGAAACGGGCGGAAACGAGAAGGCTCAGCGCCGGGGGGCGACACGAGGGGAGGCGTCATCGCGGAGTCTTCTCCTTGGGTGTTGGAGGGGCGTCGCCCCCTCTCGGGTACGCGGCGATCGCGCGGTTGGATACGGTGATCAAGCGCTCGGCGGTCAAGAGGACGTCGCCGCCGGCGGCTGAGCCCAAGTCGGCGCCCCGGAGGATCGTCCGAACGTCGCCGGTCTCCGGGTCGATCTCGAAGACGCCCCGGGGGGTCATTTGTCGGATGCCGTCGGGGCGAACCAAAACCGAGCCCAAGCCGCTGCCGCCGGGAAGCCGGGTCGCCCACGAGAGGTTCCGAGTCTGGATGTCCAGCGAGCCCAGATCGTCGCCCCCCAGATAAATCGAACGCTCGTCGGCCCCCAGCGGCCGGGCCGACTTGCCGATCGCTCGTTCCCACTCAAGCGTCATCCGGTTCGGGTCGACGACGTAAAGCCGGCTCGATTGCGCTCCCTTGACCAAAAGCGAGTCGCCCAAGGAGATCGGCCCGCCGCCCGTGGTCGCCGGTTGCGTCTGCTGGTAGGGAGAGAAGAAGTGGATCTCGCCCTGGGTCGGAGCGGTCTGGTAGCCGAAGCCCCATTCGAGCGTCCCCGAGTCGGCGTCGAGCCGGGCCAGGACGCCGATCTGGGTGTCGATGTAGAGCGAACCGGCGTCGAGCAGCAGCCGGGGGCGGGGCGTGGGCTGGCGCTGGCCGTAATAAAACCGCTGCCGGCTTTGTCGGAACGAGCCGACCTGGGTCTTCCAAATCAGCTTGCCGTCGCGGGGACGGATCGCCAGGACCCATTGCCCGGGAAGCGGCTGATTTTGCTGGGATTCGGCCGCCACGAAGAGCGTCCCGTCATTCCAAAGCGGCGCTCCGGTCGGCTCGAACGGGGCGAGTTCGGGGAGATCCGATGATTTCCAGACGATCTCGCCGTCTTCGGTTCGGCGGCACTCCAGTTGAAACGAGGCGTTGTAGTTTTGGTCCTTCAAGTCGCGGGTGGCGCACCAGAGGAATTCTTCCCGGGCGAGGATCGTGAACTGTTCGGGGTTGGTCATCCGGGCGCCCGGCTGGTTGACCAGCGTCTCCAGATTATGGAAGGCCGCCGAGCGCCAAAGGAGCTTGCCGGTCTCCAGGTCGATCGCCAGGATGTGTCCGAGAAAGTTGACGTGGAGCCTCGACCCGTCGATCGACGAGGAGGGCGTCGCGTCGCTTAGGGGGCTGGATCGCCACTGGTTCAGCTCGGCCGCGGTCATCCCCGCCTCGATCGAGTCGGCGATCGGGACCATCCAATCGGGCTCGATTGAGGAATCGAGCTTCAAGGGCGCTTCATCCTTGATGAGATCGGCCCGCGAGCCCGCGCCGGGGGATTCGTCGCCGAGGAGGCTGGCGAGCAATTCGGCGGGCGGGGCGGACCGGCCGCCAAGCGTGACCGTTTCGCTTCGGTAACGGTCTTCGAGTTCCGCCCGAAGTTCGTCGAACTCCGACATTCGGCCCGCCCGGTGGAGGGCCAGGGCGGCCTTGGTGGCGAGGGTCGCGGGGGAGAGGTTGGTGTCGGGGTGGTCGCGCAGGACCGAGAGCCAGCAATCGGCCGCTCGGTCGAACCGTCCCCGCTCGAAATAAAGGTCGCCCAGGCGGTCGGCCGCGTCGTCGCCGACGGAGGTGGTGAAGTAGGCCGAGTGGATCCGCTCCAACTTGGCCTGCTCGTCGTCCCCCTCGGCCTCGTCGAGAAGCTTGCGGGCCTCGGCGTCGTAAAAGAGCCGGTACGCGGCCCGTCCCTCCGGCGGCAGTTCGGCCAGGACCTCCCGGCGCTTCCGGGCCACGGGGATGATGAAGCCATCCCGGCCGTCGACGAACCGGAGGGCCTGATCGTCGGGGATCGTGTAGAGGGCCTTCAGCGCCCGCTCCCAGGCGCCCCGCCTTTGGAACCGCTCGAAATCGTCGAGCGCCTCCTTGACCTCGGTTGAGGCCGGAGACATCTGCAAGGGGCGTCCGGGGTCGTCGTTGGAGATCTTGGACTCTCCGTCCTCGACCCCTTGGCCCAGCGCCAGGGCCGGCGCGAGCAGCGCAACCGCGATCGCAATCCGCGCCGAGATCATGCCGCCTCCGAACCAGAGGGTCGATCGCGCAGTGGAAACATCGGGGACGCCGCCGGAAAGCGGTGAGTCCTCATCCCCGCGTTAAAGACGTTTGTAAGGCCCCCGCGCCGGGAGGGCAAGCAAAATACGATAATTCCCGAGGGAAAAATCCGAAATCCGCGCGACAATCTTCAGATTTCTGAAATATCGAGCCTTCCGCCGCTGATCGTATGAAGTGGGAAGGTCTCGCTTTCCCTCGCTCTTTGGCAATCCGGAAGATACGACGCGCGGCGAATGGGCTAATTCCGTCCGAACGAACCCAATCTCCGCGCCGCGGCCGAACGGCGCAAAAGGCGGAGGGGATTGACTTTGCCTCCGAAAGCATCCCCCAAACCGCCGCGCCGAACGAACCCAATTTTGGGATGGTTCGGAAGCGGTTTGGCGTGAGCCTGATTTCTCTTCGGGCGCCCCGGCGACGACGAGATCCAACGGTTGTCGGGGCGGCCCCCGTGGCCGCCCTTTGCGGGACGCGCGTCCCCTTCCGGTCGCCGGAGGGCGGCCACGGGGGCCGCCCCGACATTATTCGGGTTCTCCGCCGCCGGAGGAGGTTTGGAACGACCGGGTCCGCCCGCTTAGAGGCTTTCCATGATCGCCGCGAAGGTCTCGGCGCTGGGCCTGAGGGCCTCGTCGGGGAGCTTCGACAGCGGGGTTTCGACGGGCTTCAGGGTGGAGACGAAGTCGGCCCCGGCGGCGGTGTCGAGGTAGAGCAGGCCGGTGAGGAACTCGCCCGCCTCGCGCCCCGCGGCGATGGTCCGAAGAGCCGAGTCGCGGCAGGCGATGTCGTGGTCCTTGTGCTTCAGCGCCCGGAGGGTGATCCAGGAGCCGTCGTGAAGCTGGACGTTGGTCGCCTCGCCGGGCGCCTGCTCGACCTCGATTTCGGGGAGCCGGCGGACGTAGTGGCCGACGTCCTGAAGCTTCTCTTCGTGCTCGCGGCCCCAGACCCAGCTCTTGGTCGAACCTTGGAAGTCGTTGAACGTCACGCAGGGGCTCAGCACGTCGAGGACGGCGATCCCCTTGTGTCCCAGCGCCGCCTTCAAAAGCGGAACGAGCTGCTTCTTGTCGCCGGAGAACGACCGGGCGACGAACGTGGCGCCGGAGACGATCGCCTCGACGCACAGGTCCAAGGGAGGCGTCGGGTTGGCCTCGCCCGAGGGACGGCGCAGGCGGGCGTCCAGGTCGGCGGTGGCCGAGAACTGCCCCTTGGTCAAGCCGTAGCAGCCGTTGTTCTCGATGATGTAGATCATCGGCGTGTTGCGGCGGCAGGCGTGCTTGAACTGGCCGAGGCCGATGTTGGCCGTGTCGCCGTCGCCGCTGACGCCGATGCAGACCAGTTGGCGATTCGCGACCACCGCGCCGGTGGCCACCGACGGCATCCGGCCGTGCAGCGCGTTGAAGCCGTGGCTGGCCTGAAGAAAGTAGGCCGGGGTCTTGCTCGAGCAGCCGATGCCGCTGAGCTTGACCGTCTGGTACGGATTCAAGGCGATCGATCGGGCGGCCTCGATCAGATAGCTCGTGATGCTGTTGTGGCCGCACCCTTTGCAGAGGGTCGACGGCAACCCTTGATACGACGAAATCGGCAACGAGATGCTGCGTCCTTCGGATTCCACCTGGATTTCCGTTTCGACAGCCATGATTCCATGTCCTCGATGGGGAGAGAATGTCTTGAGATGAGTTCGCGAATGTCGTCAGGCGCCCGCGGCCATCGCCGAGGCTCCGTCGCCGTCGCCGTGGCTCTTGCCGTTGCCGGTTACGATCTCGGGGCCCGCGGCGATCCGTTCCCGCTCAAGGATGGGCGAGGCGACGTTTTCCGCGGCGATCGGCGTTCCGTCGTAGTGGGTGATCGAGATCAGCCGGTCGATCAGCTCGCCGCGGAGCCGCTCGCGCAACAGGGTCATGACTTGGGCGTCGCGGTTCTGCTCGATGACGTAGACGCGCTTGCGCTGTTCGATGAACTCGGCGACGTCGTCGGAGATCGGCAGCGCCCGGATTCGGCAATAGGCCGTGGCCACGCCCTCGTCGGTCAACAGCTCGCGGGCTTCGGCCATGGCGGCGTGGGTCCCGCCGTAGGCGATCAGGCCGACCGAGGCGTCGAGATCTCCCTCGACGATGGGCGCGGGCAGTTCGGCGCGGGCCGTTTCGAGCTTGCGGGAGAGCCGGTCGAGGTTCTTCTTCCAGACCTCGGGGCGCTCGCTGTAGCCGGAGCTTTCGTCGTGGCCGGTTCCTCGGGTGAAGTAGGCGGCCAGGCGGTGCTCGGTGCCGGGGATGGTCCGCTGGCAGATCCCGTCGCCGTCGACGTCCTTGTAGCGATGGAACGATCCCTGGCGCTCCAGGTCTTCGGCGTTGAGGACCTTGCCGCGGTCGATCGGCTTCTCGGGGTATTTGAAGCGGGGGGAGAGCCAGAGGTTCATCCCCAGGTCGAGGTCCAGGGCCACGAAGACGGGGGTCTGATATCGCTGGGCCGCGTCGAGCGATTCGACGACCAGCTCGAAGCACTCCTGAACGGTGCCGGGGATCAGAACGATGTTGCGGCAGTCGCCGTGGCCGAGCAGGTGGAGCTTCAGAATGTCGCCCTGGCTGGTTCGGGTGGGCAGCCCGGTGCTCGGCCCCATGCGCTGAACGTCGATGATGACGACGGGAATCTCGGCGAAGTAGCCCATGCCGACGAACTCGGTCATCAGCGAGACGCCCGGTCCGGAGGTGGCCGTCAGCGCCCGGGCTCCGGCCCAGCCGGCGCCGATGGCCATGCCGATGGCCGCCAGCTCGTCCTCGGCCTGGATGACGGCGAAGGTCTGGTTGCCGTCGGCGTCGGTTCGGTATTGCTTGAGGAACTCCTCGGCGTTCTCGGCCACGCTGCTCGACGGCGTGATCGGATACCAAGTCAGGACGCTCGCCCCGCCGAAGACCGCGCCCAGCGCGGCGGCCTTGTTGCCGTCGATTAGGATTTGGCCGCTGGTGGCGTCGAGTCGCTTGACCCGGTGGGGCAGGTCGGTCGGCAGGTTGGCCTTGGCCCACTCGTACCCGGCGCGGGCCGCGGCGATGTTGACCGCGCCGGCCTTGGCCTTGCGGCCGGGGAACTCGTGGCGGATGCCCTCCTCGACGGCCTCAATCTCGATGTGGCAGATCGAGGCCAGGACCCCGACGTAGACCATGTTGATGACCTTGCGAAGCTTGTCGCGGTAGCCTCTGTCGGTCTTGTCGGGGGGATAGGCTTCTTCGACCAGCTTGCCGAAGGGGACGGCGAAGAAGGTGACGTCGTCGCGAAGGGTCGAGAGATCGGCGCTGAAGTCGTCCCGGTAGACGCAGATCGCGCCGGGCTTCAACTCCAAGACGTCGCCGTGGGCCGTCATCTCGTTCATGCAGACGAGAACGTCGGGGTCGGCCCGGTGGGCCAGGTGCCCATCGACGTTGGCTCGGAGGTGGAACCAGGTCGGCAGCCCCTCGATGTTCGAGGGGAAGACGTTCTTGCCGCCACAGGGGATTCCCATCGCGTGGAGCGCGCGGAGGATCACCAGGTTGGCGGACTGGCTTCCCGACCCGTTGACGGTCCCCACGCGGATCGACAGGTCATTGAATGCGGACTTCGACTTGGCGGTGGTCGAAGCCGTCGGCGCGGGATCGACCAGGGAGGGAGTGCTTGGCATGATGTGGCGTTACCTCAAGGAGACCGAAAAAGGCGCGCGGCCCGGTCTCGCGGGGCGGGAATGCCGCCCAGCGCGCGAGACCCAACGAAGGTGGGGTGCAAAGCCCTGGCGTCGGAAAGTCTCCGGGGATGGATTCCATTCCGGGGCGGCCGTCACGTCGTTCCACTATTATTATAGAGGAGCCTGGGGCGGATCGGGTTCGGATTGGCTTGGCTTTGGCTGGCATGGGCTTCCGAAGCCGAGGGACGCCGTCGGCGGAGATGAACGCGGGGCCGGCTCTCGTTTCGGTCGTCGCCACCGGAACCAAGGAGGCGGCGGCTCGTCTGGTCGGCGATTGAATTCAATCTCGATCGACTCGCGGCGCTGGTGCTTCGTCATCTCCATACCAACAAGTTCTTGCTAGGATGGCAAGGGCGCGTCGCCGCCGGAACGTCCCGGCGCGTCGGCGAACCAAACGGAACCTGAACGCTCGGCGAGGCCTCCGTGTCCGAAAACCCCTTGCACCGCGCGATTTATTTGACGGGTCCGACCGCCTCGGGCAAGTCGGCCGTCGGCGTCCATTTGGCCCGGATTCTTGGCGCCGAGATCCTGTCGATGGACTCGATGAGCCTGTACCGAGGCATGGACATCGGCACGGCCAAGCCCACGATGGCCGAGCGGGGGGGCGTTCCGCATCACCTGATCGACGTTCTGGAACCCTGGGAGTCGGCCAGCGTGGCCCGCTATCGCGACTGGGCCCTCGAGATCGTCGAGGCGATCGAGGCCCGAGGCAACCGACCCCTCTTCGTCGGCGGGACCGCGCTCTACCTCAAGGCGCTTTTGCGGGGGCTTTTCGAGGGGCCCAGCGCCGTCGCCGAGATCCGCGAACGCCTGGAGACCGTGGTCGAAGTCCTGGGCGCCCCCGCGCTCCACGTCATGTTGGACGTACACGATCCGGCGGCGGCCGCCCGGATCCATCCCAACGACGGGCGGCGGATCGTCAGGGCCCTGGAGGTGATCGAGACCACCGGCCGCCCCCTGAGCGAACTTCAACGCCAGCACGACCAACCCGCGCCGGCGTCGGTTCCCGTCTTCGCGATGGAGCTTCCCCGACCCCTCCTGTACGAGCGGATCAACCGCCGGGTGATCGAGATGTTCGACGCCGGGCTGGTCGAGGAGGTCCGCCGACTGCAAGCCGGTCCCCATCCCATCGGCGAGGTGGCGGCCAAGGGGGTCGGCTACCGCGAGGTCCTCGCCCACCTGGCCGGCGAACTCGACCTGAAATCAACGATCGAGCTCGTCCAAACCCGAACCCGCCAGTTCGCCAAGCGCCAGGGAACTTGGTTCCGAGGGCTCGCCGAGGTCCGCCCGCTCCCCGTCCCCGCCGACGACCCCCCCGAGGAGACCGCGCGCCGATTGGCCGAATTGGTGACGGGAGAAGCGTAGAAGAGAACCAACCCTCATTGGCTTGGCTTGGCGGGCGCCGCCCGCGGGGGAACAACCAGTGGATCTCGAGTCGGTTGTCTCGATCGCGCGTGAGTGAATGGCGGCTGTGATCGCGGGGCGATTCCGCCGGACTGCCCTTTTGTGATTGTCGCGATTGTGTTAGGAATCCGGTTCGGAGTGAATTTTTCGACATCGGCCCGCGCTCCGATCGCGCGCCGGCCGTGTCGCTGAATGGATGCAGTTGAATCGAACCCTGTCCAGACGCGGATCTCGCGACAGCTCTTGATACCGGCGCGCGGCGTCAACCGGGGCCGTTCCCAGGGAAGGGGACCAAATCCATGGGCCGGCGACTCTTCTACATGCTCGGCGTGATGTTCCTGTTTTCGCCGGCGCTCATCGGCGCCCAGGGATGGAAGGGAGCGCCTCCGCCCGTCGAGGCGGTCGAGCCCGAGCCGCTCCCGTTCCCCGACGGCGATCTCGGCGCGCCCGCCGAGTTGCCCGCCCCCTCCGATCCGCGCTTCGAGGAGCCGTTGGACGTCTCGGCGCCCCAGCCGCTCGGCGAGCCGGCCGCCTTGGAGACGGGAGGATTCGACGCCGTCCCCCCGCGCGACGAGGAGGTCCAAAGAGTCCAGGCCGCCCCGAGCCCGGCCCCGGCCGACGCGCCGGCGCCCGCGGCCGACCCGGCGCAAACCGGGACCCCGGCGGGTGGGATTCCCACCCCCTTGATCGACCAGTTGCCGATGGGCCGGCACGAGGAACTCGTCAGCGTGGACATCCAGGCGCCCGAGACGATGAACCTTCAGATGGAGTCGACCATCAAAATCATCGTCCGCAACGGCGGTTCGTCCGACGCGCTCGGCGTGGTCGTTCGCGACGAATTGCCCGAGGGCCTGGAATTCGTCTCCAGCGTTCCCGAGACCCAGCCGGTCAACGGCTCGCTCTTGACCTGGAGCCTGGGCACGCTTCCGGGCGGAACCGAAAAGGTGATCCAGGTTAGGGTCAAGCCGACCCAAGTCGTTTCGCTGGATCACGTGGCGACCGCGACGTTCCAGGCCGGCAGCAAGGCCCGAAGCCGGGTGCTTCAGCCCAAACTCCGCGTCGAGATCATTCAGACCCCAAGTCTTCCCCAGGTCCTCAAGGGCCGCCAAGCCGAGTTCCGCATCTCCGTGACCAACACCGGCGACGGCCCCGCCCGCGACGTCCTGGTTTTGGCCAAGCTGAGCCCCGGGCTGGCCTTGGAGGGAGAGGCCAACGAGACCAACAGCTACGACCTTCCCATCAAGATGATTGGGCCCGGCCAGCGCGAGGACCTTCCCCCGATGATCGTCGACGCGACGCGGGGGGGAATCCAGTCGTGCGTGGTCCAGGCCGAGAGCCCCGACGTCGTCTTCAACGAGGCGGAGGCGCGGGCCGAGCGATCGTTCGAGGTGGTCGAGCCGCTGCTGAAGCTGGCGCTGGAGGCGCCGGAGAAGCGCTACACCGACACCGTGGCCAACTATTCGGTCAGCGTGGAGAACCCCGGCACCGCGCCGGCCAAGAACGTCCAGATCACCGCCGCGATCCCCGTGGGCGGGCGGTTGGTGGCGGTCCCCCCGGGCGCCCGCTACGACGCCCCGTCGCGTCGGCTCCTCTGGACGATCCCCCAGCTTGACCCCGGCTCTCCGCCTCGCTCGCATCCGTTCGAGGTCCGCATGGGAGGCATCGGCTATTACGAGGTCACCGCCGAGGCCAAGGCCGACGGCGGAATCCAAGAGCGCGACAAGCGGTCGACCGACGTGCAGGGGATGGCCGATTTGGACTTGGTCGTTCGAGAGCGGCGGCGGGTGGTCGACGTCGACGGGACCACCACGTTCCAGATCAGGCTGCAAAACTACGGCACCAAGGAGGCGGCCAACATCCAACTCCGCGCCGAGGTCTCGCCCAACCTCCGGATCATCGAGACCGGCGGCGGACCAGAGAAGGAGGCGAAGGGAACCCCCGACGGCCTCCAGATCGCCTTCCCGACGATCGACCGCATCCCCGCGGGCAAGGAGATGGTCCTGGGGATCAAGGTGAAGGTCACCAACCACGAGAATCGCATCGGCACCTGCCGCGTCTTCGTCAAGCACGAAGAGCTGCCCCAAGAGATCGACGACATGGCCACCGTCAAACTGACCGAGGGCCGCCAGACGGCCGCCGCCGGGGAGCCGACCGCCCAGTAGGCCGGCGCGGCGCCTTTTTGCAAAAAAACTCGCGGGCGCGAGCCCGCGGGCGCGAACTTCGGATCATCTCCGAGTGTCGATGTCACGGCCGCGACGAATCGACCCGTCTGAAATAACGGGTTGATTTGTGGGAGGGGGAGCGTCTACAATCCTCCCTCCACGCCGACAACCCGGCCGGATCGCCGGTGAATGGGACTTGTCCGGCCGCTCGGATTTTGTTTCGATTGAACCTTGCGGAAAACGACGACGAATTAAAACAGATGCACGACACAAATCGCGCGAAGCGCCCATCCCAGCCCGACGGCTCCTCGCCGTCGGGGGGGCGAGTCGCGTGGAGAAGGCTCGAGGTCGATTTCCGCGCCGCTCGCCCCGGGTGAACCGGCGCGGTCGCCGGAGCGCCGACCATGGTTCGGTTCGCCAGGGGCTCCCGGCGGCTCCTCCTCGATCGTCGACTCAAGTCTCAATGCAAGCCGACCGCGCCGAGCGCCCGGGACGGCTGATGACCCAGCCCACCCGGCGGCCGGATTTCGGTTCGGCTCCCCGCCGACAATGGGTTCCCCCTCCGGTTCCCGTTCCAACCGGAGCGCGGTCCCGCTTTGGATATGGATGGATGGTCGCCTGGTGATGGCGACGCGCCCCTCCCCGGGGCGGCCGGTGTTCGGATTCGCAAGTCAAGTGCAGTGGGCCGCGCGACCCGTCGCGCGGCGGATTCCCCGTTGTTTGAGCCCCAGTGCTCTTTACCCCAGCCCATCGCGGGCGAACGGGGTTGGTTGAGGCGAGTTCCCCGCGTGGGGACCGTTGCGCCAAGCCCGCCAGGTTTCTCCAACAATTCCAAGGGTGCCGCTCCATGTCTAGCGTAACCGAACAGATCGAACAAATCTACGCGCAGGTCATCCAACGCAACCCGGGGGAGGCCGAGTTCCACCAGGCCGTCAAAGAGGTGGTCGACACGCTCGCGCCGGTCTTGCGCAAATACCCGCAATACGCCGAGCACAAGATCATCGAGCGGATTTGCGAGCCCGAGCGCCAGGTCATCTTCCGCGTCCCTTGGCAGGACGACCGGGGCGAGGTGCAAATCAACCGGGGCTTCCGCGTTCAGTTCAACAGCGCCCTGGGGCCGTACAAAGGGGGGCTGCGGTTCCACCCCTCGGTTTACCTGGGGATCATCAAGTTCCTCGGATTCGAGCAGATCTTCAAGAACGCCCTGACCGGCCTGCCGATCGGCGGCGGCAAGGGGGGCTCGGACTTCGACCCCAAGGGGAAATCCGACGCCGAGGTGATGCGGTTCTGTCAGAGCTTCATGACCGAGCTGCACCGCTATCTGGGCGAGTACACCGACGTGCCGGCCGGAGACATCGGCGTCGGCGCCCGTGAGATCGGCTACTTGTTCGGCCAGTACAAGCGGATGACCAACCGCTACGAGTCGGGCGTCCTGACCGGCAAGAGCCCCGAGTGGGGCGGCGCCCTGGTCCGGCGCGAGGCGACCGGCTACGGCGCCGTCTTCTTCGTCGAGGAGATGCTCAAAACCCGCCGCCAATCGTTCGAAGGCAAGCGGTGCGTGGTCTCCGGATCCGGCAACGTGGCGATCTACGCCATCGAGAAGATCCACCAGCTCGGCGGCAAGGTGGTCGCCTGCTCCGACTCCTGCGGCGTGATTTACGACAAGGAGGGGATCAACCTCGAGACGCTCAAGCGGATCAAGGAGGTGGAGCGGCTGCGGATCTCCCATTACGCCGAGACGCATTCCCACGCCGAGTACGTCGCTTGCGGCAACATCTGGGAGATCCCCTGCGACGTGGCGATCCCCGCGGCCACCCAAAACGAACTCGACGGCGACTCGGCTCGACGGCTCGTCGAAAACGGCTGCATCGCCGTGGGCGAGGGGGCCAACATGCCCACCACCCCCGAGGGCGTTCGGATCTTCAACGAGGCGGGCGTCGCCTACGGACCCGGCAAGGCGGCCAACGCCGGCGGCGTGGCCACCTCGGCCCTGGAAATGCAGCAGAACGCCAGCCGAGACGCCTGGACCTTCGATTACTCCGAGCGGCGCCTTCATGAAATCATGAAGGAAATCCACCGCGCTTGTTACGAGGCGGCCGAGGAGTTCGGCCAACCCGGCAACTATGTGCTCGGCGCCAACATCGTCGGCTTCATCCGAGTCGCCGAGGCCATGGTCGCCTTCGGCCTCGTCTGAGCCCGACCGAATTTCGCGGCCGGCCTCCGCGAGGCCGGCGACCGGCGCTGATCCTCGGCGCGCCGAGGGCGCGAGCCTCGGCCCTCCGGGGTGGGCGTCCGCGCTCCCCCTCCAAGGTCGGCTTGGTTCGCCCCGGCGTTCCGCATACAATGGGGCCAGCGCGCCGACGCGCCGGCGGAGACTCGCGCGGAGGCGCCATTCCGACGCGGGGAACAGCGATGCCGGGCTCGACCAATGTGGGCGCCGCGGGGGTTCGCGGCTTTCGAACGGTTTTCGCCGCGACAACCCTGGCGCTGGCGGTTTGGCTCCCTTCGGCGATCGCCCAAACGGCCCCCGCCCGAAACCGGCTGGCCGGGGAGGCCACCCCCTATTTGCTCTCGCTCGCCGACGACCCGGTCAACTGGCTCCCCTGGGGGCCCGAGGCGTTCGACAGGGCCAAGGCCGAGGACAAGCCGATCTTCCTGTCGATCGGCTACCCGTCGTGCCGCTGGTGCCGCGTCATGCGGCGCGAGAGTTTTCAAGACCCGGCCATCGCCAAGCTTCTCAATGACGGCTTCGTCTGCGTGAAGGTCGATCGCGAGGAGCGCCCCGACGTCGACCGGATCTACATGGCCGCCTTGGAGGCGTTCGGCTCGGGAGGTTGGCCGATGTCCATGTTCCTCCTGCCCGACGGCCGTCCCTTCTATGGCGGGACCTACTTCCCCCCGCGGGACAAGTCCGGCTTCGCGGGCATGACCACCCTGCTCGCCGGCATCGCCAAGTCGTGGCGCGAGGAGCGGCCCGAGATCGAGCGCGCCGCCGGAGGCCTGGTCGAGATCGTCCGCCGCAAGCTGGAGGGAACGCCCCCGCGACGGGGGGCCGCTCCCCTCGATCCCGAGCTCGCCGCCGTGGGCCTGGCGCGGCTCTCCAGGCAGTTCGACCCCGAATACGGCGGCTTTGGCTACAATCCCGAAAACCCCCGCCTCCCGAAATTTCCCGATCCGGTCAACCTCGCCTTCCTTCTCGACCTTCGCGAGCGCGACCAACGGCGCCTCGGCGACGAACCGCCCGAGACCGAGCGCGGAGACCCCTTGGAGATGGTTCTCCTGACGCTCGACCAGATGGCGCGCGGAGGGATCCGCGACCAGTTCGGCGGAGGATATCACCGTGTCGCCGCCAGCCGGTTCTGGGTCGTCCCCCACTTCGAGAAGATGCTCTGCGACAACGCCTTGCTCGCCTCGGTCCACGCGCGGGCCTTTGAACGGACCGGCGACCCCCGCTGGCGAGCCGAGGCCGAGGCGACCTTCGACTTCGTCGACCGCGAGTTGACCGCTCCGTCGGGAGGCTTTTACTCGTCGCTCGACGCCGAGAACCAGGACGGCGAGGGCGCCTATTACGTCTGGACGCGCGGGGATGTCGTCCAGGCCCTCCAAGGCGCGCCCGAGGCCGATCTCGACGCCTTTCTCCAGGTCCACGGCTTCAAGCGGGAGCCGAACTTCGGAGGAGACCGCTACGTTCCGCTTCAGCCTCGATCGCGGGCCGAGCAGGCCGAGCCTCTGGGGATGTCGGTCGATGAGTTGGAGCGGCGGATCGCCCCGTTGCGCGCTCGACTGCTGGCGGCTCGCGCGACGCGGCCCGCGCCTTCCCGCGACGACAAGATTCTGACCGCCTGGAACGGCCTGATGATCGCCGCCTACGCCGAGGGGCATCGGGTCTTGAAGGACGAGCGCCGCCTGAAGGCCGCCGAAAAGGCGGCCGACTTTGCGCTGGGGACGCTTCGCGAGCCCTCCGGGCGGCTCTTGCGAACCCAACGCGCCGGTCGGGCCGGGCCGCCGGCCTTCCTGGAGGACTACGCCTACTTGGTCCACGGGCTTTTGAAGCTGCATGAGGCGACCAACGACCCTCAGCGCCTCCAACAGGCCCGCGAGTTGACCGATCGGATGATCGACGATTTCGCCGACGAGCGCGACGGCGGCTTCTTCTTCACCGCCGACGATCATGAACCGCTCTTGGCTCGTCCCAAGGACCCGCTCGACGGAGCCTTGCCGAACGCCAACGCCGTGGCCGTCTTGAACCTCCTGGCAATCCACCGCGCCACCGGCGAAGATCGCTATCTGGACCTCGCCGGCAAGACCCTCGACGCCTTCGCCGATCCGATGCTCCGAAACCCGGCTTCCATGCCCACCATGCTGACCGCCCTGCTCGAATACCGAGACCTTCGCCCCCTTGAGCCGACCATTGGGTCGCAACCCTCTTCCGATGGAGGACCGCCGTGAGCAAGACCACCACGATCATCGGCCCCGGCGACGTGGGCCGGCGCATGACGCTCGACGACTTCCTCCAGGCCGAAGGGGAGGGGGGACGCCTCTACGAACTGAG
>Ga0182742_1002709_pt1 | contig 19070 bp, 21 predicted proteins | sample eDN5th37CBELigMG_FD_128880 | JGI IMG/M metagenome (GOLD analysis project Ga0182742, IMG submission 128880) | Enriched Miracle-Growth compost microbial communities from Emeryville, California, USA - eDNA 5th pass 37_C BE-Lig MG (version 2)... ... | reverse complement strand
GTGGGCCGACTCGCGCCACGTGCTGCGCCGCCAGCTGGCCAAGGCCAGCGATCTCGGGTTCACGTGCTACGTGCACCCCGAGATCGAGTTCTTCCTCCTCAAGCCCGGCCCCAACGACGGCACCCCGCCCGAGCCCGCCGACAACGGCGGCTACTTCGATCAGGCCGTGCACGACGCGGCGCCCAACTTCCGACGCCATGCCATTGAGGCCCTTGAGCAGATGGGCATCTCGGTCGAGTTCAGCCATCACGAGGGCGCACCCGGCCAGCAGGAGATCGACCTGCGCTACGCCGACGCGCTGTCGATGGCCGACAACGTCATGACGTTCCGCTACCTGGTCAAGGAAGTGGCACTGGCCGACGGTGTCCGGGCGTCGTTCATGCCCAAGCCGTTCGCCGAGCATCCGGGCTCGGCCATGCACACCCACATGAGCCTGTTCGAGGGCGACACCAACGCCTTCCACAGCCCCGACGATCCGCTGCAGCTCTCCGGCGTCGCCAAGTCGTTCATCGCGGGCATCCTCGAACACGCCAACGAGATCAGCGCCGTCACCAACCAGTGGGTGAACTCCTACAAGCGCCTGGTGCACGGCGGCGAGGCGCCCACCGCGGCGTCGTGGGGTGCGGCCAACCGCTCGGCGCTCGTGCGGGTGCCGATGTACACGCCGCACAAGGTGTCGTCACGACGCGTCGAGGTGCGCAGCCCTGACTCGGCGTGCAACCCGTACCTGACGTTCGCGGTGCTGCTGGCCGCGGGCCTGCGTGGCGTCGAGAAGGGCTACGTGCTGGGCCCCCAGGCCGAGGACAACGTGTGGAGCCTGACGCCCGAGGAACGCCGCGCCATGGGCTACCGCGAACTGCCGACCAGCCTGGGCAACGCCCTGGAGGCCATGGAGAACTCTGAACTGGTCGCAGAAGCGTTGGGGGAGCACGTGTTCGACTACTTCCTGCGCAACAAGCGCAGCGAGTGGGAGAACTACCGCAGCCACGTCACGCCGTACGAGCTCAAGAACTACCTGTCGCTGTAGCGTCCGCGGTCGGGGTCGTGCCGGGCGTGGTGCCCGGTGCGATACCGTCGTGGACGTGCGAAAGCCCGCCACCGAACGCCCGAGGCTGCCCAGTGTCGGCCGGCTCGGGCTGTTCGATCCGCATGCACCCGCTCATCTCGATCAGCTCGGCTGGAACACCGACGACCACGTCGAACTGCTGTGGTCGCTGTCGCGGGCCCCGGACGCCGACGCGGCGCTGCTGGCCATGGTGCGCCTCGCCGACGAGCTCAAGGTCGACTGGGACGAACTCAACCGGCTGCTGCTCACCGACCGCCCGCTGCGGGGCCGGTTGTTCGCCGTGCTCGGCTCGTCGCTGGCGCTGGGTGACCACCTGGTGGCCCACCCGCAGTCCTGGCGCCTGCTGCACGGCGACGTCACGCTTCCGTCCGCGGGTGAACTCCGCGAGACGTTCGACGACGCGGCGAAAAGCGTCGACATCGAGCGCGGCGCCAGCGCCGGGGTCCCGCCGCTGCGCGACCTCTACCGCGACCGTCTGCTGGTGCTCGCAGCCCTCGACGTCGCCTCGACCGTCGAGAACGAACCGGTACTGCCGTTCGTCACCGTCTCCTCGCACCTGTCCGACCTGGCCGACGCCGCGCTGAGCGCCGCGCTGATCGTGGCCACCCGCACGGTGTGCGGCGATCTGGATCCGCGACTCGCGGTCATCGCGATGGGCAAGTGCGGCGCGCGCGAGCTCAACTACGTCAGCGACGTCGACGTCATCTTCGTGGGTGAGGACATCGAAAAGCACGGCCGCAGCGACAATCTCGCGACCGCCACGCGCGTGGCCGGCGAGATGATGCGGTTCGCCGGCGACGCGTTCTTCGAGGTCGACGCCGCGCTGCGGCCGGAAGGCAAACGGGGCCAACTGGTTCGCACGCTGGACTCGCACGTCGCCTACTACCGGCGGTGGGCCAAGACGTGGGAGTTCCAGGCGCTGCTCAAGGCGCGGCCCGCCGCGGGTGATCCCGAGCTGGGTCAGGCCTACATCGACGCGCTGATGCCCATGGTGTGGACTGCCTGCGAGCGTGAGGATTTCGTTCCCGAGGTGCAGGCCATGCGCCGCCGCGTCGAGGAACTCGTGCCCGCCGACGTGCGGTCGCGCGAGATCAAGCTCGGCACCGGTGGCCTGCGCGACGTCGAATTCGCCGTCCAGCTGCTGCAATTGGTGCACGGCCGCACTGACGAGTCGCTGCACGTGGCGTCGACGGTCGACGCGCTGGCCGCACTCGGCGAGGGCGGCTACGTCGGCCGCGACGACGCCGCCAACATGACCGCGTCGTACGAGTTCCTGAGGTTGCTCGAACACCGCCTGCAGTTGCAACGGCTCAAGCGCACCCACATGCTGCCCGACGACAGCGATGACGAGGCCTACCGGTGGCTGGCACGGGCCGCGCACATCCGGCCCGACGGCACACACGATGCGCAGGGCGTGCTGCGCGAGGAACTCAAGCGGCAGAGCCTGCGGGTGTCGCGGTTGCACGCCAAGCTCTTCTACCAGCCGCTGCTGGAATCGGTGGGGCGCACCGCACTCGGCATCGGCGAGGGCATGAGCGCCGAGGCGGCCGAACGGCAGTTGGCCGCACTGGGTTACGAGCGCCCGCAGAGCGCGCTGACCCATCTCGCGGCGCTCACCGGAGCCACCGGACGCAAGGGCCGCATCCAGCAGATCCTGCTGCCCACGCTGCTCGACTGGCTGTCCGACACCCCCGACCCGGACGCGGGCCTGCTGGCCTACCGTCGCCTGAGCGACGAACACTCCGATCTGCGTTGGTTTCTCGGCACGCTGCGCGACGAGGGCGCGGTGGCCAAGCGGCTCATGCGGGTGCTGGGCACCTCGGCGTACATCCCCGAGCTGTTGATGCGCGCCCCCGAGGTCATCCAGATGTACGCCGACGGCCCGACCGGGCCGAAACTGCTTGAGGACGACCGGGAGAGCCGGGCGCGGGCGCTGGTGGCGTCGGCGAGCAGGTATGCCGATCCGGTGCGGGCGATCGCGGCCGCGCGCACGCTGCGCCGCCGTGAACTTGCGCGGATCGCGTCGGCCGACGTGCTGGGCATGCTCGACGTGACCGACGTGTGCAAGTCACTGACCGCGGTGTGGGTCGCGGTGCTCCAGGCCGCGCTGGACGTCGTGATCCGGGCCAACACGCCGGATTCCGGTGTGCCGGCACGGATCGCGGTGATCGGCATGGGCCGGCTGGGCGGCGGCGAGCTGGGGTACGGCTCCGACGCCGACGTGATGTTCGTATGCGAGCCCAATTCCGGTGTCGAGGAATCGGTTGCGGTGCGGTGGTCGGTGGGCGTGGCCGAACAGGTGCGCGCCCTGCTGGGGACACCGAGCGCCGATCCGCCGCTTGAGGTCGACACCGGGCTGCGCCCCGAGGGCCGCAGCGGGCCGCTGGTGCGCACCCTCGCCTCGTACGACGCGTACTACTCACAGTGGGCGCAGCCGTGGGAGATCCAGGCGCTTCTGCGCGCGCACCGCGTCGCGGGCGATCTCGAGCTCGGTGAGCGGTTCCTGCTCATGGCAGACAAGATCCGCTACCCCGAGGGCGGGGTGTCGGCCTCGGCGGTCCAGGAGATCCGCCGCATCAAGGCGCGGGTGGACGCCGAGCGCCTGCCGCGCGGCGCCGACCCGAACACACACACCAAGCTGGGCCGCGGCGGGCTCGCCGACATCGAGTGGACCGTGCAGCTGCTGCAACTGCGGTACGCGCACAAAGTGCCTGCGCTGCACAACACCTCGACGCTGGAGGCCCTCAACGCGATCGGCGCGGCCGAACTGGTCGCCGAAGGCGATGTCGAACTGCTGCGCGAGGCGTGGCTGACCGCGACCCGCGCACGCAACGCCCTGGTGCTGGTGCGCGGCAAGCCCACCGATCAGCTTCCCGGCCCGGGTCGCCAGCTCAATGCGGTGGCGCTGGCCGCCGGATGGGGCAGCGATGACGGCGGCGAGTTCCTCGACAACTACCTGCGCGTGACGCGGCGGGCAAAGGCGGTCGTCCGCAAGATTTTCGGCGGGTAGGTTTCAGCGTTTGACGTCTAGCGTTTCGCGCGCGCCGCGTCGAGCGCGAACGCACCGCCGCCGATCGCGAACAGCAGCAGGAAGCCGAAGCAGAACAGCACGGTGGGTTCACCGCCGTTCTCCAGCGGTAGCAAGCCCTTTGGCTGATGCTGCCAGAAGTAGGCGACCGCCATGTGGCCGCTGGCGATGAACGCCGCGATGCGCGTGAACAGGCCGACCATGATGAGCAGGCCGAGGACCAGCTCGATCACACCGGCGTACCAGTACGGCCATGTGCCGACGGGTACGGCGCCGCTGCCCGAATCGACGGGCCAGGCGAAGAGTTTCGACGCGCCGTGCACGGCGAACAGGAAACCGAACACGATGCGGAAGATCGCGACAACGACGGGGGAGTAGGTGGCGAGCCGGGTGTCCAGATTGGTCGTCATGATCAGACCATACGCGCAGGGCGGAGCCTACAACTCCAGCAACACTGTCACCGGCCCATCGTTGACCAGCTCGACTTCCATGTGCGCACCGAAAACCCCCGTCTCCACGGTGGCTCCGAGGCGTCGCAGTGCCTCGGTGAACTCGGTGACCAGCGGCTCGGCAACCGGGCCGGGTGCCGCGGCGTTCCACGACGGGCGCCTGCCCTTGTCGGTGTTGGCGTACAGAGTGAACTGGCTGATCACCAGGATCGGCGCCGCCACATCCGAAGCCGAGTGTTCGTCGTCGAGAATCCTCAACTTCCACAGCTTTTCGGCCAACCGCTGTGCCTTGGCGGCGTCGTCGTCATGCGTGACACCGACGAGGGCCAAAAGCCCTTGTGGCTGCGGGTCGATCGCACCGACCACCTCACCGTCGACCGTGACCTGCGCGCGTGACACCCGCTGAACCAGAACCCGCATGAATGTCATTGTCCCGTGCGGGGGCGTCGATTACTGCACCAGGGTTGTGCGCGCGCCGAGATCGCAGCCCTGGTGCAGAACTCGGCGCTACGCAAAAGGCCGGGCGCGCAATGCGCCCGGCCTTTTTGTGTCTACGTCGACTTACACGTCGCGTCGGCGAGCCGACTTACACGTCGTAGTAGAGCGAGAACTCTTGCCAGCGTGTTTACGGGAGATAGCTGCGTTGGCCGTACTGGTTAAGTGCAGGTCAAAGCGTTGGCGATGCTTGTTAGCGACGGCGACTCGAGAATCTACTGCGGACGGTCTGCGGACGGAAACGCTTCTGGAGAATGTTTTTACCGAGCCAGTAAAAACCTCTCCACCATTTCAGGATCAACCCTGAAATGGGTCTTGACGTTGAAACCGCGCGGGCGTTACGCCCGTGGGATCTCGTCGTCGGCCGGTCGCAGCTCATCCCCCACCAGCCGACACAACCTTGCCCGGGCAGGCCAAAACTCACCCGCACCGTCCCCCCACCGGCGAAACAGCACTTCCTCCCCAGCCCGGAGAGCCGCCACACGCGCACGCAACCGCGCCCGCTCAGCCGAGAAGTCATACACCACCGAATCAGCGCCCTGCAAACGGCTGAGACGATCCTCTGTGGCCGCCACCAACCGATCCCGCAGCCCCATCCGGCGGGCGACCACATCAGCCTTGCGTCGCGCCATCAGCCGGCCGCATTCTTCGCGATGTTGTGCGCACGCCACCTGGCCTCCGCAGCCTTCTGCTTCACCGGGTCCTTCACCGACTCGCTCATCTGAATGCCGGCCAATGCGCGAACCAACGCCGTCCGCGTCTGCCGGACTTCGGCCACCGCCGGATGAAGACGCACCATCCCGCTCTCAGAGACGTGACGAAGACCATCAGCCGCGATGGCAGCCTCCAGCTCCACAATCCGATCCTGCAGTGCCTCAGCCACCGCGAGAAGCTCCTCCTCACGCCCGTCGGGCACCAGCCCCTCAGCGTCCATGTCAGCCCGGATACGAGCCACCAAAGCCGCACCACTGGCCTCTCTGACCTGCTTCGATCCCAATTTTTACTCCTGTCTGCAATGCAGCCACCAAAATCCGCAGCGCCTTCCGGGGCCGCGCAGACCCCCGGGGAGGGGGTTGCTGGGGGGGGTGGCGGCCCGATCCCTCAACCCCTTGTTGGGATCGGGCCACCGAGGTGGCGCGCTGCGCGGCCATCGACACAGAAGGGAGAACGTGGCCGGCCGCGCCGCCGGTCTATGAGCCGTCGTTGCCGATCCGCACGACGGCCTGCTCGTGCGGGAATCCGAATCCGACGCGCATGGTGGCGCGGATGCCGATCCGGTCGGACTCGAAGTAGCGGGACTCGTCGACGCGGAGGTCGACGTCCTGGCGGATCACAACGAACACGCGGGCGGTATCGACGGCGTAGATGTCTCCGCCGGGGATAACCGCGTCCGGCACGACGTGCAGCGGCACGCCGGCGACCTGCCGTCGTGTCGGCTGGGTGGCGTCGGGCTGTAGGAGCGGCTGGTTGGAGCCGGTGCCGGTCTTGAGTTTGGCGAGCTGTAGCGCGGTGGTTGAGGACGTGACGAAGGCGGTGACGGTTGCTCCTTCGTTCGCGGCGAGCGAGATGGCTTCGGCGAACGGGTCGAGGTCGGCGATGGCGGCGGGGTCCTGGTTGACGACTTGGTGGTTGGTGCCGGCGATGCCTGCGGGGCCGTTGGTGGTGGTGGCCGCGAAGTAGGCTGCGTCGATCTTGCGGGCGAGGTCGCGGGCGATGGACGCGCCGACGAGTTCGGTTGCAGCCGGGGACGAGTCGTTGGCCAGCTCGGTGGAGATGATGGTCAGTGCGGCTAGCTTCTTCGGGGTGACGACCAGTTCGTCGACGTCGGGGTCGCTGGGGGTGATGTCTGAGCCTTCGGGGGTCCAGGCTGCGGTCGCGTCGGCGTTGACGATGGGGATTCGGAAGTCGGGGCTTGCGGTGGGCACGACGGTGCTTACTTGCGTTGCGACGGATGCGGCTTCGACCGGCTGGACGACGAGTGCGCCGACCTGTTCGGGGGTGAGGATGCCTTCGGCGTTGTTGGTGTAGAGAGCCATTGGTTGGAACCTTCCAGGAGGGGCACGCTTGTGTGGCGTGCGGGTGAATTGGGTTGCGCGCCTGCTGGCCGTCTGGCCGTGTGCGGTGCCCTCCTGGGCGTGGTCGTGATGGTTGGGCGGGCCTGTTGTGCGTGGCCCGCCCAACCATCAGGTAGCCCTTATTTTACCTCTTGAGGACCTGGGACCATGAGGTGTTGTTGTCGGGGTCGTCGCGGATCGGGGTGTTGCCGGTTACTTCGGAGGTTGGTACTGCGGATGATCCGGGTCGCGGCGGCGCGTAGTGGGGTTTGGCGGCGAGCAGGTCGTTGAGCCGCGTTGTGATGGCGTCGGGGTTGATGTCGCCGGTGTCGTCGCGGAGGTCTTCGAGTGTGGTTGTGCGCCAGTAGTCGTCGGGGTCTGCGATTTTCCCGGCGAGGTGGTGTTCGACTATTTGCCGTTGGGCGTTGTCGAGCCGGGTTGTGAGGGCCTCGGTTTCAGCTTTGAGGGATTGGTATTTTTTGCGCCAGTTGCGGGCTTCGCGGGCGAGTTCCGCTGCGCCACTGCTGGTTTCGGTGTCGTCGGTGGGTGTGGTGTCGTCGTCGGCGGGTGTCGCGTTGGGCTCGGTCATTTGTTTTCCTTTCGCTCGTCCTCTGCTGCTTTTGCGGTGAATTCTCGGATGATTCGCAGGGTTTCGGGATCGTCGCGGAATTTGGGTGTGATTCCTCCTTCGAATAGCAGGGCGATCACGGTGCGTAGCAGTTCTATGGTGCGTCCGTCTGCGGCTGCTTCGGCGATCACTGCTCGGACTCCGAATCCGTCTCTGGTGATGGCGTGGGAGGCGATGGCGCCGGCGCGACGTAGGTCGACGGGTCGGATTTTGTCGCTGGCGGAGGGGTCGTTGACTGTCATGCGGGTTCCTTTCTGGTGGGCCGTCCGGGTCGGGCGGCGGTTTTTGGTGCTCGTGCGGCGATCACACCGGCGGGTCGCTGGGAGGGTTTGAGTGAGTCGTGCCAGGCTCGGCAGGCGGCGAGTGCGGGGCAGGCTCGGCACAGGTGCACAGCGGCTTCGTGGCGGTCTGCGGCGTCGGCGGCGGCCTCGTCCGGGGCGGCCGGGTCGAACAACTCGGGGCGGCCGACACAGCGCGCACCGTCGAGGCGGGGTGTGCCGCCCAGGATCGCGATCAAGAGCTCGTGGCTGGCGTGCCCGTCCATCGGTGCGGCGGGGTGCGATTTGAAATCGGACCCGTTGAGTGCGGCCGTCATCGAGTGAGGCCCCAGGTCAACTGTCCGTCGCGCCACCCAAACGTGATCTCCCCCCGATGCCACATGTCGAGCGCGGCAGCCGTGATGTACATGTCGGTGAGTTCCTCGACGGCGGCAACAATGCTTTCTTCGGGTAGTTTCCGATCGGCCTGACTTTCGAGGATCTGAACAACCAGCTTGTCGACGGCCTCCTGCGGAATGAACGGGGCGGTTGCTGGGGATCGGTTCATGATGCGTTCTCCTGAGGTGTTTGCTTGGGCGCGACGCGCCAGATTGTTTTCGTTGCGTTCTGTGGGTCTCGTTCGACGGTCACCCGGCCGCACGAGATCACCTCGCGTTCGGCGCGCCGGTAGGTGACGTACTCGGGTAGCCACTTCGCGAAGTGGTCCTTGTCGATCACGTCGGTGTTTGCTGGTACCTGTGTGTCGAGGTATTCGCGGACGAGTTCTTCGGCGGATTTGTAGCCGTCGGAGAGGCCTGTGATGTCGTATTGGGCGGTGCGGTTCTGGCCTCCGCGTCGTGACGTTGCGACCCATTCGGGGGCTTGGTGTAGGGCCATTGCGATGGCGCTGTCGGAGTATCCGGCGGCGCGTCCTGCTTGGCGTACAGCAAATCCGTCGGTGGTGGTTTGGCCGCTGTCGAGGAGTTGTTGGCGGTGGTGTGCGAGCCACTCTCCGCACGACTTGAATTTCGGTTCGGACTCGTGCGACCTGCGAGAATCCAACTCGGTGATCGTAGCCTTTGGTTCACCCGTGAACTCTTGGTTCACCCCGTCTGAGCTGCTATTTTGTGGGGTGAACTCCGGTTCACCCGTGAACTCTGGACTCAGCTTGTAATGGGGTACTTTCTCGCCGGGAATCGCGACGATCTGGCAAACCTTTTCCATGTGAGCAAAGACCGCGTCGAATGCCTCACGGTAGTGCTGTTTACCCATCGCGCGACGCAGTTCACCCCTGGGCATCGCCCGGTCGGAGAGCAGACGCACGATGCGCTTGCGTACCGTCTCAGCGTGGCGCTGGTCGATGATCTCGTCGAACGTCGCACGGCTCATCGCTCGTTCGCGGACCTTTGCTCTAGCGGCTTGGCGGTCGTGGTCGAGCATGGACTGCCGAGTGCGGTCCGACACCTCCATCGCGATGCCCGACAGTTCCCAGTCCCACACGGTGACGTTCTGCCGCTGGTGCATCACCGCGATGAGTGCAGCAAGTTTGCAGCGCGCCAACACGGCGTGGCCGTCGAGGGCATCGCCTTCCCCGCGGTTCCGGGCAAGGTCGTTGTCGCGAATGACGTCCTCGATGCCGGTATCGGCGTCGTATCTGATCGCGGCTACACCGTCGTGGTTGAACTCCCATTCCGGCATGGTCGTGTCGAGGGGTTCAGGGTCGATGCCAGTGCCGCGCGGCATGTTGGGGTCACTGCCAGGCCACCAGAAAAACCTCTGCGGGCTGCCGCCGCTGACGTCGCCGAAGATCACCTGGGCGTGACCGTACTGGGCGCCCACGATCAGACAGAGTCGGTAATCGTGTTCGGCGACGTGGCGGCTCGATGCCTTGCTGGCGTTGTTCTGGCCGAGAGGTTCCCCGAACCACGCCGATTTCAGCTCGGGGAGGTAGATGGACCCCTGGCGGGCCGCGAGGCCGGTCAGAGCGTCGATCTCGTTCATCGTCACGATGGCCGCGTCTAATCGACGCTTGTCCTTGCGGTCGGTGAACATCTCGGCAAGTGCTTCGCCGCTGCCGCCTTGAACGATGGTGATGTCGGCCGGCCAGGCGCGCTTGCCGACACGTTCGGCTTTCCCTTTACCGCCGCCGCTGAGAGCCACGATGGCGCTAAATACGTTGAGGCTCACGTAATCACCGATCACCGGGGGCAGTTGCACGGTGTACGGGGTGCAGGCGGCTACTCGAGGAATGGTCGTGCCGAACAGTGCCCACGGGGCGGTCTGACGTGATCGTGCCCAGCCGTGCAACTTACGAAGCTGTTCGGAGCCGGAATCGAGGAAGAACTTGGTGGTCAGGTCGTCGTCGATCAAGATGCCGCCTTCCGTTGGGCGCTCTGAATGGTCTGTTGGATTTCGTGGGCGCCGAGGCCGATTCCGTGGGCGGCTGCGGCGAGGGCTGAGTAGACGGCGGCTGGCGCGTTGTCTGCGGCTGCTCGGGCGGCGGCCCAGAACAGGGTGCTGTTGCGGTTGCCCTCCTGGGCTTCGGCCACGGTGCGCACCAGGCCGTCCCACCGGTCCCGCGATGCGCGGATAGGTGTCGGTGGGGGTGGTGTGAGGGTTGGTTGTGCGATCAGGGCCTGCAGATGCTCGGGGAGGTCTGCGATGGGGGCGTCGCGGTGCAGGCGGTAGGGCTTTCCGGTGATCGGGTGAATGCTGCCCGGTGCCACCAGATAGCCTCGGCCGCCGGCCTTGACGTCGATGCCGGGGACGCCGTGCACCTTGCCCCGCACGGGACCGGTCACCCGGTAATACACGTGCCAACCACCTGAACCGGTCTGCACGCAAAGGGTGCTGTGCTCGGGTCGGAGGTTGAGCGCTGAGACGCTGCCACCGTGGCGGGGGTCAACGTCGAGCGCGACGACGCCGGGTTGGGTGACGCCCCAGTTGCATCCGGGCCAGCGTCGCCGCCATCCGGCGATCACGTCGGCGTCGCGGGTGAAGTCCGCAATGCCGTGCCGGGTGAGGGGCGTCTTGCCGTCGAGCGGGCCGACCGAGAATCCCAGGGCCAGCATGTACTCCATGCCGGCGAGCGGAGTGCCCGCGCCACGGTCGGCGCGGGTCTCCATCGTCGTGTCGGGCGGGGTCACTTCGACGCCTCCGCGATCAGGTTTTCGGCGGTCGCGGAAACCACCGCTTCGAGGACGCGGGCAGCCTGGGCGCGGGTCCAGTGCCGTGGTGGGCACATGTCCATCGCGTGCAGAATCCGCTCCAGCAGGTCGTCGTTATCCACGGGAGTCTCCTTGCTGTGCGGCGCATTTCGGTCCTCGGCGTTGTTCGACCGACGTGGGTGACACGAGCCAGTGCCCGCACACGTCGCAGCGGACGGAGATTCGGACATCGGCCGGGGTCAGGGCCGGTCGCTGGCGGCGGGTGTTCATCGTGCGGGCCCCTCGGTGTCGGCGGCTTCGAGTTGGTCGGCCGCTTTGTCGAGCGCGACGGCGGCCTGACGGAGGTGGCCGAGGGCGGTGACCAGATCAACGACGGCCATCAGTGGCGCGTCGGCTGGGAGTTCACGTAGGACCTCGTTGAGGTCGCGGCGCAGCAGGTCGACGCGGTTGGTCGCGACATCGAGACGCTGGGTCGGCGTCTCAGGCGGGGTGTAGTCGCGGCAGAACGCGCACACGTCTCCGGTATCGGTGGGGACGCTGCACGTCGGGCACTCAGGTTGTTGTGTCATCATGGTGTTACTCGCTTTCTTCGTGGGTGATGAGGTGGGTGTGAGCGGTCCCCGCCAGGTGTTGGCGCACCTGGGGTTCGGGGGCCGTTCTGCTGTTCGGACGCAAATCCTCGGTGCGGTCGTCGTCAATGAGGCCGTGGTCATCGAGCTGGTCGCGGTCGAGCTGGTCGATGTGCGGCCCGGTGAGGGCCTGTCGGCCTGTTGTGGTTCCACCGGGTGCTGCGGTCCGGGCGGTGCCCGGTGGCGCGGGCATCTAGGCGACCTCGGGGCTGTTACCGCCGCGTTTGGTGGCCGCTTCCTGCTCCGCGATCCAGCGTTCGATCTCGGAGCGCCTGTACACCACTCGCTTACCGAGGGTGAAACTCGCCGGCCCTTGATCGGTGGCCCGCCAGAACCGCATCGTTCCCGCGTTGAGCACGGGGTACTGCTCACACACCTGCTTGGTGGTGAGTAGTTCGTCACCTGACATTGCCGGGTCCTTCCGTTCGGCTTGCTGGTCGCGCAAGCTGCTTGTGCGTGTCGCAATATCAGCATGGGACTGTTGGACCTGCTTGTCAAGCAAGTAACATGCGATACGTGCAAGGAGATGAGACGGTTGACGCATCGCGCCGTACGGAAGCGTTTGAGTCGGGGTTTGGTCGGCGGGTTCGGGATGCGCGGGTCCGGCGAGGCGTCACGCAGCAACAGTTGGCGACTGCACTTGGTGTGGATTCGTCGGCAATTTCGCGGCTTGAGAATGGGGCCAGGGCCGTCAGGCTCGGTGAAGCGGTGGTTATTTCGGTAATCCTCCGAACCGATATACGCGAACTCGTGTATGGACCGGAAAGTCACACAGAGGAGTTAGCTCGACTCTTGGGGGAGGTCCGCGATATCCAGCACAATTTAGCGAACTTGATCGAAAGCTATTTGAGTGCGCTCACGAAACTTCGCCTTCGAATCGAACGTCCACAGGACTACCGTGGCCAGGACTTCGCCGCGGTTGGCCTGTCTGACCAGGCGGTTGAGGATATGAAGCGGGCGATAGACCCGTCTTCAGATGAGATGCGCACGTTCGAACATGCGCTCACGATTCTTTATGGCAATGAAGATGTTGCCCCCAAATCGCTATATCGCTTCAGTCGCCGCTGGACTGGAAAGTCGGAGAAAACAACGGATGAAGAATCAGACGCGTAATCGCCGTGCGGGTGTCGAGGATCGCTGGACGAAAACAATCCGCGATGAAGCCGGCAATGAGCAGACTGTTCCCAGCGCCAACCACGGCAAGGGGAAACGCTGGCGCGCCAGATACGTCGACGACGGCGGACGCGAACACGCCAAAGGGTTCGCCCGCAAGGTCGACGCGCAGAAGTGGCTCGACACCCAAACGGCGGCGATCGTCTCCGGCACCCACGTAGCCCCCCGCGATGCCCAGCTGACAGTTCGGCAGTGGTGCGGCATGTGGATCGAGGGCTACAAGATCCACCGCGAATCCACCGTGCGCCAGGCACGCACACATATCAACCAGATCGTCACCGAGTTCGGGGACGTTCCGCTCTCATCGCTGCGGCCGACACAGGTCAAGACGTGGGTGGCGAAGCTTCAACAGCAGCACGAGCCAAGTTACGTGCACGCGCTGCATTCGAGGCTGTCGCAGATCATGTCGGATGCCGTTCACGACGGCTTCGTTGGTCGAAACCCGTGCTCTCGGCGCACGTCACCGCCGATGGGTAAGCAGAAGCCGTATGTGGCCACTACTGAACAGATTTGGGCGTTGCACGACGCGATGCCTGAGCACTTGAGAGTGGCGGTGCTGCTCGGGGCGTTCGTGGGTTTGCGTGTCGCGGAGGCCGCTGCGCTGCGAGTCGAGGACGTCGATTTCATCCGCAGCGTCGTCAACCCGGCTCGCCAGTGGCCGGACAAGCCGCTCAAGACTCCCGGCAGCGCTACCCCCATTCCGATACCCCAGGACCTCAGTCTGATGCTGGCGGCGTCGGTGAAGCGGTGGCCGTCCCCGATGATGGTCACCAGGGGAGGGGAGTCGCCGACTGCGCCACCGTGGGTGATTGAGCGAGAGATGCGCCGTGCTCGCGTCGAGGTTCCTGGTCTGCCCGAAGGGTTTTCATTCCACGACTTGCGCCACTACTTGGCGTCGCTGTTGATCGCGTCCGGGGCCGATATCAAGACGGTCCAAGCCCGTATGCGTCACGCGAGCGCCAGGACCACCTTGGACACCTACGGGCACTTGTGGCCCGATGCAGACGAGTCCACCCGCTCCGCGATCGCTGCTGTGATCAGGGAGCGGGTGGACCCGTTTGAAACTACTGCGGACGGTCTGCGGACGGAACCCCAACCGGGGCGGAAGAACCGCAGGTCAGCGCGTTAGCCGACTTACACGTCGTAGTAGAGCGAGAACTCGTACGGGTGAGGACGGATCTGGATCGGCATGATCTCGTTCTCACGCTTGTAGGAGATCCAGGTCTCGATCAGATCCTCGGTGAACACGCCACCCTCGGTGAGGTATTCGTGATCCTCTTCGAGCTTGTCGATCACCGCGGAGAGCGAGGTGGGCGCCTGCGGGATCGCGGCGGCCTCGTCCGGCGGCAGCTCGTAGAGGTCCTTGTCGACCGGCTGCAGCGGCTCGATCTTCTTCTTGATGCCGTCGATGCCCGCCATGAGCATGGCCGCGAACGCCAGGTACGGGTTGCCCGAGCTGTCCGGGCAACGGAACTCGAGGCGCTTGGCCTTCGGGTTGTTGCCGGTGATCGGGATACGCACGCACGCCGAGCGGTTGCGCTGGCTGTACACCAGGTTGATCGGGGCCTCGTAGCCGGGCACCAGACGCTTGTAGGAGTTCACCGTCGGGTTGGTGAACGCCAGCAGCGACGGCGCGTGGTGCAGGATGCCGCCGATGTAGTGACGGGCGATGTCCGACAGACCGGCGTAACCGGACTCGTCGTGGAACAGCGGCTGGCCGTCCTTCCACAGCGACTGGTGGGCGTGCATGCCCGAACCGTTGTCGCCGAACAGCGGCTTCGGCATGAAGGTGACGGTCTTGCCGGCCTGCCATGCGGTGTTCTTGATGATGTACTTGAACAGCAGCACATCGTCGGCCGCGGCCAGCAGCGTGTTGAACTTGTAGTTGATCTCGGCCTGACCGGCGGTGCCCACCTCGTGGTGACCGCGTTCGAGGGTGAAGCCGGCGTTCTGCAGGTTGGTGGCCATCTGGTCGCGCAGGTCGACGTAGTGGTCGTAGGGCGCGACGGGGAAGTAGCCGCCCTTGGGACGGACCTTGTAGCCACGGTTGGCGCTGCCGTCGGACTCGAAGGGCTCACCGGTGTTCCACCAGCCCGACTCCGAGTCGACCTCGTAGAACGTGCCGTTGATCTTGGAGTCGAAGCTCACCGAGTCGAAGATGTAGAACTCGGCCTCGGCGCCGAAGAACGCGGTGTCGGCGATGCCGGTGCTGGCCAGGTAGTTCTCGGCCTTGCGGGCGACGTTGCGGGGGTCGCGGGAGTACGCCTCGCGCGTGAACGGATCGTGGACGAAGAAGTTCATGTTGAGCGTCTTCGCCGCCCGGAACGGGTCGATGCGCGCGGTGTTGGGATCGGGCAGCAGCATCATGTCGGATTCGTGGATCGACTGGAACCCACGCACCGAAGAGCCGTCGAATGCAAGCCCGTCCTCGAAGACGCTTTCATCGAACGCCGACGCCGGGATCGAGAAGTGCTGGACGACGCCGGGCAGATCACAGAAGCGAATGTCGACGTACTCGACGTTTTCGTCCTTGATCAGCTTGAAGATGTCGTCGGACGTCTTTTCTGCCACTGAGTGTTCTCCTTTACTGGTAACCCGCGCGTTGACGCTAAGGACACGATGTTGCGCAGTCGTCAACCCGATGTTGCGCCGACGTTACGCAATCGGTTTGAGCGTGTCCGCCGGTGAACTCCAGCACACATCGGTGTGAACCGCGTCGCGACGTGGCACCCGGCGGCCGGACATCCGCACGCGCCTATCCTGACATCATGGCCCGCACAAACGGCTCCCGGTTGGGATCCTGGCTATCCGGTCCCGGTCCGTTCGATGCCGGCGACGGATCCGATGGCAACGATCGCAGAGGCAAGTACCCAGGTGAGCGGTTGGGATTGCCCGAGGACGGCCCCGGATCGATCGCGCGGACGGGCCGGCGCCTCGGCGCACTGATCGTGGACTGGTTGATCGCGTACGGGCTGGCCGCGCTGCTGATGACGTTCGGCGTGATCTCGTTCCCGCTGCTGTCCACCGCGGTGCTGGTGATCTGGATGGTGATCGGCACGCTCGCGGTGCGGTTGTTCTCGTTCACGCCCGGGCAGTACGTGCTGGGCCTCGTGGTGGTGCCCGCCGACGGGCGAGACGGCATCGGCATAGTCCGCGCGTTCATCCGCGTGCTGCTGATCGCGCTGCTCATCCCGCCGCTGGTGTCCGACAGCGACCTGCGCGGCCTGCACGACCGCGCGAGCTTCACCGCGGTGCTGCGTCGCTGACGCGCGACGTATCGTGCCGAATCCGGCCGTCCATCATGGTCAGGACGACCTCGGCGGTGTGGATGTCGTGCGGATCGATCTTGAAGATGTCGGTGTCGAGCACGATGAGATCCGCGCGCTTGCCCACTTCGACCGAACCGACGACGTCGTCGAGCCGTAGCTGGTAGGCCGCCCCGAGGGTGTTGGCGTGCACGGCCTCGGCCACCGACAACCGCTGGTCGGCGGGGGAGAGCACCGGCGCGTGCGCATCGCCGATCAGTTGGCGCGTGACCGCGATCTCGATGGCGTCGAGCGGCTTGTGAGTGGAGAAGTATCCGGCGGCGGGCCAGTCGGTGCCCAGCGAGATGCGGCCACCGGCCCGCAGGATGTCCCGCGCGCGGTAGAGGTGGTCCTTGCGGGGCGATCCGTAGCGCGCGGCCATGTTCTGCACGGTGTCGGGGTCGGCGGAGAACCAGTTTGCCGAGAACTGCGCGACGACGCCGAGTTCGGCGAACCGGGCCGCGTCGGCGTCGTCGACGAACACCAGGTGGGCGATGGTGTGCCGGCGGTCGCGTGGCCCATTGACCGCGACCGCGCGCTCGATGGCGTCGAGCGCCACGCGCGCAGTGCACTCACCGCACGCGTGGACGTGCACGTTTACGCCTGCCGAGTCGAACAGGCCGATCATCTCGTGCCACTGCTCCTCGGTGAACGGTGAGCTGCCCGTGGAGTCCGGCCTGTCGGCGTACGGTTCGATCAGCCACGCCGTGTAACCGCCCTGCGTCCCGTCGCCGACGATCTTGAGGACATCGACGTTCACCAGGTCCGTGCCGACGCTGTCGCGGGCGGCCCGGAACTGCGCCAGGACGTCCTCGAAGCGCCCGCCGGGCGGCGGCGACTTGATCGCGTACGACGCCACGACCCGGAACGGCAGCGCGCCGGCCTCGTCGAGATCGGCGTAGAGCGCGATCATCGCGGCCTGATCACCGCCCACCGGCGGCACCCCGGCGTCGAAGACCGTGGTGATGCCCGCCGCGGCCGCCGCAGGCAGCCACCCTTCGAGCATGCGACGCATGCCCGGTGCCGAGATCGGTTCGACGGCGTCGACCAGCCCCAGCACCGCGTTGACCTCCAGCACGTAGCCCGTCGGCTCGCCGTCGGCATCGCGCTGGAAGTAACTGAACCCGGGGACCGGATCAGGGGTGTCCCGGTCGATGCCGGCCATCTGCAGTGCCGCGGTGTTGGCCCACATGCTGTGCGCGTCGATCGCGAAGAACAAACCGGGGCGGTCGGGCAGCACCCGGTCCAGATCGGCACGTGACGGACCGTCGGGCCCGAACATGTCCACACGCCAGCCGAAGCCGCGCACGACACCCTCGGGGTGCTGCTCGGCGTGGGCTGCGATGGCCGCGAGCGCATCGTCCTTGGTGGGCACCTGCAGGTCGACGCCGTGGCTCAGGAAGGTGCCGAGCATCGGATGGGTATGGCCTTCGACGAAGCCCGGCATGAGCAGCCTGCCGCCGAGGTCGATGACACGCGTGCGCGGTCCGGCGGCGCTGAGCACCTCGGCCGTGCGCCCGACATGCGTGATGGTGTTGCCGCGGACGGCGACGGCCTCGGCCCACGGCGACGCGCCGGCCACGGTGTGGACGCGCCCGTTGGTGAAGACGAAGTCGGCATGGGCGTCGGCGCTACCGGTGCGGTGCGCGGTGGCCTCGGGGGAGCGCCGCGGGGGTTTACGCGTGGGTGCCGGCCCGTCCGCGTCGGGCCGGGTGAAGTGGGGCGCCCACTCGCATGCGGTACACACCCGACAGATTGTCGGCTACGTCAACCGCCGAACTCAGCGACGACGCGCCGTACGCTGCACCCCGCGCATCTTGGCAGCCTGCGGCAGCGGACCCTTCGGGACCGCGGCCGGACCGACCTTGGTGCCCAGCGCGGCCAACCGCGACTCGATCGCGTCCATCTGCTTGACGGTGATGTTGGCGGGCAGCTTGTTGAGGTGGCGCTCCAGTTTGGCCAGCGGCACCTCACCCTCGCCGTTGCCGACGATGATGTCGTAGATCGGGGTCTCGCCGACCAGGCGCGCGGTGCGCTTCTTCTCCTGCGCGAGCAGCGGCTTGACCCGGTTGGGGGCGCCCTCGCCGACGAAGATCACACCGGGCCTGCCGATGACGCGGTGCACGGCGTCGAAGTGGCCGGTGGCCGCGACGCCCGGCGTCACGCGCCACTTGCCGCGCAGGTTGTCCAGCGCCCAGGCCGCGGCACCGGTCTGACCCTCGGCCTTGCGGTACACGGACTTCTGTGCGCGCCGGCCGAAGATGATGAACGCGACCAGCGCGCCCAGCACCACGCCGAGCGGGATCAGCGTGAACTTCGTGAAACCGCCGATGAGCAGGCCTGCGACCACCGCGATCGCGACGATCAGCACAAAGGCGCCCGCCATGTACGGCACGAGCCGCTTGTCTTCCTTGCGCTGGATCTGGAACGCCTGCCACAACTGGCTGCGGCGCTGCTTGGAGGCCTCCTTGCGGGCTGCCTTCGCCGCGGCCTTCGCAGCTTTCGTCTCAGCGGTGTTGCGCGTCTTCGCCATTACTTCAGGATACGGGGGGCTGATCTGCGAATCGCACCCGTGCGGCCTGTGCGTAGAGCTTGCCCGCGCGGTAGGACGACCGCACGAGTGGCCCGGCCAACACTCCGGCGAATCCGAGACCCTCGGCATAGGCCGAGAGCTCGACGAATTCGTCGGGGTGCACCCACCGCTCCACCGGGTGGTGGCGCGGCGACGGGCGCAGGTACTGCGTGATGGTGATGATGTCGCAGCCGGCGTCGTGCAGGTCACGCAGCGCGGTGCGCACCTCGTCGATGGTCTCGCCCAT
>Ga0182742_1002708_pt1 | contig 19084 bp, 12 predicted proteins | sample eDN5th37CBELigMG_FD_128880 | JGI IMG/M metagenome (GOLD analysis project Ga0182742, IMG submission 128880) | Enriched Miracle-Growth compost microbial communities from Emeryville, California, USA - eDNA 5th pass 37_C BE-Lig MG (version 2)... ... | reverse complement strand
GGTACGTGGATCGTTATGACGTTGACGGCCTGCGTCGGCATTATCCCGAGCTTCGCGATTACGAACTGGTGGCGGTCGACGTGGTCGATGATGGAGAGACGTTGTCGACCTTTCGTGATGGCGAACTCGATTTTTTGATCGCCAATCACTTTCTTGAGCACACCGAGAACCCGATCGGAACCATCAGAAATCACCTGAGGAAAATACGGCCGGGGGGGCGGCTCTATTTCACCGTGCCCAACAAGCACGACAGCTTCGACCGCCACCGCCGGCTAACCCCCTTCGAACACCTCGTCGCCGACGACCTCGATGGCCCGGAGCGCTCGCGGGAGGATCACTATCGGGAGTGGACGCGGTGCGTTGGGAAGCGCGAGGAACCCTCCGACATCGAGGAGCACTCCAAAGCCCTCATGGCGATGAATTATAGCATTCACTTCCACGTATGGGACGCGCGCTCCTTCATCAATTTCCTGGATCGAACCAGGGCGTACCTGGGCAACACATTTGACGTCGAGCATTTCTCGGTCAACGGCGCCGAGATCGTGGCCATCCTGAAAAAGCGCGATGCTTCCTCGCCCGACGTTCAGTCGTGGCTTTCGCGCAAGAAGGACGGGATATTCCGATTCCTTTCCGCATGTCGCGCGGATTGGACGGGGAGACTCAGGGCGTCTCGAACCGCGTTGGGACGAGCGTCCAACCGACCGACACGACCCGCCTCCCAGGGCGCGCATTCCGGCTGATCGCATCGAACGCGCCGCCGTCGCTCGTGGTTCTCGACGGAACCGTCGATCGCCAAGCCGTCCGACGGCGCGGAGGGGGCCAGATCCGCCCCCCGCGCTCGGACTCGCGCTCGCGTCCTCTAACGCCAGCCGATCTTCCGTCCAACTCGATGGGCCAGCGATCGCAGGCGCTTCGCGTTCTCGCGGGCGTCGGAACGCAGGCCGTTCCAAACGCCCTCTTTGGGGCGAGTCGCCTGGAGCTGGAAACCGGCGGAGAATCGTTTTTGCGTTTCCTGGGGAAGCCGCCCGAGCGCGTCCCAGACGGGGCCGGTTCGGCGCGAGGGATCGGACCAGGCGTCGGCCCAATCGTCGAGGGTCATGGCGCCCAGGCGCTCGGCCGCCTTCTCACCCTGTTCGGCCGCGACGGCTCGCCGAATCTCGGCCGAGAGCCAGGAGAGGACGAAGCCGGGCTGGAAGTTGGCCGACACGGAGACGTCGTCGATCTCAAAGTCGCGGAACCAGTTGCGCAGGCCGTATTCCGTCGTGTTGTAAAAGTGGTATGGGGGCTCGTGAACCGGCTGAAGAAAGGCCGTGTGCAGGATGAGGCGCCCCCCGGGTTTCAGGACGCGGCGAATTTCGCGGGCGGCGGTGTTCGGATCGATGAGGTGCTCGAATGTGTTGAACGTAATGACCGCGTCGAAACTTTCGTTGGCGAAGGGCAGTCTGTGGGCGTCGCCGACGATGTCCGTGTGGCGAAAGATGGAATACTCCATCTCAATGCAGTTCGGGATTTTCCGAGCGGTGCCGCCGGCCCCCAGATTGAGGGCCCAGCCGTCGAGGTCGGCGACCCAGTCGAGGAACTCCGGCGGCGGCTGGTTGCTCAAATGGTTCTCGGGCATGACGCGCGGCTCCACCGACGCGTCCTCCAGCAGAACCGGCCGATCTCGAACCATGGCGTAGCGCGCGTCGCAGCCCCGGCAGCTCAACTCCCCAGCCGAGAGGCCGAGCGGATTGAGGCATCGGGGGCAGGCCAGGAGGGGAAGGATCTGACTTGGGCGTCCGGCGGAACTTGACATTCGGCTACCTCCTTGCCGTGGTGAATCGATTCGTCCTTCGCCCGTTTCGGATCGAATTGGGGGTGGCGGCGCGATCCGTGTGGGGGTCGATTCCGGTGGACCGCGCCTCCGAAGGCGCCTCCATCACCCCGGTCTCCACGAGCAGCGAATACAGGCTTTCGCGCATGGTCGGCAGCCCGCGCCAATCGTCTTGAAACCGCCGGAGCAGGCTTGGGAAATCCTCGTGGGCCAACCGCGCCAGTTCGTTCCGCGGGACCAACAAGTAGTCGAACGGCGTGTGAGCGGGAGGCGCTTGGTCCCCCTGAACGACCTTGATGGGAACGCCCCCGGTCAAGAGCGACGCGCGGAACCGCTCCGGCTCCATGTAGAAGTGCTCGTGATGCGAGCACCAGACCTGGTAGCGAGCGTGGCGAAGCACGAGTTCGAACTGCTGTTGGTTCAGGTGGGGCGAACCGCTTTCGGTGTAGGGAGCCAGGGCCGGAACGTAGATGAATCCTCCAAGATGCACGTCCTGGAGCAGTTGATCGACCAGAGAGGCGCGATCTTCGGTCAAATGACCGACGAAGGCCCATGGTATCGAACGGTCCTCGGAGTCGTCCCTCAGCCCTTCCAGGGTTTGCCGTTCGCTTGGGGTCAGTCCCGAGAACAGGAAATGGTATCCGGGCGGTTTCTTCAAGTCGCTGGGGACTGTCTGGGGAATCAGGCCCAGGTCCACGATCAGGTCGGCCCCGGCGCGGAGGCTCAGCTCGCCCAGTCGCTTGAACCAAGGCGTCGCCACACAGTCTATCGAGAGGCTGTGGATTTGTCCGCAGCGCGCGCGCAGGTCCTGCAATCGGGACATTCCCCGCTGCTCGTTCTCGAAGACTTCAAGAATTTCGGGAATATTGCAAAGGACGCACAGATCATATGAGGATTCATCGACCTCCAGAATCGTCTGGAGGCTCACGTCAAAATTCAAGCTTCGCAGGGTTTCCGCGATTCGGCGACCCGCGAGATTGTAAAAATAATTGACCACTCCCGGAATCAGGACCAACGCCCGACGTCTTTCGTGGGGGTGCCCGACAACGTCCATGTGAATTAATCCTCAGATGGCGAGCGGTCTTGGAAGGACGATCCCAACCTTGAGCAAGCGTCGGCTCTCAGCGAAAAAGCGTTGGCTCTCAACGCTCAAGGTCCTGATTTGATCGGCGGAATCTAATGCCGTCCGGCGTTCGCGTCAACGGCGGTTTCAAGAGCGGAACTCCGTTCGGGGAACGGGCGACCAATCTCGAAATGGCGGCGTCACTCGGCTTGACGCGGCGAGAGGCTTGTTATACACCCCCCGCAGCCCGCTTCGGAGAAACTTGGTCAACGCAATCGCGCGAAGGGCGGGCGCGGCGAGCCGACGTGGACTCTTGGACCGAGGAGATGCAGCGTGAGCCAGGAAGGCGTCAGCATCGTCATTCCGAACTGGAATCACGAGTTTTTTTTGCCGCGATCCGTGCTCTCGGCCCTCAAGACCACGAGGATTCTCAGAGAGATGGGCGTGCCCGGCGAGGTGTTGGTTGTCGACGACGCCTCCCGCGATGGGTCCGAGGCGCTGCTTCGCTCGCTGGAGGCTCTCCACGCGGGCGAGGGTTTGCGCGTGCGCCGGCACGAGACGAATCAAGGCCTCATCGCCGCCCGCAACACGGGGTTGCTCAACGCCCGCCATCGCTACGTCGTCTTTCTGGACGCCGACAACCACCTGATCGAGGAAAATTTCCCAACCTTCCTCCAAGCCATTCGCGAAACGGACGCGGCGGCCGTCTACGGCAATCTCATGATGCGCGATATCGGCGAGGAATCCGCCTTCTGGATCTGCAGCGGCGAGAGCTTTCAAACGCGAATCTACGACGAGAACTATATCGACGCGCTGGCCCTCTTTGACCGCACTCAGCTTCTCGACTGTGGGGGTTACGGCGGCGGCGTCGACTCCTGGGCGGATTGGGAGTTGTGGATGCGCCTCGCCGCCTTGGGGCGACGGCTGGTTTTCGTCCCCCTGGCGTTCGGCGTTTATCAGTTTTTGCATAACTCGATGATGCGGGCCGAAGCGGACACCGACGCAATCAAGCCACACTTCCGAAGAGTCTTCAACCAAATGGGCTTTCGCGCTGTGGCGACCACCCGAACCCACCATCGGCGATACCTCCCCGGCATCGGGTATCTCTAATATTCGAATATTTGCATTTTGGAGGATCCAGACCATGAGCAGCGGCGCTGCTGGAGTGCTTCCCCGCATTTCCACGATTGACATGGTCCATCAACCCTTGGCCGAGTATCTCCGGCGATTCCCCGACGTGGACGGAGCCGAGGGGATTCTCTCGCCGCTGGACAATTATCTCATCCACCTGGTTCTTGAGTTCCTGCCGAATGAGGCCGTCGCGTTCGACCTGGCCACCCGGTCCACGCGCGGCTCATCCACGGTCGCGTTGATGGCCAGCCCGCGTCCGAAGCGGATCCTCATCGAGGACGCGCCCTGGCCGCTCGCGCCCGAGGGCCAACGATCGCATGAGGTCCTCCGCCGGTTCGCCGACTCGCTGGATCTGCCCTCTCGACACGCTCTTTCGGAGGCGCCGCCGTCGGACGATCCTTGGGAGGTCCTTGAGGATCCGCTCGGTGGTGGCGCCATTCCCGTGGCGATCCTCTCCGCGGTGGAGGTGGAGGCCGCGTCGGGGACGCTCGCGGCCGGTTTCCTCGACCGATTTCCCGGGGGCCTGGTGATCGTGGTTGGCGTGGGGAAGGTCAGCGCGGACGCCGCCGCCCAGACCCTGGTGGGGATGAGCGCCGCCGGGACGGGCCTGGGGACTTGGTTTCTCCGCGATGGAGCGCCAACCCTCTTCGATTCGTCGATCGCCGTCCTGTTCCGCGGCGACGCGAGCGGGGCCTCCAGTGTCGTGAAGCGAATCAACCAATTGTTCGTGACCAATTACGACTTCCTGAATACCGTCCGCGACGCCTGCATGTACGCTCTGGAACGGGGCGCTCGCTCGGAGCGGGCGTGGAGGGGCGAGCGAGGACGCCCGGCCGGCGACTTGAAAGAGGGAGGACCGCTGGAGCGGATGTTGATCGAGTCGAGTATTGATGAAGAAATCATTCGCGAGAAGAATCTGAGGCTTCAGGAACAGGTTCGGGAGCTGGAGATCAAGCTTCGGAAGGAACTCGATCGGAGCTTCGCCAAGCATCTCCTGGTCTACCCCGCGCGCAAGATCGTGGCGTTCGGTCGCCGGCATCGAAGTCTGATCGCCCCCAAAAACAGTCTTCGAGAACAATTCGCTCGAAGCATTCTCCAGGCCTTCCGGAGCGGCGGAAGCCGCGAGAACCCCGGCCCAATTAGCTGACGGCGCCGGGACGGCCCATCCAGAAGAATCCTCCCGACCTCTCTCTCGCCTCGCATCGATCACTCCGGCCGCCGATGAGCCCGTCCGGGGACCACGGCCCGCCGGCTCGCGGACGGCCCTCGCCGACCGCGCGACATCAAACTCTCGGCCTCGCGCCGAGTCGCGCGTCGCCATCTCCATTCCCACGGTTGGCGGCTCTCGCGCCTCGTCCACGTCCGCCCTGGCACCGTGGGGTTCGCTCAACAATGCGGGGCGAGCCACAGGATGTCGCGTGTTCGGATTGTGAATTGTCGCGGGTTCGTTGTTCGTACTTGGATTCACTCGTTACCACACGAATCTTGTGGGTTTTCACAAGTCGTCGGAAATTGCTTGGCCTTGTTTCGATCGCGCTCCAGAATCCAGGTTGCCCGTCGTTCAACAGCCGCAAGGCATGGATTCGCGCGTTTTACCAGGCCCGTCCTCCCCGGGGGCGACTTCCGACCGATGGATTTGGAATCGAATTTGCTGGCCCATCGGTCTAACCATCGCGGCTGGCGATCTCCAACAATTGGGCCGAGTTTGGGAGGCCTACCAACCGCCGAACGAGCATCAGGATCTGGATTCTCACTACTTGCACTTGCAGCGGAGGTCCATGATGAGATCAGAGTCGAGGACTTGGTGGACGCGTGGATTCCGATCGACAACCCGCTCTGACCGCCGGCGCTTCAGGCCGGCCCTTGTCCCGTTGGAGGGCCGGCAACTGCTCTCCGTTTACACCGTGACCAACACGTCGGGAGACGCCGCGACGCAGGGTTCTCTTCCCTGGGCGATCCAGCAGGCCAACAACTCCAGCCCGGGATTGGACTTCATCAACTTCGACCTCCAGGGACCCGGTCCACACATCATCGACGTGCACCAAACCCTGTTTCTGAATGATCAGGTCGTGATCGATGGGACGACTCAACCGGGGTACGACGGAAGCCCGCAGGTCGTCGTCAGGGGTGACGGGACCGTCGCCTCGATTTTCCTGCTGCAAGAGGAGTCGTCCGCCAGCACGATCCAAGGCCTGGCCGTCTCCGGGTTCAGCGCCAACGCCGTTACGATCATGAACAGCTCCCAGGGCAACTGGATTCAGAACAATTACCTCGGCTTCTACCATGACGCGTCCGGCGGCGTTCATCTCAACATGTCGGACACCACGTCACACGCGGCCGGCGTCGGAATTCAGTCGAGCTTCAACGTGATTCGGAACAACACCATCGCCGGCGCCCAGAACGGCGTGAACGTTGGAGAGCCCGTCGAGGGGGATTGGTCGGGAACCACTTACAAGACCAACGCGATTCAGAACAACCAGATCGGCACCGACCCGACCGGCGCAACCGCCTCCGGGTATGGCAACGACTCCGACGGCATCTTTCTTGGCGCCGGAGCGAGCGAGAACTTCCTCGGCCCCGGCAACATCATTTCGGGCAACAAGTCTTCGGGCGTCGAGTTGCTGCACTCCAGCAACCGGGGCAATGTCGTGTTCGCGAACGTCATCGGCATGAATCGAGCGACGGATGCGGCGATCCCCAACGGCGAACTTGGGATCCTGCTCGCCAACGGCGCGACCGGCAACGCGATCGGCGGGCCGTTCGGCGGCAACTTCATCGCCGGAAACGCGCTGGGGGGCGTCTCGTTGGGGATCGCGGCCTTTGGAGGGGCCAGCGGCAACTGGGTGCAGAACAACATCGTCGGGTTGAACGCGGCTCAGTCGGCCGCCGTGGGCGTTCAGGGGATCGGGATCAACATCCAGTCGGGCTCGGCCTCGAATTCGATCACGGGCAACGTCGTGGCCGGCAGCGCCAGCAACGGGTTCCAGCTTTCCAACGCCACGCGCAACCACATCGCCTCCAACTTCATCGGCCGAGCCTTTGGCGGCGCGTCGTTCGCCAACGGGGGATTCGGCGTCGCCCTGCTGCACGGAGCTTCGCGCAACCGGATCATCTTGAATGATTTCGGCTCGAACACCGAAGGAAACATCTTCGTGAGCGCCGACGCAAGGGACAACATCTTGCAGGACGTCCCCGGGATCGTGGGCCCAGGCGCGAACAGACAGAGACCGGGCATGCCCAGGGTGTGATGATCGTTCCAGACTCGGCCTCGCCTCGGACGCGCTTCGGGGCGACGGCGAGTCTGGTTCGCCCCTCGGGACCACTCGCGCGTAACCGCGGGCGCGACCATTTGTGTCCGACCCAACCTCGGCGGTCGCGAACCGTTGAACGACGACCGCCGAGTCTCGTAGTCTCGTATTATTTTGATTGTAGCGCCGCACCAATGAACGCCGTCAAGCTCGTTCGGCGCGGGCGCGACGCAACCACGTTGGAATGGCGATCCGGGCGTTCGCGCGGCTCTCCCGGCATTTCCACACCACGGGGTCAGTTGGCGCGAGGCTCAGACGGCCGTCGTCTTTCAAGCCGTTCGAGCCCGTCGATCCTGATTTATGTATAAAACTCACCTACCGCGTAACTCCCATGTGAAAAGCATCGTTGATTCCTTGACGTCATGCCGGTCGTGAGTCAAGATCGAGTTGCGCGGTTACAGAGTGGGGCAAGGTGATCGGGCCCCCGTCTCGCGTTGACGGCGGCGGCCGGCTGAATCGGTTTGGATTCCAGCCCGCCGAACCTTCGCTGGAACGGCCGAGGACGGCGATTTCCAGCTTTTCGAGACGAGTTCGGGCCGTCCCTCGGCCGTTGAACGACCATCGGGATCGAGATTATCAGCCTCGTACTTGCAGCGGAGGTCCGTGATGAGATTGGAGTCGAAGCCTTGGTGGGCGCGAGGATTCCGGCCGGCGGCCCAGATCGACCGTCGGCGCTTCAGGCCGGCTCTCGTTCCGCTGGAGGGCCGGCAACTGCTTTCCACGTTCACCGTGACCAATACGTCGGGCGACGCCACGACGCGGGGTTCGCTCCCTTGGGCGATTCATCAGGCGAATTACTCCAGTCCGGGTTTCGACGTCATCAATTTCAATCTCCGGGGGCCTGGTCCACACATCATCCAGGTGAAGGACACCCTGTTTCTGAACGAGCAGATCGCGATCCAGGGGACGTCTCAACCGGGGTACAACGGAAGCCCCTTGGTCGTCGTCAAGGGCGACGGGTCCGTTCCTTCGATCTTTTTGCTCCAAGGAGAATCGTCCGGCAGCACGATCCAGGGCTTGGCGATCTCTGGTTTCGGCGCCAACGCGGTGACGATCATGGACGGCTCCCAGGGCAACTGGATTCAGAATAATTACCTCGGCTTTTACCATGACGCCTCGGGCGCGACTCATCTGAACATGTCGGAAACCTCGAGGCACGCCGCCGGGGTCGGAATCCAGTCGAGCTTCAACGTGGTTCGCTATAACACGATCTCCGGCGTCTACAACGGCGTGAACATCGGGGAAGACATCGGCGGAAAATGGTCTGGGAAAGTTTATAAAACCAACGCCATTCAGTACAACCAGATCGGCACCGATCCAACCGGCGCGACCGCCTCGGGGTACGGCAACGACTCCGACGGCATCTTCCTCGGCGCCGGGGCGAGCGAGAACTTCCTCGGCCCCGACAACGTGATTTCGGGCAACAAATCCTCGGGCGTCGAACTGCTGCACTCCACCAATTGGGGCAACGTGGTCTTCGCGAACCTGATCGGCATGAACCGGGCGGGGACCGCCGCGATTCCCAACGGCGAACTCGGGATCTTGTTCGCCAATGGCGCGACGGGCAACGCGATCGGCGGGCCGTTTGGCGGCAATCTCATTGCGGGGAACCTTCTGGGTGGAATTTCCCTGGGCACCGCGGCCTTCGGAGGAGCGAGCGGCAACTGGGTGCAAAACAACGTGATCGGCCTCAACGCGGCTCAGACGGCCCCGCTCGGGAGCCAGGGGGTCGGGATCAACATTGAATCGGGCTCGGCCTCGAATTCGATCACGGGCAACGTCGTGGCCGGCAACTTGGTCAACGGGTTCCAACTGTCCAACGCCACGGGCAATTACATGGCCTCCAACTTCATCGGCCGAGCTTACGGCGGGGCCTGGATCGCCAACGGGGGATTCGGCGTCGCGCTCTTGGCCGGGGCCTCGAACAACTGGGTCGTTTCAAACGAGTTCGGCTCAAACACCGTGGGAAACATCTACGTGGACGCCGCCGCGAGGGGCAACGCCTTGCAGGATGTCCCCGGGATCTTGGGCCCTGGCGCGGGCGGCGGCGGCGGAATTCCGGGGAGGCCGGGCAGGCCCAGGCGGTGACGCTTGGCCTGAACTCCCGCCGCGCCCAGGGCTCTCCTCGGGGCGGCGGCGGGCGTTCTCCGCTTGGGTCCGATGGGGGCTATCCCGCCGGCGTTTCGATGGTGGTTTGGCTGCCGCTCCAGCGCCGCCAGAGTCGGATGTGGGGAGCCCCCGCGTCGGTTCCTCCGCCGGGGCGAGGCCGACTCAGCCGCTGTCTCCACTTCCTCTGAAGCGCGAGATCGACCTTGCCGAACCACCAGCCGCCAATCAGCGCGAGGATCGTTCCGATCAGCCCCAGCGTCGTTGGATAATTGAGGTTCCACTTTCGCGCCCCGAGGTAAAAGACGCAGGTCATGATCGGCACGTGGATGAGATACAGACCATAGGAGGCATCGCCGAGCCTCTCGAAAAACGAGCCCCCGGGAACCGGCTTGTCGCGCTGATCGCCCAGCGCCCCCCAGAGGATGGCGCCGGTGAAAATCAGGCCGAGGCCGAAAAAACCCATCAGCTCCCGGCCATCCCTCAGGTAATAGGTTAGAAGTCCGCCGCCGACCACGTACAAGAGCACCCGGCGAGCGCGCGCCGTTGGCCGCAGACGCTTGTAAACGTGGTAGCCCAGCCCCCCCATGATGAAAAGCAAGTTGAAGAGCGAGAAGACGATCTGCCCGGGGGTGGGCAAGATCACCGTCACGCAACCAAACCCGAGGTTGGCCGTGGCGATCGCCGCCGCCCAGCACGCCAGAAACGCCGGAAACAGGCGATACAGCCTGGCGTTGGCGAAGAACGCGCAAACGCAATAGAAGAAGACCTCGTAGATCAGCGTCCACTCGACGCCCAGCGTGTACGCGGGCTTCCCCCCGAACGGAAGCAGCGAGGCCGCTTCGATCAGCCTGGGGTTGGCGACCGTCCCAAAAAGGGCGACCTTCACAATGATCGTCAGGCAGACCGCGAGCCAGAACGTCGGGTAGATCCGAGCCAACCGCCGACTCAAAAACCGCTCTCGCGACGAGTCGATCATGTAGGCCATCAAGAAGCCGCTCAGCGAGAAGAAGAACCACGCCCCCATTCCGAACCTGTAGTCGAAGACCCGGAACGGCGTCCCCGGCGCGTCGCACAGACTTTGAAGGTATTCCTTGACGTGGTACAGAACCACGGCGACGGCCGCGATCCCTCGGAAAACTTGTAGCGAGCGGAAATACATCGAGCGTCCTTCCCGAAATCGCCGTCCCCCGAGGGAGAGCCGTCCCCACCGCCTGGGTTTGAGCGGGCCGAGTCGCGGTTCCCGATCCGCGCGCCGCGCAAGTTCCTAACGGAAATCGGTCGTTTCCGCAATGGAAATGAAGCACGTGGCGACTCCAAGTCGGGCTGATCAAAAAAGGGCGCCAGGCAACGTGAAGTCGATCACGGCTTTCGACCCCGGACGATGGCTCGGACGCAATCGACGTGGATTGATCCGTCGTCCAGAGCGCGGGCGCGGAAGCCTCGGACGTTGAGCCCCCGAAGCAGTTCTTCGCGAACCTCGGCCTTGGGTTTTCGAGGCGTGCCGCGGTCGAACCATTCGTCGAAATCGAGGTGGAAGTCCTCCTCCACGAGCCGGATGTCCACCAAGCCAACCTCGGCGAAGAGGTCGACGATTTCTCCTCCGGTGAGATTCCGGGTGTGCGTCGCGTCGCGCGCCGTCTCCAGTTCCCGATGCCATCGCGCCAGGTCGGGGTCGGGATCGGTCAGGTGGTCGCTGAGCACAACGATTCCTCCCGAGCGGACGAGTTCAACCTGTCGCTTCAGGAAGGCCCGGGGATCGAGAACATGGTGAAGGACGTATCTCGAATAGGCCCCGTCAAATGGCGCCAATGCTTCGACGTCCGTGTCGTGGATGTTGCCAAGAAGGAATTGAGCCGCTTCTCCGGCGAACGCGCAGCGCGCCCGGGCCCGCTCGATCATCTCGGGGGAGAGGTCCACGCCCACGACGCGGAAACCGGCCCTCAAGAACGCGGCGCCGACCAGGCCCGGCCCGCAACCGGCGTCGAGCAGTCGGGCGCCCTTGGGGAAATCGGCGGCCTGGACGAGCCGCTCCAGCGCCGCGAGATCGCTCTGCACGGGGGCCCGCTCGAAATCGGGGGCCTGGCCGTCGAACGCCCGGGCCAATGCTTCATCGTGGTTGCCGCTCATGTTCGCGAAATTCCATGATTTTTGAAACGGGGGCGAGTCGCGAGGGCGTTCAATCCCCGGCCGACTCTTCGAGGATCTTGCGGTAGGCGGCTCGCGCGACGTCGTACGCCTCGCGGGCGGCGTCCTTCTCGGAATCCCGATATCCACGCTCTTTTTGAGACCAACATTGATCGACCGCCTTGAGACACCACTCGGCCGACTTGCGCGAGGCGCGGATCGGCTTGTCGTCGACGATCACGAAAACGGGGTTGGTGTGCGAGGACGGCAGAATCCGCAGGGCGACCCAGCTCGACCGCTCGATCGGCGCGTCGAATTCGAGGTCGTTCAAGGCGCCGTCGGCTTCGATCTCTTGGCGGGCGACGGGAAGGCCGTTGACGATCAGCTCGACGGGAACCTTGCGGGAGTCGCCGATCCGCGCGCGTTCGACGTTCCAGTAGGGTTTCTCATCGAGTGGCCGTTCGCGGATCGCCTCGGTTCGGGCCGAGGGCGTCGGCTCCAGCATCGCCGCCGCTTTGACCCGGACCTTGACGACGTCGGAGGAGGGTAATTTCAACTCGCTCCCGTCCACGCCAACCGGCCGATCATCGACTTGAAAATCGATCAGGTGGCTTTGCCCGTCCGAGGTGTAGGATCGCCCCTCCTTGATCCCCTGGACCCATCGGTCGAAGTCGAGCCCGCGCCCGCCCTCGTCCAGCTTGACGTAAACCCGCCCCATGCCGACGCGCTCGTCATAGATGCAGGGGAAGTCGGTCTCGCCGCTGATCCGCGTCCGGAACCCGCAATTGAGCGTGTGATACCAGATGTTGAGTTCCCATGGGGCGGGCGTGTCGACCGTCGAGAGGAAGTCGACGGCGTCGTGAACCACGTCGACGATGTACTCGTTGCCGCCGATGCCGTCGAACGGCGGCATTTCGTAATTCGGGATCTCGTTGGAGGCGGTTCGCAGGCCCCAGCCGGTGTGCGCGAAGCCGACGACGCCTCCCTGAGACTTCGCCCATTGGAGGACCGGCAGCGTCCAGCTTGGCCATTCTTCGAGCCGGGTGGTTCCCGGATAGTCATCCTCCTCAAGCCGCAGCAGGCAGAGATGGCCGGCGTGCGAGGAGGGGAAGCCGGAGACCTCGACATCGTAGCGGAGGAGCGTTTCCGAGGTGGAGAGCGGGTGGACCCCGCCCTCGAAAAACTCCTTCTGCGCGTACCAGCAGGGGCCCCAGGTCAGCACGCAGCCCACGTCGAGACCTTCGCCGAGAACGTGACGCCACATGTCCTCGGGCTTGACGCCCTCGGTGGGGCTTTCGTAATGCGAGCAGCCCGCGGCGTGGATGTGATGATCACCGGAGAACCAGTTCATCGAGGCCGGATGGATCCAGCGCTCCAGTTGAAAGCTCTCGCGATGCTCTTGGGCCTCGGGCACGACGATCGTCTTGGACTTCACCCGATATTCGGGGCCTCTGGTGAACTCGACCTCGTAATCGCCGGGGGGTAGGGAAACCGTTTCGCCGGTTTGGCGGTAGACCTGGGGATGGAAGAAGAAATCGGGGGCGAGACGTCGGCCGGGCGACGGATACACGCGCCCCAGGCGATCCCGAATGAGGAACGAGGCCGTCGTGGTCGCGGACGTCGAGGGTCACGGCGACGGCCGGCGCGGCCGTGAAGAGGATGTCGACGCCGCTCCGAAGGCCGAGGTCTTGCGACCCCTGGCCGACGTCGAAAGAGAGCTTGGCCTCGCGACGGCCGGCGTCGCGACTGTAAATCTGGATGATCCGGTACTCCAAGGGCAGTCCCGACAGGGTTCGATTCAGCGGTTGATCGCGGAACATGGCGACGTCGCACCAGCGCTGGACGATGTCGGATTCGAGGATCGCGCGCTCGGGCTCGGCCGCGTTGGTGGATTGCTTGAAAACCGGCTGGGCGTTGGGGCTCTTAACCGCCAAGTCGGCCGTCACGCCCGCCTCGTTGTGAACCTTGACGAGGAAGACGCTCCAACCTCCCTGATGCAGGACGGGAGAGGCGGGGCCCGGGGTCGCCTTCACCCGGCTCTCGGGGTTGATCTCGATCCCGACAAGGCACGCGGAATCCAGAACTTGCTGGATCACCCTCGTCGCCTTCGGCTGGTCGTTCGCCTCGATCGCGCCTTCGATCCGCGTCTTCTCCACCGGCGAGAGCGGCCGGCCGAGAATATCCAGCGCCTGGACCACGCGCCGAACCTGAGCGCTGAAGGGCTGAAATTCAACGTCCGCCACAATGGGAAGCTCGTCGGCCCGCGTCGTTGAGCCGCCCACGCAAGCCACGAGGAACAAGACCGCGACGACTCGGGAGAGGGTTGCCGTGCTCGCCATGTCAAGGTGCTCCAGACCAGCCTTAAAATCGGTTCGCGTCCAAACCAGGGCCCCCTTGATCGGACCACGCCGAACCGCCTGAATCAATCACCCGAAGGAAGGCCGCGCTCGTTCTTTTGAGCCGGTCGCGACTCGATCGAACGCGGGCTCGAGGCCGCGCGAGACGGTCGCCGCGCGTCTGGGTTCGTCGAAAATTTGGGTTCGTTCGGTCTCGGATCTCGCTCTCGAACTCCCCGATAAGTCCTCGCAAGATTGTGCGGTTAAAGAATTTATATATGGAAGGCGGCCGCCGGGAATTGGGTTCGTTCGGACATTCTTTTCGCGAAAAGCGAGACTCGCGCCTTATTGGCAATCGTTCGCTCGACAATCCCGCGGAAGCTCCGCGCGCACCTTCCCCTCGTAAAAGAATGCCACGAAAATCGCGACCATGAACGGAAATCCGCGCGCCGTTGGGGCGGCCATTCCGCGCGAGCCTCGTAATCGATCCAACCAGTTGTTGGACCGTGGGCGCGCCGGGATCAAGGGCGCGCCAGAGCGTCCCGCGGCTCGTTTCGCGATCTCTGAGGGGGCCACCGCCGAAGGCAAGGCCCGCGCTGGGGGGTGGACGTCCCGCGCGCTGAACAGCGAAATCGGGCGGGGCGTCCGAAGTTCAAACTGTTCTTGCTAGGCGGGGGCGATTCGCTTATGGTTCCGGTCGATCGGCGGGGGGCTTCGTTCGAGTGTCCGCCGCGACATCGCCCGGGTCATGGAGGCCGGGGCCAGGCCGGACGCCCGGGGCGTTCGGGAGGGATTCCGATGAAATGCCGCTGGGTTCGCCGGCTCTTATTCTTGTTCTTGGCGATCGCCGCCGCTCCGTTTCTGCTCTGGGGGCTGATTGTCCTGATCGCGCCCACGGGCTGGGCCAAGGCGTGCGTGAGCTCGGCCCTGGAGCGATCCACCGGGCGATCGGTGAGCCTGGAGACGCTCTCGGTCCGCCTTGGCGGCGGGATCGATCTGGTGAACCTCCGAATCGGCGCTCCCGGCGCGCTGGCCGATCCCTGGCTTGAAGCGAGGAAGGTCCACGTCAACGTGGGCTTTTTCCACATGCTCTTCGGGGGCCTCGACGCGACCGTTCTCGACGTCGACGACGCAAGGTTGAGGGTATTGAGGCGAAGCGACGGCTCCCTCGAACTCCAAGACCTGGTGCAAGCCGAGCCGTCGGCGCCCGCGTCGAGCGCCGAGGACTCAAGCGATTCGAGCCTTTTGACCATCCGAATCCAGAACTCGGAGGTCTTGGTGGTCGACGAGCCCACCGGTAGCCGGTTCACGCTTGAAGAGGTTGAGGGCGAAGCGACCTGCGAGGGGGGACGGATGATCTGCGGCCTCTTCAACGGGAGCATCAACCAGGGACCGTTCCAACTTTCCGCCACGCTGAACCGGGCGCCGGGGCGCCCCAGCTTCGAGGGGCAGTTTCAAGCCGATCGCGTCGTTCTCGACGACGGCATGGCGATCCTCCGGTATCTGGTGCCGGTGCTCGCCGGCCAGACCCCCAGAATCCGGGGCGACCTGAACATGGAGTTGTACCTCCGGGGAGAGGGCGACACGCGGGAGCTTCTCGCCAAGACCTTAACGGGACGGGGACGGATCACCATCGACCCGATTGAACTCGACGGCACGGAACTGCTGTCGGAGGTTGAAAAGCAGTTCCCGCTTAAAACTCGGAGCAAATTCGCCTCGCTCAATTCGGACGTGGTCGTTCGGGATGGCCGCGTGGTCACCGATCGGCTCTCGCTGCACTTGGCCAAGACGCCCCTGATCATCTCGGGATGGACGGACTTCGAGGGCCGGCTCGATTACCGGATGGGTCTGGAGGGGCTCTCCGACCGCGTTCCCTCCCGGGCCAAGCGCGTGCTCGCGGAGCTCGATCTGGACGTGGAGGGGCTGACGTCGCTGCGGCTCAGCGGCACCGTCGACGAACTTGAGGTCAGCCTCATGGGCCGGGCCTCGGAGGGCGCCTCGAACCTCGATCGTCTGCTCGACGGACAAGATCCGGAACGGCTGAAGGCGCTGAGCCGAGAACTCCGGGACCGGCTGCTTCGCTGAGCCGGAACTCCCGCCCCCTTGGCCAACCGCCGCCGGGTTTGTCTGATCTTCCATCCCGCCCCGCGCCGATCAGAGTGAAGCCTTCGATCCGGGGGATCGTGGCGCGTTTCGAAGAGGATTGTGGGGCGCGGGGCTCGCGATCGCCGACTTCGGCGCTGGCGGAATGGCCGCGGGGCCGCTTGACGACCGGCCTTGTCGGCCTAGAATACAAACGCTCAGGCCAAGCGATCGAGGCGCGAGACGGAAGGGGAGGATCCCAAACGATGCCGAGACGAACCTGGATCGGCCTGTTGTGCTTCTGGCCGGGGTTGGCGCAAATCTGGACGGGGCAGGAGGTCCTGGGTTTGCTGCTGGCCTCGCTTTTCGCCGCGACACTCAACTTGGCGATGATCGCGCGGTGGATTTGGATCGAGGCGTTTCCCCCCGGTTGGGTGAATTTCCTCGCGCTCAGCGCGGTCCTCGCCTGGGGGGCCGGCTTTTGTTACACCGTTTGGTGGGTTTGGCTTTGCCATCCCGAGAGACACCGTCGCGAGATTGAACGCTTGTTTCAGGAGTCGCTCGAGGCCTACTTGCAGGGTCGATGGAACGAATCCCGCAAGCGGGTCGAACGCATTCTGGCCATGGACGACACCGACGCCGACGCCTTGATGCAGCTTGGTTCGATCCACGTCCGAACGCGCCGTCACGACTTGGCCAGACGGGCGTTTCGACAGTGCCTGGAACAAGAGGGGGGGGCGAAGTGGAAGTGGGAGGTCGAGCGGGAGTTGGCGCGGCTTGATCGATCTTGAGCCTCAATCCCGGAAAGGCCGCGACGCGGGGCGTGGCCGGCGCCGCGCGAAATGCTATAATCGTTTTCAATGGGCGACGCGCTCGCGTCCGGATGGATCGGGAGGCTGAAAACTTCTCAAGAGCATTCGAGGCGGGGCCCGACGATCGGTTCGGTTGGGCGGACCACTGTTGGGCCAAAAGGCGACTCTCGGGCGTGCCAGGATCATCGAGGTTTTCGAGAGACCAGGCCGGGGGATTCGGCTCGCCGCCGCCGCGCTAATAAATGTCGGATCGGAGTAGACCGCATGTTTGAACGCTTCACCGATCGTGCTCGCAAGGTGATGCAGCTGGCCAATCAAGAGGCCCAACGCTTAAACCACGAATACGTCGGCACGGAACACGTTTTGCTCGGCCTGATCAAGGAGGGCAGCGGCGTCGCCGCGAACGTGTTGCGCAACTTGGACGTCGATCTTCGGAAGATCCGCAACGAGGTCGACAAGATCGTCCAGGCCGGCCCCGAAATGGTGACGATGGGCAAGCTGCCCCAAACTCCTCGGGCCAAGAAGGTCATCGAGTACGCCATTGAGGAAGCCCGCAACCTGAACCACAATTACGTGGGCACCGAACATCTGCTGCTCGGCCTGTTGCGCGAGCAGGAGGGGGTGGCCGCTCAGGTTTTGATGAATCTGAACCTGAAGCTCGAAGAAGTGCGCGAGGAGGTGCTGAACTTGCTCGGTCACGGGATGGACGCTGGCGGCGAAAGCGAACGCGGCGCCGCGTCAAAAGGCAATAAATCCAAGACTCCGGCCTTGGATTCGTTCGGACGCGACCTGACCGATCTGGCTCGGCAATCCAAGCTCGACCCGGTCATCGGCCGCCAAAATGAAATCGAACGGGTGATCCAGGTCCTCTCGCGCCGCACCAAGAACAATCCCGTCCTCCTCGGCGAGGCGGGCGTCGGCAAGACGGCGATCGTGGAGGGGCTGGCCCAGCTCATCGTCGACGGCAATGTTCCCGAACTGCTGCGCGACCGCCGCATCGTGGTGCTGGACCTGGCGATGATGGTCGCCGGCACCAAGTACCGCGGCCAGTTCGAAGAGCGGATCAAGGCCGTGATGAACGAGGTTCGTCGCGCCAAGAACACGATCCTCTTCATCGACGAACTGCACACCCTGGTCGGCGCCGGCGGGGCCGAGGGGGCGATCGACGCCTCCAACGTGCTGAAGCCCGCGCTGGCCCGCGGCGAAGTTCAGTGCATCGGCGCCACGACGCTCGACGAATATCGCAAGTACATCGAAAAAGACGGCGCTTTGGAGCGACGGTTCCAGACCATCGTCGTCGAGCCCCCCAGCAAGAACGAGGCGCTCGAGATCCTCAGGGGCCTCCGCGATCGGTACGAGGCTCACCACCGCGTCCAGATCACCGACGACGCCCTTGAGGCCGCCGTCGAGCTCTCGGATCGCTACATCACCGGCCGCTGCCTTCCCGACAAGGCGATCGACGTCGTGGACGAGTCGGGCGCTCGCGTCCGGCTCAAGGCCATGACCCGTCCCCCCGACCTGAAGGAGCTCGACGAGCAGATCGAACGGCTCAACCAGGACAAGGAGGAGGCCGTCGCCAACCAGGACTTCGAGCGGGCCGCCGCCCTGCGCGACCAGGCCGACAAGCTCAAGAAGAAGAAGGAAACGATCACCCGCGAGTGGCGCGAGCGCTCCAAGGAGATCGACGGCACCGTCGATGAGGAAGTCATCGCCGAGGTCGTCAGCAAGATGACCGGGATCCCGCTGACCCGTCTGGAGACCGAGGAGACCGCTCGGCTGCTTCGGATGGAGGACGAGATCAAGAAGAAGGTCATCTCCCAGGGCGAGGCCATCAAGCGGATCAGCGAGGCCGTCCGCCGCAGTCGGGCCGGGCTCAAGGATCCGAAGCGGCCGATCGGCAGCTTCATCTTCGCCGGCCCCACCGGCGTCGGAAAGACGCACCTGGCCAAGGCGCTGGCCGAGTTCATGTTCGGCGACGCCGACGCGTTGATCCAGATCGACATGTCGGAGTACATGGAGAAGCACAACGTCTCGCGGCTGATCGGCGCCCCGCCGGGCTACGTCGGCTACGAGGAGGGGGGGCAGCTCACCGAGAAGATCCGCCGCCGCCCCTACGCCGTGGTCCTGCTCGACGAGATCGAGAAGGCCCACCCCGACGTCTACAACATGCTCCTCCAGATTATGGAGGAGGGGCGGCTGACCGACAGCTTCTGCCGCAACGTTGACTTCAAGAACACCATCATCATCATGACCACCAACGCCGGCGCCGAGGTCACCTCGAGCACCAGCGTCTTCGGCTTCGACCG
>Ga0182742_1002707_pt1 | contig 19084 bp, 12 predicted proteins | sample eDN5th37CBELigMG_FD_128880 | JGI IMG/M metagenome (GOLD analysis project Ga0182742, IMG submission 128880) | Enriched Miracle-Growth compost microbial communities from Emeryville, California, USA - eDNA 5th pass 37_C BE-Lig MG (version 2)... ... | reverse complement strand
CCGGTCCGGGCCGGTGGTGTGGATGCCGTCCATCAGCGAGTTGGCCAGCTCGGACAGCGTGTAGTCCACGACGCCCCGCAGCGCGCCCTCCTCGCACAGCTGCTCCATCGCCGGCCCGCCGACGCCGTTGGCGTGGAAGATCACGGGCTCGTGCCCGGCGCGGATGAGCGCGTCGCGCAGGCGCATCACGCCCGGGGTGGTCTGGCCGAGCATCGTGATCCCGACGCAGTGCTCGCCGAGCGTCCCGAGCGCCGAGCCGGCGTCGCGCACCATCCCGGCCATCGCGGCCGCGGCGTTGTCGAAGATCGGCCGCGAGATCCCGTTCAGCCCCAGGATGTCGACGACGGAGTGCATCACGCAGACGTCGCTGGAGCCGACGAAGTCGCCGAAGCGGCGCCGGCCCGACGCGCTGGGGGAGACCAGCAGCTTCGGCACGCCGACCGGCAGCGCCTGCATCGCCTCGGCGCCGAGCAGCGCGCCCTCGGCGCCGCCGAGGCACAGCACGCCGCGGATCCGGCCCTCGGTGAACAGCTTCAGCACGACGGCGCGCACGCCCTCGCGCATCAGCGCGACGGCCGCGCCGCGCGAGCCCGCGTCACGCACGTCGGCGAGCGCGTGGCCGCCCGCGCGGGCGACCTCCTCGTGCGTGATGTCCGGCACGATCGACGGCCGGCCGAGGATCCCCGAGTCGATCACGACCGACCCGACGCCGAGCGCCGCCAGCCGGTCGCGGACGTACGCGATCTCCTCGCCCTTGGTGTCGAGCGTGCCGATCAGCGCGATCACGTCAATGCGGGGTCGGTCGCCAGCGCCGCGCGCAGGTGGTCGATCGACTCCTGGGCGTAGCGGTCGTAGTAGGCCTCCGGGACGGCGCCGGTGGAGTGGTCGCGCAGGAACTTCTCGACGGCGGCGCTGCCGCCCGCCTCCGACGCGTCCTTGATCTCCTGGCGCTGCGAGATCGCCGAGCGGTCCACGGACGCGACGAACTCGACCGTCAGGTGGCCGTCGTAGCCGATCGCCACCAGCGTGTCGATGATCGCCTTCCAGTCCAGCGCGCCGTGGCCGGGCGGCATCCGGTTGTTGTCGGCGACGTGGAAGTCGACCAGCCGGTCGCCCGCGGCGCGGATCGCGCCCAGCAGGTCGGTCTCCTCGATGTTCATGTGGAACGTGTCCAGCGCGACGCCGCAGTCGCCGCCGACCGCGTCGGCCAGCGCCAGCGCCTGGTCGCAGCGGTTGAGGAAGTAGGTCTCGAAGCGGTTCAGCGGCTCCAGGCCGATCCGCACCCCGACGCGCTCGGCGTGCTCCTGGCAGCGCTTGAGCGACTCCACGCACCAGCGCCACTCGTCGGCGGCCGAGCCCATCGGCACGGTCTTGCCGACCGTGGACGGCACGACGGTGACGATCTTGCCGCCGAGCCGCGAGACGAACGTCAGGCAGTCGTTGACGTAGGCGATGCTGGCCTCGCGCATGTACGGGTCCTCGTGCACGAGGTCGCGCCCGCCCATCATCAGCGTCACCGCGCCCCAGCACTCGAGCCCGTGCTCGTCCAGCAGCGCCCGTACCTTGCCGGCGTCGTAGGCGTGCGGTTCGCCCGAGATCTCGATCCCGTCGTAGCCCAGCCGCGAGAGCCGCTCGACCGTGCGCTCGATCGGTTCGGGCCGCATCCAATTGTGCATCGACACCTTGATCGCCATCGCTCTCCTCCTCAGAGACCCAGCTTTCCTGGGTTCATGATGCCGAGCGGGTCGAGCGCTGTCTTCACACGGCGCAGGGCGTCGAGCGCGGGGCCGTACTGGGCGGCCATGTACGGAGCGAGCTTCAGGCCCACGCCGTGGTGGTCGTTCATCACGCCGCCGGCCTCCAGGACGGCCGTGATCCCGTCGCGCCAGATGCGGTCGTGCAGCTCCAGATCGCCTTCGGGCACGAGGAAACGGGCGTAGATCATCGTGCCCCAGCGGTACCAGTGCGAGAAGTGCATCCGCAGCTGCAGGCCGCGGTCGGCGTAGGCGTCGCGCACGGCGCGCTTGAGCGCCTCGTGCACGCCGGCGATCTTGGTGTAGGAGGCGACGACGTCGATCGTGCCCCAGACCGCGGGCAGCTCGGGGTGGTGGGGCGGCTTGTAGAACTCGTAGCGGCGGTCCCACCAGCGGCGCGCGAGCTCCGGGTCGAGTTCGCGCGCGCCCTGTGCGCGCGCGAGCTCGATGGTGCGGGCCCCCTCGACGGCGACGGCTTCGGGCTCCCCCTCGCAGCAGACGATCGCGCACACGCCGTCCAGCGGCTCGCCGACGACGGGGGAGAGCGTGCGCGGCGTGGCCTCCTCGTCGTACATCCGGATCACCGAGGGGCGGTGGCCGGCGGCCAGCGTGGACCGGAACGCCTCGACGCCGGCGTCGACGCTCGGGAAGCTGAGCGTGAGGAAGCGGCGCTCCGCGGGCAGCGGGACGACCTCGAGGGTCACGCGCGTGATCACGCCGAGCGTGCCCTCGCTGCCGATGAACAGCTGCGTGAGGTCGGGGCCCACGGCGTGGCGCGGGACCGCGACCGTGTCGATCAGCTCGCCGCTGGGGAGCGCGACCTGCAGCGAGAGCACGAGATCCTCGATCTTGCCGTAGCGGGTGCTGAGCACGCCGGAGCCGCGGGCTGCGACGTAGCCGCCGACGGTCGCCCACTCCGAGGAGGCCGGGTAGTGCGGGAGCATCAGCCCGCGCTCGTTGAGCGCCTGCTCGAGCGCGCGGCCGTTGACGCCGGCCTGCGCGGTGACGGTCAGCGAGCGCTCGTCGATCTCGAGGATCTGGTCGAGCCCGCGCAGGTCGATGACCAGCCCGCCCCGGACGGCGACCGCGCCGCCCTGCGTGCCCGAGCCGCCGCCCCAGGGCACGACCGGGACGCCGTAGGAGGCGGCGACGCGCAGCGCGGCGGCGACATCGGCCTCGCTGCGGGGGACGGCCACGACGTCGGGCCGCCCGAGCGGGCTGCCGCCGGCGCGCGCCGAGATCGCGGGCCAGTACGTGTCCGCGGTGTAGGCGTCAAGGTGTGCGTCCTCGGTGCGGACCGCGTCCTCGCCGAGGATCGCGGCCAGGGCAGGAGCAAACTCGACCAGCGGTGTAACAGAAGACTTCATCTATTGACAACGGAGCTTGCATTACCCTTCAATTGCTGTCAAGGGCATGTCGAAGACACTTCAAAACTTGTCACGTGTGGCCGTCGGCATCGACGTCGGCACGTCCGCCGTCAAGGTGATCGCGATCGCCGAGGACGGCGAGGTACTGGAGCGGCGCGAGGTCGCGTATCCGCTCTCGACGCCGAAGCCGGGCTGGTCGGAGCAGAACCCCGACGACTGGTGGAAGGCGACCGAGGAAGCACTCGAAGGGCTGACCGACGGCGTCGCCGGGATCGGGCTGTCGGGCCAGATGCACGGCCTGGTCACGCTCGACGCCGCCGACCGGCCGATCCGGCCGGCGATCCTGTGGAACGACCAGCGCACGGGGGCCGAGTGCGCCGAGATCGAGGAGCGCGTCGGCTTCGACCGGCTCGTCGAGCTCACGGGCAACCGCGCGCTGACCGGGTTCACCGCGCCCAAGCTGCTGTGGCTGCGCAAGCACGAGCCCGACGCGTACGCGCGGATCGAGCACGTGATGCTGCCCAAGGACTACGTGCGGCTGAAGCTGACGGGCGAGCGCGCGATCGACGTCGCCGACGCGTCCGGCACGCTGCTGCTCGACGTCGCCCGCCGGCGCTGGAGCGCCGAGGTGCTCGAGGCGCTGGAGATCCCGCTGGAGTGGCTGCCGACCGTGCTCGAGTCGCCCGAGGTCTCCGGCCGCACGCCGGCCGGCGTCGCGGTTGCGGCCGGCGCGGGCGACCAGGCCGCGGGCGGGCTCGGCGTCGGCGTCGACCGGCCCGGCCCGCTGTCGGTGGCGATGGGCACCTCCGGCGTCGTCTTCGCGGCGCTGCCGGAGTACCGCTCGGACGCGCAGGCGCGCGTGCACGCCTTCTGTCACGCCGTGCCCGGCGCCTGGCACCAGATGGGCGTGATGCTCTCCGCCGCGGGCTCGCTGGCGTGGCTGCGCAACATCACCGGCGGGACGTTCCCCGAGCTGACCGCGGAGGCCGAGCGCTGGGAGCCGGGCGCGGACGGCCTGACGTTCCTGCCGTACCTGACGGGCGAGCGCACCCCGCACGCCGACCCGGACGCCCGCGGCGCGTTCACCGGGCTGGAGATCCGCCACGATCGCGGCGCGCTCACGCGCGCGGTGCTCGAGGGCGTCGCCTGCGGGCTGCGGGACTCCTTCGACCTCGTGGGCGGCGGCGCTCGCGGCCGCGTCTCAGGCGGCGGCGCCCGCTCGGAGCTGTGGCTGAAGATCGTGGCCTCGGTGCTCGAGATCCCGCTCGAGCGGCTCGCGGTCGAAGAAGGCGCGGCCTATGGCGCCGCGCTGCTGGGGGGAGTCGCCGGCGGTCTGTGGGCGGATGTGCACGAGGCGGTGGCGGCCTGCGTGCGCACGCACGGCGAAGTGGAGCCGGTACCGGAGTGGATTTCTCCGTACCGTCAACTAATGTCTCGCTACCGCGCTTTGTATCCCGCCCTGAAGGAGATCTCCGCATGACTGCCACCCTCGACCAGTCCACCGAGGTGCAGCGCGACCGCGCCGAGCACCGGTTCACGTTCGGCCTCTGGACCGTCGGCAACCCCGGGCGCGACCCGTTCGGCGGCCCAACCCGCGAACCCGTCGACCCGGTCGACTCCGTGCACAAGCTCTCCGAGCTCGGCGCCTGGGGCGTCAGCCTGCACGACGACGACCTGATCCCGTGGGGCGTCTCGCTGGCCGAGCGCGACCGCATCGTGGCCCGCTTCAAGGACGCGCTGGAGTCCACCGGCATGGGCGTCGGGATGGCGACCACGAATTTGTTCGGTCATCCGGCGTTCAAGGACGGCGCGTTCACCTCCAATGACCGCAAGGTCCGCCGCGCCGCGATCGGCAAAGCGATGAACTTCATCGACATCGCCGCTGAACTGGGCGCCGAGGTGTACGTCTTCTGGGGCGGCCGCGAGGGCACGGAGTCCGGCGTGGCCAAGGACCCGCGGCACGCGCTGGACCGCTACCGCGAGGCGATCGACGTGCTCTCGGACTACGTCGTCGAGCAGGGCTACGACCTCAAGTTCGCGATGGAGCCCAAGCCCAACGAGCCGCGCGGGGACATCTTCCTGCCGACCGTCGGTCACGCGCTGCACTTCATCGAGACGCTCAAGCGCCCCGAGATGGTCGGCGTCAACCCCGAGGTCGCGCACGAGACGATGGCCGGGCTGTCGTTCCACCACGCGATCGGCCAGGCGCTGTGGGCGGGCAAGCTCTTCCACATCGACCTCAACGCGCAGCGCATCGGCCGCTACGACCAGGACTTCCGCTTCGGCGCCGAGGACCTCAAGGAGAGCTTCCTGCTCGTGCGCCTGCTCGAGCGCGCCGGCTACTCCGGCCCGCTGCACTTCGACGCGCACGCCTACCGCAACGAGAACCCGGACGGCGTCTGGGACTTCGCCGCGGGCTGCATGGCCACCTACCGCGCGCTGGCCGACAAGGCGCGCCACTTCGACTCGCTGCCCGAGGTCCAGGAGGCGCTCGAGGCCGCCTCGACCCCCGAGCTCGGCGTCGCCTCCGTGGACGGCGACTCGGCCGACACGCTCAAGGCGGAGGCCTGGGAGCTCGACGCTCTCGCCGGTCGCGGCTACTTCAACGAGCGGCTCGACCAAATCCTCGTCGAGGTGCTGCTCGGCCTGCGCTGAGCTTGACACGCCGGCCTGCCGGCTGTTTAGTTGGCAGGCCGGTCGAAACCGACGGAGGGGAGAGAGGGTTGCAACGCCTGCTCGCGACGGCGGCTGCAGATGCGGTTGTACTGGCGCAGGAGCGCAAGGATTGGATGGGGGTCCTGCTCGGCTCGACGTCGGTCGACGGCGAGGCGGGCGGCACGGTTCCGGCGACGCTCTCGGCGCCGGCTTCGTTCGGTGCCTTCACCCCAGGTGCCGAGCGGACGTACACGGCGGCCACCACCGCCACCGTCGTCTCCAGCGCGGGCGACGCGACGCTGCGCGTCGCTGACCCGAACGCCACCGCGACGGGCCGTCTGGTCAACGGCCCCTTCCCGGCGACGTTCCCGCTCGCGACGACGACGCCGTGACCTCCGCGACGCCGCGGCGCCCCTCCGAGGGCGCCGCGGCCGCCGGCGGCGATAGGCTCAGAGCGGAAATGTGGACCCCGAAACCGGCGATCGAGCTCTCGAGCCAGCGCGCTGTCAGGCGCCATAACCTGAGCATCGTCCTGCGTCAGGTCGTCGAGCAGGGCCCGCGCTCGCGCGCGACGATCGCCCAGGCCACCGGCCTGAACAAGAGCACGGTCTCCAGCCTCGTGTCCGAGCTGATGGAGTTCGGGCTGCTGGTCGAGCGCGGCGCCGAACACCGCGGCACCGCGGGGCGGCCCGGGCTGGTGGTCGACGTCAAGCGCGACGGCGTGGTCGCGCTCGGCCTGGAGGTCAACGTCGACTACCTGGGCGTGCAGGCGACCGACCTCGCGGGCGGCTCGCGCTACAAGGCGATGGAGGCCGCGGACAACCGGGGTCGCGGGGTCGAGGAGGTCTTCGACGCGCTCGGCGCGCTCGCGCAGGGCGCGCTCACCGAGGTGCAGGCGCAAGGGCTGCGCCCGATCGGCGCGACCGTGGCGCTGCCGGGCCTGGTGGACCTGGAGCGCGGCGCGCTGCTGGTGGCGCCGAACCTGCACTGGAAGGACGTGCCGGTGATCGACCGGCTGCGCGAGCACATCGACGCGCCGAACCTGCCGCTGAGCGCCGACAACGAGGCCAACCTGGCCGCGCTGGCGGAGCTGTGGGAAGGCGCGGCGACGGGCTACAGCGACTTCGTGTACGCCTCGGGCGAGATCGGCGTGGGCGGCGGGATCGTGCTCGGCGGCGAGCTGTTCCGCGGCTACCGCGGCTTCGGCGGCGAGTTCGGCCATACCACGGTCGAGGTCGACGGCCTGCCCTGCGCCTGCGGCTCGCGCGGCTGCCTGGAGACGCGCGCCGGCCTGGAGCCGCTGCTGGCCGCGGCCGGGCTCGACGGCGAGGCGGTCAGCAAGCGCGGCACGGCCAAGCCGGTCGCGGAGCTGCTGCGGCGCGCGCAGGAGAACGACGAGGCGGCGGTCAAGGCGCTGACGGAGTGCGGGCGCTGGCTCGGGGTCGCGCTGGGGACGGTCGTGAACCTGCTCAGCCCGCAGGCGATCGTGCTCGGCGGCCACTTCGCGCCGATGTCCGAGTGGCTGGCGCCCGTGATCGCGGCCGAGCTGGGCTCGCGCGTGCTCGGCGGCAACGGCGCCGTCCCGCCCGTGATCGCGTCCTCGCTGGGCGCCGAGGCGGCGATGCGCGGGGCGGCGGCGACGCAGCTGCGCCGCGTGCTCGCCGACCCCACGCTCGTCGCGGCGGGTTAGCGGTCGTCGTCGGACCCGCGGCCGCGGCCGCGATGGTCGTCGTCGTCGCGGCGGCCGCCGTGCTCGCCGCCGCCGCCGGAGCGCTCGACCTCGAGCGCGACCCAGCGGCCGTTGGAGCGGCGCACGGTGGTCTCGATGTTGCGCTGGCCGCGGCGCAGGCTGCGGAACCCGTTGATGCGCTCGAAGCGCGTGCGGCGCGTGACCCGGACGCGGATCGTCCCGCGCTCGGAGTCCCGGATCTGGAAGCTGCGGTTCTCGCGGTTGACGGACACGATCGTGCCCTCGTACTCGCGGGTCTGGGCTGAAGCGGCCGGGGCGGTGGCGGCGAGCGCCGCGACGGCGGCCAGGGCGACACTGGAACGCTTGAACATGCTGCAACAGTGCCCGGCGGCCGGCCAAGCGCTCGGCAACCGACTTCCAAGGTTGCGTTAAGCCTTGCTGAGCTCGAGCGCGCGGGCGACCGCGTCGCCGAGCGGGAGCTCGCGGCCGGCGGCCGCGGCGGCCTCGAAGGCGGCGTCGCCGAGCGCGGCGCGCAGGCCGGCGACGGTGGCCTGCACCCAGCGCTCCTCGTCGGGCTGGATGATCCCGCCCGCGGCCTCGCGGATCGTCGTCGCCGCACCGATCAGCGACGCGCCGGTGCGCGGGTCGCCGCGCCGCGCCGCGACCGCCGCGAGCGTCTCCAGCGACTCGGTCAGCCCGGGCCGGTCGTTGAGCTCGTAGGAGACCCGCATCGCCTCGTGCAGGTAGCCGAGCGCGGGGCCGGGGTCGGCGCCGTCGTCGCCGAGCAGCATCCGTGCCAGCGTGCGCATGGCCGAGCCGACGTGGGTGGGGTCGCCGGCGCGGCGGGCGACGTCGACGCTCTCGGTCAGCAGCGCGACGGCGCGCGCGTGGTTGCCGGCCGCCTCGTTGACGATCCCGAGGTTCTGCAGCATCAAGCTCAGGCCGCGGTCGTCGCCGCTGGTGCGCATGAACGCCGTGGCCGCGTCCAGGCGCGCGATCGCCTCGTCGTAGTCCTCGGCGTAGAGCGCGAGGTTGGCCAGGTTGCCGCTGACGCGCGCGGCGCGGTACCCGTCGCCGAGGCGTTCGGCGAGCTCGAGGCTCTCCTGGAAGTGCTGTTTCGCCGCCTCGAAGTCGCCGGCCTCGCCGGCCAGCGCGCCGGCGCCGTTGAGCGCGCGCTGGCGCAGCTCGGGCGGGCCGGCGCCGCTCGCCAGCGCGGACGCGAGCGTCTCGCGGCCCTCGGTCACGTTGCCGCGCCGCTCCCAGTAGCGCCAGGCGTTCGTGCACAGCGCCAGCGCGGTGGCGGCGTCGCCGTCGGCGACCGCGAACGCGATCGCGGCGCGGATGTTCTCGCGCTCGGCGTCCATGCGGTCCAGCCACTCGCCGATCTGCGGGCTCTCGAAGCCGCGCTCGCCGCCCTCGATGGCCTTGGCGAAGTGGCGGGCGTGGGCGCGGCGGGCGCCGTCCTCGTCCTGCAGCCGGTCGAGCGCGTAGGCGCGGACGGTCTCGAGCATCCCGAAGCGGCCGTCGCCGCTGGTCAGCAGGCTGTGCTCGACCAGCGCGGCGATGTTGTCGAGCGCGTCCGGCCCGCCGACGGCCTCGGCGGCCTCGAGCGTGAAGCCGCCGGCGAACACGCCGAGGCGCTCGAACAGTGCCTGCGCCGCCGGGTCGAGCAGGTCGTAGCTCCAGCCGATCGCGGCCCGCATGGTCTGCTGGCGGGCGGGCGCGTCGCGCGAGCCGCCGCTCAGGAGGTCGAGGCGGCGGCCGAGCCGCTCGAGGATCGCGGCGGGCGTGAGCACCTTGGTGCGGGCGGCGGCCAGCTCGATCGCCAGCGGCAGGCCGTCCAGGCGCCGGCAGATCTGCCCGATCCGCTCGTCGTCGCCGTCGGCCAGGCGCAGGCGCGGGTTCAGCGCACGGGCCCGGCGCTGGAAGAGCTCGCCGGCGGGCTCGGCAGCCAGCGGCGGGAGCGCGAACTCGTACTCGCTCGCCAGGCGCAGGGCGGCGCGGCCGGTCACGACGACCTTCGAGCGCGGGGAGGCGGCGAGCAGCCGGGCCAGCTCGGGGGCGGCGTCGAGCAGCTGCTCGAAGTTGTCGAGCACGAGCAGCAGCTGCGAGGTGTTCAGGAGCGCTCGCAGGCCGTCGCCCTCCGCGGCGCCGAGCGCCCGCGCGATCTCCGAGGCGACGATCGCGGGCTCGTCGATCGCGGCCAGCGCGATGAAGTGGGCGCCGTCGGCGAAGTCGCCGGCCGTCCGGTGCGCGAGCTCGAGCGCGAAGTGGGTCTTGCCGATCCCGCCCGGGCCGGTGACCGTGAGCAGCCGCACCTGCGGCTCGCTGAGCAGCGCGATCGCGGAGGCGAGGTCCTCGTCGCGCCCGAGCAGCGGGGTGGCGGGCACCGGCAGGGTGGGGGGAGGACGGGGCGCGGCGGGCGCGGGCGCGTCGAGCTCCAGCGCCGGGTCCTGGGAGAGGATCGCGGCCTCCAGGCGCTTGAGCTCGGGGCTGGGGTCCAGGCCGAGGTCCTGGACGAGCGCGTGGCGCGCGCGCCGGTAGGCCTCGAGCGCGTCGGCTTGGCGGCCTGAGCGGTAGAGCGCGAGCATCAGCTGGGCGTGCAGCCGCTCGCGGTAGGCGTGCTCGGCGGCGAGGCGCTCGAGCTCGGCGGCGACCGCGGCGTGGCGGCCGAGCGCGAGGTCGTGGTCGAGCCGCTGCTCGAGCGCGTCCAGCCGCGCGCCCATCAGGCGGTCGGCCTCGATCGAGCCCGGGCCGAGCAGCGGCGCGTCCGAGAGCGGGGTGCCGCGGAACAGCGCCAGCGCCTCGCGCAGCAGCCCGGCGGCCTCGGCGTGCGGCCGGTCGCGGGCGGCCTCGACCAGCGCCTCGAAGCGCTCGAGGTCGAGCGCGCCGGGCTCGAGGCGGATGGCGTAGCCGCCGGGGCGGGTGGCGATCGTGTCGGCGCCGACCGCGCGCCGCAGCTGCGAGACGTTGACCTGAAGCGCTTTATGGGCAGTGGGCGGCGGGTGCTCGCCCCACAGCGCGTCGATCAGCCGCTCCGCCGGGACCACCGCCTGGCGGTGCGACAGCAGCAGCATCGCCAGCAGCGAGCGCTGCTTGGGCGCCCGGATCACGATCTCCCCGTCCGGGCCGAAGACCCGCAGCGGCCCGAGGATCGCGAACTCCAGGGTGGCTTTGCCGCGCGTTTGCCGCCCCGTCACCACGCGGCCCGATGGTAGTGCGGGATGGTCGCCGTCGCGTCACTCCCGGCTGTCACAAAGCTTCCTGTCAGGACGCTTCTTGACACCCGACGTTACCGGCGCGTTACCGGCCCTTTGCCGGCGCCCGCGACGATTGGCGCACACACCCCTTTCGGACGGGCATGGTCGCGCGTCTGGAAACGACCGGACGGCCCGCAACCCCCGCGGGCCGTTCGGCGTTAATGGGCCGCTTCGTCGAGGATCCGCCGGATCGTGCGCGCCGTGACCTGCCGCCGCGGCCCGATCGCCTGCGCGAACTGGCTGATCCGCAGCTCCTCGAGCAGCCAGGGCACCTCGGCCAGCTCGCCGGTCACCGCGCCGGGCGGGAGCTGCTCGAGCAGCCGCCGGTAGGCGTCCTCGAGCTCGTGGATCGCCCGCATCCGGTCGCGGTCGACCGCCGCGTTGCGGGTGAAGCGCTCCAGCCGCCACTCCGCCCCGCGCAGGTAGCGCTCCACGTCCGGCAACCGGCGGGCGCCCGTGGGCGTGATGAAGCCCGGGTAGACGAGCCGCCCGATCTGGGTCGCGACGTCGCGCCGGACCTCGTCGAACGCCGCCCCGCGCAGCTCGTCGAGCCGCGCGCGCACGGCCCGCGCGGCCTGCAGGATCTTCACGACGTCGGCGACGACCCGCGCCATCACGGCGGACACGTTGCCCGCGACGTGCCGGCGCAGCCGCTCGAAGGACGCCTCGTCCCAGACGGGCTCGTCGCCCATCAGCGCCATGATCGACGCCGTCGCCGCGTCCTCCAGCACGGCGGACACCGACTCGTGCGGCGCCTCCATCAGCGCCAGCGCCGCCTGGTTGCCGAGCCGCTTCTGGTACTCGCGCGCCGGCGACGGGATCGTCAGCTGCAGCAGCCGCCGCAGCCCGCGGCGCATGTTCAGCGCCTGCGCCTCCGGCGACTCGAGCGCGCGCAGCCCGACCGTCTCGCCCTCGTCGACCAGCGACGGGTACGCGCGCACGGTCTGGCCCGTCCCCGGCAGCGCGACCGCGCGCGGGATCGTCCCGAACGTCCACGTCGTCTGGCCGGTCCGCTCGAGCTTGCGCGTCGCCGCGGCCAGCGCCGCGCGCAGCTTCGGGCGCACCTGGTCGCGCAGCGCGCTCAGGTCCTTGCCGGCCGCGATCACCTTGCCGTCGTCGTCCTCGACGCTGAAGGTCATCCGCAAGTGCGGCGGCAGCCGCGACAGGTCCCACGCGTCGGGTGGGATCCGCACGCCGCGCTGGGCCTCGATCTCGGCCGAGAGCGCCTCCAGCAGCGGCCGGCGCCGCGGCTCCAGCGCCTCGAGCACCTTGGCCGCCACGTCCGGGACGGGCACGAGCCGCTTGCGCAGCTCCTTCGGCAGCGACCGGATCAGCGCCACCACCAGCTCGGACCGCAAGGCCGGCACGAGCCACTCGAACCCCTCCGAGCGCAGCTGCGGCAGCACCTTCAGCGGCACGTGCACGGTCACGCCGTCGCGCGCCGACCCCGGCTCGAAGCGGTAGGAGAGCCGCAGCTCGAGCTCGCCCTGCTTCCAGACGTCGGGCCGCCCGGCGACGTCCTCGGCCGCCGCCGGGTTGACCAGCAGCTCGCGCGTGAACGTCAGCAGGTCCGGGCGCACGCGCCGCTCGTCGCGCCACCAGCGGTCGAAGTGCGCGCCCGAGACGACGCTCTCCGGGATCCGGGCCGCGTAGAAGTCGTACAGGGTCTGGTCGTCGACGAGGATGTCGCGCCGCCGCGCGCGGTCCTCGAGCTCCTGCACCTCCTCGACCAGCCGCTGGTTCTCGGCGAAGAAGCGGTGGCGGGTGTCCCACTCGCCCTCGACCAGCGCGCGCCGGATGAACAGCTCGCGCGAGACGACCGGGTCGATCTTGCCGTAGGCCACCGTGCGGCCGGCGACGATCGGCAGGCCGTACAGCGTCACGCGCTCGGTGGCGACGACCGAGGCGCGCTTGCGGTCCCAGCGCGGCTCGTCGTAGGTGCGCCGCACCAGGTGCTCGGCCAGCGGCTCGACCCAGCGCGGGTCGATCCGCGCGGCGGTGCGCCCCCACAGGCGCGAGGTCTCGACCAGCTCGGCGACCATCACCCAGCTCGGCTGGGACTTCACCCCGCTCCCCGGCCACAGCGCGAAGCGCGCCCCGCGCGCGCCGAGGTAGTCGCGCCGCGACGCGTCGCGCAGGCCGATGTGCGACAGCAGCCCGGCGAGGATCGCCTGGTGGATCGCGTCCGGCTCGGCCGGCGTGTGGCTGGAGCGGATCCCGACGCCCTTGGCCGCCTGGCGCACCTGGCTGACGAGGTCCTGCCATTCGCGGATGCGCAGGTAGTGCAGGAACTCGCTCTTGGCCTGCTTGCGGAACTGGTTGACCGACAGTTCGCCGCGGCGCTCGTGCAGGTAGCGCCACAGGTTCCAGTAGGCGAGGAAGTCCGAGCTGGGGTCGGCGTGGCGCGCGTGCGCCTGGTCGGCCTGCGCCTGCTGCTCGGCGGGCCGCTCGCGCACGTCCTGGATGCTCAGCGCGGAGGCGATCACGATCACCTCCTCGACGCAGCCGAGCCGGTCGGCCTCGAGCACCATCCGGCCCATCCGCGGGTCGACGGGCAGCTGCGCGAGCTTGCGGCCCAGCGGCGTCAGCTTGCGGCCGGACTCGTCGAGCGCCCCGAGCTCCTGCAGCAGCGCGATGCCGTCGCGCACCTGGCGGCGGTCCGGCGGGTCCAGGAACGGGAAGTCCTCGACGTCGCCGAGGTCGATCGCCGCCATCTGCAGGATCACGGCGGCCAGCGACGTGCGCAGGATCTCCGGGTCGGTGAAGCGCGGGCGCTCGTTGAAGTCCTCCTCGGAGTACAGGCGGATGCAGATGCCCTCGGTCACGCGCCCGCAGCGGCCCTTGCGCTGGTCGGCGGAGGCCTGCGAGATCGGCTCGATCGGCAGCCGCTGGACCTTCAACCGCGCGCTGTAGCGGGAGATCCGCGCAAAGCCGGGGTCGACCACGTAGTGGATCCCGGGCACGGTCAGCGACGTCTCGGCCACGTTGGTGGCCAGCACGACGCGCCGCCCCTTGTGCGGTTTCCACACGCGCTGCTGGGCCGCGGTCGACTGGCGCGCGAACAGGGGCAGGATCTCGACGTCCGAGCGCAGGCGGCCCTCGAGCGCGTCCGCGGTGTCGCGGATCTCGCGCTCGCCGCTGAGGAAGACGAGGATGTCCCCGGGCCGCTCGCGCAGCAGCTCCTCGACGGCGTCGCCGATCGCGTCGGTCTGGTCGACGTCCTCGTCGGGCGGGCGGTAGCGCACCTCGACCGGGTAGGTGCGCCCGGAGACCTCAATGATCGGCGCGCCGCCGAAGTGCTCGCTGAAGCGCTCGGGGTCGATCGTCGCCGAGGTCACGATCACCTTCAGGTCCGGCCGCGCGGGCAGGATCCGCTTCAGGTAGCCGAGCAGGAAGTCGATGTTGAGGCTGCGCTCGTGCGCCTCGTCGATGATGATCGTGTCGTAGCGGCGCAGCAGCCGGTCGTGCTGGATCTCGGCCAGCAGCAGGCCGTCCGTCATCAGCCGTAGCAGCGTGTCCTCGCGCGAGCGGTCGCTGAAGCGCACGGCGTAGCCGACCGCCTCGCCGAGCGGCACCTTCAGTTCGTCCGCGATCCGCTCGGCCACCGTCCGGGCCGCGAGCCGCCGCGGCTGCGTGTGCGCGATCGTCCCGCGCACCCCGCGGCCGAGCTCGAGGCAGATCTTCGGCAGCTGCGTGGTCTTGCCCGAGCCGGTCTCGCCCGCGACGACCACCACCTGGTGGTCGCGGATCGCCGCCAGCAGGTCGTCGCGGCGCGCCGAGACCGGCAGCGACTCCGGGTAGGAGACGGCCGGCACGGCGGCGCGCCGGCGCTCGATGCGGGCGGCCGCCTTCTCGATGTCGCGCTCGACGCGCTGGCGCGCCTCGGCGCCCTTGGCGCGCTGCAGGCGCCGCCCGAGCCGGTGGGCGTCCAGGATCGTCAGTTCGGAGAGGCGCGCCCGCAGCGGGTCACGCGAGCGCGTCGGGGAGGCCACGCTCCGAGATTAGCCGCGCTGGAGCGTGCGCTCGATGCGTTCCAAGCGCTCGATCCGCGCCTTCAGCGGCGGGTGCGTCGCCGGCAGCCCGAACGAGCGCTCGCGCAGGGCCGGCAGCAGGTGGAACGCGTCCTGGGCGGCGGCGGCGCGCAGGTCCGCCTTCGGGGTCGCGACCAGGCCGTCGGAGACCTTCATCAGCGCGGCGGCGAGCGCGGCCGGGCTGCCGGTCAGCGCCACGGCCCCGGCGTCGGCGGCGAACTCGCGGTAGCGCGACAGCGTGCGCGTGCCGAGCGTGCCGGCCCAGCCGATCATCGCCGCCACCGCGCCGCCGAGCATCAGCGGCCACCAGCCCTGGCCGGCGACGCGGATGCCGCCCTGCAGCAGCGCCTCGCCGGGCCCGCCGACGACGGTCATCACCGCGGCGTCGCGGTTGACGACGTGGGCGAGTTCGTGCGCGATCACGGCCTCGAGCTCGCGCGGCTCGAGCAGGTCGATCAGTCCCTGGGTGAGGTGCAGCCGGTAGCCGCCGCGGTGCGTGCCCTCGATCCAGCTGTTGGGCAGCGCGCGGTGCTCGAGCACGACGGCGGGCTTGGGCAGGTCGGCCTGCACGCACAGGCGCTCGACGATCGCGTGCAGCTCAGGCGCGTCGGCGACCGACAGCCGCGTCCCGCGCGAGGACACCGCGATCCGGTCGCGGATCGCCACGCAGACGCCGATCGAGAACGCCAGCACCACGACCAGCCGCACCTCCCAGGGCGCACTGGTCATGACCAGGAACAGCGCCGCGAGGACGACGAGCGGCGTCAGCAAGCCCACCAGCGCCATCCGGACCATCAGCCCCGGGTCGGCACCGAAGAGGTCGCCGCGCGTCCTCATAAGCCCTAAGTATTGCGCGCTTTGGCTGTCTGCGTGCCGACCCGGCTAACCCCAATGAAAGCCAGGGGAGAGCGGCGGCGGCTGCAGCGGGCTCGCGGGCAGCCCGTCCGGCGGGTCCGGCGCGTTGAACGGGGACGGCGCGACGTCGTTCGGGCCGTCGGGGTGGAACAGCGACGCGAGCAGCTCGATCTGGCCGCGCCCGATGCCGAGCTCGCCCATCCCGCCGCCGTACATCGCGACGCCGTGGCGCTCGCAGTGCTCGTAGACCTCGAACAGCTTGCGCAGCGACCCGATCCGCGACGGCTTGACGTTGATCGTGCGCGTGTCGCCGATGTCCGCCGCGCTCAGGATCGTGCCGTCGAACGACAGCCGCTCGCGCGGGATCAGCGCCTCGAGCTCGGCGTGTGGGTCCTCGAACAGCGCGTCCGGAAACGCGGCGATGACGCGGTGGTACATCGCCTCGAGCGCGTCGAGGTCGGCGACCTCGAACCCGTAGCGGCCCTTGAAGTCGACCGTGCGCACGCAGCCCAGCTCGGCCAGCCGGCCGACGATCTCGTCCGTCCAGGAGGCGTCGGCGTCGAGCTTGAAGCCGATGCTCGGGTAGCGCGCGAAGCGGCGCGCGACGCGGTCGACGTCGGGCGGGTCGCCGAGCCCGAGCGAGTTCACGAACGTCAGCGGCCGCGGCTCGCGGCCCACGGCCTCGGCCAGGGTGACGCCGGCCTGGCGCAGCGCGAGGTCCAGCGCGGCCGACTCGAACGCCCAGTTGCGCCAGTTGCGCTGCAGCTCGCCCCACTTCGGCGGCTCGGGCCACTGCTCGACGCTCGCGAGGTGCTCGCAGAAGCTGCCGAGCGTCCAGCGCCCGGCGAGGTCCAGGTCCGCCGGGGCGGGCTGCGGGTCCTCGTGGTCGAGCCCGATGTCCTCGCCGGTCCCCGTGTGGCCGGCGCCGGACAGGGCGTAGAGGGCGGTGACGCGGTGGAAGCCGCCCAGCATGTCCGCCTCGAGCCGCTCCACGGTGTAGCCGTCGACGGTCAGCTCGAGCCCGGCGACGCGCTCCCAGGACATCAGGTGACCACGGTCCAGGGCTCGACGGTCCAGCGCGTGACGAGCCCGGCCTCGACGTAGGGATCCTCGCCCGCGAACGCCTCGGCGGCGGAGGCGTCCTTGAACACGAGCAGGCCCCACGAGGGCGGGTCACCGACCGCGCCCGCCATCACCAGGCGGCCGTCGGCGTGGTAGGCCTGGATCTTCTCCAGGTGCGCGGGCCGGTGCTCACCGCGGCGCTCGACGATGTCCGGCACGTACTCGTACCGGAGGATCTGCAGGGTCTCAGGCACCCCCGCGACCCTACCGGACGCACCTCACGCGGCGAGCGCCAGCGGCGAGTCCGCCGCCGCGCGGGCGCGCTCGGCCACGCCGGACATCCCCAGCGCCTGCGCGTCGGCCGCCGCCTGCAGCAACGTCGCGCGCGAGCCGAGCAGCTCGCCGAGCCGCCAGCGCGCGATCGTGGCCCGCGGGCGGGCCCCGATCCGCAGGTTGGCCTCGATCGCCCGGCGGTAGCGCCACTCGGCCTCGTCGCGGCGTCCGAGCGTCGCCGCCAGGCGGCCGACGAAGTACTCCGCCGAGCCCAGGCACAGCCCGCCGCGGGCGACGACGGGGAACAGCGCGGCGTGCGGCGCCAGGCGCGGGTACAGGCGCGCGGCGGCGTCGCGGTCGTCCAGCAGCGCCGCGGTGTCGGCGAGGTTGCCGAGCGCGTGCCAGTTCACGCCCGCCGGCCGGTCCGGGCCGAGCGCGTCCATCAGCGCGGCGAACGTGCGCCGCGCGGCGGCCGTGTCGCCCAGCGCCGCGTCGTGGAAGGCGATGCAGGTCTTCCACGCCCACGGCTCGGCGGAGGTGGCGGCCTGCTGAAGCAGCCAGCCGCGGTCGATCGCCTCGAAGCGGCCGCGGACCTCGAGCGCGCTCTCGCGCTGGCCGCGGACCAGCCAGGCCGCCATCGGGTCGCCGGCGCGGTGGGCGAGCGCGAGCGCCTCGTCGCCGGCGCCCGTCAGCTGCGCCCAGCGGCCCTCGAGCAACGCGAGCGCGCCGCGCCAGAGCGGGACGTACCAGCGGTAGTGCGCCAGCCCGAGCGCGTCCGCGAGCCGCTCGTAGGTGTCGAGCTCGGCCTCGAGCTCGCGGCGGCGGCCGAGCTCCAGCAGGTCGACGATGCGCCAGTTGCGGCCCTGCAGCGCGCACTCGCGGCTGCCCGCGGCCTCGGCCGCGGCGACCATCGCGCTCGCGGCCTGCAGGCGCTCGCCGATCCGCTCGGGCGTCCACAGCGCGACCCGGCGGGCGTTGTGCGCCATCGCCAGCGCGGCCGGGTCACCGGAGGCGCGGGCGGCCTCGACGGCCTGCGCGCTCAGCGCCTCGGCGCGGCCGCGGTCGGGGTAATAGAGCTCGATCGCCAGCCGCGCGCGCAGCCAGGCGGCGAGCGCGCGCTCGTGCCCGGGCAGGTGCGCGAGCGCCTCCTCGAGGTCGCGCGTGATCGTGGGGTCGGGGGCCGCGATCAGCACGCCGAGGCCGCCGCGGCCGAGCGCGGCGCGGGCGAGCAGGACCGGGTCGCCGGCGCGGCGCGCGAGCGCGAGCGCCTCGCCGAACGCGGCCCGCGCGGGGCCCTGGCGGCCGGCGCGGTCGTGGGCGGCGCCGAGCGCGAGCAGGATCGCGCCGCGGTCCTGCTCGCCCGCGGCCAGCGCGGCCTCGTAGTGCGCGGCGGCGTCCTCGAAGGCCAGCATCGCCTCGGCCTCGCGGGCGGCGTCGAGCTCGGCGGCGATCCGGCGCTCGGCCGGGACGAGCGGACCGGCGTGGCGGAGGTGCTTGGCGATCTCGCCCTTCGGCCCGCCCGAGGTGGCGAGCACGCCGGCGATCTGGTGGTGCAGGGCGGCGCGGCGCGCGAGGTCCATGCCGGCGAGCACGGTCTCGCGCACCAGCGCGTGCGCGAACGCGTAGCGGCTGGGGCCGACCTGGGTGAGCAGCCCGGCCTCCGTGGCCGCCGCGAGCCCTGCCATGACCAGCGCGGGCGCGGTCAGCAGCAGCGGCTCGAACTCCCTGCCCTGGGCGGCGCCGGCCTGCAGGACGTCGCGGGCGCTCGCCGGCAGGCGCGCGATCCGGCGGCCGATGACCTCGCGCACGCCGGGCGGGGGCGGGCCGTCGCCCTCGACCTCCTCACGCAGCAGCTCGTCCAGGAAGAACGGGTTGCCGCCCGTGCGCGCGCGGTAGGCGGCCGGGTCGCCGTGCGCCCGGCGGCGCGCGAGGATCGCCGCGACCGCCTCGGTGTCGAGGCCGGTGAGCTCGAGCTGCAGCAGCGGGACCTCGCGGCGCAGGTCGGCGAGCGCCGGCCGGCTCGCGGCGTCGAGCTCGGTCTCGCGCGCGGTGATCGCGATCAGCAGCGGCGCCTGCGCCATCCGCACGATGTGGCGCAGCAGCTGCAGCGAGTCCGGGTCGGCCCACTGGAGGTCGT
>Ga0182742_1002704_pt1 | contig 19097 bp, 13 predicted proteins | sample eDN5th37CBELigMG_FD_128880 | JGI IMG/M metagenome (GOLD analysis project Ga0182742, IMG submission 128880) | Enriched Miracle-Growth compost microbial communities from Emeryville, California, USA - eDNA 5th pass 37_C BE-Lig MG (version 2)... ... | reverse complement strand
GTGAGCTTGTAGTAGCCGGCCGCGGCCGCCGCCTCGGCGAGCGCGTCGAGCAGCTTGACGCCGACGCCGCGCCGGCGCGCGGTGGGCGCGACGTAGACCGCGTGCTCCCCCACGCCGGCGTACGCGCGCCGCACGGAGTACGGGGAGACGCGCGCGAAGCCGAGCACCTCGCCGTGCTCGTCGGTGGCCACCAGGAACGGCCGGCCCTCCTCGAGCCAGCCGAGGATCTCCTCGGGCCGGCGCGGCCGGGTCTCGAACGTCGCCTGGCGCTCCTCGATGCCGTGGTTGTAGATCGCCGCAACCGCTTCGGCGTCTTCGGGCGTGGCGGCACGGACAACGACCATCCGTTGCATTCTGGCTCAGGCGCTGGCGGCGGCGAGCGCCGGCCGCCCGCCGAGCAGCCGCGTCGCCTCCTCGAGCGCCCGCTCCGCGCGGCCGATCTCGGCCGTCAGCGCGTTGCGGCGCGAGCGCAGCGCGCCGATGTCGTCCGCGCCGGCGACGGTCAGCTCGCGCAGCTGGCGCTGCAGGCGCTCGAGTTCGGCGCGCAGCCGCGCGGGCGCCTGGCGGTCGAGCTCGTAGACGCCCGCGCGCGGGCCCTTGCGCACGACGGGCGAGCGGCTGATCTGGGTGAGGAAGACCGCGAGCGGGTCCTTGCCGGCGATCTCATGCGTGAGCAGCTCGAACCACTCGCGGTAGTGGATGCGGTCGCGGCCGCTGCGCAGCAGGACCTCGACCGCGTGCTCGCGGATCGCGGGGCCGCGCAGCGCGCCGGCCGCGGGGCGCTCGGGTTCCCGCTCGTGGTCTGGGGCGGGCGCGAGCCGGTCCAGCAACGTGCAGCGCTCGTCGATCTCGGCCAGCCCGGCCTCGATCCGCGCGAGCGCGCGGCGCAGCTCGTCGGCCTCCGCGGCCAGCCGCTGGCGCTGGCGGCGCAGCTGCTCGCGCTCGGCCGCGACGGCGCGCAGCAGGCGGGTCGAGGGTTCGGGAGCAGCCATCGCGTCCGGTTCTACAGCAGCCTCGGCTACGCCGGTGTGCGTGGCGTGTGCATATGCCGTGTGTAGGTCGCCTCGGCGCCGTTCTCGCTGTGCACAACCCTGTGGGTAAGCGAGAAATCAGGCGCTCTTTGCGGGCTTTCGGGCGCGGATGGCACGCTCGCGTGCCGCTACGCGCCGATTCCGTCCGACCCCAGCGGGACCCTACGCCGCCCTACGTGGAACTCCGTAGCAACGAGAAGGAGCCCGTCGCATGCCCCGCCAACCCGACACGCTGTTCGACGACTTTTCGCTCCGCGGCGAGGAAGCCCTGCTGCTCGACGATCTCGGCCGGCTGGTCGAGCTCGGCCTGATCGAGGAGCGCCCGTCGCCCGACGGGCCCACCTACGCGCTGACCGAGCTCGGCCGCGAAGCCGCGGTCTGAGTTACAACTCATCGGCATGTGCCGGAACATCCGCCAGCTCCACAACTTCGACCCGCCCGCCACCGCGGAGGAGATCCACGCCTCCGCGCTGCAGTACGTGCGCAAGATCAGCGGCTCGACCAAGCCCTCCCAGGCCAACCAGGCCGCCTTCGACCGCGCCGTCCAGGACGTCGCGGCGATCACCAAGCGGCTGCTCGACGAGCTCGTCACCAACGCCCCGCCGAAGAACCGCGAGGAGGAGGCCGCCAAGGCGCGCGCCCGCGCCGCCGCCCGCTACGCGGCCTGAGCGCGGCGCTCGCTCGCAGCTCGAGTTGGGGGGTGAACCTCTGCGCTTTCCCGTGAGGAAGGCAGAGAGCCGCACCCCCTCGGAATCGACCCGACGGGCGCGAGTCGTGGTAGCGGGCGCCTCGCCGCGCGCGGCGTCGCGGACCACGAGCCGCAGCGGCGCGCCCGCCGCGAGCAGCCGCGCCGCCCGACCTCGCCGGTCGCACCGGTGATCGCGATCATGCCGGTGACTGTATGCGTGCCGCGAGGCCCGAGGCGCGCGCGACCGGGCGCGCGATCGCGGCGCGGATCGTCGCCTCGGTGCCGGCCAGGATGAGCCGCTTGCGGGCGCGGGTGACCGCGGTGTAGAGCAGCTCGCGGGTGAGCACCTGGGAGCTGGCCGGTGGCAGCAGCACGGCGGCCGTGCCGAACTGCGAGCCCTGGGCCTTGTGGACGGTCATGGCGTACACGGTGTCGACCGCGCCGAGCCGCGCCGGCGGGAGGAGCGCGACGCCGGTGCCGCGCTCGAAGGCGGCGGCCGCGCGGCCGTCCTCGCCGGCGACGATCGCGCCCGTGTCGCCGTTGAACAGCCGCAGCCCGTAGTCGTTCTCGGTCACCAGCAGCGGCCGCCCGACGTACCAGCGGCCGCGGTCGAGCTCGCCCGTGAGCCAGCCCTCGATGCGGGCGTTCCAGACGCTGACGCCGTGCGCGCCGCGGCGGTGCGCGCACAGCACCCGGAACGCGCCCAGCGCCTCGATCGCCGCCCGCGCCTCGCCGCGGCGGGCGGCGCCGAGCACCTTGCGCGCGGACTCGATCGCGCCGTACTGGACGGGCGCGAGCGCGCCCGCGGACGCCGGGTCGCCCGGGTCGACGGCGATCCACTGGAGGTCGTCGTGGCCGGCCTGCAGCGCCGCGATCGCGGCGTCGGCATCGCCGGCGCGCACCGCGCCGGCGAGCGCGTCGATGCCCGCGCCGAAGCGGTAGACGCGCTCGAGCACGACCACGCCCTCGCCGCCCGCGCTGACGATGTCGCCGAGCACGGCGCCCGCCTCGATCGAGGTCAGCTGGCCGGGGTCGCCGACCAGCACCAGCCGCGCGTCGGGCCGCACCGCCTCGACCAGCCGGGCCATCATCGACAGCGAGACCATCGACGTCTCGTCCACGATCACGACGTCGTGGGGCAGCCGGTTGGCGCGGTTGTGCTTGAAGCGGCTGTGGCTGTCCGGGCGCCAGCCCAGCAGCCGGTGCAGCGTCGAGGCCTCCAGCGAGCGCAGCACTTCGCGCACGCGCGGGCTGACGTCGAGCCGCTCCGCCTCGTCGTGGACGGCCTCCTGCAGGCGCGACTGCGCCTTGCCCGTCGGCGCGGCCAAAGCCACCAGCGGCGGCTCGGCCGCCTGCTCGCACAGCAGCGCCACGATCCGCGCCACGGTCGTCGTCTTGCCCGTCCCCGGCCCGCCGGCCACGACCGCGAAGCGCCGCCGCACCGCGGCCTCCGCCGCGGCCGCCTGCCCGTCGTCGTCGAACAGCCGCGACAGCCCGTCCGCGAGCACACCCTCGTCGACCGCGGCGGGCCCGAACGCGCGCAGGTCGGCGGCGACCGCCACCTCCTCGCGCCAGTAGCGGTCCAGGTACAGCGCGCTCCCCACGAGCCGCAGCGGGCGCGTCTCGCCGGGCTCCTCCCCCACCGCGACCAGCGGGCTCGCGCGCAGCTTGTCCAGCCACTCGGCCACGTCGGGCCACGGCAGCGCCGAGAGGTCCACGGGCTCCTCGGACTCGACCGCCGCGGTCTCGCGGATCGACGCGATGTCGGCCAGCACGTGCCCGAGCCGCGGCGCGCGGACCGCCAGCGCCGCCGCGAGGATCACCGCCTCGTCGGTCTCGCCGCCCAGCGCGGCGATCCGGACGGCGACGTGCACGTCGGCCGCGGCCAGCAGCCCGGCGTCGTTGAACGCCCGCAGCAGCCCGGGCGCGTGGCGCGCGCGGCGCACGTCGCCGAGCTCAAGCATCCGCCACCCCGCGGTCCAGCAGGTCGCTGAGCGCGAGCACGAGCGGCGCCGCCGGGCGCCACGTGTAGACGCCGCAGGGCGTGCCGTCGACGACCGGCGTGTCCGGCCCGGTCATGCCGCGCACGAACAGGTACAGCACGCCCGCGAGGTGGCGCGCGGGGTCGTAGCCCGCCAGCCGCCAGCGCAGGTAGCGGTGCAGCGCGACCGTGTACAGCAGCGCCTGCAGGTGGTAGTGGGCCTGGGCCATCTCGGCCGCCAGCGCCGCCGGGCGGTGGTGCCAGGCGGTCAGCGGCTCGCCCGGCGCCGCGAGCCAGTTCGTCTTGTAGTCGGCGATCGCGAACGCGTCGCCCACGCGCACCACGAGGTCGATGCTGCCGGTCAGGTAGCCGCGCACGCTCGCGCGCAGCTCGGGGTCGGCGAGCCGCTCGGCGTAGCCGGCCAGCGGGTCGCCGTGCGCGCGCAGCACCGCGGCGATCGCGCCCGGCGTGACCTGCCCGGCGGGCTCGTCGCCGCCGGCCAGCGGCAGCTCGAACGCCAGCTCGTCCAGCCGGTCGGCGCGGGCGAAGTCGCGCAGCGCGCGGCCGCGCACGAGCGGGCCGAGCGGCGTCTCGATCGCCGCCCGCAGCCCGCGCACGACCGTCCCGAGGTCGCCGACGTCGGCCGGCCGGCGCGTGAGCGCGACGCCGACCGCGCGCTCGAGCTCGGCGTCGAGATCTCGCGCGGCGAAATCCGTCTCCTCCAGGACGTTGTGCACGAACGTGCCGAACGCGGTCCCGCCCGGCCCGGCGGCCAGCAACGCGGGCACCTCGCGCAGCGCCTCGTCGGGGTCGAACAGCGTGTCGGGCGCGACCGCCGGGCGCGCGGACTCCGGCTCGTCGTCGAGCACGGGCTCCTCGGGCTCGCTCGCCACCCGCGCCTCGTGGGCGCCCGCGGTGATGTCGCTGTAGGAGGTCCGGCGCCAGTCGCGGTCGAGCGAGCGGTCGAAGGCCGCCGCGGCCAGCTCGCCGCGCTCGGGCGCGCCCTCCGACCACGCCTCGGGCAGCCCGAGCCGCCCCGTCAGCTCGACGCTCACGCACCCCGGCGCGGCCGCCGCGAGCTCGCGGAAGCGCTCCAGCGCCGCCTCGTCGGACGGCGGGCGCGGCCCGCTGGACGCGACCGTGCCGTCGGCGTCGCGCGCGAACAGCAGCCGCGACAGCGGCGAGTCCTTGCTGCTCCACGACGCCGCCCACCACAGCACGGCCCGGTGCTTGGCGCGCGTGAGCGCGACGTAGGCCAGCCGCAGGTCCTCCCCGCGCTGCTCCTGCACGTGCAGCTCCTTGTGGCGGCGGTAGTCCGCGCCCTCCATGCCGACGTCGATCGTGCGCGCGTAGCCCGCCGCCGGGTCGTGGTAGACGATCGGGCACGGCTTCTCGTCGACCCAGGTCGGCTCCCACAGGTAGGGCGCGTAGACGATCGGGAACTCCAGGCCCTTGCTGCGGTGGATCGTCAGCACCTGGACGGCCTGCGCGTCGGACTCCAGGCGCCGCAGCGCCTCCTCGTCGCCCTCCTGGGCGGCGGCCTCGACGCGCTCGCGCAGCCACACGGCGAGCGCCGCCGCGCCGCGCGCCTCGCTCATCGACGCGCCGTGCAGCAGGTGGCCGATGTGGCGCACGTCGGTCAGCCGGCGCTCGCCGTCGGCGACGCCCAGCACCCGCCCGGGCAGCTGCTCGGCGAGCGTGATCGTCTCGATCAGCGACGCCAGCCCGCGCCGGCGCAGGATCCCGGCCCACGCGTGCAGGCGGCGGTGGACCTCCTCGCGCTCGGCGTCGCTCGCGGCCGCCAGGCGCTCGGCGGTCCAGCCGAAGAACGACGTCAGCGTCGCCGCCGACGCGCGCAGCGGCGACGCCGGGCGCTCGAGCGCCTCCAGCAGCCGCAGCCACTCGCGCGCGGCCTCGGTGGCGAAGACGCTGCCGGCGCCGTTGATGACCACGGGGACGCCGGCGTCCTCGAGCGCGTCGCGGACCGTCGCGGCGTGGCGGTTGGTGCGCACGAGCACGGCGACCTCGCCGGGCCTGACGCCCTCGCGCAGCAGCTTCACGAGGTCGGCGGCCAGGTCGCGGGCGATGAACGCGCGCGCCGAGTTGACGTTCGCGAAGCCCTGGCGGGTGAGCTCGATCGAAGGGTCGGAGCGGTCGACGACGCGGATCCGCAGCGGCGGTCCGGTCCCCTCGTCCGGCCGTGCCGAGCGCACCTGCCGGTACTCGATGCCCTCGTGGCCGAGCTTGGCGCCGCCGAAGAGCGCGTCGTAGGCGTCGATCAGCCGCTGGTCGGAGCGGTAGTTGACCGACAGCGTCGCGCGCTGGGCCGCGGCGGCGGCCGCGTCCAGGTAGGAGTAGACGTCGGCGCCGCGGAAGGCATAGATCGCCTGTTTCGGGTCGCCGATCAGCACCAGCGTCGTGTCCTGGCCGAACGCGCGCTCGAGGATCTGCCACTGGATCGGGTCGGTGTCCTGGAACTCGTCGACGAGCACGACGTCGTAGCGGGCGCGCAGCCGCGCCGCCGCCTCCGGGTCCGCGAGCTCGTCGCGCAGGCGCGTCAGCAGGTCGTCGTAGGTGATGATCGCCTGCGCGCGCTTGCGGCGCTCGAGCTCGGCGCGCACGCTCTCCCCCAGCCGCGCCCGCAGCGCCGGGCGCCCGTCACCCGAGCGCTCGCGCGGCTCGATCGGCGCGCCCGGGTTGGCGACGACGGCCTCGGCGATCCGCAGCGCCTCCGCGCGCGACATCTCCGCGTCGCCGCCGGACATGTACTTGCGCACGTAGAGGTCGTCGACGACCTCCGAGAGCAGCTCGCCCGGGTCCTCGACCAGCGTCGCCTCCTGCTCGAGGTTGGCGGCCACGCCGAGCCCGCTCAACACCTCCTGGCAGAAGCCGTGCGTGGTCGCGATCGTGGCCGCGTCGAACTCGGCCAGCGCGCGCCGCAGCCGGGACCGGCGCCGCGCGACCTCCTCGGGCGGGCCCTCCGCCAGCAGCCGCGTGACGTCGTCGCCGGGCGTCCCGTCCGCCAGCTCGCGCTCGGCGGACACGAGCCGCTCGCGCACGCGGTCGCGCAGCTCGCCCGTCGCCATGCGCGTGAACGTCACCAGCAGCAGGCGGTCCAGCGGCACGCCCTCGGCCACGTAGCGGGCCGCCAGCGCGGCGATCGTGTACGTCTTGCCGGTCCCGGCGCTGGCCTCGAGCACGGTGATGCCCTCGGGCAGCGGGCCCGTGATGTCGAACGCGCGGATCACTCCACGACCTCGTGGAAGAGCAGGCCGCTCCACAGCCGCAGCGCGTACTGGCCGAAGCGGGTCTGTTCGACGGGGTCCCAGCGCTCGTCGTCGCGCGGCGGCGACGACAGCAGCTGCGCGAACGTCGTCCCGGCGCCGAAGACGAGCTCGTGCTCGGGGTCGCGGTCCTCCTTGTTGAAGCGGTCCGACTCCCACTCGCCGCGCGCGTTGGCGCCGGCCGCGTAGGCCGCGGAGGTGTTGCGCGCGAGCGGCAGCGGCTCGTTCATCCCGCGGTCGTAGAGGTCGATCAGCACGGCCAGCTGGGCGCGCGCGTCATCGGGGTCGAGCGCCGGGATCCGCGCGACCGAGCCGCGCGCGACCGTCACCGCGTCGACGGCGTGGCCCGCCGCGTTCAACGCGAGCAGCCGCACCCACGCCTCCAGCCGGTGGCGGGCGTTGAGCTTGGAGTAGGTCACGCGCGTCAGCCGCGCGCCGCGCACACCGGCCACCGTGCCGGTCAGCCGGCGCCCGTCGAGCTCGAGCCGCACGTCGAGCGAGCGCGGCTCGGCGTCGCCGATCAGCGCGCGGGCGCGGTGGGCGATCCCGTCCACGTCACGCCAGATCTCCTCCACCACGGGGTAGCCGAGCTGGCCGGGCGGGAGTTTGCCCGAGGCGATCTCGGCCCGGATCGCGGTGCGGCCGTCGACGCCCTCCAGCAGCGCGCGCAGCAGCCGCTCCCCCACGCCCCAGCGCTCGAGCGCGTCCAGCTCGACCGGGAGCGCGTCCTCGAGCTCGTCCGAGTAGTCGCTGACGCTGAGGTCCAGGCGCTGGCGCAGGAACGCCTTGACGGGGTGCGCGAGGAAGCGCTCGAGGTCCTCGAGCTGCAGCGGGCCGGGCTCGCGCGGCGGCAGCGGCGCGGGCAGGAACGGGGGCAGCGGCGCGCGCTCCCCGCACAGGGCGCGGGCGCCGGCGAGCATCACGCGGTCGAAGCTCCACGGGCGGTCCGCGGCGAAATTGCGCGGGTCGAACGGCTGCAGCGGGTGGCGGCGGACGACGCCCCGGCCGACCACGTCCAGCAGCTCGCCGACCGGGACCGCGGGCGGACGCTCGAGGTTCGTGCGCTCGTCGTTGCCGGTGTAGGTGATCAGCAGCCGGTCCTGAGCGGCCAGCAGCGCGTCCAGCAGCAGCTGGCGGTCCTCCGTGCGCGGGTCGCGGTCGCCGACGTGCGGGTCGGCGAGCAGCAGGTCGTCGCCGTCGCGCGGGGCCTTGCGCGGGAACGTGCCGTCGTCGAGCCCGAGCAGGCAGACGACCCGGTGCGGGACCGAGCGCATCGGCACCAGCGTGCAGATCGTCAGGTGGCCCGTGCGGAAGTTCGCGCGCGTCGGGCGGCCCTGCAGGCGCTCGCCGAGCAGCGCGCGCAGCTCGGGCAGCACGAGCTGGGCGTCGTGGCCGGCGGACTCCTCCACGACGTCGGTGAGGATGCGCTGCAGCTCGGAGCGCTGCCAGGCCTCCAGCGGCGCGGTCGCGGTCAGCGCGTCCGCGGCCTGGGCGATCGCGTCCGCCCACTCGGCCACGGTCTGCGGGCCGTGCAGCGCATCGATCGCCGCGTGCAGGCGGTCGATCAGCTCCGCGAGCCGGCCGGCGAGGTCGATCGCGCCGCTGTCGACGTCGTCCAGCGGCAGCACGCCGCCGAACAGGTGGTGCTCGCGCTCGGTCATGGTGACGCCGACCAGCAGCCGGTCCAGGCCCGCGCGCCACGTCCCCGCGGGCAGCGTCGAGAGCTTGAACGGCGCCCGGTGGGCGGCGTCCAGGCCCCAGCGGATCCCGCTCTCGGAGACCCAGTCCTCCAGCCGCGCGATGTCGTCGTCGTCCAGCCGGAAGCGGCGGCGCACGGGCTCGCGGTTGGCGAAGTCGATCACCTGCGTCGCGGTCAGCCGCTGGCCGGCCAGCTCGAGCAGCCGCGCCACGACGCCCAGCACCGGGTTGGTCTGGCGCAGCGAGCGGTCGGCCAGGCGCACCCGCAGGTCGGGCAGGCGCTCGGGCAGCGGCTCCTCCTCGTCGCTCTCCCCCGCACCGAACGTCGCCTCGATCAGCGGCGCGAAGGCCTCGATGTCCGGGCACATCACGATCACGTCGCGCGGCTCGAGCGTCGGGTCGGACTCGAGCAGGTGCAGGATCGCGTCGCGCAGCACCTCGACCTGGCGGGCGCGGCCGTGGCAGGCGTGGACCTCGATGCTGCCGTCGGGCTCGCCGGGCTCGGCCGGGCGGTCCTCGCGCACCGCGGCCTGCACGCGCGCCAGCAGCGTGTCCTGCCGGTGCTCGACCGGGTGCTCGTGCGAGGTCACGTCGGGGCCGAGCACGAGCTGCAGCTCGCGCGAGTCCTGCCCCCAGGACGCCAGCAGCCGGTTGCGCGGCAGGTCGATCGTCGGGTCCTCGGCGCGGCGCGTGACGTGCACGCCGAGGTCGGCGATCCGCTCCCACAGCGCCGGCGACGGGTGCAGCAGGAACAGGTGCACGTCGCGGTGGGCGGCCAGCGCCCGCAGCACCTCGAGCTGCGCGGCGGGGAGCCGCGTGAGCCCGAACAGCGACAGCCGCGGCGGGAGGTCGACGATCGCCGGGTCCTCGCGCAGCCGCGCGCACGCCGCGTCGACGCGCTCGGCGGGCGCCGGCGTCGCGATCCGCGCCACCAGGCGCCGGTAGAGCTCGGCCTGCCAGTGGTCGTCCGTCCACCCGCGCAGCAGCGCGGGCCGGTTGATCGCGTAGCGGTCGAACAGCGTCGCCAGGTGGCGGGCGGCCGCGAACCGGCGCGTCGGGTCCTGCTTGAGGTGGACGGCGAGCGGGCGCAGCCACGGCTCGTCGAGCGCGTCGTCGAGCAGCTCGAGCAGCGGCCACACGAGCCGCTCCGGGAGCCACGGGTCGCCGTCGGCGTCGATCCCGGACGCGGTGGCGACGGCGTCGCCGACCAGCCGGCGCGGGAACGGGAACTCGACGTTGGCGCAGATCCCGAGGCCGTTGCTCAGGCGCTGGGTGAGCCAGCGCTCCATCCCGCGCGTCGGGACCGCGATCAGCTCAGGCGCGAACGGGTCGGGAGGCGCGTCCGCGAGCAGGGCGCGGAGCGCCTCGATGAGGCCGTCGGCGCGGTCGGAACGGTGGACATGGAGCATCAGGCCGAATCAGCATGATGCTCCGGGCACCGGTCAGGTCGCGATCGCGGCGGCGTGCGCGTGCGTGTACTCGCCCGGCCGCACCAGCATCGCGCCCAGCATGAAGGCGAACATCGCGATGTGCTCGAACATCATCAGCCCGTGGAAGTCCACGACGCCCAGCAGCGGCAGCGCGATCGCCGTCGGCGTCAGCATCGCCGCGGTCATCTCGGTCGTCGGGCGCCAGCCGTGGCCGCGGTAGCGCATCCAGGCCACCATCGGGACCGTCATCGTGACGCCCATCAGCAGCAGCGCGGCGGCTCCGCTCGGGTCGGCGGCCAGCTCGATCGGCGTGTACAGCACGGCCATGCCCAGCAGCATCGCCGCGACCATCTCGAGGTAGTGCCGGATGAAGTGCTTCATGACGTCCTTTGATACGGGGAGGGGGTATTGACCTGGAGCAGAGTACCCGGGAGGGGTATCCCTGTCCAGGTCAGCGTGCTTACCCCCGAGGGGTTAGGGCGTCGTGGTCGAGAGCGTGAACGTCAGCGACGTCTCGTAGCGGCCCGTGCGCAGCGGCGTCGAGGCGTCGATGTGCTGGCGGAAGCCGATCGCCACCGCGTCGTTGGAGATCGGGCCGCCGAACGTCAGCAGCGTGGCCGTGCCCTCGAGCGGCGTGAACGGGTTGTCGCCCGCGCGCACCTGCAGCGGCTGCGGCAGCGCGTCGTTGCCGTTCGCGAGCGGGCCGCCCGTGACGGTCAGCTCGGCCGCGCTCGCGGTGCTGAGGGCGTTGGCGGTCGTCGCCGCCTCGTACGTGCGCGAGACGCCCGGCGTGAACGTGCCGAACTCCGCGGGCGCCCCGAGCGTCAGCGACAGCGTCGCCGGCACGGTGCCGCCGGCGGGCGCGGTGGCGTCGACGTGGTCGACGGTCTCGCCGGCCGTGGCCGCGCTGTAGGACGAGATCGCGGACGTCATCCGGTCCTGCGCGTCGCGCCCCGGGGTCAGCGACGACAGGCGGTTCATCAGGATCGAGAACAGCACGAGGTTGCCGCCCGGCTGCTGGCAGTAGCCCGACAGCGCGCTCACGGTCGAGCCGAGCGAGCCGGTCTTCGCGCGGCAGTGGTCCATCGCGGGCGTGTCGCGCATGCGGTCCGCGAGCGTCCCGTCGCGGCCCGCGATCGGCAGCGAGTCGTAGAACGCGTCGAACGTCGGCTGCCGGCGCATCGCGTCGAGCAGGCGGACGATGGCCACGGGCGTGGACACGTTGCCGCTGTTGAGGCCGGAGCCGTCGACCTGGTCGAGCTCGGCGATCCCGAGCCCGCGCGCGAACCGCTCCGACTGCAGCGAGCCCGCCACGGTCGTGCCCAGCTCGCCGGCGGCCGCCGCCAGGTTGCGCACGAGCATCTCGGCGAAGAAGTTGTCCGACGGCTTGTTCATCAGCTTGACCAGCTGGGTCATCGTCGGCGACTCGACCGCGGCGACCTCGGTGGCGGTCGCGGGCGCCGTCCCGGTCGTGGCCGTGCCGGCCACGTCGATCCCGCGCGCCTCGAGGCCGTTCGTCAGCTGCTGGGCGGCGTAGAGCTCGGGGCTCGCGCGCACGCCGCGGTCGAACGTCAGCGCGCTCTCGCCGTTGGACGGCCCGCGGTCGTTGTCGAAGCGCGACGCGTCGCCGAGCACGCGGCCCGTGATCCGCTTGACGCCGGCGGCCTCGATCCGGTCCAGCAGGTCCTCGACCTTCGCCCCGATGCCGTCGTAGCGGGACTGGATCGTCGCCGCCGTGCCGAAGGTCGGGTCCCCCATGCCGACCAGGTACAGGTCGCCGGTGAGGGTGCCGTCCGGGCCGAGCGTGCCGTCCGCGACGGCGCGCGTGGTCAGCCGGCCCTCGGGCCCGAACGTGCCGAGCGCCGCCGCCGAGGTGAACAGCTTCGTGTTCGACGCCAGCGTGCGCGCGATCCCCGGGTGGTACGCGTACAGGACCTCCTGGCGGCGGGTGTCGTAGACGTAGACCCCCGCCGACCCGTTGACCTCCGGGTTGGCGAGCTCGACGTCGAGCGTGCGCTTGAGCGCGTCGCCCGCGCGATCGTCCGCGCTCGCGACCGAAGGGAACGACAACAGCAGCGCAACGCCGAGCGCTGCGGACCAACCGCGCATATAGCCTCCTTGCCTCTCCAACCGACCGTTAGATCGGCGGGAAGGTACCGGCGCCGTGCGGGCGCCCGCCAGCCGTGCTGTCGTCAGCCTGACCCGACGCGCTCGATCGGCGGCAACCGGTAGGCGCCCGAGAGCACCTCCGGCCGCGGCTGGTAGAGGCGCATGATCGGCCGGAACGCGCCCGCCGGGGTCGGCAGCCAGTTGGACTCCTTCTCCGGCCCGGGCGACTCGTGCTGGAGGTAGAGCGTCAATGACCCGTCGTCGCCGTAGCGCAGCCCGGGCGTGCGGTCGCCGATCGAGTAGCGGTCGATCGGGTTGGCGACGAGCAGGAAGTCCGGGACGTCGTACATCGTCATCGACCAGAACGCGTCGACCGGCGGCAGCTCGGTCAGCCGCAGCTCGTAGCGATGCTCGCCGGTGAGCTGCTGGCCGCCGGCGTCGACGTAGGTCATCTCGTAGTCGGCCTCGTAGCCGTGGTTGCCGTAGAGGCCGCCGCGGGCGGCGCCGGCGCGCACGGCGTAGGCCTGCTCGCGGTCGTCGATCCGCCACTCGGGCGCGTCGATCGTCCCCAGCCCGAGATGGTCGCTGTTGTAGTCGAACGAATGCAGCGCGGACACCCAGCCGCCCGCGGGCGCTGCGCCGCCGGTGGCCAGCGCCTCGACCTGCTCGCGGCCCGCCCGCTCACCCGCGATCAGCGCCTCCCGCAGCTCGGGGCCGGGGTCGACGTACGGCGACTCCGGCGCGGTGAGGCCGAGCGTCGCCGCCGGCTCGAGCATGGGCGCGTCCGCGGGCGGCGGCGGGAACGCGGCCAGCTGCACGCGGAACGTCTCCCACCAGCGCAGCTCGGCGGCCACGCGCGGGTCCGGCTCGGGCAGCCCGGGCGCCGGCTCGGCGTGCAGCGGCGTCAGCCGGAACGAGTCCTGCAGCGCGTGCACCTCGGCCGCGTCCTCAGGTCCGTTGATCTGGATCCGCCCGACGAGCGACGCCACCCCGGTCGGGACCCGGATCGTCTCCAGCCCGGACTCCGTCGCGTCGCCGGGGCCGACGAGCAGGAACTCGCGCGCCGCGGTCCCGGTCGCCCGCCGCCCGACGTAGGCGAAGTTGTTCGTCCACGCGTCGACGAACTGGATCACGTAGTAGCGCCCGCCCGTGTCCGGCACCCCCAGCACGAGCGGCCCGGGCCGCACGTCGACGGCGGCGAGCAGGTACAGCGTGTCGTTGTTGGGCGAGACGAACGTCGTCTCGGGCCCCAGCAGCTCGCGCGCCGCGGCGAACTCGTTGAACGGCGCGTTGACCGGCAGGCTGCCGCCGCCGCTCGTGAACCCCGCCAGCTCGTGCAGCGAAGCGACCAGCGGATACCCGTAGACGAACATCCGCGTCGCCGTCTTGACCAGATCGCCTTCCTGGTTCGCCACCTGCGCCCCCCTCCTCGGTTTCCGGGGCGCATCCTTGGCGCCGGGCGGGCGAGCGCGCTTCACCCCGAGCGGGTGACCACGACGCCTTGACAGGCCTCCGTCCCTCTGATCAATTGTCGACAATTCGAATGTCGTCGAAAGGACCGGGATGGGGACCGACGAGCGCTGGATGACCTTCGACTGCTACGGCACGCTGCTTGACTGGCAGCGCGCCTTCCGCCGCATCCTCGAGCCGGTCGCCGGTGGGCGCATCGACAAGCTCGTCGAGGCCTTCCACGCGGTCGAGCCCGACGTCGAGCGCGACCTGCCGACCGCGCCCTACAAGGAGATCCTGCGCGAGGGCGTGACGCGCGCCGCGCAGCGGGCGGGGATCGCGCTCCCGCCGGAGGGCCGCGACCTGCTGGTCTCGCAGTGGGGCACGATCGAGGCCTTCCCGGACACGCCCGACGCCCTGCGCGAGCTCAAGCGCCACGGCTGGCGGCTCGGCATCCTGACCAACTGCGACGACGACCTGTTCGAGGCGACGCGGTCGGCGCTCGGCGCCGACATCGACCTGGTCGTGACGGCCGAGCAGGTGCGCAGCTACAAGCCGGCGCTCGGGCACTTCGAGCGCTTCGAGCAGCTCAGCGGCGTCGACCGCGGCAACTGGGTGCATGCCGCGGTGAGCTGGTGGCACGACATGGAGCCGGCGCGCAAGCTCGGGCTGCGGCGCGTGTGGGTCGACCGCGAGGACTCGGGTCACGACCCGTCGACCGTCACCCTGCGCGTGCCCGACATGGCGGCGCTGGCGCGGGCGGCGGCCGAGCTTGAGGCGGTCGCATGACCGTCGCGGACGCGGTCGCCCGCTACGTCGCCCGCAACCCCGCGAGCCGGCGCCGCGCCGAGCGCGCCGCCCGCGTGCTGCCGGGCGGCAACACGCGCAGCGTCCTGCACTTCGATCCGTTCCCGCTCGTCTTCGAGCGCGGCGAGGGGCCGTACCTGTGGTCACTCGACGGCGATCGCTACGTGGACCTGCTGGGCGAGTTCACCGCGGGGCTCTACGGGCACTCGCACCCGGTCATCCTCGACGCGATCCGCGGCGCGCTCGAGGGCGGCATCAGCTTCGGCGGCACCAACGAGCTCGAGCACCGGCTGGCCGAGCTGCTGTGCGAGCGCTTCGCCGCGCTCGAGCTCGTCCGCTTCACCAACTCGGGCACCGAGGCCAACCTGATGGCGCTCGCGCTCGCGCTGCACCACACGGGCCGGCGCGAGGTGCTGGTGTTCCGGGGCGCCTACCACGGCGGCGTGCTGGCGTTCGGCAGCGGGGCGCCGAGCCCGGTGACGGTCCCGCACGCGTGGGTCCTGGGCGACTACGACGACGTCGAGGGGACGCGGGCGCTGATCCGCGCGCGCGGCGGGCGCCTGGCCGCGATCCTCGTCGAGCCGATGCTCGGCTCCGGCGGCTGCATCCCGGCCTCGCCGGCGTTCCTGGCGATGCTGCGCGAGGAGGCCACGGCCGCCGGCGCGCTGCTGATCTTCGACGAGGTGATGACGTCGCGGCTCGGCCCGCACGGGGTGACGCCGGACCTGATGACGCTGGGCAAGTACCTCGCGGGCGGGATGTCGTTCGGCGCCTTCGGCGGCCGGGCGGAGCTGATGGCCGCCTACGACCCGACGCGCCCCGGCGCGCTCTTCCACGCGGGCACGTTCAACAACAACGTGGTCTCGATGAGCGCCGGCATCGCCGGGCTCAGCCAGGTGCTGACGCCGGACGCGCTCGCGCAGCTCAACGCGCGCGGCGACCGGCTGCGGGAGGCGCTGAACGCGGCGGCCGCCGAGCTCGAGGCACCCGTGCACGTCTCCGGGCGCGGCTCGCTGATGACGATCCATCCCGGCCCGCGCGCCTACAACGCCGCCGAGCCGGTGGACGAGCGCCGCGAGCAGCTCAAGCGGCTGCTGTTCTTCGAGCTGCTCGACGCGGGCTACTGGATCGCCTCGCGTGGGATGATCGCGCTCAGCCTGCCCGTCACCGACGAGCACTGCGCCGGGTTCGTGGCGGCGTTCCGCGCCATCCTCGACCGGCACGCCGAGGCGTTCCGATGCTGAGCCGCACCCTCCCCACCCAGGTCGCCGACCACCTGCGCGAGCAGATCCTCTCCGGCGCGCTCGCGCCGGGCGACCGGATCGTCGAGGCCGACCTCGCGGCGGAGCTGGGCGTCAGCCGCCACACGCTGCGCAGCGCGCTGCAGACGCTCACGTTCGAGGGCCTGCTCGTCCAGAGCCAGTTCCGCAGCACGCACGTCGCGCAGCCGACGGCGCGCGACGTCTACGAGACCTACACGCTGCGCAACACGCTCGAGGCGATGGCCTGCCGGCTCGCCGCCGGGCGCGCCGCGACCGTCGGGACGGCCGGCCTCGACGCCGCGGTCGCGCGCATGCGCGCCGCCGCCGCGGCCGGCGACACCGACGCGATGAAGGCCGCCGACTACGACTTCCACGTCGCGGTCTTCGAGCTCGCGGGCCACACCCGGCTGCGCGAGCACTTCCAGATGCTGCACGTCCAGACCCGGCTGTTCCTGAACCTGACCGCGAGCAACGACTACCCGCTCGACGAGATCGCCGCCCTGCACGCCGAGCTGGCCGACGCGATCCGCGCCGGCGACGCCGCCAAGGCCGAGCAGCTCGGCGGCTCGCACAACACCCGCGACGGCGAGGCGATCTGCGCCAAGCTGGCGGCAGTCACACCCGAAGCGCGGGCTGCTCGCCGCGGCCCGCGTTCGGGCGAGTAACTTCGTGCGAATCGCTTGCTGTCACTGCACCAGGACGCCCCGCCTCTGCTCTTCGATCAGCTCCCGGCCGAGCGCGTCGGCCTGACGCACCAGGTTCTCCCACCGGTATGCATTGCGGAACCACCCGTGGTTGTCGAGGTTGTGGGCCACGGCCGGGTCGAGGATATGCATGATCTCGTGGATGATCGTCAGGCCACGCTCGGTCGGCGTGGTCTTGGCGAGATAGAACTGCGTCATCAGGTGGATCTGGTCGACGTTCGGCTGGCTCCACGCGACGGTCAGCGCCTCTTCCGACGGATGCTCGTTCCACGCGTCGAACGCGATTCCGGTCGTCGCCAGGTAGTCGTACGCCCTGGCGATCGGGGTGCAGATGCGGTCGAAGTCTTGGCGTGACAGGGAATCGACGTCGAGCGCGTTGCCGAGCCTTTGCAGGATCCTGGCCATCAGCGGGTCATTGAATTCCCCTGCGTCGAGTCTCGTCTGGACGTAGTGCAGCGCATTGCACATGCGCTGGAGCGCGCCTCGCGCGGCAGCGTGCGCCTCGGTGATCGTGCGGTGAGCGTAATCCCGAGCCGCATCCGCCACCTCGCCGTCCACGACGTCGATCTGTGGCGCGGATCGCGGATCCCGGCCTTGGCTCAGCCAGAACAACGCCTTTGTGGCCGTCTCGCCGTGGATATCCACGGACTTGATCATCCGCTGCAGTCTGCGGCCTGGGATCGGATGCGGATGCACCGCGCGCGCGGCGGCGAGGATCCGCTGTGTCTGCTGGTTGCCGTAGCTCTGTTGCAGACGGGAGACGATCGCGCTGGACGGGTCCGCGTCCGCTCGCGTCGTGTCGACGTCCGCCGGACGTCGTCCGCGCAGCTCGGCTGGTTCGTCGCCGTGGCGCCTCATCTCGACCCGCGTCCAATGCAACGCACGGTGGAGGCCGTGGTCAAGCCGCGTGTGCGTATCGACTGGCGCACCTCGTTCGTGGGCCCGCGTGCGGCGCGGATGCCCCAGAAATCTCCCATCAAGCAGCCGTTTTCCTGCGGGTTCGTCCGCGGACCAGAGACCCCGCGGCCGCCGCCGGCCCTGAGACGATCGCGTGGGTCGCCGTAGCGCATGTGCGATTGAACGATCCGACTCAGCGGGTCGACCGGCCTGTCACCCGGCCCGTTGCGCCGTCCCTGCGGCCTTGATCTGAAGCGGCCGCGCGCATGCTCGCCGGTGATGTCACCGCCCGCGCCTCGCGACCAGCGTCCGCGCGCCCCACTCCGCTCCGGGCGCGGCACGGTGGGCGCCGGCTCGTCATCGAACCGGCCGGCTCCCGTCAGCTGTTCGCGGACACGCTCAACGGAATCCTCCCGTACGGCGGCTACCGGGCCGCCGTGGGTCAGGACGGCGCGGTCGGGCTCGAGCGGGGTCAGGCGCGAAACGGAATCCCGTCGTTGATCGGCTCGTCAGCGTCCTGTTGGAGGTCATACGCGACGAGGGGACGACGACCATCCTCGTCGCTGCCAACCATCCGGCGCTCCGGATGGGATCCTTCGATGCCGCGGCGATCGACGTCGGCGATATCGCCGGCTCGGATTCGATGCGAACGGCGGCGCCGGTGTGGACGCCTGGCCCTGGCGGCATTCAGCAGCAGTGTTCCGATCGCGCCCGCGGCGCTCGCGTTGCTGGACAGCCTGTCCGTGCCGGAGGAGGATCACGACGAGGACCTCGCGCTACTGAGCGACTCGTCGTCGGACGAGGACGTCTTCTCCGGGCGGCATCCGTCCCCGCGGGGTGACGGCGACCGTGAACACAAACGGCGCCGTAAGGCGCCCGCGTCGCCGCAGCAGGAGGAATCGCTTCAGGACTGGCTGAGCAAGATCAAGCCCGCCGCTACCAACCCTTCGTGGGTAATCCGCGATGAGGACGACATCTTCGGGTGCTCAATCGCCGGTCAGCACCTCGGGCAGCTCCGTCCGCCCGCCGATGTCGAGCTTTCGGTAGACGCGGCTCAGATGCGTCTCGACGGTCTTGGGCGAGACGAACAGCATGCGAGCGATCTCGGTGTTCGTCCGGCCCTGGGCGGCGAGGTCGGCGACGCGGCGCTCGCTGGCGGTGAGCGCACCGACCCCGGTCAGGTCGATCCGGGCGATCCGCGATCCGGCCGCGGCCAGCTCGGCCTGGGCGTGCTCGACCCAGGGCGTCGCGCCGCAGCTGACCAATTGCGCCCGCGCGATCTGGAGCTGCTCGCGGGCCTGCGCGCGTTGCCCGGCGCGGCGCAGCGCGGAGCCGAGCGACAGCCGCGCCCGGCCTTCCTGGAGCGGGCTCTGCGCGTCCGTGAGCACGGCGAGCGCGCGCTCGAGCAGGCCGGGATCGTCCTCGAGCTCGCCGAGCAGGCGGAGCGCCTCGCCGAGCAGCGGAGCGACCTGGCTGCGCTCGCAGAGCTCGACGTGCCGCTCCGCATGCGCTCGCGCCTCGTCGGGGCGGCCGAGCGCGCGCAGCGGCCCGATCGCCAGCGGTCGCCACGCCGCCCAGGTCGGTGAGTCGACGTCGAGCCCGGTCACCAGCGCCCCGAGGCGCTCTGCCGAGGCGAGCGCGCCCGCGTGATCGCCGGCGGCGTGGCGGACGACGGCGCGGGCGTAGTGCAGGGTGGCGAGGCCGTTCACGGGCCACTCGGCCGGCGGCTCCTCGGGGAACTCCGCCAGGAGCGCGAC
>Ga0182742_1002701_pt1 | contig 19114 bp, 14 predicted proteins | sample eDN5th37CBELigMG_FD_128880 | JGI IMG/M metagenome (GOLD analysis project Ga0182742, IMG submission 128880) | Enriched Miracle-Growth compost microbial communities from Emeryville, California, USA - eDNA 5th pass 37_C BE-Lig MG (version 2)... ... | reverse complement strand
AGAAAGCCGAGCCGCCCGCGATTGATCCCGAGGAGGGGCACGTTATGACGCGCCACCAGCCGCGCTCCGTAGAGCAGCGTGCCGTCGCCCCCGATGGCGATGAGCAGGTCCGCGCGCCCGGCCAGCTCGCCCTCGGGCATGCGGGTGACGCCGTTCAGCCCGTCGGGGATATCCGCCGTGTCGCTGATGAGCACCTGCACGCCGCGCTTTTTCAGGTGCGGCAGCAGGGTGCCCATGGACTCCGCGACACGCGGATCCACGAACCTGCCGATCAGGGCGACGTTGCGCACCGGAGAGCCCATGTCTCGCCTCAAATTTCGTTCATGCGCGCCTCTCGCCCCCCTTGTCGGGCCCTGAGCGCGGGGCGCACTGTGTCACAGGTTGCTTGACGGTCGCCAGCGCCGTAGCTAGCTTCTGGCGTCAAATCACACCTGTTTTATCAGGTCTTCGCGCAACGGCCCCATGGCGCACGAGACTAAAGACGAACCGCTGAACGAACGGGCCCAGCAGCTCCTGCGGGTCCTCATCGAGAACTACATTCGCGACGGCCAGCCCGTCGGCTCCCGCGTCCTGTCGCGCGATTCGGGGCTGAGTCTCAGCTCGGCGACAATCCGGAACGTGATGGCGGACCTGGAGGAGCTTGGCTTCGTCACCTCGCCACACACCTCCGCGGGCCGCGTGCCCACGGACAAGGGCTACCGCTTCTTCGTAGACACGCTCCTGCACGTCCGCCCGCTGGAAGACGAGGCGCTGAGCGAGATCCGCCGGCAGCTCGACGCCGTGCAGGACTCGAAGGCACTGGTGGCCACGGCCTCGCAGCTGCTGTCCAGCGTCACCCGGCTCGCAGGAGTCGTCACCCTGCCTCGCACGCAGCAGGCTTCCGTTACTCAGATCGAGTTCGTGGGCCTCTCTGAGAACCGGGTGCTGGTGGTCCTCGTGTTCAACGATCGCGAGGTCCAGAACCGCATCATCCAGCTCGAGCGCTACTACTCGCCGGACGAGCTGAAGCGTGCGTCGAACTTCCTCAATGAGCACATCCGCGGTCGTTCGCTGGGGCAGGTGAGGGCGGAAATCCTCCGCCAGCTCCAGGAGACCCGGGAGCACATGAACCAGCTTATGATGGATGCCATCGCCGTCGCCAAGAAGGTGTTTGACGGGAACGGCGGCGGTGAGGACAAGCTGGAGTACGTCATCGCGGGCGAGACGAACCTCATGGGCGTCGCCGAGATGTCGAACGTGGAGCGCCTGCGCCGCCTCTTCGAGGCGTTCAACGAGAAGCGGGACTTCCTGAACCTGCTTGACCAAAGCCTGAAGGCGGAAGGGGTGCAGATCTTCATCGGCCACGAGTCCGGGTATCAGGTGCTGGACGACTGCACCGTCGTCACGGCGCCGTATGCCGCGGGCGACTCCGTCATGGGCGTGCTCGGCGTCATCGGCCCCACGCGCATGGCCTACGAGCGGGTCATCCCCATCGTCGACATGACGGCGAAACTGCTCGGCGCCGCCTTGAATTCACGCCGCTGATCCCCAGAGAGCGCCGCGGGGTCTTTCCGGTCGATCGCAGAACGCTTCTGCCGTCCTCGCAGTCAGCCTGAGATGGCGGGCCGGACCTTTTGTTTTCGCTAAAGTTTTTTAGGAGGCCTTGGGGCATGAATCACCCGGATCGGAACGAGTCGGAGTCTGGTGGCGCCGGGGGCGAGGCGACGGCCGTGCTGCCCGAAACCGCCGCTCAGCTCGTCGAGCTGGAACGTCTTCAGCAGGCGCTGGCCCAGGCCGAAGAGCGCGCGAAGAATCACTGGGAGCAGTATCTGCGCGCGGTCGCAGAGCTGGAAAACGTCCGGAAGCGGGCGCAGAAGGACGTGGAGGCCGCTCATCGGTACGGCATCGACAAGCTGGCCGCCGAGCTGCTGCCTGTGAAGGACAGCCTCGATCTCGCAGTGGAGAACGCGGACAAGGCCGATGCCCAGCAGCTCGCCGCTGGCAGCGAAGCCACGCTGAAGCTCCTCAACAAGGCGTTCGAGAAGCTGAACATCCGGGAGATCAATCCCTTGGGCGAGCCCTTCGATCCGTCCATGCACGAGGCGATGCTGACGCAGCCCTCCGACACGGCCGAGCCCAATTCCGTGCTTCAGGTCGTCCAGCGTGGCTATGAGCTCAATGGCCGCCTGCTGCGTCCCGCCCGAGTCATCGTGGCGAAGGCGCCGAGCTAGGCAGGGCCGTCGGGCATATTTCTCTCAGGGAGCCAACCGGATCACCTTGAACCGAAGAACGCAATACCCACTAAGTGCGGCATCGAGCGGGCTCATCCGGTAGCACTCGCTAGTAGCAACGAATCCAGAAACGCGGAGCAGTCTCATGGCAAAGGTAATCGGCATCGACCTCGGGACCACCAATTCGTGCGTGGCCATCATGGAGGCCGGTAAGCCTCGCGTGATCGAGAACAGCGAGGGCGACCGTACCACCCCCTCGATCGTCGCCTTCACGAAGGACGACGAAGTGCTGGTGGGCCAGTCGGCCAAGCGCCAGGCGGTGACCAATCCGCAGAACACTCTCTTCGCCATCAAGCGACTCATCGGCCGCAAGTTCTCGGACGATGTCGTGCAGCGGGACGTGAAGATGGTCCCGTACAAGATCACCAAGGCGGACAACGGCGACGCCTGGGTCGAAGTGCATGGCAAGAAGATGGCGCCGCCGGAGATCTCGGCGCGCGTCCTCATGAAGATGAAGAAGACCGCCGAGGATTATCTCGGCGAGCCCGTGACCGAGGCCGTCGTCACGGTGCCCGCGTACTTCAACGACTCGCAGCGCCAGGCGACGAAGGACGCCGGCCGCATCGCGGGTCTCGAAGTGAAGCGCATCATCAACGAGCCCACGGCCGCGGCGCTGGCGTATGGCCTCGACAAGGCGGGCGGGGATCGCAAGATCGCCGTGTACGACCTGGGCGGCGGCACGTTCGATATCTCCATCATCGAGATCGCCGAGGTCGATGGCGAGCGCCAGTTCGAAGTGCTTTCAACGAACGGCGACACGTTCCTCGGCGGTGAGGATTTCGACCTCCGCATCATCAATTTCCTGGCCGAGGAGTTCCAGAAGGAGTCCGGCGTCGACGTGCGCAAGGACCCGCTCGCCATGCAGCGCCTGAAGGAAGCGGCGGAGAAGGCGAAGATCGAGCTCTCCTCCAGCCAGCAGACCGACATCAACCTGCCGTACATCACGGCGGATGCGTCGGGTCCGAAGCACCTCAACATCAAGCTCACGCGCGCCAAGCTCGAATCGCTGGTCGAGGAGCTGGTGAAGAAGACCATCGAGCCGTGCCGGATCGCGATGAAGGACGCCGGTGTGTCCTCGGGCGACATCTCCGAGGTCATCCTCGTCGGCGGCCAGACGCGCATGCCGCTCGTGCAGAAGTACGTGAAGGACTTCTTCGGCAAGGAGCCGCGCAAGGACGTGAACCCGGATGAGGCGGTCGCCGTCGGCGCCGCGATCCAGGGCGGCGTGCTCGCCGGTGAGGTGAAGGACGTCCTGCTGCTCGACGTCACCCCGCTGTCGCTCGGTATCGAGACGCTCGGCGGCGTGATGACGAAGCTCATCGAGAAGAACACCACGATCCCGACGAAGGCGTCGAACGTGTTCTCGACGGCGGACGACAACCAGACGGCCGTGACCATTCACGTCCTGCAGGGCGAGCGCGAGCGGGCGGCGGACAACAAGTCGCTCGGCAAGTTCGACCTCACGGACATTCCGCCGGCCCCCCGCGGCGTGCCGCAGATCGAGGTGTCCTTCGACATCGACGCGAACGGCATCCTGAACGTGCACGCGAAGGACAAGGCCACCGGCAAGGAGCAGAAGATCGTCATCAAGGCCTCGAGCGGCCTCTCCGAGGACGAGATCAAGCGCATGGTGCGAGACGCCGAGGCGCATGCCGAGGAAGACAAGCGCTTCCGCGAGCTCGTCGAGGTGCGCAACAAGGCGGACAGCCAGGTCCACGCGGTCGAGAAGATGCTGAAGGATCTGGGCGACAAGGTGGACGCCGGCGAGCGCGGTCGCGTCGAGTCCGCACTGTCGGATGTGCGCACGGCGCTGAAGGGCGACGACAAGGCGGTCATCGAGAAGAAGACCGAAGCCCTCATGCAGGCGGCGCAGGGAATCGCGCAGAAGGCGTACGCGGATGCAGGCGCAGCGGGCGCCGGCGGCGATGCCGGCGCGGGCGCTTCCGCAAGCGCGGGTGGCCAAAGCTCGGGCAAGGGCGGCAAGGACGATGTCGTCGACGCCGAGTTCGAGGAAGTCAAGGACAAGAAGGCTTCGTAAGATACCGGCAGGCCCTCGATCGTCGCGCGGCGATCGGGGGCCACTGGTTTCGAAAAACGGTATCGAGTCGGAAGACAAGAGGGGCTCGCGCGTCGCAAGATGCGCGGGCCTCTGTACGAGTAAACGACACAAAATGACGGCAGCTCGGGGTCGGTTTCAGTAACGCATGTCCAAGCGCGACTACTACAAGGTACTGGACGTACCCAGGAATGCGGCGGAGGCCGACATCAAGAAGGCGTATCGGCGCCTCGCCATGAAATACCATCCGGACCGGAACCCGAACGATCCGGAAGCCGAAGCCAAATTCAAGGAAGCCAAGGAGGCCTGCGAGGTCCTGACGGATCCGCAGAAGCGCGCCGCGTACGACCAGCACGGTCACGCGGGCGTCGAGGCGATCAATCGCGGTGGCGGTCGCGGCGGCGGGTTCGGTCCCGGCGATGCATTCAGCGACATCTTCGGCGACGTGTTCGGAGACATCTTCGGCGCGCGCCGCGGTGGCGGGCGCCAGCAGGTGTTTCGCGGAGCGGACCTGCGGTACGAGCTGGAGTTGGACCTCGATCAGGCGGTCTTCGGCCACACCGTCGAGATCGAAGTCCCGCGACTCGCCGAGTGCCACACGTGCGGTGGCACTGGCGCCGCGAAGGGCAGCTCGCCCGTTACCTGTGACACGTGCGACGGGCACGGCCAGGTGCGAATCTCGCAGGGCTTCTTCCAGCTTCAGCAAACGTGTCCGAAGTGCCGGGGTGCCGGCACGATCATCAAGAATCCATGCGACACCTGCCTCGGGCAGGGGCGCGTTCGCAAGACCTCGACTCTCAGCGTGAAGGTCCCCGCCGGTGTGGACACTGGCGATCGCATTCGCCTCGGCGGTGAAGGCGAGGCGGGTCGCAACGGCGGTCCGGCCGGCGATCTGTACGTCGAAATACACGTGCGTGAGCACCCGATCTTCGAGCGGGACGGTGCGCATCTCAGTTGCGAGGTGCCCATCAGCTTCGCCACTGCGGCTCTCGGCGGATCCGTGGACGTGCCGACGCTGGACGGCGAGGTCACCATCAAGGTGCCTCCGGAGACGCAGTCCGGCCGCGTCTTCCGCCTTCGCGACAAGGGCGTGAAGCCGGTGCGCGGCGGTCCGCGCGGGGATCTGTTCTGCCGCGTCGTCGTTGAGACGCCGGTGGCGCTCTCAGCGGAGCAGAAGGAGCTCATTCGCAAGCTCGACGAGTCCCTGAAGGGTGACTCCGGTCAGCATGCGCCGCGCGAGAAGGGATTCTTCGAAGGCGTGAAGCGCTTTTTCTCGAGCGACAAGTCGTGACTCGCCTCGCCATCATCGGAGTGACGGGGCGGATGGGTCGCGCAATCGTGCGCGCGGCCGGTGAGACGCAGGGAGCCCAGGTCGTTGCCGGGCTCGCCTCTGCGGCGAGCAAAGAGCTGGGCCGGGATATTGGTGAGCTGGCAGGAGTAGCGCCTGCCGGTGTGCGCGTTACGACGGAGGTCGCCGCCGCGCTCGCCAATGCGGACGTCGCCATCGATTTCTCGAATGCGGGCGCCACTGCCGCGAACATCGCTGCCGCACGCGCCGCGCGTAGGCCCATTGTTATTGGCACGACCGGGTTTCCGCCCGAGATCGGCGCGCAGATCGATGCCGCTTCGAAAGAGATCCCGGTGCTGGTCGCGCCGAACACGAGTGTCGGCGTCACCTTGCTGATCGAGCTCGTAAGGCAGGCGGCGAAAGCGTTGCCGGCCGCCGCGTTCGATATCGAGATTCACGAGGCCCACCATCGGCACAAGCGCGACGCGCCGTCCGGAACGGCGCTCGCACTCGGACGAGCCGCCGCAGAAGGCCGTGGGGTCGATCTCGGCAAGGTCGGCGTGGGCGCCCGAATGGGCGACAGCCCCCGGAAGGAGGGCGAAATCGGCTTCTCCGTGACCCGGGGCGGCGACATCGTCGGGGAGCACACCGTGCTCTTTGCCGGGGCTGGGGAAGTGCTGAGCCTCGGTCACCGGGCGACGGACCGGTCGATCTTCGCCCAGGGTGCTGTCCGGGCAGCGCTCTGGCTCGCGGGGCAGCCGCCGGGGCGGTACGCTATGCGGGACGTGGTAGGTTATAAATCAGCGAGTTAGGAAGGTTTGCGCTCGCCGGGCTGAGCTTCTGTTGAAAAGATTTTTTCCCCGACTTCATGGACACTGCGGCCGGCGCGCCCGTAGAATTTCGCCGTAATCCGTAAGGGTTAGTCCATGCAAGGCGGGAGGATGTTCGAAAGAACTCCTCCCGCTTTGTATATGTGCGGCCCGGCGAAAGTCCGGTGATTGCGCAAAGTGACGCTTGAATCGGGGAGTTTAGGCATCCATGCAGCCCGCCGATGGGGCAAAGACGATGAAGGGGATTCGGTAGTGAGTGTGACAGCGGTGCTGGCGCTGGCGGATGGAACAATCTTCCGCGGCCAGTCAATCGGAGCGAAAGGCAACACTACCGGCGAAGTCGTTTTCAATACTGCGTTGACGGGCTATCAGGAGATCCTCACGGATCCGTCATACGCGCGACAGATCGTCACTCTCACGTACCCGCACGTCGGCAACACCGGCGTCACTCCTGAAGATCTCGAAGCCTCAGCCATCTATCCGGCGGGCCTCGTCATCCGCGATCTCCCGCTCCTCGCCAGCAACTGGCGCGCGAACGAGTCGCTCGAAGCGTTCCTCGAGCGCGGCAAGATCGTCGCGATCGCCGGCATCGACACGCGCAAGCTCACGCGCATCCTGCGCGAGAAGGGCGCGCAGGCCGGCTGCATCATGACGGGCGAGAATGTCGACGCCGCCGCGGCCGTGAAGGCCGCTGGCAAGTTCCCGGGCCTGAAGAACATGGACCTCGCGAAGGTCGTGTCGACGAAGCGCGCGTATCAGTGGAACGAGGGCAGCGTGTGGCAGGACTCCGGTCGTCCGCCCATCCGCTCGCAGCAGCGACTTCACGTCGTCGCGTACGACTTCGGCATCAAGCGGAACATTCTCCGCCTGCTCTCCGACTTCGGATGCCGCATGACGGTGGTGCCTGCGCAGACGACTGCCGCCGAGGCGCTGAGCCTCCAGCCTGACGGCGTGTTCCTCTCGAACGGCCCTGGCGATCCTGAGCCGTGCGACTACGCCATCAAGGCGACGCGCGAGATCATCGAAACCGGCATGCCGGTCTTCGGCATCTGCCTCGGGCACCAGATCCTCGGTCTCGCGAGCGGCGCGAAGACGGTGAAGATGAAGTTCGGCCACCACGGTGCCAACCATCCGGTGCAGGACCTCGACAGCGGCCGAGTCTTCATCACGAGCCAGAACCACGGTTTCGCGGTGGACGAGTCGACGCTTCCGGCGAACGTTCGCCCGACGCATCGCTCGCTCTTCGACAACTCGCTGCAGGGCCTTGCGTACAAGGACAAGCCGGCGTTCAGCTTCCAGGGCCATCCCGAAGCGAGCCCCGGCCCGCACGACCTCAAGCCGCTCTTCGAGCGCTTCAACCACCTCATGCTGCGCCGTCTGCAACACCAGCTGCGCGCCGCGGAGGAAGCGATCCGGCGGCAGAACGCGACCCAGACTCAGGCCCCGCAGAGTGCGACGCCCGGAACCGGTACGGGCTGAAGTGCCCCGGGCGGCTCAGAGAACCTTCCGAGGAGACCTCGGGAGGAATCTCGGAGGGCGGCGGAGACCTCAAGGAGACCTCGAAGGGAGTCTCGGAGGAGAACCGGGCGAGGGAGTCGCGGGACATGACGAGCCACAAGGCAGGGCTCGGCTTGAAGGAATCCTGGGAGCCTCGTCGCCGCGTAGGATTACGCGGCGACGAGGCTCCGAGGGATCGGTCTTACGGCCGGTGCCTCCCAGGATTCCTTCAAGACGGGCCCTGCCCGCGCAAGCGCTGACCAGCGGCGCCGATTCGGGCAAGCCCTGCCCGCGCAAGCGCCGACCAGCGGCGCCGATTCGGGCAAGCCCTGCCAACGCAGGCGCTGACCCAGCGGCGCCGATCAGGGGGCTCAGCCCGCGCAAGCGCTGAAAGCGCCGAGTAGAATGGAATTCCAACGGGCCCGAGGCAAAACCTCGGGCCCGTTTTACGAACACGACCACCAGTACGCAATGCCCAGACGCACAGACATCCAGAGCATCCTGATCATCGGCGCCGGCCCCATCATCATCGGCCAGGCGTGCGAGTTCGACTATTCGGGCGCGCAGGCCTGCAAGGCGCTCAAGGAGGAGGGCTACCGCGTCATCCTCGTGAACTCGAACCCCGCCACGATCATGACGGACCCCGAGATGGCGGACGCCATCTACATCGAGCCCGTCAACTGGCGCACCCTCGAGCGCATCATCGAGAAGGAGAAGCCGGACGCGCTGCTCCCCACCATGGGCGGCCAGACCGCGCTCAACACCGCGCTCGACCTCGTCCGCGAAGGCGTGCTGGAGAAATACGGCGTCGAGCTCATCGCCGCCTCGCGCGAAGCCATCGACATGGCCGAGGACCGCGAGCTCTTCCGGAACGCCATGCGCGAGATCGGCCTCGAAACGCCGAAGTCACGCGTCGTGCGCAGCATGGAGGAGGCGCTCGCCCAGGTCGGCGAGATCGGGTACCCGGTGATCCTGCGCCCCTCGTTCACGATGGGCGGCACCGGCGGCGGCATCGCGTACAACCGCGAGGAATTCGAAGTCATCATCGCGCGCGGCCTCGATGCGTCTCCGACGAGCGAAGTGCTGATCGAGGAGTCCGTCATCGGCTGGAAAGAGTTCGAGATGGAGGTGGTGCGCGACCGCAAGGACAATTGCATCATCGTCTGCTCGATCGAGAACTTCGATCCGATGGGCGTGCACACGGGCGACTCCATCACCGTCGCGCCGGCCCAGACGCTCACGGACAAGGAATACCAGCGCATGCGCGATGCCTCCATCGCGGTCCTGCGCAAGATCGGCGTCGACACGGGCGGCTCGAACGTGCAGTTCGCCGTGAACCCCAAGGACGGCCGCCTGCTCGTCATCGAGATGAACCCGCGCGTGTCGCGCTCTTCGGCGCTGGCTTCGAAGGCCACGGGCTTCCCCATCGCGAAGATCGCCGCGAAGCTCGCCGTCGGCTACACGCTGGATGAGCTCAAGAACGACATCACCGGTGGCGCGACCCCGGCGTCCTTCGAGCCGACCATCGACTACGTCGTCACGAAGATCCCGCGCTTCACCTTCGAGAAATTCCCCGCCGCGAACGATCGCCTCACCACCCAGATGAAGTCGGTGGGCGAAGTCATGGCGATCGGCCGCACGTTCCAGGAGTCCGTGCAGAAAGCGCTGCGCGGCCTGGAAACGGGCCTCGACGGATTCAGCCCGGTTCTCGCGCTGCCGCTCACCGACGAGAGCGCGACGAAGCTCGCGTACGAGCTGCAGTCTCCCGGCGCGAACCGGATCCTCTACGTCGCGGACGCGTTCCGCGCCGGGTGGTCGCTCGAGCGAGTGCACGAGCTCACGCACATCGATCCGTGGTTCCTCGTGCAGATCCTGGACATCGTGCTCGAAGAGAAGAAGGTGCAGGAGAGCGCGTCGAGTCCCTTCACGGCGGATCGCTTGCGCGCGCTCAAGCGCAAGGGCTTCTCCGACAGCCGTCTCGCGAAGCTGACCGGCGTGCAGGAGAAAGTCATCCGCAACAGGCGGCGCGAATTGGGCGTCGTGCCCGTCTACAAGCGCGTCGATACGTGCGCGGCGGAGTTCTCCACCTCCACGGCGTACATGTACTCGACGTACGAAGAGGAGTGCGAGGCCAATCCGACGAACCGCCGGAAGATCATGATTCTCGGCGGCGGTCCGAATCGCATCGGGCAGGGCATCGAGTTCGACTACTGCTGCGTGCACGCGGCACTCGCCCTGCGCGACGACGGGTTCGAGACCATCATGGTGAACTGCAACCCGGAAACTGTATCGACCGACTACGACACATCCGACCGCCTGTATTTCGAGCCGCTGACGCTGGAGGACGTGCTCGAGGTCATGGCCAAGGAGAAGCCGGAGGGCATCATCGTCCAGTTCGGCGGGCAGACGCCGCTGAAGCTCAGTCGCGCGCTCGAAGAGGCCGGCGCGCCGATCATCGGCACGACGCCGGACGCCATCGACGTCGCGGAGGATCGCGAGCGCTTCCAGAATCTCGTAAAGCAGCTCGGGCTCAAGCAGCCCGCGAATGCCACTGCCCGCAACGAAGAGCAGGCCGTGCGTCTCGCGCGCGAGGTTGGTTTCCCGCTCGTCGTCCGTCCGTCATACGTGCTGGGCGGTCGCGCGATGGAAGTGGTCTTCACGGAGGAGGACCTGCGCACGTACATGCACACGGCGGTCAGCGTTTCGAACGACAGCCCGGTGCTGCTGGATCGCTTCCTTGACGTCGCCATCGAAGTCGACGTGGACGCCGTCTGCGACGGCGACACGGTGCTCATCGGCGGCATCATGGAGCACGTGGAGCAGGCGGGCGTGCATTCGGGGGACTCTGGCTGCTCCCTGCCGCCGAACAGCCTGTCGAAGGAAGTCCAGGACAATCTGCGGGAGCAGACCCGCAAGCTTGCGAAGGGCCTGAATGTCATCGGGCTCATGAACATCCAGTTCGCCATCCAGAACGGGATCATCTACATCCTTGAGGTGAACCCGCGTGCCTCGCGTACGGTGCCGTTCGTGTCGAAGGCCACCGGAATTCCGCTCGCGAAGGTCGCGGCGCGCGTGATGACGGGCCGCAAGCTCGCAGAGATCGGCGTCGTGGAGGAGCGCGTTCCGCCGTTCTTCTCGGTCAAGGAAGCGGTGTTCCCGTTCACGAAGTTCCCCGAGGCGGATCCGATTCTCGGACCGGAAATGAAGTCGACCGGCGAGGTGATGGGGACGGGCCGTACGTTCGGCGAAGCGTACGCGAAGGCGCAGAGCGCTTCGGGCGTGGACCTGCCGCGCAAGGGCGTCGCGCTCATCAGCGTACGGGACCGGGACAAGCAGGGCGCCGTGGCGCTCGGCCGCCGGCTCATCGCCCACGGGTTCGAGCTCGTCGGCACGGACGGCACCGCGAAGGTGCTGGAGGAGGCGGGTGTTCCCTGCCGCCGCGTGAACAAGGTGCGCGAGGGCCGGCCGCACATCGTGGACATGATCAAGAACGACGAGATCGATCTGATCGTGAACACCACCGAGGGCAAGCTCGCGATCCGGGAGTCGAACTCCATCCGGCGCGAGGCTGTCCACAGACGCGTCACCTATTACACGACTCTGGCCGCCGCACTCGCGACGTGCGAGGCTCTGGATCATCTCGACGAAGTCGAAGTCAATCGTTTGCAGGACCTTCACAGGGAGGCCATTCGCGCATGAAACGAACGCCCATGACCCTTCGCGGCGCCGAAGCGCTGCGCGCCGAGCTGAAGCGGCTGAAGACCGAAGCTCGTCCGAACGTCATCAAAGCCATCGCGGAAGCGCGGGGGCACGGCGACCTTTCGGAGAACGCGGAGTATCACGCCGCGCGCGAGCAGCAGGGCTTCATCGAGGGGCGCATCTCGGAGCTCGAGTCGAAGCTCAGTAACGCCGAGATCATCGACACCAGCCGGATGACGAACACGGGCAAGATCGTGTTCGGGGCGTCTGTGGAGCTGGAGAATCAGGACGACGGCGGGGCCGTTCGGTATCAGATCGTCGGGGAGGACGAGGCTGATATTCGGGCGGGGCGCATTTCGATCACTTCGCCGATTGCCCGGGCGCTTGTGGGGAAGAGTGAGGGGGATGTGGTCGATGTCGATGCGCCGGGGGGTGTGAAGTCGTTTGAGGTGGTGTCGGTTCATTACGAGTGAAGGGCCGGCGAGTGAAGGGCCGGCACGAGTAAGGGGACGGCGGTTGTTGGCCAGGCCTCGCGGGCGGGGCGCGCTTGCGGATGGGCGCGGGTGGCTTGGGATGGCGCGAATGGCTTGGGATGGCGGGAATGGCGGGGGAGGGGCGCGAAGGGTTGGGGCGCGCCTTGTGGCCTGCGGTGGCGAGGATCGACTCGAAATGCGCTTGGGAGGCACCGGCCGCAAGACCGGTCCATCGGGGCCTCGACGGAATGCATCCCTGCATTCCGACGTGCCTCCCAAGCGCATTTCGAGCCGCTCCTCGCTTTGCGCCTGTGGGGCGCGCGGGTTTTCAGTCGGCGGCTGTGGGGCGGGTTTGCAGTCGGCGCCGGTGCGGCGTGCGGGTTTTCAGCCGGCGCTTGCGCGGCGTGCGGGGGGCCTCGTTTGGGACTGCGTCGCGCGGGGGCTTGCGTTGGTGCCTGCGGGCGCTCGGGTTCTCGCTTCGGTGCTTGTGTGGCGCGGGCGCTTGCGGGTGGGCACTTCTGAGCCGCCGGCGATTGAGGGCCTCTTCCTCTCCGGTTTTGTGTGTTTCCCCGTTTGTCTGGTGTGAAGTGGCGCGTAGGTCCAAGAGCTCCGGTCGGTGGCTGCAGGAACATCACTCTGATCCGTTCGTGCAGCGGGCAAGGGCGGAGGGGTGGCGGTCGCGCGCCGTCTACAAGCTCGAGGAGATCGACCGGAAGGAACGACTGCTCTTTCCCGGTGCACTGGTCCTGGATCTGGGGGCTGCGCCGGGGGCGTGGAGTCAGTACGCGAAGCGGCGGGTCGGGCCGAAGGGCCGCGTGGTGGCCTCGGACATCCTGCCGATGGAGGGGATCACGGGGGTCGAGTTCGTGCAGGGGGACTTCCGGGAGGAACCTGTGTTCAACCAGATCGTTGGGCTCGTTCCGGAGCGCGAAGTGGACCTCGTATTGTCCGACATGGCACCCAACCTCTCGGGCATGGATGCTATCGACCAGCCCCGCTCCATGTACCTCGTCGAGCTGGCGCTCGACATCGCAGAGCGTGTCTTGAAGCCGGACGGGGCGACCCTGATCAAGGTGTTCCAGGGCGCGGGCTTCCAGGAGCTCGTCGCCGCCACACGACGCAAGTTCGCCAAGGTAAAGCTCTGTAAACCAGAGGCTTCCCGGTCCCGCAGCCCTGAGCTCTATTTGCTGGCTAAGGGGTTCCGGTTGGTGTAGGGTCGATTAGCCGCGTTCTAAAGAACGCGAAGAGGTCCTTCCTTTGAACGATTTGACCAAAAACATCCTGCTCTGGGTCGTCATCGTGCTGGTGTTGCTGGCTGTGTTCAGTCGGTACATGCCGTCGGTGGGCCAGACGGAAGAAGTGAGCTATTCACGTTTCCTGAACGACGTGAAGGCGAACCGGGTCGAGTCCGTGACGCTGCAGGGCGAGATGATCACGGGCCAGCGCAAGGATTCCACGAGATTCCAGACGTACAACCCGGAAACGGACTACTCCGCGCTGATCGGCACGCTCACCAAGGCGGACGTGAACATCACGGGCCGGCCGCCGAAGCAGCCCAACTTCCTCGCGCAGCTCCTGTTGCAGCTCGCTCCGGCGCTGCTGCTCATCCTCGTGTTCGTCTACATGTTGCGCCAGATGCAAGGCGCGTCGGGAGGGCGCGGGGCCATGAGCTTCGGCAAGAGCAGGGCACGCCTGCTCGGCGAGGATCAGGTCAATGTCACGTTCGCGGATGTCGCGGGCGTGGACGAAGCGAAGCAGGAGGTCGGCGAGATCGTCGACTTCCTGAAGGACCCGGGCAAGTTCCAGAAGCTCGGGGGCAAGATTCCGAAGGGCGTGCTGATGGTCGGCTCTCCCGGCACCGGCAAGACGCTGCTCGCGCGCGCCATCGCGGGTGAGGCGAAGGTGCCGTTCTTCACGATCTCGGGCTCCGACTTCGTCGAGATGTTCGTCGGCGTGGGCGCCTCGCGCGTTCGCGACATGTTCGAGCAGGCGAAGAAGCACGCGCCCTGCATCATCTTCATCGACGAGATCGACGCCGTCGGTCGCCATCGTGGCGCCGGCCTCGGCGGCGGTCACGACGAGCGCGAGCAGACGCTGAACCAGCTGCTCGTCGAGATGGACGGCTTCGAGGGCAACGAAGGCATCATCGTCATCGCGGCCACGAACCGGCCGGACGTGCTCGATCCCGCGCTCCTGCGCCCGGGCCGCTTCGACCGCCAGGTCGTCGTGCCGCTGCCGGACGTGCGCGGTCGCGAGCAGATCCTCCGCGTTCACATGCGCCGCGTTCCGCTGGCGGAAGACGTGAAGCCCGCGCTCATCGCGCGCGGCACTCCCGGCTTCTCCGGCGCGGATCTCGCGAACCTCGTGAACGAGGCGGCGCTCTTCGCCGCCCGCGCGAACAAGCGCATCGTCGGCATGGACGAGTTCGAGCGCGCGAAGGACAAGATCATGATGGGCGCCGAGCGGCGCTCCATGGTGATGACCGAGCCCGAGAAGCGCATGACGGCGTATCACGAAGCCGGTCACGCCATCGTCGGCATGACGGTTCCGGAGCACGACCCCGTGTACAAGGTCACGATCATTCCGCGCGGCCGGGCGCTGGGCGTCACCCAGTTCCTGCCCGAGCAGGATCGGTACTCGCTGTCGAAGCGCCGCATCGAAAGCTCGATCGCGACGCTCTTCGGTGGACGCGTGGCGGAAGAGCTCATCTTCGGGCCCGAGTCGGTGACGACTGGCGCTTCGAACGACATCGAGCGCGCCACGGACCTCGCTCGAAACATGGTCACGAAGTGGGGCCTCTCGGACAAGCTCGGTCCGCTCACCTACACGGAAGAGAGCGGCGAGGTGTTCCTGGGCCGCAGCGTCACGCAGCACAAGCAGGTGTCGGACGGCACGGCGCAGGCCATCGACGAGGAAGTTCGCGCTGTCGTCGAGAGCAACTACAAGCGTGCGAAGGACATCCTGACGTCATCGCTCGACAAGCTGCACCTCATGGCCGAGGCGCTCATCAAGTACGAGACGATCGACGAGCAGCAGCTGAAGGACATCATGGAAGGCCGCACGCCGCGTCCGCCGAGCGACTGGGACGACACCCTGACGAACAAGCCTCCCAAGGCGCCGTCGGAAGGTCCGACCATCGGCTCCCCGGCCGGTCAGCACTAAGCCTCTCCAGGAAGGCTTCCGGGAAACCGGAAAACACGAAGGGCCCACGAGAGATCGTGGGCCCTTTTCCTTTTGGGGCTTCCCGACCGCGCTTTCCGTGTCCTTCGGCTCGTGCCTCAACGGCTCTCTTCCGAGCCGACCGGCGCCTGAGGGCTTCGTACCGAGTCCCTCAGGCGCCGGCCGGACACGGGACACCGTGTAAGATGCGCCGCGCGATGTATCTCCAATGCGGCCCCCGAAAGCTGGACCTCTCGCGCCCCGTCGTGATGGGCGTCGTCAACGTGACTCCGGACTCCTTCTCCGACGGCGGCCGGTTCCTGGACCGGTCGAAGGCGGTGGACCATGCGCGTCAGCTCGTGGCGGAAGGCGCGGCCATCCTCGACATCGGCGGCGAATCCACGCGCCCCGGCGCTGCAGAGGTGTCCGTCGACGAGGAGCTGCGGCGCGTAGTGCCGGTCGTCGAAGCGCTTGCCGATGTCGGCGCCGTCGTTTCGGTGGACACGAGCAAGCCCGAAGTCATGAAAGCGGCTGCCGCGGCGGGTGCCGGCCTCATCAACGATGTCCGGGCACTTAGCTTGCCGGGTGCTCTGGAGGCGGCGGCGGAGAGCGGCTGCGCGGTGTGCCTCATGCACATGCAGGGCGATCCCCGCACGATGCAAGTGGCTCCGAGCTACGGGAATGTCGTGACTGAGGTCAAGGCGTTCCTGCTGGACCGGGCGCAGAGTTGCCGGGCGGCGGGCATCCCGCAGGAACGGCTGGCGCTCGATCCCGGGTTCGGGTTCGGCAAGACGCTGGAGCACAATGCCGCGCTGCTGCGCGAGCTCGACACGTACGCGGACACGGGCATGCCGCTGGTGGTCGGGCTATCGCGCAAATCGATGCTGCAAAAGATTCTGGGTCGGCCCGTCGGCGAGCGGCTGTACGGCAGCCTGGCGCTCGCGGTGATGGCCGTGATGAAGGGTGCGCACATCGTGCGCGCGCACGATGTGGCGGCGACCTCGGATGCGCTGAAGACGGTGGCTGCGATCCAATGGTCTGCCTAGTGGGAGGATGACGAGTTGTCCCGACGATATTTCGGCACTGATGGCGTACGCGGCAAGGTCGGCGAGCATCCGATGACCGTGGATTTCGCGCTGAACCTTGCGAGCGCCGCGGCACGCGTGCTGGCGCCGGAAGGCGGGACGGTGCTCATCGGCAAGGACACGCGTCTTTCGGGATATATGTTCGAAGCCGCGCTCGAAGCGGGCTTCGTGGCCGCCGGCGTGAACGTGATGCTTATCGGGCCGCTGCCGACGCCGGGCATCGCGCACATGACGCGCCTGTTCGAGTGCAACTTCGGCGTCGTGATCAGTGCTTCCCACAATCTCTACGAAGACAACGGCATCAAGTTCTTCGATGCCACGGGCGCGAAGCTGTCCGACGAGCTCGAGGAGCGCATCGAGCTGGAGATGCAGCAGGCACCGCTCACGCAGGCGTCGCAGAAGCTCGGACGTGCAACGCGCGTCGACAAATCCCGCACGCAGTACCAGGAATTCTGCGCGTCGACGCTGCCTGACGGCGTCGACCTCTCGGGACTCAAGATCGTCATCGATTGCGCGAACGGCGCGGCGTACAAAGTGGGTCCTCGGATGCTCGCGGATCTCGGCGCCGAGATCGTGCCGATCGGCTGCTCGCCGAACGGGCGGAACATCAACGACGGCTGCGGATCGACCGCGCCGGACCTTCTGCAGCTCACGGTGCCCGGCGTGCGTGCGAATGTCGGCGTCGCGCTGGACGGCGACGGCGATCGGCTCGTGATGGTCGATCACTTCGGACGCATCCTCGATGGGGACCAGCTGCTCTACATCATGGCGAACGCCCGCAAGCGGGAGGGCAACCTGAAGGGCCCGGTCGTCGGAACGGTGATGAGCAACTTCGGCCTGGAGCTCGCGCTCCGCCGCGCCGGCATCGAGTTCATGCGCGCGCAGGTGGGGGACCGCTACGTCCTCGGCATGCTGCGGGAGCACGGTGGCGTGCTCGGCGGCGAAACCTCGGGGCACATCCTCTGCCTCGACAAGACCACCACCGGCGACGGGCTGGTGAGCGCGCTGCAGGTTCTCGGGATCATGAAGCAGACGGGCCGCTCGCTCGCGGAGCTGGCCGCGGGGATGCAGAAATTTCCGCAGGTGATGATCAACGTCAAAGTCGGCCAGCGCTTCGACCCCAGGACCCGGCCGGCGGTGATGGACGCCGTGAAGAAGGTCGAGCAGCGGCTTGGGGAAGAGGGGCGGGTGGTCCTTCGTGCCTCGGGCACGGAGCCGGTCATCCGGGTGATGGTGGAGGGGCGGGACGAGGGCCTGACCCGGTCGCTGGCCACCGAGCTGGCCGAGGTCGTCAAAGCCGCCGCCTGACGCCGCCCCGGGCTCCTCCTTTTCCCGGCGCGCCGGCGTTTTCTCGCAGCGGCTTTCCCGACGCGCCGGCGTTTCCCGACGCAGCGCCTTTTCCCGACACGCCGGCGGTTCCCCACACGCCCTGCGGTTCCCGATACGCCCTGCGGTTCCCGATACGCCCTGCGGTTCCCGATACGCCCTGCGGTTCCCGATACGTCCTGCGGTTCCCGATATGCCCTGCGGTTCCCGATACGCCGGCCGTTCCCGACACCCTCGCAGCTTTTCCCTGGTTCTTCCGAGCCGCCCGGCGATTGAGGGCTTCTTGCTCTCCGGTCAGCCAGGCGAGGCTTCCGCGGGTCCGGCCCGGGGCCCGCCTCCTCAACACATCCCACCTCACACCCCCGTACTTTGGCGTTGCACCCACAGGGTGCCCCAACTATCATCGCGCGCCCTTGGCGCCACCCCCGGCGTCTGGAAGTACCTGAACTTACGAGGTCGGGCCCATGCGCCGCCCCATCGTTGCCGGAAACTGGAAGCTGCACGGCTCGCGCGCCGAGAACGCGCGGCTGATCGAAGACATCATGGCGCAGCTGCCGGCGAAGCCGGGCGCCCAGGCGACGCCCACGTGCATCGTCTGCCCGCCGTTCGTGTACCTCCAGGAGGTCGCCCGGCTGATCCGCGGCTCCTCCATCGAGCTGGGCGCGCAGGACGTGTGCGCCGAGCCCCAGGGCGCCTTCACCGGCGAAGTCAGCGCCGCGATGCTGAAGGACGTGGGCTGCGAGTACGTCATCGTCGGCCACTCCGAGCGGCGCCTGATCTATCGCGAGAGCGATCAGCTCATCGCCCGCAAATTCGCCGCCGCGCAATCGAAGTCCCTCGTGCCGATCCTGTGCCTTGGCGAGCAGCTCGCCGAGCGTGACGCGGATCGGACGAAAGAGGTCATCGCGCGCCAGCTCGACGCCGTGCTCGAGCTCACAGGCGTCGAGGCCTTCGCTCACGCCGTCATCGCCTACGAACCCGTCTGGGCCATCGGCACCGGCCGCAACGCCACGCCGGATCAGGCGCAGGACGTACACGCGTTCATCCGCGCGCGGCTCGCCGCCCGGAATGATAAGATCGCGGCCGATACGCGGATCCTGTACGGCGGCAGCGTGAAGGCCGGCAATGCGGCGGAGCTGTTCGCCATGCCCGACGTCGACGGCGGGCTCATCGGCGGTGCCTCGCTCAAGGCCGATGAATTTCTCGCGATCCTGGCCGCGGCCAGACCCCACTGATCCTGCTTCACTCGAGAACGGGAACGGACTGAACGCATGTTGCGCGTGATATTGACGATCATTCAGGTGTTCGCATCCGCTGCGATCATTGCGCTCGTGCTGTTGCAGCGGGGCAAGGGTGCGGATGCGGGCGCGGGCTTCGGTGCCGGTGCATCGGGCACGGTGTTCGGTGCTCGCGGCGCGCGTACGGCGCTTT
>Ga0182742_1002699_pt1 | contig 19120 bp, 13 predicted proteins | sample eDN5th37CBELigMG_FD_128880 | JGI IMG/M metagenome (GOLD analysis project Ga0182742, IMG submission 128880) | Enriched Miracle-Growth compost microbial communities from Emeryville, California, USA - eDNA 5th pass 37_C BE-Lig MG (version 2)... ... | reverse complement strand
GTGGGGGTGCGCTCGCAAAGCTTCCTGTGAGGAAACTTTCCGAGCGCACCCCCCGGCCCGGACCGCGTTGATGTTCGAGAAGGGCAGACACGGCCCCGAGCCACGGCGCGGACGTCCCACTGTCTCCGTGGCCCGTAACTTGACGGTATCCCGGCACGGCCAGCGAGCAAACGGGCCCGGGCAAGGGGCGCACGGGGGCTCGAGCGAGCGGCCCAAGTACCGCTCCCCTCCCCCTTATCGCCCTGGTGTTCAGTCGACAGAGCGCCACGCACCCAAGCGCGCCGCCCACCGATGCCACGGCGCCGGCGTCAGATCGGCTCGGGCACCATCTCGATCGCCCCGCACGGGCACTCGGCCATGCACAGCCCGCAGCCCTTGCAGTAGTCGAGGTCGAAGGCGTAGGCGTACGCGCCGCCGGGCTCGAGCTTGATCACCGCGTTGTCGGGGCAGACGCCGTAGCAGTTGTCGCACGCGAAGCAGCTGCCGCAGGACAGGCAGCGGCGCGCCTCGAACAGTGCGCTGGCGGCGTCGAGGCCGCCGACGACCTCGTCGAACGTGGACTCGCGGCGGGCGCGCTCGAGCCGCGGGCGCATGGTGCGCGGGGCGTCGTCGTAGTACCAGGGGGTGAGCGCCTCGAAGCTCGCCTCGGGGCCGGCGGGCTCGGGCTCGTAGCGCGCGCCGCGCAGGTACGCGTCGATGCCCGCGGCGGCCACGCGGCCGTGGCCGACGGGGGCGGTGACGGTGCGCTCGGCCGGGACGATGTCGCCGCTGCAGAAGACGCCCTCGCAGCCTGTCATGAGGTCCGGGCCGACCTGGACGACGCCGTCGTGGATCTCGATGCCCGGGGCGCGCTCGAGCAGGCCGAGGTCGGACTCCTGGCCGAGCGCGAGCACGAGCGCGTCGGCCTCGAGCTCCACGAACTCGCCGGTCGGTTGCGGGAAGCCGGACTCGTCGAGCTCCATGCGCTCGAGGACGAGCCGGCCCTCGTCGGCGCGGCGGACCGTGGAGAGCCACTTGACGAGCACGCCCTCCTCCAGCGCCTCCTCGAGCTCGGAGTCGTGGGCGGGCATCCGATCACGCGTGCGCCGGTAGATCACGACGGCCTCCTCGGCGCCCAGCCGTTTCGCGGTGCGGGCGGCGTCGATGGCCGTGTTGCCGCCGCCGTAGACCGCGACCCTGCGCCCGAGCAGCGGCGGCTGCTCGCCCTCCATCCCGCGCAGCATCGCCACGGCGTCGAGCATCCGCGCCGCGCTGCCGGCCGGGATGTACGCGCGCTTGCCGAGATGGGCGCCGACCGCGACGAACGCGGCGTCGAACGCCCCGTCGCGCATGACCCCGGTGAGGTCGTCGACGCGCCGGTTGCAGTGCAGCGTCACGCCCAGCCCGAGGATGCGGTCAATCTCGGCGTCGAGCACCTCGCGCGGGAGCCGGTAGCGCGGGATCCCGAAGCGCATCATGCCGCCCGGGGCGGGGCCGGCCTCGTGGATCTCGACATCGTGCCCCAGACGCGCCAGGTGGTAGGCGGCGGAGAGCCCGGACGGGCCCGCGCCGACGACGAGCACGCGCTTGCCCGTGGACGCGGCCGCGCGCGAGATCGTCCAGCCGCAGCGGATCGCCTCGTCGCCGAGGAAGCGCTCGACCGAGTTGATCCCGACCGCCTCGTCGAGCCGGCCGCGGTTGCAGGCCGCCTCGCACGGGTGGTAACAGACGCGGCCCATCACGGCCGGCAGCGGGTTGTGCTCCATGATCGCCCGCCAGGCGCGCTCGTAGTCGCCCTCCTCGGCGTGGTAGAGCCACGCCTGCGGGTCCTCGCCGGCGGGACAATGCGACGCGCAGGGCGCCGTGTTGCGGACGTAGACGGGGCGCTCGGTGCGCCAGGTCCCGGTCTTGTTGGCCAGGCTCGAACCGACTTCGAGCGAGATCGCGAAGGGCTTGTCCATCAGAGCAGTCCGAAACGTTCGATGTTGCGGTCGGCGCGGGCCTGGATGCGCGCGAGAACGTCCGTGCGCAGCTCAGGCTCGAAGAGGTGGCGGAAGCGCCGCTGCGGGCGCAGGTAGTCCTCGACGGGCACGCGCCGGCGGATCTTGGTCACCGCGGTCACGTCGCCGCGCGAGCCCTCGAAGACAGGGAACAGCCCGCTCTGCGTGGCGAGCCGCGCGATCCGCACGGAATCGTGGGCCTCGGCGCCCCAGCCCAGCGGGCAGGTCACGAGCACGTGCAGGTAGCGCGCGCCGTGCATCCCCATCGCGCGCTCGACCTTGGCCTCGAGGTCGTGCAGGTCGGCGATCGTCGCCGTCGCGACGTACGGGATCTCGTGCGCGAGCGCGATCAGCGGCGCGCTCTTGCCCTGGCCGAAGACGTTGCCGGGCTCGTCGCCGACGGCCTCGGTCGTGGCCGTCCGCGCGGCGGGCGGCGTCGCGCCCGAGCGCTGCACGCCCGTGTTCATGTAGCCCTCGTTGTCGTAACAGACGTAGAGCACGTCGTCGTTGCGCTCGAACATCCCGGACAGGCAGGCGAAGCCGATGTCGACGGTGCCGCCGTCACCGCCCTGGCCGAGCACGCGCACGTCCGTGCGGCCCTTGGCCTTCAGCGCGGCCGCGATCCCGGTCGCCACCGCCGGCGCGTTGCCGAACACCGAGTGCAGCCACGGCAGCTGCCATGCGCTCTCGGGATAGGGGGTCGAGAAGACCTCCAGGCACCCGGTCGCGTTGGCCGCGATCAGCCGCCCCTCGCTCGCGCGCAGCGCGGAGTCGACGACGTAGCGCGCGCCGAGCGCCTCGCCGCAGCCGCGGCAGGCGCGGTGCCCGGACGTGATCGCGTTGGCGCGCCGCGGGTCGGCCTGCGTCGTGCGCTCCTCCGGCGGCAGCAGCCGGTTGCCGACCGCGAACGATCCCACCTGGTACGGCATCAGGCCCTCCCCGCCAGGTCGCGCAGCATGTTCTCGGCGGGCGCGCCCGTGTCACGCGCGAGCTCGCGCGCGACCAGGCCCTCGTTGAGGTCGAGGAAGCTCAGCGGCGGCAGCTCGGACGTCAGCGCGCGGCGCAGCGACGCCGACGTGATCGGCCGCCCGCCGAGGCCGGCGATCACGTTGCTGACCTCGATGTCGAGCCCGCTCAGCGCCAGCCGCACGTTCTGCCCGACGATCCCGCCCACGCCGACCGCGAACGCCTTCTCGACGACGATCACGCGCCGGGCGCCCGCCAGCGCCTCCCGCACGTGCTCCAGCGGCCAGGGCCGGAAGGTCCGGATCGCCAGCGCGCCGATCCGCTGCCCATCGGCGCGCAGCTCGTCGACGACGTCCTCGATCGTGCCCAGCACCGAGCCCAGCGCGACCACGATCGTCTCCGCGTCCCCGGCCCGGTAGCCGCGCACCAGCCCGCCCGACGGCCGCCCGAAGCGCGCCTCGAACTCGCCCGCGATGCGCGGGATCGCCTCCAGCGCCAGCCGCTGCTTGGCGTGCATCAGGTACCGCACCTCCATGAACGCTTCAGGGCCGACCATCGCGCCGATCGTGATCGGCGCGTCCGGGTCGAGCACCTGCCGCGGCGCGAACGGCGGCAGGAACGCGTCCACCTCGTCGGGCTCGGGCAGCTCGACGCGCTCGACGGCGTGCGTGAGCACGAAGCCGTCCATGCACACCATCACCGGGACCGACAGCTCCTCCGCCAGCCGGAACGCCTGCACGTGGACGTCGACCGCCTCCTGGTTGGACTCCACGAACAGCTGGATCCAGCCCGCGTCGCGCTGCGACATCGCGTCGCTGTGGTCGTTCCAGATGTTGATCGGCGCTCCCAGCGCGCGGTTGGCGACCGTCATCACGATCGGCAGCCCGAGCCCCGACGCGTTGTAGACCGCCTCGGACATGTACAGCAGCCCCTGGCTGGAGGTCGCGGTGTAGGTGCGCGCGCCCGCCGCCGACGCGCCGATGCAGACCGACATCGCCGCGAACTCGGACTCGACGTTGATGAACTCGCACGGGGCCAGGCGGCCCGTCCGCACGAGCGTGGACAGCCCTTCGACGATGTGCGTCTGCGGCGAGATCGGGTAGGCGCCGATCACCTCCGGCCGGCAGCGCGCGACCGTCTCGGCCACCGCGCGGGAGCCTTCGAGCTGGCTAAGCATGGGCGAGCACGCTGTCGTGGGCCGCGCGGGCCGCATTGACGTTGCCGTCGGCGACCGCGCCGGCGAAGCGTTCGCGGATCGCCGCCTCCAGGGCACCGAACGACGTCACGCCGGTGGCCGCGACGAGCGCGCCGAGCAGCGCGGGCCCGGGCAGCGGCCGGCCGAGGTGCTCGCGCGCGAGCTCGGTGGCGGGCACGATGATCACGCGCCCAGGCGCCTGGACGTTGCCGGCGGTGTTGACCAGCACGAGCGGCGCCGAGAGGTCGAGCGCGTGCAGCAGCGTCGGGTCCTGGACGACGAGCGCGTCCGGGTCGGAGATCGGCTCGCGCGTGCGGATCTCGCGGTCGTCGACACGGCAGAACGCCATCACGGGCGCCCCCGTGCGCTCGGAGCCGAAGAGCGGAAAGGCCTGCGCGTGGCGCCCGTCGCGGAACGCCGCGAGCGCGAGCAGCTCGGCCGACGTGACGACGCCTTGACCGCCGCGGCCGTGGAAGCGAACTCCGAACACGGCCTCACTCTCGCGCCCGCGAGCCCGCCTGCCATCCGCGGCAGGCCGCGATCAGAAGGGGTAGTTCTCCGCAACCGGCGGGAGAAAGTTCACCCTTGACCAAGCTTGTGCGATCCGGAAACCTCGCCCAAAAGGTCGTGTTGCCCTAACGGACGGCAGCGACACGAGGAGGTGAGGCACGCCCATGACGGTCCAGAGCAGGGAGGGGGCGTCGCCGTCGGCTCAGGTGCGAGTCCTGGTCGCGTTGCGGGACACGCTCGTCTCCGACGCATTCGGGCACCTGCTCGGCGACGCCGGTTTCCTTGTCACCGCCTGCGAGCCCGAGCCGCAGTCGCTCACGGCGCAGGTCGTCCGCGCACACCCCGACGTGATCGTCGTCGCATCCGAGTACGTCACCGCCGCGCGGCTGGCGGAGCTGCGCGTGCACGCGCCGGCCGCGCGCATCGTCGTCCTGCTGCGCGACGGCGGCGAGCTGTGCGTGCATACCCTGATCCAGCACGCGGTCAACGCGGTGATCCCGATGGACACGCGCACCACCGACGCCATCAGCATCATCCGCCAGGTCATCGACGGCAGCGTCATCTACCCGAGCGTGGTGCTGCACCAGGGCGAGATCGCCGAGCCGGAGCTGCTCAGCGAGCGCCAGCGCGAGGTGCTCGAGCAGGTCGCGCTCGGCCGCTCCAACGAGGAGATCGCGCGTCGCCTGTTCATCTCCCGTAACACCGTCAAGTTCCACCTGCGCGAGATCTACTCGCGGCTCGGCGTGCGCAACCGCGTCGAGGCCGCCCGCGCCGCCCAGCGCGCGCTCGCCGGCGCTTCCCCGCCGCCCATCCACCCGGATTGAACGCCCACCCGCACGGGTGGGCGGCCAACCACCCCGCGGGAGAGCGCCGAACCGCCCCTTCGGTAGTCGCACGAGCGCTCGGATCCGGGCACGCTGATCAAGCGATCCCCACTTTGGCGGCGTCGCCGCAGCAATCGTCGGAGGAACGATGGAGGGAAGGTATGGAGACCGGATAGCGCTGACCGCAGGGTGACTCTCACCAGGAACGCGGCGAACGTTCGGGAGCGTTTGGACGCCGTTCGTTCCCCCGGGCCGGCCTCGCCGGCCACCGGAACTGACCATCACGAGTGAAAGGACTTCACTCTCATGCAGCGAATGAAGCCTCTGATGGCGGGTGCCGTCGTGGCGGCATCCTTGATCGCCGCCAGCAGCGCCAGCGCCGCCATCGGCAACGACTACTTCCGGTCCGACGGCGGTGACCGCGCCGTGCGCAACGCCGCCCCGCGCGACTTCCGGCTCGACCACCGGTTCCTCGAGCCCGGCTGCTTCGAGCTGGGCCGCCTGATCTCCGACGGGCTCGTCGACGTCGGCGACGACGCCGAGGAGCTCCAGGTCCGGGTCGCGGACATCGCGAAGTTCTCGGTCGACCAGGTGCTCGTCGCCGGCGAGCACTCCGGCTATCGCGTCTACGACACCTTCGACACGGGCACCAGCGCCACGGACGCCGACATCGACCCGAACCAGACCGGGACCGACATGCAGGCCTACGGCGCCGGTGATGACGTGGACGAGGGCGACACGATCGTCTGCATCTCCGACCACGAGGACTCGGGCCAGAACGAGCCCTACGCGCAGGAGCCGCGCGGCGAGGTCTCGGCCAAGAACCGGCCGATCATCACGCCGACGATCGCCGCCCTGGGCGTCAGCGCGCTCGACCCGCTGAACACCTATCGCGTCGGCTTCGGCTACACCGTCAGCGACTGGTACGACGAGTACCGGATCATGGACTCCCCGCCGTTCCTGATGGACTGGACGGACCCGCAGGCGTTCGGCGACAACCCCGACGGCACCAACACGCCGAGCCACGTGCTGATCAAGCACCGCATCGCCGGACCGGTGTTCGGCGCCACCAGCAGCGGTCCCGGCGTCCTGCGCGTCAACGACATCGACGTCGCCGGCGAGGACTTCGACGACCCGCACTTCGAGCAGTCCAACTACGGGCAGACCGAAGTGTTCAACGCCGCGGGCGACCCGAAGTCCTGGTGCCTGGGCGACAACTGCACGCCCGCGCCCGGCGGCTCGCGGCTGCTGACGTTCACCACGCAGGGCGACCTGCCGATCACGTGGTCGGTCAAGGCCAGCCTCGCGACGCCCAGCAAGCTGCGGACCGCCACGCTTGACTCGGCGTTCCTGGATCGCTGGCACGAGGCCTGGGCCAACTGGTGCGCGCACCGCGGCCCGAAGCCGTCGCTCCCGCTCGCGCCGGGCACCAACGCGCCGTGCACGCGCGGCGCCGCGCCGGCCCCGGTGCCGACCCCGGCCCCGTCGCCCGTCCCCACGGCCGCGCCCCAGCCCGCTCCGGCGGCCCCGGGCACCACGACCGTGATCGAGCGGACCGTCATCCAGCAGGTGCCGTCGTCCTCCTCCAACGCCAGCACGAAGCCGGCGAAGAAGACCAAGAAGGGCGCCACGAAGGCCCAGAAGGCGAAGTACAAGAAGTGCCGCAAGGCCGCCAACAAGAAGCGCGGCAAGGCCCGCCAGCGGGCCCGCGCGAAGTGCGCGCGGATGCCGCACTAGCGCCCTCAACCAGGCCCCTCCCTCCGGCCTGGTCGAGACGGGTCGGGCTGCCGAGTCCCCCCGGCAGCCCGGCCGCCGTCCCTACTCGTAGCGCAGCGCGGTGAGCGGGTCCAGCCGCGCCGCGCGGCGCGCGGGCAGGATCGCGGCCACGACGCCGATCACGACGCCGAGCACGGCGAGCGAGACGAGCATCCCGACGGGCACGTGCATGCTCATCCCGGGGAACGTCGAGGACCGCATCCCGAGCACCCACACCACCGCGATCGCCAACCCCGCGAAGATCCCGGCCAGGGTCCCGGCGAGCGAGACCAGCAGGCTCTCGCCGGCCATCGTGCGCCGCACCCGCCAGCGGGACGCGCCGAGCGCGCGCAGCACGCCGATCTCGCGCGTGCGCTCCAGCACCGACATCGTGAGCGTGTTGACGATGCCGAGGATCCCGACCAGCACCGCGATCGCCACGATCGCGTTGAAGAAGCTGAACTGCTGGTTGATCTGGTCGGTGGTAGAACGCTTGATCTCCGCGTTCGAAAGCGCCTCGAGACCGGGGTACTCGCGCGCGAGCAGCGCCTGCACGCGGCGGGTGAGCGCGCCGCGCTGCTCCGGGGAGGCGGCCTTGACCAGCAGCTGCGAGTCCGTGCGCACGCCGTAGACCGCGGCCAGCGTGCCGAGCGACATCTGCACGGTCTGCCCGCCCGCGTCCAGCGTGTCGGCGATCCCGACGACGGGCGCGACCCGGGTGCCGGACGGGCCCTCCATCCGCACCCGGTCGCCGAGCTTCAGCCCTTGCGCCTCGGCGTAGGCCTTGGCCGGGACGATGCCGCCGCGCGCGAGGCCGCTCAGCACGGCCGCGGCCGGCGCGCCCTCGTAGGCGACCGGGTCCACGCGGCGGTACTCCTGCGGCTCGTAGCCGACCACGGTCCCGGGCGTGTCGCCGCCGGGCAGCTCGCCGATGTACGTCGAGCGCCGGCGCGCGACCGCGGCCGCCTCGGGCATCTCGGCGATCCGCGTGCGCAGCGCGGTCGTCAGCCCGGACTGCGGGCCGCCGCCGTACTCCATGTAGCCGATCGGCTGCACGGTCAGGTCGCGGGCGAGCCGCGCGTCGAGCTCGCTCTTGACGCTGCCGACGAAGCTCGAGGCGACCGTGGCGTTGACCACGACGACCGCGAGCGCGACCAGCAGCGTGGCGGCGGTCGCGGCCGTGCGCCCCGGGTTGATCTGGGCGGCGTCGGCGGCCAGCCGGCCCTCGGCGGGCAGCAGGCGCCGCAGCGGCCGCGCCATCACGCGCACGAGCGGCAGCACCACGAACGGCGCCAGCCGCACCATGCCGAGCATCATCACCATCGTCGCGGCGGCGGCGCCGACGCCCACCCACGAGCTCGAGGAGGTCGTCCCGAACCAGAACTTGCCGCCGACGACCATGCCGGGCACGAACAGCGCCAGGCCGACCAGCGCGCGGCGCCGGGTCAGCGCCCGCCGCGGCGGCGGCGCCCCGATCAGCGCGCGCACGGGCGAGATCCGCCCGGCGCGCAGCGCCGGCCAGAGCGCGCCGGCGAGCGTCGCGAGCAGCCCGGTGACGATCGCGGCGACCGCCGCGCCGGGGCTGAAATCCACGGTCGAGACCGGCATGCCCCACGCCCGGATGGCCTCGATCAGCACGACCGCCAGGCCGGCGCCGAGCGCGAGCCCGAAGACCGAGCCGGCGAGCGCGAGCACCAGGGCCTCGACGACGATCATGCGCGCGACCCGCAGGTCGGTGGCGCCGAGCGCGCGCAGCGTCCCGATCTCGCGCATGCGCTGCAGGACCGTCATGTTGAACGAGTTGAGGATCAGGAACGCGCCGACGAACAGCGCGATGCCCGAGAAGAAGTACAGGACGACGTCCAGCGCCGCGATCTGCTCCTGCGCCTCCTCGCTCTTGGCCGCCGGGGTGGCGACCAGCACGCCCTGCCCGAGCACGCGGTCGAGCTCGCGGCGGACCTGCTCGACCGCGGCGCCGTCGCGCACGGTCACGTCGATCTCGTCCCACAGGTCAAGCTTGTCCATCACGCGCCGGGCGTCGGCGAGCGGCATCGCGGCCAAGCCGTAACCGCCGAAGTCCAGGCCGCCCTCGAACTCGAACAGGCCCGCCACGCGGAAGTCCACGAGCCCGCTCGGCGTCGAGAGCGTCAGGCGCTCCCCCACGCCGACGTCATGGCTGCGCGCCCAGTCCGCGGGCAGCTCGATCTCGCCCGCGCGCGGGCGCCGGCCGGCGGTCCGCTTCGCGCTGGTCATGTCCGGCTGCGCGTAGTCGACGCCGGTGACGAACACCTGGTCCATCTGGCCGCGCTTGACCTGGCCCTGCTCGTCGACGGCGCGGAAGATGCTGTAGATGCTGCCGGAGACGGCCTCGACGTCGCGCACGGCGCGGACGCGCTCGACCGTCGAGCCCGGCAGCGAGCCGACGGACTGCTCGCCGGAGATGACGATGTCGGTGCGGCCGTAGATCGAGTCGTAGAGGCTGCCGAACGTCGAGTGGATCGTGCCGACGAGCAGCAGCACGCCGAACACCATCCCGACGCCGAGAACGATCGCTCCCGCGGTCAGCGCCGAGCGCAGCGGGCGTGCGCGCAGGGCCCGCATGCTCACGTGGGTGAGCGAGCTGACGCGGGCGCCGGCGGGCAGCCCGCCGGAGCTCATGACGCCTCCTGCCCCGCGTAGGTCGCGACGTCGCGCAGCGCGTCGCCGACGCGGTCGCGGTCGCCGCCGGAGACCTCGCGCGCGATCTCGCCGTCGCGCAGGAACACCACCCGGTCGGCGAGCGTGGCCGCGGCGGCATCGTGCGTGACCATGACCACGGTCTGGCCCTCGTCGACGAGCTTGCGCAGCAGCCGCAGCACGATCGCCCCGCCGGCCGAGTCGAGGTTGCCGGTCGGCTCGTCGGCGAGCAGCACCTGCGGGCGGCGCAGCAGCGCGCGGGCGATCGCCACCCGCTGCTGCTCGCCGCCGGACAGCTCCGACGGCACGTGCGCCGCGCGCTCGCTGAGCCCGACGAGCGCGAGCAGCTCGTCCACGCGCGCGCCGTGGTCGCGCGGGTTCTCACCCGCGACGAGCGCCGGGAGCAGCACGTTCTCGGCCGCGGTCAACGTCGGCAGCAGGTTGAAGAACTGGAAGACGAAGCCGAAGACCTCGCCGCGAAGGCGTGTCAGCGCGCGGTCGTCCAGGTCGTCGTAGCGGCGGCCGTGGATCGTGACCGAGCCGGCGGAGGGGCGGTCGAGCGCGCCGAGGATGTGCAGCAGCGTGCTCTTGCCCGAGCCGGACGGGCCCATGATCGCGACGAACTCGCCGTCGGCGACGCACAGGTCGACGCCGCGCAGCGCGTGCACGGCCGTCGGCCCGTCGCCGAACACCTTCGCCAGCGCGGTCGCCTCGAGGGCCGGGGTTTCGGGAAGGGCGGACACGCGCCCAAGCTTCCTCCTGGGGCGGCCGGCGCCACATCCGCCGAAAGCCGCGCACCGGCTGCGGCGATCTCCTGATCGTCAGATCAGCCGTTCGAAGAGCTCGAGGTAGTCCAGCAGCGAGTGCGTGCCGAGATAGCGGTCGCGGACGCGGTCGTGCGCGGCCTGCCCCATCGCCGCCGCGCGCTCGGGCGAGCGCAGCAACTCGACCACGGCCTCGCCGTAGGCGCGCAGGTCGTCGGGGTCGTCGAGCAGCCACCCGCTGACGCCGTGCTCGATCTGGTCCTGGATGCCGCCGATCCGGCTCGCGACCACCGGGCGCCGCTTCCACATCGCCTCCGCGACCGTCAGCCCGAAGCCCTCGGCGACGCTCTTCTGGACGACCACGGCCGCGCCGCGCTGGAGCGCGTTGACGATCACGGCGTTCTCCTCGAAGTCCTCCATCGGCAGCAGCGCGAGGTGGATGCGCTCGCGGGCGCCGTCCGGGAGCTGGTGCCAGCGCGCGCAGGCGAAGGCGTAGACCTCGGCGCCCTCGGGATCATCGGCCACCGCGGTGACGTCCGGGCCGGCGTAGACCAGGTGCGCGTCCGAGTGCGGGACGACGTGCTCCGCAAAGCCCTCGATGACGCCGATCGGGTCCTTGAGCGAGTCCCAGCGCGAGACCTGCAGGACGTAGTCCTGCCCGGCCTCGAGCGGCTGCGTCTCGAGCAGGGTCGCGCGGTGGCGCACGTGCCCGACGCTGCCGTCGAGGCGCTGGAACGTCGGGCGCTCCGCGGCGCCGGTGCGGATGCCCGCGCCGGCCAGCACGGCCTCGACCGCGGCGGGGCTCAGCTCGGCGTTCTTGGGCGCGAACACGTCGATCGAGGGGGCGATGATCGCGCGCCGGGCCGGGTCGAGCTCGTCCCACACGAACGCCTCGCGTGAGAACACGTAGGCGTCGGCCTGCATCACGTAGGGCGCGAGGAACGCCCACGCCTCGCGGGCCAGCTCGTTGGGCACGTCGAGGCCGACGTGGCAGCGCCAGATCACGGCGACGCCACGGGGCAGGCGCGGGATCAGCCCGGCGGTCTGCGGGTCGTGCAGGATCACGATGTCGCGCTGCTTGACGAGCGCGACCAGGTCGTCGGCTTTGCGCGCGAGCGCCCGCTCGTAGGCCGCGCGCTCGGCGGGCCCGAGCGGCCCGCCGTCGCCCGGCATGCCGTGCAGGCGGTTGTGCAGGCGCTTGGTGACCGCGAAGAACTCGGGGTCGCCGTCGATCACCGCCCAGTGCGCGTCGACGCCCGCCCCGCGCGCGTAGGCCAGCAGCGGGCCGAGCATCTCGGCCACGCCGCCGCCGAGCGCGGTGGAGTTGACGTTCCAGATCCGGCGCCCGGCGAGCTCCTCGCGCCCGATCCGCTCGGCCTCGTGCACCGCGGCGGCCGCCTCGGGCGGCAGCACGCGGTCGAACGAACCGAGGTCCAGCGCGCCGAGCTCGACGAGCGTGAGGTTCATGACAGGGCCGCCTGCGCCGCGGCGACGCGCGCGATCGGGAGCCGGTACGGCGAGCAGGACACGTAGTCCAGCCCGACCCGGTGGAAGAACGCGATCGAGTCCGGGTCGCCGCCGTGCTCGCCGCAGACGCCGAGCTCGATCCCCTCGCGGCGGCCGCGCCCGAGCCGCACCGCGGTCTCGACGAGCTGGCCGACGCCGTCGACGTCGACGGTCTCGAACGGCGAGCGCTCCAGGATGCGGCGCTCGAGGTAGGTGCCGACGAAGCCGGCCTCGACGTCGTCGCGCGAGAACCCGAGCGCGGTCTGCGTGAGGTCGTTGGTGCCGAAGGAGAAGAACGCCGCCTCCGCGGCCAGCCGGTCGGCGATCAGGCACGCCCGCGGCAGCTCGATCATCGTGCCGACGATGAAGTCCTCGCCTTCGCGCAGGCCGTGGCGCTCGCCGGTCTCGACGACCATCCTGCGCAGCTCGGCCAGCTCGGCTTCGAAGTCCACGAGCGGGATCATGATCTCAAGCCGCGGGCGCTCGGCGGCCGCGCGGGCGGCGCGCATGATCGCCTCGACCTGCATCGCGTAGATCTCCGGGTGCACGATCCCCAGGCGGCAGCCGCGCGTGCCGAGCATCGGGTTGACCTCGCCGAGCCGCAGCACCAGCTCGAGCTCGCGCTCGAGCCGCTCGAGTTCGGGGGCGCCGTCGTCGCGCGCCTTCTGCACCTGCTGCGCGAGCGTGATGGGGTCGGGCAGGAACTCGTGCAGCGGCGGGTCGAGCAGGCGGATCGTGACCGGGCGGCCGGCCATGACGGCGAACAGGCCCTCGAAGTCGGCCTGCTGCAGCGGCAGCAGCTCGTCCAGCGCCGCGCGGCGCTCGGCCTCGCTGCGGGCCATGATCATCGCGCGCATCTTCGCCTGGCGGTCGGCGGCCATGAACATGTGCTCGGTGCGGCAGAGCCCGATGCCCTCGGCGCCGTTCTCGAGCGCCTTCAGCGCGTCGGCGGGCGTGTCCGCGTTCGCGCGCACGCCCAGGCGCCGGATCTCGTCCGCCCAGGCCAGCACGCGCTCGAAGCGCTCGTTGCGGCCCGGCTCCACCAGCGGCACGTCGTCGCGGGTGACCAGGCCGGTGCTGCCGTCGATGGCGATCCGCGCGCCGGCGGCGATCACCTGGTCGCCCGCGCGGACGACGCGGGCGCGCAGGTCGATGTCGAGCTCGCCGGCGCCCACGACCGCGGGGCGGCCCATGCCGCGCGCGACCAGCGCCGCGTGCGAGGCCTTGCCGCCCTCGGAGGTCAGCACGCCGCGGGCGGCGTGGAAGCCGGCGACGTCGTCGGCCTCGGTGAACGGGCGCACGAGGATCACGTCGCGGCCCTGGGCGGCGGCCTCGACGGCCTCGGCGGCCTCGAAGACGACCTCGCCCTTGGCGGCGCCCGGCGAGGCGGCGACGCCGCGGGCCAGCACCTCGAAGCGGGCCTCGGGGTCGAACGTCGGGTGCAGCAGCGCGTCGAGCGCGCCGGCGTCGATCGTGGCCAGCGCCTGGCGGGGCGTGAGCAGCCCTTCGTCGACGGCGTCGACGGCGAAGCGCACCGCGGCCTGCGCCGGCCGCTTGGCGCTGCGCGTCTGCAGCATGTACAGGCGCCCGCACTCGATCGTGAACTCCGTGTCCTGCATGTCGCCGTAGTGGGCCTCGAGCTTGCGCAGGATCTCGAGCAGCTGCGCGTAGGCCTCGGGCAGCACGTCGGCGAGCTCGTGCAGCGGCCGCGGCGTGCGCACGCCGGAGACGACGTCCTCGCCCTGGGCGTCGATCAGGAAGTCGCCGCTGGGCTCGGGCGCGCCGGTCAGCTCGTCGCGCGAGAACGCGACGCCGGACGCGGACGTGTTGCCGCGGTTGCCGAAGACCATCTGCTGCACGTTGACCGCCGTGCCCCAGTCGTCGGGGATGTGGTTGATGCGGCGGTAGGCGACGGCGCGCTCGCCGAGCCAGGAGTCGAAGACGGCGCGGATCGCGAGCCGCAGCTGCTCGTGCGGGTCCTGCGGGAACGGCTCGCCCGTGTGCTGCTCGTAGAGCGTCTGGAAGTTGCGCGTGAGCTCCTGCAGCTGCTCGACGCTGAGGTGGCGGTCCTCGCGCACCCCGGCCGTGCGGCGGGCCACGCGCAGCAGCTCCTCGTAGCGCTCGCCGGGCACGCCGCGCACGACGTTGCCGAACATCTGCACGAAGCGGCGGTAGGAGTCCCACGCGAAGTGCGCGTCGTCCGTGCGCGCGGCGAGGCCCAGCACGGATTCGTCGTTGAGCCCGAGGTCGAGGATCGTCTCGAGCATCCCGGGCATCGAGTCGCGCGCGCCTGAGCGGACCGACACCAGCAGCGGGTCCTCCGGGTCGCCGAGCCGGCGTCCCGCGCGTTCCTCGAGGCGGACGATGCCTTCGGCGACTTGATCGTGCAGGCCCTCCGGCTCGACGCGCCCGTCGCGCATGAACGCGACGCAGGCCTCGGTCGTGATCGTGAAGCCGGCGGGGACGAGGTCCGGGCCCAGCACCCGGGTCATCTCCGCGATGTTGGCTCCCTTGCCGCCGAGCAGGACGCGCAGCTCGCGCGAGCCCTCGGTGAAGTCGTAGACGTAGCGGGTCGCTTGCTCGATCAGTGCCATGCGGCGATTGTTGGCGAGCACTTCCGCGGCGGCATGCGTAGGAGCTACGGAACTCGGTCCGTTCCAACTGCGCGTCCGATGCGCGGCCCGGAACGGAGGCGCGGGCGCTGCGCGCTCGGGAGGCTCTGCCCATGGACGACGGCCTCACCAGACGCTCGCTGCTGCAACGCGCCGCCGTTGCCGGGGTGGCGCTGTACGTGCTCGAGCCCCGCATGCCCCGCCCGGGCTGGAGCGACGCCGAGTACTGGTCGTTCGCGGATCGCATGCAGCCGCTGCTCGACCCGGCCTGGCGCGCGCGGGAGGGCGCGTACCGGATCCCGGGCGGGGGTGAGACGTCGCACAACGCGAACCTGCTCTACACGCACGCGGCCGCGGCGTTTGCCGGCCACACCGGCCCGGCGCGCAACGACGAACGCGCCCGCGCGCTCGTCGACCGGCTGTGCGCCTCCCCGCCGTGGCGAGCGACCGGCCGCGGCGGCAGCGGCGGCTGCCCCAGCGCGCAGCCCCTGGCGCGCGCGGCCGGTGACCAGACGCACGCGTGCGGCTGGGGCTTTCGCCTCGACAGCACCGGCAACCAGCACGTCGTGATTGACACGGCGGTCGTGCGGGCGCTGGCGCAGGCGTACCTCGCCCGCGAGCAGCTCGGGCTGTCGCAGCGCGCGGTCGCGCTGATCCGCGACCGCATCGCCAAGGCCGCCAACGCCACCTTCTACGCGTACCCGAACCTGCGGCTGAACCAGATCAACTGGCCGATCGAGATCTACGCCCGCGCCGACGCCGTGCTCGGCACCAACCACCTGCTGCGTCACGACTGCCGGCTGCAGCTCTCACGCTTCGCCGACGCGCTCACCCGCCCCGCGCCCGGCATGCGCAGCGCCAACACCGGGCCCGGCTACCGCTTCCACTATTTCCCGCAGTTCAGCGCCGACTACCGCGTCAACGTGGACTGCGCCGAGTACGCGACGATCGTCTGCGGCGCGCTGCTCTTCTACCCCGACGCGCGCCACGCCGGCATGTCGCGGCTGCGGCCGGAGCAGCTCCAGCGCCTGCGGGCGTGGGTGGAGCGCGTGCTATGCGGCTACTGGACGCACGGCGGCTACCTCAACTGGGACACCGGCCTCGGCTTCCAGCGCTGGCACCAGGTCAAGAAGCCGCCGCTGTGCCTGCAGTCGCTGCTCGCGATCGCCCTGAGCCCGCGCTTCCAACCCAGCGAAGCCCACGGACGCTGGGCGAAGTACTTCTTCGACCGCGCGCTGGTGATGTTCGACGGGCTCGTCGCCGACGGCTTGCCCCCCGGCACGCTGTTCGACGTCAAGGCGACGCCCGCGGGCGAGGGCGACCCGCAGCTCGCCGTCTCCCGCATGCAGGCCATCGCCGCGCAGGCGTGCATGCACGGGTTGAGCCGCGTGCGCGCGCAGGTGCCGCCGCCGCTGTACGCGTTCGACCCGGACACAGGCCGGCTGGCGGTCACGACGCCCGCGTACAACACCGCGATCGTGCCGGTCAACGCCGGCGCGTTCCCCTACGGCGGCGTCGAGCTCGCGCGGCTCTACGACGGCGACCAGCGCGTCGCCGCGAACATCGGCGGCCGCGGGGCGGGGGCGTTCGGGGTCGTGGTCCGCGACCGCCGCACGGGCCACGAGACCCGCACCCAGCGCGGCCGCCTGCGGCCCGATCTGCGGCATCCGCCGCTGCGGCTCGTGGAGGCCCCGCGCGGCGCCGGGCCGCACCCGGTCGCCTATCCCCGGCGCGCCTACGCCGGCCCGTTCCAGCGGCTGGAGGCGGTCGGGTCGACGCGCGGGCCGGGCGTGCGGATCCACACCCGCCACCGCTTCACCGCGTCGTACGTGCAGACGTGGTGGCGGCTGCTGCCGGCCGGCCGGCGCGAGCACCACGACGTCCGCGTGCAGTTCCCGTCCACGGGCGCCGACACGACGGTCACGGTTGCGCTGCGGGATGGGCGGGTCGTGGCGCTGGGCGCCGGCGACAGCGTGCGGCTGGCGGACGTGGCCTGGGCGCACCTCGGCGGCCGCGAGTGCGGCTACGTCGTCGTGCCGCGGTCGCGCGCGCTGCCCGGCCGCGCGACCGTGGTCCGCCCGCAGTCGCAGTCGAGCGCGCCGCACGCCGGACCGGCGCTCGTGTTCGAGCTGCTCTCCGACGACCGGCTGCGCCCGCTCACCGCGTCCGTGCGGGTCGCGCCGGCGCGCGGCCTGGAGGCGGCGCGGCGCGTCGCGGCGCAACTCGGCGCGTAGTTGCGTGCTCCTACGGATCGCGTCGGCGGTCCTTCCCCGATGGCCCGGCGCCGGCCGCGGCGTACGTTCGCGAGAACACCGCTCAAGGAGACACGTATGCCCCTTCGGATCGCCATCAACGGCTTCGGCCGCATCGGCCGCGCGGTCCTCCGCGCCGCGATCGAGCGCGAGGCGGACTACCGGATCGTCGCCGTCAACGACGTCGCCGACGCCGACACGCTCGCGCACCTGCTCGCCTTCGACTCCGTCTACGGGCGCTTCCCGGGCGAGGTCCGCGCGCGCGACGGGATGATCGAGGCCGGCGGCCACAGCGTCATCGCCACCGCCTACCGCGACCCCGCCGAGCTCCCCTGGCGCGAGTTCGGCGTCGATGTCGTGATCGAGGCCACGGGCCGCTTCCGCACCCGCGCCGACGCCGCCAAGCATCTCGAGGCGGGCGCGCGCAAGGTGATCCTCTCGGCCCCGGCCAAGGGGTCCGAGCCGGCCGACGCGAACCTCGTCCTCGGCGTCAACGACGACGTCTACGACCCCGCGCGCCACCACATCGTCACCAACGCGTCGTGCACGACCAACTGCCTGGCGCCGGTGGCGAAGGTGCTGCACGAGACCGTCGGCATCGAGCACGGCCTGATGACGACCATCCACGCCTACACGGCCGACCAGAACCTGCTCGACGCGCCGCACAAGGACCTGCGCCGGGCGCGCGCGGCCGCGCTGAACCTGGTGCCGACCTCGACGGGCGCCGCCAAGGCGCTCGGGCTCGTGATCCCGGAGCTGGAGGGCAAGCTCAACGGCTACGCCGTGCGCGTGCCGACCCCGACCGGCTCGATCGTGGACCTGACGATCGAGGCCTCGCGGCCCACCAGCGTCGCCGAGATCAACGGCACCTTCGAGGCCCGCGCCCAGGACGGCCCGCTCGCCGGCATCCTGGCCTACAGCGAGGACCCGCTCGTCTCGGCCGACATCGTCAAGTCCCCGTACTCGGCGATCTTCGACGCCCCGCTCACCACCGTGATCGACGGGACCCAGGTCAAGGTCGTCGCCTGGTACGACAACGAGTGGGGCTACGCCAACCGGCTCGTCGAGCTGGCCGCCCGCGTCTGCGAGCCCGTCCCGGCGGTGACGTGATGGCCGAGGACCTCCGCACCCCCGAGTCGTTCGAGCAGCGCCTGGCCGCCGACGAGGCCCGGCTCACCGCCGACGAAGCGCGGCTGACGCGCGACGAGGCGCGGCTCGAGGCCGAGGAGGCGGAGGTCCAGGAGAGCCGGACCGTCGCCTGGGTCGGCGTCGGCCTCGCTTCGTGCTCGTGATCGCGGTGACCGCGCTCGTGCTCGGCGTCCTCGCCCTCCAGGGCGACGTCGTCGCGATCAAGCGCTCCGCGCCCGCCGGGAGCGTCGGCACCGACGCCCTCCAGGCCCAGGCCGTGACGCTCGACAAGCTCGCCCCGGGCGCGGTCACGCGCGAAGCGGTCGCCGGCGAGGCGATCGGCCCGGACGAGCTCGCCCCGGGCGCGGTCACCGGCGCGCACGTCGCGCGCAACGCCCTGACGGGCGCCGACGTCCGCGAGCGCACGCTCGGCGAGGTCCCGTCCGCGCGCCGCGCCCGCTCGGCGGCCGACGCCGCCCGGCTGGGCGGAGTGCCTGCCAACGTCTACCTCTCGCGGGTCGTCGACGTCCGCGCGACCACGCCCACCGACGCGCGCCGCAGCAAGGGCCCGCTGACCGCGCGCTGCCCCGCGGGCACGCGCGTGATCTCGGGTGGCGCGGCGGTCGTCGGCGCGCTCCGCGGCGCCGCCCTGCTGCGCAACGAGCCGGACGGCGCCACGGGCTGGACCGCGACCGCGCGCGTGGCGCGTGACCCGATGCCGGCGTGGCGGCTGTCGGTGACGGCCGTGTGCGCGCGGGGTGGGTGAGGCGCGTGGCATCGGTGGGCGCCTGCCGCTCCGTGCACTGAACACCAGGGCGATAAGGGAGGGGGAGCGTGGTGGCCGGCATCGCTCCCTCACTCCGCGGGCCCGTTCGCCGCGCACCTCTGCTCGCTGCGGGTGCAGGGATACCGTCAAGTTACGGGCCACGGAGACAGTGGGACATCCGCGCCGT
>Ga0182742_1002696_pt1 | contig 19152 bp, 17 predicted proteins | sample eDN5th37CBELigMG_FD_128880 | JGI IMG/M metagenome (GOLD analysis project Ga0182742, IMG submission 128880) | Enriched Miracle-Growth compost microbial communities from Emeryville, California, USA - eDNA 5th pass 37_C BE-Lig MG (version 2)... ... | reverse complement strand
GCTTTGTTAAAGTACTGTGTTGATAAGCCAGATTTTTGACTCATTCGTGTGAAATGAACATTTCACACGCCTTTCAGCTATGCTGAAAGGTTGCTGTATGGTCATGAAATAGTAGGAGAAAATACATTTTCTCCTACTATTTCATGACCATACAGCTTAAATGAGTCAAAAATCAACAATATTATTTAACAAAGCCATTAATTAAAAGACTATTTTCCCCATCAGCTTAATAAGAATGATAATAGCATCAAAACCATTCTATTTAGAAAGGATGATTATTGTGAGCAAATGGTTTGGGACAGATCCTACCTTTTATCCTTCTCCTCGATCTGCCATGGAAGCCCCCACTGAAAAACTTGCTTACGTGGCCTTATTGAATCCTGATGGAATTGGCGTTGTTGATTTAGATCCTGTTTCCGAGACTTATGGAAAGCTTATTTATAAACTTGATATGCCGCACGGTGCTGATGATGAACTCCATCATTTTGGATGGAATGCCTGCAGCTCAGCCCTATGTCCTACTGCTTTTCATCCTCAATTAGAACGTCGCTATTTAATCGTTCCAGGAATTCGCTCTTCCCGAATTTACATCATTGATACGAAACCAGATCCAAAAAGGCCTAAAATCGTCCGAACCATTGAACCAGAAGAAATCAAACAGCGTACCGGATACAGCCGTCTTCATACAGTCCATTGCGGCCCGGAAGGAATATTTATCAGCGCCCTTGGTGAAGCAAACGGAAATAGCGGTCCAGGAGGATTACTATTGCTTGATCATTTTAATTTTAATGTCTTAGGTGCTTGGGAAATAGACCGAGGGCCACAAGTATTTGCCTATGATTTTTGGTGGCATATCGCACATGATGTTACAATCACGAGCGGCTGGGCCACACCTGACTTATTTGAAAACGGACTTCAATTAGATGCCCTCCTTCAAAGGAAATATGGCCATAGTATCTTTTTCTTTGATAGTAAAACTCGACGTTTTGTTCAGGAAGTGGATTTAGGAGATCAACATCAGATGGTGTTGGAGCTTCGTCCTGCTCATAATCCCCGGAAAACCTATGGATTTTCAAGTGTTGTGATTGACGTAACGAATTTAGCAAGCTCTATCTGGGTTTGGTATCAAGATAACGGAAAATGGAATGCGCGGAAAATTATTGAGGTTCCAGCTATCCCTACAGATCCTAATCTTCTTCCACCTGCCCTTAAAGATGTTGGAGCAGTTCCTCCTCTTGTGACAGACATGGTCTTGTCTCTTGATGACCGTTTTCTATATGTATCCTGCTGGGGAACAGGAGAATTGATTCAATATGATGTTAGTGATCCTTTTAATGCCAAGCTTATTGATAAAGTGAAAATTGGCGGCATAGCCAATCCGGTTCCACATCCTTCAGGAAAAAACATGACCGGCGGGGTTCAGATGGTGGAATTGAGCAGAGATGGAAAACGGGCATATTTTACTAACTCTCTCTATAAAGCTTGGGATGATCAATTCTATCCAACAGGCATCCAAGGGGCAATGATAAAAGTTACTATTAATCCTAACGGTGGAATGGAGATTGATAAGGACTTTTTTGTTGAATTTGATGGCTTGAGAGCACATCAGATTAGATTAGATGGAGGTGATTGCTCTACAGACACTTTTTGTTATCCATAATAAGGAGATGCTAGTATGACCGACATCGTACTATCACATGACAGTCAATTAATTATTGCCACTGTCCTAGGCGCATTCCACGGCCTTAACCCTGCAATGGGCTGGTTATTTGCTGTATTTTTAGCTGTTCAACGAAATGATGCAAAAGTTTTATTTATTTCCATTATTCCCATTGCGGTGGGTCAGATTCTTGGCGATGGAGTTGTGATTATCGTTCAAACAGCTGCAAGGTTTCATTTTCCATTACATTCTGTTCATCTTTTTATTTCATCTTTTATTATTCTATATGGACTATTTCGTTTATTTCGGTACTATCGCCATTTTAAATGGTCAGGTGGCTTAAAGGTTGGTTACGGACAATTAATCTTGTGGTCTTTCTTAGCTTCCTCTACTCATGGTTCCGGATTATTATTTGCACCATTTATTCTTTCTGCAGAAAGGTTGACAGACCTTATTCCCATTTGGGTGGTTCATGAACTAGGTATGCTGACTTCGATGGTCATCATTGCTACATTAGTCTATTATGCCGGCATAACTAGATTCAAAAAATACATCATAAATTTTGAATTGATTTGGGCCGTCTTATTAATAACCGTTGGATTAATTTTATTCTTCATGAGTGGAGATATGAACGGCGGGCATATGCATAATCACTAAATATAAAATATGATTTCCTTAAAACACTCCTCGGAGTGTTTTTTTTGCTATGTACACTTCAAACGTACAAAGTCATTTTTATCCGCTAATTTGCTTTTTTTGGACTTTGATGAAAAAAAGTAACATACATTTTATTAAGACAAACAGAAAATAGCTTTAATTGGAATGGGGGCAATTCATGACATCTAAGTTTATTTCCGAGAAAAAAGTCGGGGGTTTAATAGCCATATTGTTCGGATGTGTATCATTATATGAAGGGATACAGCTATATCCACTAAATAAAAACCTTTTAACCGGTGACCATGCCTTTCCAGGATTTATCGGTCTTCTCCTTATCCTTTCAGGCTTAACATTATTTTTTGATAGAAAAATAGCGGGAAACAAAACAAACCTCCCCTCAGGAAAAGCTAGGCTAAATATACTATTATCCATTCTCATGTTGTTTATTTACTGTTTATTCATAACACTCGTTGGCTATGTCATTAGTACCTTAATTGTTTCCATTGCTTTAATAAAAATGATCGGAAACTATCGATGGTTTTTCTCTATTTTATTCGGAACGACAATCACTACGTTCTTATATTACTTGTTTATCGTACTACTAAAAATACCGTTCCCAAGTGGTTATTTTGCGTTTTAAGGAGGAGAGCTACTGATGGATTCAATCATGTTTCTGCTCAATGGCTTTAGTGAAGTCTTAACACCTACTAATCTTCTTATTGTTTTGGCAGGTTCTCTACTTGGCACCTTAGTTGGAGTCCTGCCCGGACTTGGCCCCACTTCAGCTATAGCCATACTATTACCGGTAACAACCATTCTTGACCCTACTCAAGGATTAATGATGATGGCTGGTATTTACTATGGATCTATGTATGGGGGCTCTACGACAGCCATCTTAATGAATATCCCCGGTGAATCTTCTTCTGTACCTACAACACTAGACGGCTATCCTCTTGCAAAAAAAGGGAAGGCCGGAACCGCTTTAGGTATTGCAGCTATTGGTTCCTTTATAGCGGGAATCATCGGGCTAATAGGGCTTGTACTATTTGCTCCCTTTTTAGCCGATCAGGCGCTAAAATTTGGACCTCCTGAATACTTTACATTACTGTTGATTGCGTTATTGATTTTATTCAATTTAACAGGCTTTTCATTTAGAAAATCAGTCATTATGGGATTATTTGGCTTTCTTTTCTCTTTAGTCGGCATTGGAATCACAACAGGTACACCAAGGTTTGACTTTGGCTTTACTTTTCTGACTGGTGGATTTGAGATGATTAGTATCATTATCGGTCTATTTGCCATTGCTGAAGTATTAAAAGGACTTGAAGAAAATCACACGATAAAAAAACATGTAAAAATTAAGAGTGTATATCCAAGCAGACAGGACTTAAAACAAAGTATTCCCCCCATTTTCAGAGGAAGTTTACTAGGCTTTTTTCTTGGCATCCTCCCCGGTGTGTCAGCAACGATTACTTCCTTTCTCGCTTATGATTTAGAAAAAAAAGTTTCCAAACACCCTGAAAAATTTGGGCAGGGTGCCATTGAAGGAGTGGCCGGTCCTGAGTCAGCGAACAATGCAACAAGCTCGGGCGGATTTATACCATTGCTATCATTAGGAATACCTGCATCACCGCCGCTCGCGGTACTATTAGCTGCTCTCATGATTTATGGATTAACACCCGGTCCTGTGTTATTTGAACAAAATAATCAAATTGTTTGGACGATCATCGCTAGTATGTTTATCGGTAATGCTATTCTGTTGCTATTAAATCTCCCTTTAGTTGGATTGTGGGCAAAACTAACAGAGGTTCCATTTGGAATTTTAGCAACTATTATTCTCCTAATTAGTGTTTTGGGTGCCTATTCGATTCGTAATAGTATGTTTGATGTTGTGGTAATGATTATTTTTGGCGTTCTTGGATATTTATTTCAAAAATATCATTGGCCGATGATACCGTTTATTTTATGCCTCGTTTTGGGTCCGAAAATAGAGAGATATTTTATTGAGTCTTTAGAAATGTCATCAGGAAGTTTATTGATTTTTATTCAACGTCCCATCTCACTAACTATTCTAATATTTGCTGTCATTGCCTTAGTCATTTCTATATTTCTCATGAAAAGGACAAAAAAACGAATCCTTCAAGAAACTGGGGAACAAATGGAATTTTAATATAATTAGTAGGAGGTATTTAATTGAAACGAAAATTATCCGTATTTCTCACATGTATACTAATGGCTGGTTTAATTATTTCTGGCTGTTCATCCGGTTCTACTTCAAAGGAGGCGGAAAACAAGAACCTTAATTACCCAGTGAGACAAATCGAACTTGTCGTTCCATTTGCAGCCGGCGGCGGTGTCGATTTAGCTGCCCGTACTGTAGCAGATTATTTAAGCAAGGAGTGGAATCAGCCTATTATTGTTACGAACAAAACCGGGGGCGGCGGGATTATTGGCGCCCAATATGCTTTGAAAGAAGCCAAACCGGATGGATATACGGTACTTGTTAATAATAATTCATCTACATCCCTGCATGAAGCAGGAACATCCAATCCTACATTAACAATAGAAGATAATAAATTCGTTTCTCGTATTGCTACTGGATCCATGGCCTATGCTGTAAAGGCAGATGCTCAGTGGGACAGCTTTGAGGAATTTTCAGAATGGGTAAAAGCTAATCCTGAAAAATTAACTTGGGCAAGTGTTGGTCCTGCTGGAATATCAGCATTTGCAGCAGCTCAATGGCTTAAATCCATCGGTGTTGATTATAATACTACTAACATGGTTTCGTCTGAAGGTGCATCTGACTCTGCAGCAAAAGTTGCCGGCGGTCACGTCGTACTAGGAATCCACACAGTTGGAGAGTTTGCTCCTCTTGTTGATTCAGGGAAGATAAAATTACTTGCTGTCCAATCATCGGAAAGAAATCCTCTATATCCGGATGTCCCAACAACAGAAGAGCAGGGCTTTGATAGTTTAACAGTTAAATGGTGGACTGGGCTGTCTTTTGCTCCTGGTACACCAGATGAGATTATTAATAAGTGGGATGAAGCAATTGAAAAAATGCAAAAAGATGAGGACTTTATTAAACAATTAGAAAAGGTAAAGTTAGAACGAGGCTATCTAAACTCTGAGGATTTTACCAAAGAAGTACAAAATGAAACAAATATTTTTAAACAATTAGCTGAGGAAACAGGAATTCGTAAATAACATTTGTATTAAGTACCGACTGAATCAATAAAGGCTTCCAAATCAGAAAGATGAATGATTCTGATTTGGAAGCCTCTATTTTATTTCAATGATTGGAGGTGTCACATAACTTACGGTTATTTTATATCTATAGACCATGATACTCATCAGCTATCCTACCAAAGAAATGAGTATTTCAATTTATCAGATTTACAATTTCACCTTCCAGAACATAAAGTGTTCAAAAAAATCACTATTCCTTTTGTCATATTGACATAAAGAATAGTGATTAAATAGTTTTTAATAATTAGTCGGCGATATTTCCAGTTCTCTTTCCTTTTATGAGAATAGAAGTTTTCTTTTTTGAAATTTTAGTAACCGTAAAAAGAATGGCTGCTGCCCAAACTAAGAAAATGAATGCGTATAAATAAGGATAAACTGCTGTGTTATCAACCCATGTTGTAAATAGAGTCCTAGAGTTAACAAAGATAATAAATCCGCCAACTAGAACACCCATTAACTGCGGATGAACCTTTTGAACCAACCATGCTGCAATTGGAGCAGCGATTACTCCACCAATGATTAACGCAGTCACCCATAACCAATTTACTTGTGCCCAACCTAGTGAGATAAAGAAACCTAATGAAGCTGATACGGCAATGGCAAATTCACTTGTGTCCACTGTTCCGACTACCCTTCTTGCACTCATGTCATTTTTACTTAAAAGGACAGGTGTAGCAATCGGACCCCATCCGCCGCCGCCAGTTGCGTCCATGAATCCTGCAATAAAACCTAGCGGAATGGATTGCTTTTTCGTTAGAGTTGATTTGCCATTACCAACTGACGGACGATAGTTAAATAGAAAACGAAATAAAACATACACTCCTAATAGCAATAAAAAGATAGATACATATGGTTTTGCTAATTCTCCAGGTATATTACTCAAAAAGGTAGCTCCTAAAAAGGCCCCAATTGATCCAGGGATAATTAGCTTGTAAACCAAAGATTTGTCAACATTTCCAAACTTTATATGAGCGACTCCTGACGCAGCTGTTGTCACTACTTCTGATAAATGGACTGAAGCAGATGCAACTGCCGGTGCGATACTAAATGCTAATAATAAAGATGACGAGGTAACTCCATAAGCCATTCCTAAAGCACCGTCGATCAACTGGGCTAAAAAGCCAATAAAAGCAAAAACAATTAACTTTTTCATTATTATCCTCCTATTTATATAACGATACCCCTCGAATTGAGTACCTTCGGTTGACCGATCGGCGATTATTTTGGGTATTTTCTGATTTATTAATTACTATTTATTCTATTCAAATTATTCCTACTTGTCAACTGTGTTTTATTTGAATTCAATACTTAATCATTAACTTTTCAGAAAATGTTGTTCTAGATTAAATCCATATAGCTCATTTACCTATATCAAAATATGTATTTTCCATGAATAACGTGATTAGTAACGTTCGGAAAAAGTTGGAAGCATAACGAATAAAATCGTTAAAAACTGGAGCAAAAAAATAGACAGAGGAGCCCCCCTGTCTATTTTTTCTATATAAAATTAATCATGGAAATTAGTGCCGTCTGTTGTTGCTTTTATGATACCAGCACGAATAACATAGTCACCAAAGTGCTCACCATCTAAACGTTCTTTTGCATAACGTGGAAGAAGGTCTCGAAGTTCACTTAGAATCTCTTCTTCACCGATGTTTTCACGATACATTTTACTTAGACGGCTGCCATCATGTGCTGCCCCAAGATACATATTATATTTACCCACTGCTTTACCGATAAAGGCAATTTCTCCAAGAGCCGGACGGGCACATCCATTTGGACATCCAGTCATGCGGATATTAATTTCTTTATCTTGAAGTCCACTTTCGTCGATAATTTCTTCAATTTTATCAAGAAGAGTTGGTAGATAACGTTCTGCCTCTGCCATTGCCAAGCCGCATGTTGGAAGGGCTACACAGGCAATAGAGCTGCGGCGCAGTGCTGAATAATGCTTCCCGTCAGTTAAACCGTATTTTTCTACAAGTTCATTAATCTTTTTCTTCTTCTGACTTGATACATTCGCAATAATCACATTTTGATTCCCAGTTAGGTGAAAAGCACCTGTATGGATTTTCGCAATTTCACGCAGACCCGTTTTCAATTTGTATTCATCATAATCTGCCACACGTCCGCCTTGGATAAATAATGTCAGATTCCATTTGCCGCCAACACCCTTTACCCATCCGTAACGGTCTCCATTATGATCAAATTGGAATGCTCTTGCTTCTTCTAGACTCCAGCCAAGGCGATTTTCTAATTCTTCCTTTACATTTTCAAGACCCAAGCGGTCAACCGTATATTTAAAACGAGCATTTTTACGAACGGAACGGTTACCATAATCACGTTGGATAGTAATGACTTTTTCAGCTAAATCTTGAATCTTATCTGGTGTAACGAAACCAATGACTTTAGCAAGCTGAGGATATGTGGCTTTATCACCATGTGACATCCCCATACCGCCGCCGATTGCTACGTTAAATCCGACAAGTTTGTTATCTTCAATAATGGCAATAAAGCCTAAATCCTGAGAGAAAACATCAATATCATTTGTCGGTGGAACCGCGATTCCAATCTTAAATTTCCGCGGCAAATACGTTGGTCCGTACATAGGTTCCACTTCTGCATCTGGAGTTCCAGCTACTTTTTCTTCATCAAGCCATACTTCATAGTAAGCTCTTGTCCGCGGTAATAAATAATCGCTTAATTGTTTTGACCACTCATACACTTCTGCATGGTGCTCAGATTGATACGGATTTGCTGCACACATAACATTACGGTTTACATCCCCACATGCCGCAATCGTATCCATTAATGCCGCATTAATACCTTGGATGGTACTTTTCATATTCCATTTTAAAATCCCATGCAATTGGAAAGTCATTCTTGTTGTCAACTTTAACGTTCCGTTTGCATATTTATCAGCTAGCTCATCCATCACAAGCCATTGCTCCGGTGTAGCAACCCCTCCTGGCAAGCGTACACGAAGCATGAATTGATATGCTGGCTCTAGCTTTTGTTTTTGACGCTCATTACGGAGATCACGATCATCCTGCAAATAGCTGCCGTGGTGCTTCATTAAACGGTTGTCATCGTCAGGAATTCCAGCGCTTAAACGGTCAAGCATAACTTCCTTCAATGTTCCGCGTAAATAATCACTTTTTATTTTTATCTCCTCAACATCACTTGGCGGTCCTTCCGGTGCTGTTAAAATTGTTTTCACCATGTTGAAAACACTCCTTTCAATCCAAAATCAATATACATCCCGCTGATAGCGTTTTTGCTGTTGCATGTTGGCAAGATAAGCTTCCGCCTCTTCACGGCTCATGCCGCCTTCTTTTTCAATGATTTCAATCAGTGTATGATGAACGTCTTTTGCCATGTTTTTCTCATCACCGCAAATATACACGTTAGCCCCTTCTTCAAGCCATTCGAATAATTCTTTACTCTGTTCTAACATACGGTGCTGTACATAGACCTTTTCATCGGTATCGCGTGAAAAAGCAACATCCATTTTTGTTAACACACCATCTTTAAGCCATTTTTGCCATTCAGTCTGATAAAGGAAGTCTGTCACAAAATGCTGATCACCAAAGAACATCCATGATTTTCCTTCTGCTCCAATTTCTTCACGCTCCTGCATAAATGAGCGGAAAGGTGCAACACCCGTACCAGGTCCAACCATAATAATAGGTGTATCCGGATTATTTGGAAGCTTAAAGTTATCATTCTTTTGAATATAAATTGGAAGTGTGTCGCCTGGTTCTAAACGTTCCGCACATAGGATAGAACAAACACCTTTACGATCACGACCATGCGCCCCGTAACGAACAGCACCAATTGTTAAATGAACTTCTTCTGGATTTGCCGCATAACTGCTCGCAATGGAATATAAACGTGCAGGAAGTTTTCTTAAAATCGAAACAAACTCTTGCGCTGAAACATTCCATGGACCAAAATCACGGACTAAATCAAGTAAATCGCGTCCATGCAGATATTCCTTCACATCACCGGAAGCCAGAAGCTCTCGTAATTTTTCATTATTTGAAAGCTCTAACGCTTTTTCTAGAAGCGGCTTTGTTAAAACAGTCAATTCAAAATAAGATATAAATGCATCTTTTAGCGAACGAGTTTCACCTTGTTTATTAACCGTTACTTGTTCTTCTGGATTCCAATTTAGTTCTTCTAGAAGTAAGTCAACAAGCTCTGGATCATTCTCAGGATAAATACCTAATGTATCACCTGGCTCAAATGTAAGCCCTGAACCTTCTAAAGATAATTCAAGATGACGTGTTTCTTTATTAGAACCGCGTCCATTCAAATTAAGATTTTCAAGTACTTCTGCTCTAAAAGGATTTGTTCTTGAGTACTGTGATTCCAAGCTTTGAGTTGTTTCAGCAGACACTTGATGGGAAGTATTTCCACCTTGTGCTTCATTTAAGCTGCTCAGAACGCCTTCTAACCACTCTGCTGCAGGCTCATCATAATCAACATCGCAGTCAAAACGCGGATAAAGCCTTGTCCCGCCAAGCTCTTCCAAGCGCTGATCAAACTGCTTACCCGTTTCACAGAAGAACTCATAAGAACTGTCACCAAGGGCCAAGACCGAATATTGAAGTCCTTCAAGCTTTGGAGCTCGTTTTCCATGAAGAAATTCATGGAAAGATATGGCATTGTCAGGCGGCTCTCCTTCACCATGTGTACTCACAATAATCAACAGGTTATCAATCTTTTTTAAATTATTTGGTTTAAAATCGCTCATGGATGAAAGGGCTACTTTAAAGTCCTGTCCTTCAAGGGTTTTCTTCGCTTTTTCAGCTAACCCCTTGGCATTTCCTGATTGAGAACCAAAAAGGATAGTAACTTCTTTTGTAATTGTTTTCACATTATTCGCTGATACTGGAACTTCTAATGTTTCTAAAGCAGCAGCAGCCTGTGACCCAGAATGTGCTTGCACCTGGGATGCAGCTAGAAAACCGCTCAACCAAACTTTTTGTGACTCTGTCAAACTCGGCAGCAAACGGTTAAGGAGCTCTGCCTGCTCCTGATTAAACGGACTGTTCAATACCTGAAGTTGCAACGATATCCACCTCACAAAATAATTAAACTAATCGCACATCTTTTTTATTGATTGACTATGTTAACAAACAATGTTGATAAGTCAGATTTTTGACTCATCCGTGAGAAATGTCCATTTCTCACGCCTTTCATCTGTGTTGAAAGGTTGCTGTATAGTTATGAATTGACAGGAGAAAATTTATTTTCTCCTGTCAATTCATAACTATACAGCTTGAGATGAGTCAAAAATCAACAATGTTAGTAAACAAAACCTAATTATTATAGCTAACGATTAATTCCTATAAATTATAAACTTTTCTTATATCCATCTTATATTGATTATTCCTATAAATCAAGTAGGTTTTTAACAACATAGAAAGGATTTATGAATTTTCACTAACCAATATATTGTTCTTTATTATCTTATACTATATGACACTTTACCAAAGGAATGAGAATTAGTAAAATAAATATTAATTATTGCAACTATTAATAATACTAATAATAGAGGTGGTATCCTTTTGCACTATGAGGAATTAAAAACTTTTGTCACCCTTGCAGAAGTGAAAAATTTTACTAAAACAGCCGAAATCCTTCTCATGTCACAACCGAGCGTTAGTTTACATATTAAAAATTTAGAAAAAGAGTTTCAGACGAAATTATTTCTTCGTTCACCAAAAATTCTAAAAATCACCCCTACAGGCGAGATGCTATACGACCGGGCAAAGCAAATGATTACCATTTACGAACAGACAAAGCAGGATATACTCGAACATCAGAACTCAATCAAAGGAGAATTAAAGATTGGAGCTAGTTTTACGATAGGAGAGTATATTTTGCCTTCTTTATTATATGACATGCAAAAAAAGTATCCAGAGCTTGAACTTCAGGTTACGATTGGAAATACAGAGGAAATTGTCCAATCCGTTCGTTTATTCCAAGTAGATATAGGATTAATTGAAGGTCACACAAATGAAAAGGAACTCTCGGTCCATCCGTTTTTGCAGGATGAGTTATTTATTGTTGTCTCAAACGATCATGAACTCACTCGAAAAAAAAATGTAACAATGGCTGACCTGCAAAATCAGGAATGGATAGTAAGAGAAGTTGGATCAGGGACACGTGAATATTTTAACCATGTCGTCCGGTCAAATGGGTTGAAGGTAAAATCACTGCTTTCTATTAGCAGCAATCAAGGAATTAAAGAAATGCTGATTCATGGTATGGGGATTTCTCTTCTATCCCGAAGTGTCATTCAAAGGGACGTAGAGCATCGAAACCTTTCCATTATCCCCTTGCAAACTCATTCCTTTTCTAGAACCTTGTCATATGTTTCCTCACCTATTATGGAGGATAAAACAAATGTAAAAGCTTTTATTTCGGCACTAAAGGAAAAATGGCCGGACAAAATTGAAACGACGAGATTATAAAGGAAGACACTAGTATATTTGTTTTGCACAATGCAAAAAATACGTTGAATACTTTTAAGGAGAGTACGATATGGATGTTCAACGTGCAATGGAAATTATCAATTCAATTGAAATGGTCAATGTAAGTTTCAGAGGAATACCGATATATATAAAAGAAGTACATGCCAATAATCAAACAGCAACAGTGTTTCCCCTCGACGAAATGGACCATCAGCAAATTGTCGACCTAAATGGTTTAGCTGAAGAAGGTCCTACTATGAACAAATACACATAGGAAAAATCTTAAGGAGACGAGCGATATGGATTGGTATGAAAAATTAAATCAATACTTCCCTATTGTTGAAATGAAATCTAAAGAACATATGGAAACCTTACTAAAGGAACGTTCGGATATCTATCATAAAGATGAGGGCCCAAACCATATTATGATGTATGTAGAATTAGACAACTTTATCTTTATTGATTATTTATTAGTTTCAAATAAGGCCCGTGGGCAAAGACTTGGTCATAAGCTATTAGAAAAATTAAAGCAAAAAGGAAAACCAATCATCCTTGAGGTTGAACCGATAAACTACGAAGATAGTGATACCGAAAAAAGACTGCGTTTTTATAAACGTGAAGGCTTTGAGCATGCCCAGTCTATTGGATATACACGAAGATCCTTAGCGACAAAAGAAATGAACTCAATGGAAATCCTCTATTGGGCACCTAACAACGAGTCTGAAGATATGATTTATGATGCAATGAAACAAACCTACAATATGATTCATACCTACAAGGATCAGCATTTTTATGGTGAATCATATCAACCTGTTGAAGAAGTATTAACCTTTAATCAGGAACCTGCAAATGAAAATTTATTAGACAGCCTCTAAAGCCGATGATTCTCGCACACAAAACAAAAAAGTCTGACCCGGAAACGATTTTCCTTAGGGTCAGACTAGCTTTTTATGAAAATTTATTATTCTTTTGTCACTAATTTTAGCGGCGCTGCGATATTTTTCTCTACCTTTTCCCCCTGCAATACGTCTCTTGCAGCATCTACCGCAAGTTTACCGATTAAATCTGGCTGCTGGGCAACGGTTGCTTCCATTTCCCCTGCCTGAATCGCATTAAGCGCATCATCATTTCCGTCAAATCCAATGACCATAATATCCTTGCCTGAGCTATTGATTGCCTCAATGGCACCCAATGCCATTTCATCATTATGAGCGAAAACGGCTTTAATATTAGGATTTGCTTGCAGTAGATTTTCCATTACCGTTAATCCTTTTGTCCGGTCAAAATCTGCTGCTTGTTTAGCAGAAATATTCAACTTTTGATCTGCAATATTATGAAACCCTTGCCCTCTTTCACGTGTAGCAGATGCCCCTGGTACTCCTTCTAATTCAGCCACTTCAGCTTGTTCGCCAAGCTTTTCAATCATATAATTGGCTGCCATTTCTCCACCTTTAATATTATCTGAAGCTACTAGGGCCTCCACTTTTCCTTTATCTGCTGAACGGTCTAACGTAACGACCGGTATGCCAATATTGTTAGCAGATTGAACAGCCGTTGAAATAGCTGCCGAATCAGTTGGATTAATAAGCAAGGCATCTACACCCTGTTGAATTAAATCCTCCACATCATTCACTTGTTTTGCTGAGTCATTTTGAGCATCCACAACAATGACTTCCATTCCTAATGCTTCTACTTCTTGCAACACTCCATCCTTTAATGAAACAAAAAATGGGTTATTTAAGGTTGAAACAGACAAACCAAGTTTTATATCATCTAGACTTTCTTTTTTATCCGGTTTTGCCCACCCTGGCGGCTGCATAGAACAAGCACTTAGGAGCAAAAGTGTAAGTGATAGGCATATTGCTAGTAATTTTTTCATCATAATCTCTCCCTATGCTACTTTTTACGGTCAAGTAATACGGCGATTAAAATCACAATCCCCTTAACGACCATTTGATAAAAAGAGGATACTCCAAGAAGGTTCAAGCCGTTATTTAAAGTACCGATAATTAAGGCACCAATCAATGTCCCGAAAATTCTTCCTTTACCACCTGATAAGCTTGTCCCCCCTAATACAACGGCAGCAATGGCGTCAAGCTCATAAGAAGTACCTGCTGTAGGCTGTGCTGAATTTAAGCGAGAGGTTAAAATGGCCCCTGCCAGCGCTGCAAGCATACCAGAAAGACTATAAATCATAATTTTCACTTTCGGAACTTTAATCCCTGAAATTAAGGCAGCTTTCTCATTTCCGCCAATCGCATAAGTTTGACGGCCAAATGGCGTTTTATGAAGAACAATGAATAATACAATAAAAGTAATGATCATCGTGATAGCTGGTACAGGTATTCCTAAGAAATATCCACGGCCAAATAACTGAAACAAATAATTATCTCCAAGACCTGTAATTGGATTTCCTTCTGTATAAACAAGTGTCAACCCTCTAAATATCGTCATGGTTGCAAGTGTAGCAATAAATGGCGCCATTTTCCCTTTTGTAATGAATAATCCATTTACCATTCCCATTAATCCGCCAAGAATACATCCAATAATCATCGCAAAAATCGGATCCAAACCAGAAACAATCATTCCTGCTGTCAATGCACTTGATAGGGCAAGAATCGCCCCGACAGATAAATCAATTCCTCCGGTTAAAATAACAAATGTCATACCAAAAGCAATCAGCGCATTAATCGCCACTTGTCTTAGCAGATTTAATATATTTAAAGGTTCTAGAAAACTTGGATTTAATATCGATACAATTACAACTAATATAATTAAACCAAGTAATGGCCCCAATTTTTGGGTGATGGCATTCATCATATTCATCTTACCTGGCTTTGCAGCTTCTTGAATGGAATTCATTTTACTGACCTCCTGTTGCCAATGTCATAATTTTTTCTTGGGTCGCTTCTTTGTTCAATAATTCTCCTTTGATTTTTCCTTCATGGACGACGAGGATTCGATCACTCATTCCAAGCACTTCAGGCAATTCAGAAGATACCATGATGATCGCTACACCTCGCTCAGTTAATTCGTTCATCAACTGGTATATTTCTCTCTTTGCCCCAACATCTACTCCTCGTGTCGGTTCATCTAGAATAAGCAATTTCGGTCCGATTCCAACCCATTTAGCAATGACTACTTTCTGCTGATTTCCACCAGACAGTTTACCAACCGCAATGTCCGAGGATTCCGTTTTAACGGTTAATCGTTTGATTAACATCTCAACAAAATCTGTAGTGCTTTTTTGATTGATAATTCCTTTTGGAGCGAAACTGGAAAGAGTCGGCAATATCATATTTTCACTTATCGAGAAATCAAGGATTAATCCCTCATCTTTACGGTCTTCTGTAATAAATCCAATGCCTAACTTTACAGCCTGATCCGGAGTTGATATTTTTACTTTTTCCCCTTTCAACCGCACTTCACCGCTGTCAATTGAATCAAGTCCAAAAATAGCTCTCATGATTTCCGTTCTTCCGGCACCCATCAAGCCTGAAACCCCAACGATTTCTCCCTCACGAACGGAAAAACTTACATTCTCAAAAACTCCTTTTTTCGTTAACCCTTTGGCTTCTAGAACTATTTCACCTGGTACAGGAACACGTTTGGGAAAGCGTTCGGTTAATTCCCTGCCCACCATTTTCCTCACAACTTCATCAAAATTCGTTTCAGGGATTGGCTTCGTATCAACTGTTTTCCCATCACGCATCACTGTAATCCGATCACAAATGGTAAAAATCTCTTCCATTCGGTGAGAAATATATACAATAGAAACGCCTGATTTCTTTAATGAAGAAATCACATCAAATAGTTTACTAATCTCTCTTTCCGTTAAGGCAGCAGTCGGCTCATCCATAATAATCACTTTTGCATCCGTCATTAAGGCTTTAGCAATTTCAATCATTTGCTGCTCTCCGACAGAACAACTTCCTGCCTCTTTATCTAACGGAATCGAAACAGCTAATTTTTCAAATTGCTTTTCTGCCAACACTTTCATTTCATTTATTTTTAGAAGGCCAAATGAATTTCTTAATTCCTTTCCAATAAATAAGTTTTCCAGAACAGTCATATCTCTCCAAATATTTAATTCCTGATGGATAAAAGTAATTCCGTTTTTCTCTGCTTCTTTTGGACTTTTAAAATAAGTTTCCTTGCCATCAATGGTGATAATCCCTTTGTCACGAGCATGCATTCCTGTAAGCACATTCATCATAGTTGATTTACCTGCACCATTTTCCCCCATAAGAGCATGTACTTCTCCCTCAAGCAAATCAAAATCAACACCTGTTAATACTTGATTGGTTCCAAAGGCTTTATAGATGTTTTGCATCGTAATTCGCATGTTCAATCACCTCACTTTTAGAAAAATACTCCTGATTGTAAAATACAGTTTGCATACGGAGTGATTTCGCCCGTCCGAATAACAGCTTTTGCCTGTTTCGTTAATTGTTTAAAATCCTCATGAGAAACTTGTTCTATTTTCTGATTCTTAAATTTTTCTTTGATATATGTTGCATGATCGGGGTTTCCTTCTTCTATTTCAGAAGCGATAATTACTTTTTCCACGACCATATCCTCTTCAATCGCATTCACTACCTCTTTAAATAGAGGATTCCCTGGTTTGACGGCTAAATCAATCTTTTTGACACCTTCTGGAATAGGCAAACCTGCATCTGCTATAACAATAGTATCCATATGGCCCAGATCAGCTAAAACTTTCGAAATATGACTGTTTAAGATTCCATAGCGTTTCATTTTTATAAATTCTCCTCTACTTCTTTTCTCGTTGGCATACCGCCTTGTGCTCCAAATTTAGTTACAGATAAGGAAGCAGCTCGGTTTGCAAAACGAATGCTGTCTTTTATGGTTTTTCCTTCAGCAATGGCAACCGCAAATGCTGCATTAAACGTATCACCTGCACCGGTTGTATCAACAGCTTCTACTGGAAAAGCCGGAACAAGCACCTCATTATCGCCATCATGATAACGGACTCCGTTTTTACCTTCTGTAATAAGTAATTTATTTGGATAGTCTTTTAACGCTGTATGAATGTCTTTATTCTCAAAAAGAACAGAGGCCTCCCATTCATTTGGTGTAATATAAGCCGCCATATCAATCACCGTCTTACTAATAGGTCTTGCTGGCGCTGGATTTAATAGTAATGGGACATTATTCTCAAAACATACTTTTGCTGTATATTCTACCGTTTCTTCAGGAATTTCCTGTTGAATGAGAACGATATCTGATTTCAATATCACATCAATTGCCTTATCAATATAAGCTGGAGTGATACAATCATTCGCACCCTTTACTACGATAATGCTGTTATCTCCTTCTGCAAGAGTAATATGAGCTGTCCCAGTTTCTAAATGTGTAACCGGTTCCACATATGTCGTAATTACCCCATTTGAAGTAAAATTGTTTAAGATTTCTTCTCCGAACGAGTCGCTGCCAACACATCCAACCATATACACTTCCGCACCGAGTCTGGCGGCAGCGACGGCCTGATTGGCCCCTTTGCCGCCAGGGACAGTTTTAAAGCTGTCGCCAAGAATGGTCTCTCCCTTTTTTGGTCGTTTGGAAGCAGTTACAACTAAATCCATAGAAGAACTTCCGATAACGGTCATTTTAATCATTTTTCTCAACCTTTCTTGTTGTTTGTCTCTCAATAAATGTAACAGGCAGTTCAATATTTTTATGCAGTAATGGTTCATTTTTAATAATTTTTATTAATAGCTTAGCCGCTTCTCTTCCCATATCATAGGCTGGTTGTCTAATCGTTGACAGCGATGGAAAAAGCAGTTTGCTAAGCGATATATCATCATATCCAATAATCTGCAAGTCATCCGGAATCGACTTTCCAATCCTTAGCGCCTCATGTAATATGGCTGCTGCACTAAGATCATTGCTTGCAATCACCCCATCGATATCAGGATATTTCTCAAATAGAATTTCAGCCACCTTTTCAGCATCGTCAAAACTAAACGAAGACGAAATAACATGAAAGTCCACATTAGCCTGACAAAGCTCTTCCACTGCTCCTTTAAATCGATCCTGCGCTGTCCTTAATGCATTTGGGCCTCTAAGTACGGCAATTCGCTTACTTCCTCTTTTGATGATTTCCTGAGCGGCTTTCCTTCCCCCATCTAGCCCGTCTGCATAAACAGATGGATGACTATTCGTCGTTCGATCAAGAAATACAACTGGAAAAGAGAGTTTTTCATAAGGAGTCGTATCAGCATGATTGGTAGCCGAAATAATCCCTATAACATTGTTTTGTTTAAATGTTTGAATGTATTCTATTTCCTTTTCAGGCTTTTCATCCGCATTTCCAATGATTAGATGAAGACCCTGCTCCTGCATTTCATCCTCTACCCCTCGCGCTAATTCCGGGAAGAAGGGATTTCGAATATCTGGAAGCAGCAATCCAATCAATCTTGATTTTTTCTTATAAAGAGATCTTGCTACTTCATTCGGTTTATAATTTAATTTCTCGATTGCTTCGTTTACAAGCCTTCTTGTATCCTCATGTATATAACCTTTATCATTTAATACCCTTGAAACGGTCGCTACAGATACTCCAGCCTCTTTAGCGACGTCACGAATTGTAGCCATACATTCGCCTCTTTCTGTAACCGGTTACACATATAATAACACCAATTTTTTATGTTTGCAATATAGTATTATTATGTTCAAAAAAAGTTAAAATTAAAATGATATATATCCAACTTATTAAATCGGTATAGGAATTCTTTTTCTATCATGTGCGGGTAGTAAACACGGTTCTTACGCCAGATATTTGACTCATCCGTGTGAAAAGTCCTTTTCACACGCCTTTCAGCACTGCTGAAAGGTTGCGATATGGTCATGAAACGGGAGGAGAAAACGAGTTTTCTCCTCCCGTTTCATGACCATATCGCTTAGATGAGTCAAATATCTACTAGTATATGTCGAAATATTAAAAAGGAGCTATAGATATAAGTCCGATTAAATAATTGGACATTTCAAACCCCTTCCTGAATTTCTACAAAATGCTTTAAAGTAAGGCGCCTCAAGAGAGGAGAGGCATTTAGGAAACCAAATCAAATGTTAGAAAAT
>Ga0182742_1002695_pt1 | contig 19155 bp, 19 predicted proteins | sample eDN5th37CBELigMG_FD_128880 | JGI IMG/M metagenome (GOLD analysis project Ga0182742, IMG submission 128880) | Enriched Miracle-Growth compost microbial communities from Emeryville, California, USA - eDNA 5th pass 37_C BE-Lig MG (version 2)... ... | reverse complement strand
CGAAACGCCGTCGGCTTCCATCTCCTTGCGGAACAGCTTTTCCAGATCGGCGCGGGCGCCGGCCTGCATCCGCGCGGGAATTTCCTCGCAGCGCAGTTCGAGCAGGAAATCGCTCATGCGGACCACCCCTCGTATTCGGTGGCCCATCGGGTGGCCTCACGCTCCATGTATTTCTCGCAGGATCCACGGGCGAGATCGCGCACGCGGGCCATGTAGCTGGCTCGCTCCTGCACGCTGATCACGCCGCGCGCCTGCAGCAGGTTGAAGATGTGGCTTGCCTCCACGGCCTGCTCGTAGGCGGCGATGGGCACGTCAGCCGCGAGCGCATTGCGGCACTCCGCCTCCGCCTTGTTGAACAGGTCGAACAAAGCGGCCGTGTCGGCGACCTCGAAGTTCCACTTCGACATCTGGCGCTCATTCTCGAGGAACACCTGGCCGTAAGTCACGCCGCGGCCGTTGAAGTTTAGGTCGTACACATTGTCGACGCCCTGGATGTACATGGCAAGGCGCTCCAGCCCGTAGGTCAGCTCGCCCGCGACAGGCTTGCAGTCGAAGCCGCCCATCTGCTGGAAATAGGTAAACTGGGTGACTTCCATCCCGTCGCACCAGACCTCCCAGCCCAGCCCCCATGCGCCCAGCGTGGGGCTTTCCCAATCGTCCTCCACGAAGCGGATGTCGTGCTTCAGCGGGTCGATGCCGATGACTTCGAGGCTGCGGAGATAAAGCTCCTGCAGGTCGGGCGGGCTCGGCTTCAGGATCACCTGGTATTGGTAATAGTGCTGCAGCCGGTTCGGGTTCTCGCCATAGCGGCCGTCCGTCGGGCGGCGGCAAGGCTGGACGAAGGCGGCGTTCCACGGCTCCGGCCCCAGCGCGCGCAGCGTGGTGGCGGTGTGGAACGTGCCCGCGCCCATGCGCATGTCGTAGGGCTGCAGGATCAGGCAACCCTGCGCGCTCCAGTAATCATGCAGGGTCAGGATCATGTCCTGGAAGCTGCGGGCGGGATCTCGCTGTGCAGGCGCGATGGTCATGGCGCGGGGCAATGGCGGATGGCCTGCGGAGCGTCAATGCCGCCGGGTTGCGGAAGGTTGTAAACCATCTTCCTTCGCCGCTGCTTCTGGCGCGGCCCCTGTGGATGCCCTACATCACGTTGCAAGGTCCAGGGATCGGAAATTCAATGCCGTTCAAACGTCTTCTGTCTTCGGCCAGCGCGCTGCTGCTGAGCCTCGCCGGCTGCGCGGGCGGCCCACTTGTGGAGACGCCGCCGCCGGGCGCGGTGCCGGGGCCTGCTTTGTGGCAAGTCGCGGACGAGGATACGACCATCTACCTGTTCGGCACGGTCCATGCTCTTCCCAAGGAAACGCAATGGTTCGACGGGCGGGTGGAGCGCGCCTTCAACGCCGCGGACGAACTCGTGACGGAAATCGACCTCAGCGATGCCGCCACGTCCAGCCAGGCGCTCGCCGCCGCGGGGATGCTGCCGGAGGGGCAGAACCTGCGAGAGCTGATGACGCCTGAGAACCGGATGCAATATGAGGAGGCGCTCGTCTCGCTCGGCCTGCCCGTGGAGGGGCTGGACCGGATGGAACCGTGGCTCGCGGCGATGACGCTGTCGCTGCTTCCTCTGCTGCGCGACGGGTATCAGTCCGAAAGCGGAGTGGAGATGGCGCTCGGCAGTCGCGCGGAGGGCAAGAAGCGCGGCGGGTTGGAGTCGATCGAGGATCAGGTGGAGCTGTTCGACGCGCTTCCTTTGGGGGCCCAGCTCGCCTTCCTTGACCAGACCGTCGAGCAGGTGCCGGAAGCGAGCACGACACTCGGCGCTATGGTGGCCGAGTGGCTGGAGGGCGATGCGGGTCAGCTCGCCGCGCTTCTCAACGCGGAGCTGACGGACCCAGCGCTTTATGATCGACTGCTGACGCAGCGAAATGCGAACTGGGCCGAGTGGATCCAGCAGCGGCTGGACACGCCGGGTACGGTGTTCGTGGCGGTCGGCGCCGGGCACCTCGCCGGTCGCGGAAGCGTGCAGGAGCAGCTGCGCGAACGCGGGCTGGAGGTCCGGCGCATCTGGGAATGAAACGCCTGCTGGCAGCGGCGCTCTCGCTGGTGCTGGCCGCCTGCAGCGCGCCCGCACCAGAGCGGGAGTGGCCTGCGCCCTCGCCCGCTTTGTGGGAGATAAGAGCGCCGGATGGCGCGCGCGGGTGGCTCTTCGGCACGATCCACGCGCTCCCGGAGGGGCTGGCGTGGCGCACGTCGCTCCTCGAAGATGCGCTGGCCGCGTCGAGCGTGCTGGTCGTTGAGGTGGCGGAGCTTGGCGATGCTGCGGAGGCGGCACGGCAGTTTGCCAGCCGGGCTCGCTCGCCGGGCTTGCCGCCATTGCTGGCACGTGTGCCGGCCGATGATCGCTCCGCGCTGGAGGCGGCGCTAAACTCGGCCGGGCTGAAGGAGAGCGACTTCGCTGATGTGGAGAGCTGGGCCGCCGCGCTGCAACTGGCAAGCGCGATGCGCAGCTATGACAGCGGCAACGGTGTGGACCGCGCACTGATTGCCGAGGCGGACCGGGTGGTTGGCCTCGAAAGTCTGGCGACGCAGTTTGCGATGTTCGACGCGCTCCCGACGCGTGAGCAGGCGCTATTGCTGGCGGATGTGGCGCGCGAGGGCGGAAGCGGCGGACAGGAGGAGCGGCTCGAGGCGTGGCTCACCGGCGATCTGGACCTGCTCTCGCGCGATGCGGGGGAAGGCCTGCTCGCCGATTCGGCCATGCGCGAAACCCTCCAGCTCTCCCGCAACCGCGCCTGGGCGGAGCGGATTGCGGCGCTGCTCAAGGCGGGCGAGCGACCATTCGTAGCCGTGGGCGCGGCGCACATGCTGGGGGATGAGGGATTGCCGGCGCTGCTGGCCGCGCGTGGCTATTCCGTGCGGCGCATCCAATAGCGGCATCAGGAGTTGCGCTTCCGGCCGGTTCCCTCTAAGGGCCGCTGCTTCCCGACATGGTCATCCCTGGAGGCGTGACGGGAGAACCAACGCATTTGAAAGGCACGATGATGAGCGACGCTCTGACCCTGCCGGCCGAGCTGCGCGAACGGGCTGGCAAGGGAGCCTCCCGTGAACTGCGCCGCAATGGCCGGGTCCCCGCCGTAATCTATGGCGGCAATGACGAACCCACCCCCATCCACGTGGAAGAGAAGCTGCTCGTCAAGCAGCTGATGACCGGCCACTTCATGAACTCGATCATCATGGTCGAAGTGAATGGAGAGACCGTGCGCACGATCCCCAAGGACGTGGCGCTGCACCCGGTTACCGATCGTCCGCTCCACGCCGACTTCCTGCGTCTCGGCCGCGATGCGCGGATCGAGGTCGCCGTGCCGGTGGTGTTCGCCAATGAGGAAGAGAGCCCCGGCCTGAAGCGCGGTGGCGTGCTCAACGTCGTGCGTCACGAGCTGCAGCTGGTCTGCGAAGCGGACAAGATCCCGAGCGAGATTTCGATCGACGTCACCGGCCTGGAAGTCGGCGATGCGATCCACATCAGCAGCGTGACCTTGCCGGAAGGCGCGGCCAGTGCGATCACCGATCGCGACTTCACGATCGCCACCATCGTTGCCCCGTCGGCGCTGAAGCGCTCCGACGCGGCAGCGGCCGAGGGCGAGGCGGAAGCCGCCAGCGAATAAGCCTTTCGAGCTGTCTTCCGCGACGGCGGGAGCAGTTCGGAACAACGGAGCGCCGGTCCCTCGCGGGGCCGGCGCTTTGCTTTTGCCGAAGGTCCGCATAGAGAGCCGCGATGCAGCTTTGGGTAGGTCTCGGGAATCCCGGTCCGCAATATGCGATGCACCGGCACAATGTCGGCTTCATGGCGCTCGACGTGATGGCGGACATGCACGGCTTCGGCCCGGTGCAGAAGAAGTTCTCCGGCTGGCTGCAGGAAGGGCGCATCGGGCCTGAGAAGGTGCTGCTGCTGAAGCCGGCCACCTTCATGAACGAGAGCGGCCGCAGCGTGGGGGAAGCCATGCGCTTCTACAAGCTGGACATGGAAGCGCTCACCGTGTTCCATGACGAGCTCGACCTTGCTCCCTTCAAGGTGAAGGTGAAGATTGGCGGCGGCACCGCCGGGCATAACGGCCTGCGTTCCATCGACCGGCATCTCGGCCCCGACTTCCGCCGCGTACGGATCGGCATCGGCCATCCCGGGCACAAGGACCGGGTGACGGGCCATGTCCTCGGCAATTACGCCAAGGCCGAGATCGACGACCTGACCGACATGCTGGGCGCGATCAGCGCGGAGGCAGAGTGGCTGGCGAGGGGCGACGACGCGCGCTTCATGAACGATGTGGCGCTGCGGCTGCAATGAGCATCGCCATCCGCAGTGCCACCAGCGACGACGCGCAAACGGTGATCGCGCTTTGGAAGCGGTGCGGGCTGACACGGCCCTGGAACGATCCGCAGGCAGATTATTCCCGCGCGTTGGAGGGCCCTTCGTCGGCTGTCCTCACGGGTGAGGAGGCAGGCGCTCTCATCGCGACGATCATGGTCGGTTTCGACGGCCATCGCGGGTGGCTCTACTATCTCGGTGTCGAGCCGGAGTGCCAAGGCCGTGGGCTCGGCCGCGCGATGATCGACGCTGCCTGCGACTGGCTGCGGGAGCGCTCCTGCCCCAAGGTCGAACTGATGGTGCGCGAGGGAAACCCGGCCGCCGGCCTCTACGAGCATCTCGGCTGGGAGCGGCAGGAAGTGCGGACCTACGGCCTGCGGCTCGATGGAGACGTGCGGGGTTAATCACCGCATCGATCCTGTCGCGATCTGATTGCCGCCCGGGCTCTCTCTAGTCCGGTGTCGAGACCAGCCGCTGCACCATTGAGTGCACCGCCGCCAGCTGCGCGCCGCGCTTCGTCTGGAAGCCGACGCCGGTATAGCCCCACCAATCCCAGCAGCCATTCGGGTTGTATGGGATATGCTCGCTACGGCTGACCTGCGGATAGAGCACGATGATGCGGTTGCTGTCCGCCCAGTGATTGTAGCCAAGCCGGGCATAGACGGCATTCCCCACTTCGGCCGCGCTTTGCAGGCAGCCGTGGAAGACCACATGCACCGCGCAGCCGCCCACACGGCAGGCCTGCGGGACATAGACGAAGCCTTCCTCCGCCATTCCGCTCGACGCCGCCCCGGCGAACTCCGTCTGGTCAAAGGCGGCGGGCTCAGCGGAGAGCGTTAGTGCCTCGCCGTTCAGCGGGCCGTGCAGGTGCTTCAGGATGGCGCCCGCCTGGTCATAGGGCTGGCCCTCCACCATGCAGGCGTTGATGAAAGGCGGCGCATTTGCCTCGCAGGCGCCGCCGAACCGGTCCGACAGGAAGGCGTGGCCTGCGGGCAGGTCCCTGACGTAGAGCAGGTTTTCTTCCGGCACCTTCGCGGCGCGGAAGAAGGCGGAGGTCGCGTCCACGACCGACGGTGCGACGATGGCGTCCGCCGCGCCGCTGAACAGGTAGACCCTCTGCCGCGCTACATGGCTCACCGCGTCGATCTTACCCAAGGCGGCAAAACCCAACGCCGCGCTATAGGCCGCGTCTCCGCGAGGCGAGCCTTGCATGCAGGTGGCGATGCCGAAAGCTGACCCAGGCGCAATTGTAGGGCCCGCCCGCCACCACGCCCACTCCGATCGTGCTGGCAGAGAAGGCGACGGCGTATTGCACCGCCATGAACCCACCGGCGGAGAGGCCGGAGACGGAAACCTTCGCGGCGTCTGCGCCAAGCGCGGGGAGCCTCGCCGCTTCTGCCGAGAGTGCCGCCGGCTGGGCCAGCAGCGTGGCAATGAAGAGGAACGCACCCGCTCTCAAACGTCGCATTCGGCTCCCCCGCTTCGGTCACGCCGCACGGAGGCTACCATTCCAACACAACCACACAACAGCGATTGCTGCGCCGCCGCTCACCCCATTGTGTGTTCGATCACGATCTTCACGCCGAGCGCGATGAGGATCAGCCCGCCCGCCCCCTCGGCAATCGTTTGTCCGGCCGGAGGAGTTCGCGATCCGATCAGATAGGCCGCCACACTCAGCGCCGCGGTAACCCCGCCGATGGTCAGGCAGGAGACCGCTATGGGGACAGCGAACGCCGGCAGTGCCAGGCCTGCAGCCGCTGCGTCGATGCTGGTGGCGAAGGCTGCGGTCGCGATGGCGAGAATGCCCGCCCGGGCACTCACCGGCTGCCCCTCGTCCGCATCGGTGAAGGCCGCGTACAGCATCCGCACGCCCAAGATCGTCAGCAGTCCGAAGGCGACCCAATGGTCATAGGCCTCGATCACTCCGGAGAAGGCGACTCCGAGCCCCCAGCCCAGCAGCGGCATCAGCCCCTGCGCCAGGCCGAAGCTCAGGCCCAGTATTAGGGCGTGTGCGCCACTGCGGGGGCCGACGGCGCCCTGCACCAGCGCCACCGCAACCGCATCCATGGCAAGGCCGAAGGCGAGGAAGATGATTTCAAGCACGGCGCCCCGCTAGCGGCGCCCGCTTCGCAGGGAAAGCCCCAGGGAGACCGTTGCGCGCCCTCCCCGCACCCCGCTCTGGCTTTTCGCGCGCCTCCCCCCTATCGGACCGCCATTCAAAGAAACGGAGTGAATGATGGGTTTCCGCTGCGGGATCGTGGGCCTGCCGAATGTCGGCAAGTCGACGCTGTTCAACGCTTTGACAGAGACGCAGGCGGCGCAGGCGGCGAATTACCCGTTCTGCACCATCGAGCCGAATGTCGGGCAGGTGGCGGTGCCGGACGAACGGCTGGATAAGATCGCCGCCATCGGCAAGAGCGCCAAGATCGTCCCCACCCAGCTCTCCTTCGTGGACATTGCGGGCCTGGTGAAAGGGGCCAGCAAGGGCGAAGGCCTCGGCAACCAGTTCCTCGGCAATATTCGCGAGGTGGATGCGATCGTGCACGTGCTGCGCTGCTTCGAGGATGACGACATCCAGCACGTGAACAACCGCGTCGATCCGCTGACCGATGCCGAGGTGGTGGAGACGGAGCTTATGCTGTCCGATCTCGAAAGCCTTGAAAAGCGCGTGCCCGCCGCGGCCAAGCGCGCGACGAGCGGCGACAAGGAGGCGAAGATCATCGCCAGCGTGCTCGGCCAGGCGCTGGAGCTGCTGCGTGAAGGCAAGCCCGCCCGCCTGACAGAGCCGAAGGACGAGGAGGAGGCGCGCCTCTTCGCGCAGGCCCAGCTGCTGACGGCCAAGCCCGTGCTCTATGTCTGCAATGTGGGTGAGGAAGACGCCGCCACCGGCAACGCATTGAGCGAGAAGGTGTTCGCCAAGGCGGCCGCGGAGGGTGCGAAGGCGGTCGTCGTCTCAGCCGCCATCGAGGCGGAGCTGGTCGCTATGGAGCCGGAAGAGCGCGGCGAATATCTCGCCTCGCTGGGGCTGGAGGAAACCGGCCTCGCCCGCGTCATCCGCGCGGGTTACGAGCTTCTGGGCCTGAAGACCTTCTTCACCGTGGGTCCCAAGGAAGCGCGCGCCTGGACGGTGCCGGCGGATGCCAAGGCGCCACAGGCGGCCGGCGCGATCCACAGCGATTTCGAGAAAGGTTTCATCCGCGCCGAGACGATCGCCTACGCCGACTATGTCGCGCTGGGCGGAGAAGCGGGCGCGCGCGAAGCCGGCAAGCTGCGCCAGGAAGGCAAGGAGTACCTTGTCCAGGACGGCGACGTGATGCTGTTCAAGTTCAACGTCTGATACAAGAGCGGCGTGGGAGGCCGAAGCTTCCCGCGCCGCTCTTGCTGCTGCTGTCAGTCGCCTGAAGCGTCAGGCTTTGCTCTCGACGTAGGCGCTCCACATCTGAGCCACCGGAGCACGCGCGCCGGACACCTGGGCGAAAGTGCTCTTCGCCGCGTCGTTCTTGCCCTGTTGCGCCTGCGCGATGCCGAGACGGGTCAACGCCCGATCACGATCCACGCCGCCCTTTTCCAGAGCAAGCTGGAACATGGCTTCTGCCTGCGCATAATCTGCGAGCGAGAGGAACACGTCGCCAGCGCTCATCGCACTGTTGCCGTTGGCGGCGCCGTTCGCTTCGGCGGCGAGGCTGGGCGCCTCCTGCCGATCGGCCGGGGCACGCTCATCCGCGAGGCGCTTGACCTCAGAGTAGTAGTTGTCGTCCGGGGTGAACACGCCCTTCTCGACACCCTTCGCCAGCACGCGAAGCACCTCGTTCGACATCACGCGAACGTCAGCCGCCTCGATGTAGTTGACGAACTCGCGCCGGTCCGTGAGCGAATTGGTCGCCATCATCAGTCGCAGCAGATCAAGCTGCGCCTGAGGCTCCAGCGAGTTCACCGCGTTGACCACCTGCAGCGATTGCAGCCAGTTGCGCTCCGTCGGGCTGCTCTTGACGAGGAGCGCGGAATATTCCGTCGCCTGCTCCGGCAGGTTGCCCTCATACGCCATGCGCAGGCCGCGCAGCAGCCAGTTCTCCGGCACGGCCTGTCCGGCCGCCCGGCGCTGCTCCACCACGCCCTTCAGGTAGGTGAGGCCCTGCGCCGCTTGCCCTTCGCTGAAATAGGTTTCGGCGATCAGCCCTTCAGGATCGTCCTGCGTGTAGCCGGCCGCCACGGCCGCCTGCAGCGCGGTGCGCGCCGCTGCCCAATCCTGCGCGGAATAAGCGAGGTTGCCGACGAAGAACTGGAACTGGCCGACCTGCTCCGGCGGAACCTTGCCGCTCTGCAGCATCATTTCCAGCCCGCGACGCTGCAGCGCCGGGTCCTTGAGCTTGTTGCCCAGGATCAGCGTGAGGTTGCCGGCGGCGTTACGGTCATCCTCGGTCTTAACCGCGGCGTAGACGCTTTCGAGCTGCCCCTTGGCGGCAGCGAAGTCACCCGCCTCGGCATTGGCGATGTCGGCAACCGGCTGGTAAGCCTTCACGAAATCCTTGGAAAAGTCCTGCGCGACGGCAGGTACGCCGGTGACGGCAGTGCCGATCACGGCTCCGCCGCTCAACGCCAGCACCATTGCCAGCGAGGATGCAGCGCCACGAATGGAACGAAGGCGCGCGGTGGGAAGCAAACGAAGCATCGTCAAACTCTCTCCTCTAGGGGATCAGCAAAGCCCTGTGTGCAGGTGCAATATCGGCCGGCTTGGTGGCAGGCAATGTATGACATGGATGTGGGTAGATAGGTTTTTGCGGCTGAACCCCTATTTAACCGATTGCTACAACTTGGAATCGCCGATCCGCACCGGATGCGGGGCGAAATGTGGATAAGCGCCAGAGCGTGCGCGGCGCAGCCGCACGCATTGCTGGCCAGCCGGGTGGCGATGGCCTAGGGCGGTCCCACTCACTAATAGCAACAACAACGGGCCGACCGCACTGGTGACCGACACGACTGACCTCCTGGACCCTCCGCCCGCAGCGGGCGAGTTTGAACGCATCGACATCGTCGATGAGATGAAGACCAGCTATCTCGATTACGCGATGAGCGTGATCGTCTCGCGCGCGCTGCCCGATGTGCGGGACGGGCTGAAGCCGGTCCACCGCCGAATCCTGTGGAGCGCCTACGAGAACGGCTACGTCTACAACCGGGCGTACCGCAAATGCGCGCGCATCGTCGGTGACGTGATGGGTAAGTACCACCCGCACGGCGACAGCGCGATCTACGACGCCCTTGCGCGCATGACGCAGGATTGGTCGCTGCGCGTGCCGCTGATCGACGGCCAGGGCAATTTCGGCTCCATGGACCCCGATCCGCCTGCCGCATCGCGTTACACCGAGGCGCGGCTCGCCAAAGTCGCGGGCGCGCTGCTGGAGGATATCGACAAGGACACGGTCGACTTCGTCGCGAACTATGACGGGACGGAGCGGGAGCCCAATGCCCTCCCCGCCCGCTTCCCCAACCTGCTGGTCAATGGCGCCGGCGGCATCGCCGTGGGCATGGCGACCAACATCCCGCCGCACAATCTGGGCGAAGTGATCGACGGCTGCCTCGCCTTCATCGAGAACCCGGCGATCGCGACCGAAGAGCTGTTCGAGATCATCCCCGGGCCGGACTTCCCGACCGCGCCGCTGATTCTCGGCCATGCCGGCGCGCGGTCCGCGTACCTGACGGGCCGTGGCTCCATCCTCCAGCGCTGCCGCCACAAGATCGAGGAAGGGCGGGGAGACAGGCGCTCCATCGTGCTCACCTCCATCCCCTACCAGGTCGGCAAGAACTCGCTGGTCGAGAAGCTGGCGGAAGCGGCCAAGGACAAGCGGATCGAGGGTGTGTCCGACATCCGCGACGAATCGAACCGCGAGGGCGTGCGCGTGGTCATCGAGCTGAAGCGCGACGCCACGCCGGAAGTCGTGCTCAACCAGGTCTGGCGGCACACGCCTGCGCAGTCGAGCTTCCCGGCCAACATGCTGGCGATCCGCGGCGGACGGCCAGAGACGCTGGCGCTGCGCGACATCATCCAGTCCTTCATCCAGTTCCGCGAGCAGGTCATCACCCGCCGCACCAAGTTCGAGCTGAACAAGGCGCGTGACCGGGCGCATATCCTGCTCGGGCTGGTGGTCGCTGTGGCCAATCTCGACGAGGTCGTGGCGATGATCCGCGGCGCCGCCAACCCGGCCGCCGCGCGTGCCGCGCTGCTCGCCCGCGAATGGCCGATCGGAGAGATCGCGCCCTACCTGCGCCTTGTTGAAGCGATAGAGGACGATCAGGCGACACCTGAGGAGACCTACCGCCTGTCAGAAGTGCAGGTGAAGGCCATCCTGGACCTGCGCCTGCACCGCCTCACCGCGCTTGGCCGTGACGAGATCGGCGGCGAGCTGGAGGAGCTCGCGACCAGGATCGCCGAGTATCTCGCGATCCTGGGTGATCGCCGCCGTCTCTACCAGCTGATGCGGGAAGAGCTGGAGGCGATCCGCGCCGAATATGCCACCCCGCGCCTGTCCGAAATCGCGCCCGCCTGGGACGGGATCGAGGACGAGGACCTGATCGAGCGCGACGAAATGGTCGTAACGGTGACGCTCGATGGCTACATCAAGCGCACCCCCCTCTCCACCTTCCGGTCACAGGCCCGCGGCGGCAAGGGCCGCGCCGGCATGGCGACGAAGGAAGAGGACGTGGTGACGGAGATGTTCGTCACCAGCACGCACAACCCGGTGCTGTTCTTCTCCACCTCGGGCAAGGTCTACCGCCTCAAGGTCTGGCGCTTGCCGGAAGGCGGCCCGGCCACGCGCGGGCGGCCGATCGTCAACCTGCTGCCCGCGCTCGATCCGGGCGAGACGATCGCCACCGTCCTGCCTCTGCCGGAGGATGAGGACAGCTGGGGCGCGCTCAGCGTGGTGTTCGCCACCGCCAAGGGCAATGTTCGCCGCAACTCGATGGATGCCTTCGCGAACATCCCCAGCAACGGCAAGTTCGCCATGCGCTTCGATGAAGGGAGCGACGATCGGCTGATCGGCGTTGCCCTGCTCGATGCGGCGGACGACGTCTTGCTGGCCAGCCGCCAGGGCAAGGCCATCCGTTTCGCCGCGCTGGAGATCCGCGAGTTCCAGTCCCGCACTTCCACCGGCGTGCGCGGCATGAGCCTGAAGGAAGGGGACGAGGTCGTCTCGCTTTCCATCCTCCACCGCGTCGGCGTGAAGGATCAGGAAGAGCGCGACGATTACCTGCGCCATGCGCCCTGGAAGCCGGACAAGGAGAGCGAGCCGCAGATGAGTGCGGAACGCTTCGCCGAGTTGGCGGAGAAGGAGCAGTTCATCCTCACCGTTTGCGCCAATGGCTACGGCAAGCTGAGCTCTGCCTATGAGTATCGGCGCACCGGTCGCGGCGGCCAGGGCATCACCAACATCGACAATATCCGCCGCAATGGCCCTGTCGTGGCGAGCTTCACTGCGACCACCGCCGATCAGCTGATGCTGGTGACGAACCAGGCGAAGCTGATCCGCATCGGGCTTGGCACCCTGCGCGTGATCGGGCGCGGCTCTGCCGGCGTCAGGCTATTCAACGTCGCGGACAAGGAGCACGTCGTCAGCGCCGTGCGCCTCGACGAACAGGAAGCGCCTGAAAATGAAGCGGAAGAGGCGATCGCCGAGGAGATCGTCGCCCGTACCGCCGAGCAGACCGAGCCGGAGCCGACCATCGACCGCGATGATCCGGTAGAGGATGAGGATAGCGAGAGCGAGTAAGCACGAACCAGCCGCCCGCCGGACCAGCACCGGCGGGCGGTCGTTCAAGTCAGCCCCGAATGTTCATTCGCAGGCGCGGCAGACCGCCTCGATATTGGCACCGTCAGGGTCGAGAACCAACGCCGCGTAAGAGTCCGGCCCGTAACGCTCGCCCAGCCCCGGCGAACCGTGGTCGATCCCGCCTGCCGCCAGTGAAGCCCGATGGGCACCACCGCCCGGCTTTTGACACGGAAGGCGTCCTGTAACGTGCCGCCGCTCGGGTTCTGTTCGGGTGGGGATGGTCATCAGCGGCACTAGCGCCAGTGGAGCGAGTGCCGCATCATGGAAGGCCCCGGCTTCGGGCGATGCCGCTCACAGGAAAGCCCATGTGGTCGATCACTGCCGCCGTCTTCTGGCCGGAGCCTCAGTGCTCTTCACCAGCCTCAACTCGGGGTCGCGCTTGCGCATGCTCGTGATCACGCCCGTCGCCACCAGAAGCTGCCCCAGGTAGGCGAGCGGCCAGGTGAAGATCTGCGGCATCGGGCTGCCCACCAGCGGCCCCATCCCAGCGAAATAGAGCAAGTCCGCCGCAACGAACAGCACCGCGCCCGCGCCGACGCGGTATCGCGGGAAGCTGCTCGCCCATGCGCCTGCCGCCATGCCGCCCAGCGCCATGCCGTAAGCCACGGTCACCACTCCGCCGCCCATGCCGCCGTTCAGGAAAGACAGAATCACCGACGGCACCAGCAGCAGGGCGACCACAAGCCCCTTCTGCGACCGCGTCAGCACCGCGCGCCGGTGACGCAGATACAGCATCAGCGCCACGACGTGATATCCGAAATAGAGCAGATGCGCCGCCGCTCCATCGAACTCCGCCACCATGTCACCGACCGCCGCGATCAGCAGCATCACGGTCAAAAGGCGCGCATCCTGGCTGGAATGGCGCAGCCAGGCATAGACGGCCAACAGCGCCGTCGCCCCGCCCTTGATGGGGATGAGCCACAGCTCCGGCCAGGGCCCGGATCGCAGGTAATAGAAGGCCAGTGCGGCAACGATGCTCGCCAGCAGGAAGGGCCGCTTCTCGGCCAGTGCGCGGCGCGACGTTTGAATGGGCATTCGCCTCCCTTGACGCGCCGGGGCGGGCGGAGCAAGTCCACGCCGCATGGGTCATGACGTGCACATCATCGGCGGCGGTCTTGCAGGCAGCGAGGCGGCCTGGCAGCTGGCGCGACGCGGGGCGAAAGTGCGCCTCAGCGAAATGCGCGGGGGTGGCGGCAACACGCCCGCGCATCATACGGATGGGTTGGCAGAGCTCGTCTGCTCCAACTCCTTCCGCTCCGACGATGACGAGAAGAACGCCGTCGGCCTGCTGCATCATGAAATGCGTCGGCTCGATTCGCTCATCATGCGCGCAGGCGAAGTCGCGCGGGTTCCGGCCGGCAGCGCCATGGCAGTGGACCGCGACGTGTTCAGCCAGGAGGTGCAGCAGGCGCTGGAAGCCCATCCGAACGTGGAGATCGTGCGCGAGCGGGTCGACACCCTGCCGGAAGCAGGCCTCACCATCATCGCGACCGGCCCGCTGACCGCCGCCGCCTTGGCGGAAAGCATCGGCCGCGCGACGGGCGCGGACAGCCTCGCCTTCTTCGACGCCATCGCGCCGATCGTTCACCGCGACAGCATCGACATGTCCATCTGCTGGATGGCCGCGCGCTGGGACAAAGGCGGCAAGGATTACATCAACTGCCCCATGGACAAGGAGCAGTACCTCGCCTTCGTGCAGGGGCTGATCGACGGCGAGAAGGGCAGCTTCAAGGAATGGGAGGCGGACACCCCCTATTTCGAAGGCTGCATGCCCATCGAGGTGATGGCCGAGCGTGGGCCGGAAACCCTGCGCTTCGGTCCGATGAAGCCGGTCGGCCTCGACAATCCGCATTGGGCGACGCCGGAGCACCCGAATGGCCGCTGGCCCTATGCCGTGGTGCAGCTGCGGCAGGACAACAAGCTCGGCACTCTGTGGAACATGGTCGGCTTCCAAACCAAGCTGAAGCATGGGGAACAAGTGCGTCTGTTCCGCACCATTCCCGGCCTCGAAAATGCCGAGTTCGCGCGGCTGGGCGGCATGCACCGCAACACCTTCCTCAACTCACCCATCCTGCTGGACCGGCAATTGCGGCTGAAGGCGGCGCCTCACATCCGCTTCGCCGGGCAGATCACCGGCTGCGAAGGCTATGTTGAAAGCTCTGCTGTCGGCCTCCTCGCCGGAATAATGGCGGCGGCGGAGCTGACGGGTCACGGATGGACGCCTCCGCCGCGCACTTCCGCGATGGGTGCACTGCTGGCGCACATCACCGGCGACGCAGAGGCGGCGGACTACCAGCCGATGAACGTCAATTTCGGCCTCTTTCCTCCCCTGCCTGACGTGAAGAAGAAGCAGCGCAAGGAAGCCTATACGGAGCGCGCGAAGCAGGACTTCGGCGCCTGGCTCACGCAGCTTGAGGCGGTGCCGGCCTGATCAGCGCGCCGAAACGCCCACGCTCAACAATTGCAGCGCGGGCTCGGCGATGCGCGAGGTGCGGGAGCGGTGGTGGCAAATTCCTGGGGCGACAGCCAGCCGTCGCCATTCGCGTCCGCGTCGTCAAAGCGATTGGCCGTCGTGACCGCAAATTCCTCGAAGGTGATCAGGTTGTTGCCATCTGTGTCGAGCCTGCGGAACGCGGCGGTGCGGCTCGACAGCATTTCATTGCGGCTGATCTTGAGGTCCCGGTTGCGGTCGTAGCGGAAGAAGCGGCGCTGCTCGCGCGTCAGCTCCGTGGCTTCGGGCGGCGCCGCGCCGCGCATTCCGGAGACGTCGGCGGTGGGCAGGACATCCGGCCCCGGAGCGGCAGCCATCGGCTCCGGCGGGGGAGCGCCTTCCTCCACTTCCGCACGGCCCTGCAGCCAGAACAGACCTACGCCGACGAGGATGAGGGCGACCACTGCGCCAAGGACAATGCGGTTCATTGTGCTCCCCTTTTGGTCTCAACTATCGACCGACAAGGCCGATCCGCAGAGCCATGATGGCGCTGCCCCGGCCAGCCAGCAGCGGCGCTCCGCCACGATCGACAGCAATCCGCCCCAGCCCTGCCAGCACCGCCGGCGCGCGCAGCATGCGCGGAAGGCGCCCCGGCCGCTCCGATCGCCGGGCTTGCGCCAGGACCGCCTCGCGCTCAGCAGGATTGGAGAGATTCGCGGCAAGGTCCGCCAGCGCCCATTGCCTGCCCGCGTGTGCCGCGGCATCGGCCGCCGCACCCTCGCCCACTTCCATCGCCAGCGCCGCGAAACCGGAAGCACGACCTTGCGCAAAACCCGCGATCGCTGCCTCGTCCAACGCCTCGCCCAGCAGCTCTTCCCAGCCATTGACCAGCGCCACCAGCGCCGCCGGCTCCTGCCACAGGCGCAGCGCGTCCAGCACCGCATCGCCGTGCGGCCAGTTCCCGGAAGGCTCACTCAGACGGTCGCGCCACCAGGCGAGGCGCATCTGGGCCAGCATCGGCTCCCGCTTCTGCCGCAGGATCGTGCCGAGCCGCTGGTCCAGCGCCAGCAGCGCTGCCGTCGCCGGGCGTGCGCGAGGCGGCGCCCAGGCGAGCGCCACCTGCGCCTCCTCGCTCAGCTCACCGGCAAGCGCGTCAGCCATGCCGAGGCCCGCCAACGCGCCGTCCGTCAGTCCTTGTAGCAGACCTTTTTCACCGCGCTCACGATGCGATCCGAATCGATCAGCGCCATCGCCTCAAGATTGGCGGCATAGGGCAGCGGCACGTCCTCGTTGCAGACCCGCAGGACCGGGGCGTCGAGATGGTCGAAGCCCTGCTCCATGCACACCGCCATCACCTCGGAGGCGATGGAGCAGACAGGCCAGCCCTCTTCCGCGATCACCAGCCGGTTGGTCTTGGCGAGGCTCTCCAGCACCGTCTCCGTGTCGAGCGGACGCAGCGTGCGAAGGTCCACCACCTCGGCGTCGATGCCTTCCGCCGCCAGCTTCTCCGCCGCTTCCAGCGCGAGGCCGACGCCAATGGAGTAGGAGACGATCGTCACATCCGAACCCTCGCGCACGATGCGCGCCTTGCCGATCGGCAGAACGTGGTCGTCCAGCTGCGCCAGCTCGAAGGTGCGGCCGTAAAGCAGCTCGTTCTCAAGGAACACGACGGGGTCTTCGCTGCGGATCGCGGCCTTCAGCAGGCCCTTGGCATCGTGCGCGTCATAGGGCGCGATCACGACGAGGCCCGGCACGCTTGCGTACCACGGGCCGTAGTTCTGTGAGTGCTGCGCCGCCACGCGGCTCGCCGCGCCGTTCGGGCCGCGGAACACGACCGGACAGCGCATCTGGCCGCCGGACATGTAGTTCGTCTTGGCGGCCGAGTTGATGATGTGGTCGATCGCCTGCATGGCGAAGTTGAACGTCATGAACTCGACGACCGGGCGCAGTCCGCCCATCGCCGCGCCGGTGCCGATGCCGGCAAAGCCATATTCGGTGATCGGCGTGTCGATCACGCGCTTCGGCCCGAACTCGTCCAGCAGGCCCTGCGTGACCTTGTAGGCGCCCTGATACTCGGCGACTTCCTCGCCCATCACGAAGACGCGCTCGTCCCGCCGCATTTCCTCGGCCATGGCATCGCGCAGCGCCTCGCGCAGCGTCACCTTCACCATGTTGGTGCCGGCCGGAATCTCCGGATCGCTCGCGCGCGGCGTGGGCTTCGGCTTGGTCACCTCGGCAGTGCTCTGGTCGGCGCCGGCTTTCTCGCCCGCTTCAGGAGCGGAGGCACCCTTCGTCTCGGTCGCCTCGGCAGGCGCCGCTGCGGTTGGCGCGGAGAGCGCGGACGCATCCTCACCCTCGGCCGCCAGCATCGCAATGACCGTGCCGACCTTTACGCCCTCGCTTCCCTCGGGAACGAGGATCTTGCCGACCGTACCCTCGTCGATGGACTCGAACTCCATCGTCGCCTTGTCGGTCTCGATCTCGGCCAGGATGTCGCCGGCGGAAATCGTGTCGCCTTCCTTCACCAGCCACTTGCGAGAGTGCCCTCTTCCATTGTCGGAGAGAGCGCCGGCATCTTCAGCTCAATCGCCATGTCAGTAAGATCCCACCAGCACGTCCGTGTACAATTCCTCGGCCGAAGGCTCCGGCGAGCTTTCGGCGAAATCGGCGGCCTCCGCCACCGTGGCGCGGATGCGCTTGTCGATGTCCTTCAGCTTGTCCTCGCTCACGCCCATGGCGGTGAGGTCGGCCTTGGCCTTCTCGATCGGGTCGCTCTTCTCGCGCACGCCCTGCACTTCCTCGCGCGTGCGGTACTTGGCAGGGTCGGACATGGAGTGGCCGCGATAGCGATAGGTGTTGAGCTCCATCAGCACCGGCCCGTTGCCGCCGCGCACATGCTCGATGGCGACCTGGGCCGCCTGATGCACTTCCAGCACATCCATCCCGTTCACTTCCATGCCGGGGATGCGGAAGGCGGTGCCGCGGCGGTGGAACTGGGTTTCCGCGCTGGACCGCTTGACGCTGGTGCCCATCGCGTACTGGTTGTTCTCGATCACGAAGACGATCGGCAGGTTCCAGAGCGAGGCCATGTTGAAGGTCTCGTACACCTGGCCCTGGTTCGCCGCGCCATCGCCGAAATAGGCAAGGCACAGGCCGCCATCGCCGCGATATTGGTGCGCGAATGCGAGGCCCGCCCCCAGCGGCACCTGCGCGCCGACGATGCCGTGGCCGCCGTAAAAGGCGTGCTCGGTGCTGAACATGTGCATGGAGCCGCCCTTGCCGCGGCTGATGCCGGCCTGGCGCCCCGTCAGCTCCGCCATGATCACCTTCGGGTCGATGCCATAGGCCAGCATGTGCCCATGGTCGCGATAACCGGTGATGACCGAATCCTTGCCCTCTTCCAGCGCGGATTGCAGGCCGACCGCGACCGCCTCCTGCCCGATATAGAGATGGCAGAAGCCGCCGATCAGGCCGAGCCCATAGAGCTGGCCGGCCTTCTCTTCAAAGCGGCGGATCAGCAGCATCTGCTCATAGAAATGGAGCAACTGGTCTTCGCTCGCTTGAAAGCGGCGATTGGCCTCGAATGTTTCCTGCAGGCTGTGGAGCACGAAATCCTCGTCTGTCGCCGCGCTTCGGTCGCCCTTCCCCGCGGCTGGTTTCCTGGCGGGGGAGCTGCCGAGCTTGTCGGAGCTCTGACTGGCGGCTGATCTGGCGGCTCTGGCCAAGGCGTCTTCCCCTGTTCGCAGCCCCTCTGGAGGAGGCCGGTTGTGCCTCGCCTATAGGATGATGTTCGCTGAGCTTGCAACGCCTTGCGTGCGCTTTACGCCGCCCCCTCGGCGGCGTCCGATCAGTCCTGCGATTTCAGCTCGATAACGTATTCGTCGGGGTGCGCGACATTGAGGTCCCGGCGCAGCAGCTCCGTCACCAGATCCGGGTCGGCATTGTCCCGGTCCAGCAGCTCGACACGGTTGCTCAGCTCCGCCCGCTGCTTCTCCAGCGCTGCGATCTGCTCCTGCCGTTCATCCAGAAGCGCGTTCTGCCGCCCCCACTCGACAACGCCATAGGGCCCCACCAGCGCGAGCGCGCCAAGCCCCACCAGAAAGCCGGCGATGGCCAGCTTGCCCAACCATTGGCGGATGATCGGAGGACGGCGTGAAGAGCGGTTCATAGAGCTTGAGGGGAATCACAGAAGGCCGCACAATTCAAGGGCTTTTGCGTCAGGAAGAGGACGAGGTGGAGGTTGTCCACGCCCGAACGCGCGCGCCTGAAGGTTGTTGTGTTGGATTATCGGGTTTACCCTGCCACCATGCCGGACCTGTTCGACAATCCGCTAGGCCTCGACGGCTTCGAGTTCCTCGAATTCTCCGCGCCGGAGAAGGGCGTGCTGGAGCCGGGGTTCGAGCGGATGGGATTCTCCATGATTGCCCGCCACCGCAGCAAGGACGTGCAGCTCTGGCGGCAAGGTCACATCAACTTCATCGCCAATTACGAGCCGCGCTCACCCGCCGCGTACTTCGCCGCCGAGCATGGCCCCTCCGCCT
>Ga0182742_1002694_pt1 | contig 19156 bp, 22 predicted proteins | sample eDN5th37CBELigMG_FD_128880 | JGI IMG/M metagenome (GOLD analysis project Ga0182742, IMG submission 128880) | Enriched Miracle-Growth compost microbial communities from Emeryville, California, USA - eDNA 5th pass 37_C BE-Lig MG (version 2)... ... | reverse complement strand
GAAGAGCGATTACTTTTGTCACTCCTTATGAGACGAAGTTCTTGAATGCGATTGAAAGATATATCGGTTTCGAAATTCCAACTATGGAACCTCCTACCAAACAAGAGATTGCGAGCAAAAGAGCAGACTTTGAAGAGAAAATGGGTCGACGCCGCGTAGTGAGGAATAACAAATCGGCGCGAATCAACAAAGATATTATGAAGCTTCATATAAGCGGCGGGAAGAAGAAGAAAATTCGAGCTGTCGATATTGTTGGTACGATTGCGAACATTCCTGGAGTGGAAGCAGATGATATCGGGATTATTACCATCCTGGACCACTTAACCTATGTAGATATCTTGAACGGAAAAGGATCCTTAGTATTAGAGGCAATGGAAAACACAAACATTAAAGGGAAGAAATTAAAAGTCAGCAAAGCGATGAAGTAAGATCTTTTTGGACGATGTATAGGAAAAGAGGTAAATTTTTCGATGAAGTATTTCAAATCTCAAATGAAACAGCTGGTCAAAGAGAATCACGAATTGCAGAAGCGGCTAAACGAGTTAATAAATGAACATGAACTTGAAAAAAACTTAGCCCTTAAGGCATTGTATCATTCCGAAGTGGTTGATGGTGGCAAATATCAGTCAGCTTATCAAGCGCTTGACTTACCCAAGGGGTAGGTCTTTTTTTATACTTGAAATAGCAATCATATCCCCTTGCTTTTTAATAAATCGAAATAATTTGATTTATTAGTTGCATAGATAGGGTGATAAAGTTTATGCTTTATATATCAAAAAAAGTTGATGAAAGGAAATCTGACCTTGACTGAAATGTTAATATCATTTGAACAATATGAAAAAAAATTTAAAGCTTTGGCGGATCAGAGGCGTTTGGAAATTATGTATGAGCTTTGCCAAAGAGGCGAAACCTGTGTGTGTGATTTAACAGAGGTATTTGATATGCCACAATCTAAACTTTCTTATCATTTAAAGATTTTATTGGATGCTAATCTAATCACAAGGGAAACAAAGGGTACATGGAGTTATTACGATTTAAATGATTCAGAAGTAAATAATCTACTGTCAGAAGAATTATGCTGTATTTTTAGAAAAACAGGGAAAGAAAGCTGTTGCTAATTTTTTTGTAGTCTACATCAAATTTTTTTGATTTAATAAAACTTTTGGAGGGATATTCAATGAAATATGTCCATGTTGGAGTCAATGTGACCAATTTAGAAAAATCTATTGGGTTTTACGAAAAAATGTTTGGGGTCTCACCAGCTAAAGTAAAAACTGATTATGCAAAATTCTTGTTAGAGGTACCAGGGCTTAACTTTACGTTGAATGTAAAACCTAACGTGAGTGGGAATCAGATCAATCATTTTGGATTCCAAGTTGAAACGGCAGAAGAGATAACATTCCATAAAGAACGTTTAGATAAGGAAGGATTCTTTGCCCGTGATGAAATGGATACAACATGTTGTTATGCAGTTCAGGATAAATTTTGGCTAACTGATCCGGATGGAAATGAGTGGGAATTCTTTTATACGAGGGGAGATAGCGATGTTCACACAATTGTAGATACAGTTTGTTGTACAACTTCTGAGGAATCAAAACCGGGGAGAATATCAGGTGATATTCTAAAACTATGAGTCATAGCAAAGGAATTATAGCTACTCGTTGTGGTTATGAGGTTCATCCCTTTACATAGAAAAGGAGTTAATTTGTTTTGTTGGGAAGCATGGGGACGTATCCTATGCTTCCTTTTTTGCTATTGCTCCAATAGGAGAAGATTTCATGATAAATATCAATTGCTGCGATATCTCCTCTACAGAAACAGCATAACCACTCTTCACCCACTCCTTAATTACGCCAAATATCCCATAAAGCACGATAGATCTGAAACTGTTGCTCATTTACTTCTGCACTTGATGGACTAATAAATTCAATACTATTTAAAAAGGATTGGTGAATCATATAAACTAGCGCTTCCTCTAGCCCAGGTATGTTTTCATATTCAATTAATAAATCAAAAAAGTTGGCATGTTCCTTTATATAACTGAAAACTTTTACAGAGGATACACTCATATTTTCGAAATTAACATACCCTGTTGGCTCAAATGGGGAACGAAATGCATTTTCTAATCCATCTAATTCATCATGAATCAGTATTTCCTTTAAGTGCTCCTTATCTTTAAAATGTGCATAAAATGTTGCACGATTAAAACCGGCTAATTCAATAACTTCAGATACAGTTACAGAACGCTATCCTTTTTGCTTTATTAAATGGATGAATTCTTCTTTAAATGTATTACGTGTACGTATAACACGAGGGTCCATTTTTTTCATTCCTATCCCTACTTTTTTTGTGACTTTTTAAATAGATACAGATATTTTGTTTACTATCCATATAAATTGATGAATTTTGTTGATTGAGAACTATTATCATAAACAATAAACTATAGTAAGAAAACAATTCATAAATTAGACACTTATTTTTGTGTCATCATATGAAATTCTATTTTGTTTTCGCTCACAATTCAAACTTTTTAAGGAGAGGTTATAGATATGAAAGGTTGGGAATTTACAACAACAAATGCGCCATTAAGATTAGTGGAAAAAGAAAATCCAAAAGCAACAGCAGGTCGTATTGTAATTGACGTAAAAGCTGCCGGTTTATGTCACTCTGATGTAAGCGATTTAACTGATGAAAGTTGGTTAGATATCATTACCAATCGTCCAATTATTATGGGGCATGAAGTAGCTGGTATTGTTTCAGAAGTTGGTGAAGGGGTTACACAATTTAAGGTAGGGGATCGTGTAGCACTTTGTCCAGTTGCAAAAGATGGTTCTGGCTTTGGACCTGGTTTTGCTTACGATGGCGGTTTTTCGAATAAAGTATGCTGTCCAGCTGAAGATGTAGTACGTATTCCAGACAATGTATCGTTTGCACAAGCTGCAGCGGCTACAGATGCTGGGATGACTTCTTATCATGCTTTGATGCGTACAGGTGGAGCAAAAGCAGGAATGAAAGTGGGAATTATTGGGATTGGTGGTTTAGGCCAAATCGCCGCAAAAGCTGCTTTAGTAAAAGGTTGTGAAGTATTTGTAGCTGATACGAGTCCCGCAGCACGTGAACTAGCTGCTTCAATAGGTGTAAAACATATTGTTGAAAATGCAATTGACCTTGCCCAATTTGAACCTGATCTAATTGTTGACTATGCTGGTTTTGGTGTGACAACTGCTCAAGCAATTGATGCTGTACGACCAGGCGGAAAAGTTGTTTTAGTAGGAATGGGTAAAAGTACAGCGGAAATTAGTACAAACAACCTTATTCTAAAAGCAGTTCAACTTTGTGGAAGCATTGGTGGGGATGTAGATGATGTAGCAGGTGTATTAGAATTAATGGCGTCAGGTGATCTTGACCCACTGTTAAATCATATTACATTTGATGAAATTCCAGAAGGTCTAAAAAAACTTGAACGCGGCGAAGTAAAAGGGCGCCTAGTAGCGATTATTGATTAAGAAAAATAATTAGTGATTAAGGAGTAGGCTATATTGTGTTCTACTCTTTTTTCTATTTATCCTAGATTATATGTTGAGCTGCTGATTGACTTCGCCTTCACCAAACTCTTTCCTATTATTTTGATCATTCTATTATAGTATCAGCATAATCACAGGCTATAAACTATACAGATGATTTTTCCCTTTTAAAAATACTTTGTCAAATTTCATAACAAAATCATTTAAGCGAAGAAAAACGATTGCTATAGTGAAATTACCATTTGAGATTCAAATAATTTAATAGCTACATGAAAATTTTAATGCCCATATTCGAATTTTGATGGAATCTTTTTCATAGACTAACCCAAGCTCATTTGTTTTGAAAAATGGAAATGTAGGGTTCCTTTTGTTGGTGGCCTATGTCGAATTCACTTTATCTTATAAAGTTATAATATTATAAGTTAGGAGCAACATAAAATGAAATTAGAGAAGGATTCTCCAATACCTTTGTATCATCAAGTCATGGAAATTTTAGAGGAGAAAATTGCAACTGGTGAATGGAGGGATGGCGATCGATTACCTACCGAGAGCGAACTGGCGAGTCAATTCAATATTAGTAATATTACGGTGAAAAGGGCAGTCCTTGAGTTAGTTGATAAAGGGTTGTTGTACCGTCAAAGAGGAAAGGGAACGTTTGTAGCTTCGCAGATTAAAGAAGGAGATACGTATAAATTATTAACCTTCGGGTCGGAAGCAGAGTATCCACACAAAACGATTGAATTTTCCATTCAAGAAGCCGGAAAGCAGGTTTCTAAACTTCTAAACATTAAGGAAAAAGATTCCATTGTTAAAGTATTAAGACTTAAGATGGAAGACGACAAACCGATAGGGGTCGAATATACCTACTTAAACCACCAATTATGCCCATCCATTACCCAAACGATGATCGAAAATCAATTATTTTATAATGTACTAAAAATGCAAAATATAAGGTTAGGGAAAGCAAAAATCCATTTTTCTGCTATTTTTGCCAGTGAAGAGGAAGCAAGGCTTCTAGAAGTGAAAAATGGCACCCCATTAATCTCGGTCAAACGAATCACCACTACAGAATCAAGAGAAATGATTGAGTATTCCACGTTCATTATGCGACAAGATCATGCCCATTATTTTATTGAAGTTTCACTGTAAATCCTCTTAGGTAATGAAGGAATTCATTCCCTACACTCTAAAAAGACTGAATATTTATAATATTTTGTGAAGGAGAGATTCGATGTCGTATATCCGTCAACATCCGCGGTTACCAGACGTAAATGTCGAAGAAGTGACCATTCATTATGATGGTATCCCGATTAAAACTAGAAAAGGGATAAGTGTCGCTGCGGCACTTATGGAACAAGACATTAAAAAGCTTGGGGAAAGCCGTAAACTAAATCAATCAAGAGGGTTGTTCTGTGCTATAGGCCGTTGTCACAGCTGTTTTGTCACCATCAACGGGGAAGAACATGTTCGTTCCTGCATGGTAACGGTGGAAGATCATATGGAGATCTATCCGAATTTAAGAGACCCTGATGTAAGGAGTCGTTGCAATGAAGACTGAATTAATAGTAGTCGGTGGTGGTCCAGCCGGGTTAATGGCTGCACTTGAAGCAGCTGAAAAGAATGTCATGGTGACAATCATTGAGGAGTCTCATCAACTTGGAGGCCAATTCAGGCAACAAACACAATTTCTTGATTCCTTACCCGAGGGGATGCCAAGGATGCGAGGCGTGGAGCTCGCAAATGAGTTAGTAAAGAAAGTAACAAACAACGACAACATTCAGGTATATACCAATCATGCCGTCATTGGGCTTTATGAAGACGGAAGAGTTGGACTGAACAATGGGAAAGAAATTCTTTCTTGTCAAACAGAAAAGATCATTGTTGCGACAGGGGCTGATATTCAAGCGGTTTTTTTCCCTGGGTGGACTTTACCAGGGGTCATGACCATCGGAGCCAGCCAAATCATGGTGAACCGGGAAAGAATCAAACCTGGAAACTCTACATTTATTGTGGGATCCTCTGATTTTGCTTTAGAAGTTGCCCTTCAGCTTGAGGAAGTAGGAATAAACGTCTTAGGGATTATTGAAAAGGATTCAAAATTTCACTATCGGAAACAGGCTCTTGGCGAGCAAGTAAAGGAAAAAGGGATTCCTCTTTTCAAGAATACTTTTATTGAACAGGCCCAAGGAAATGGGCAGGTAGAACGTGTCATTTTAAATCATAACGGCAAGAGAGAAGAGTACGAGGTTGATTTGATTTGTGTAGATGGAGGCTTAAACCCGATTGTTGAGCTCTGCCAGTTGTATGATTGCAGTTTTACCTATAATGAAACACTCGGTGGGTGGATTCCAAGTTATCAGTCAAACTTTCAAACTAGTGCGGATGGGGTATTTGTAGCTGGAAATGCAGCTGGAATTACTTGTCAGGGAGCTGTCTTGGTGACAGGGAAGCTTGCCGGGTTAAGTGTTGCGGAGTCTTTGGGGAAGGTATCAGCGCAAGAGGCAAACCTGATTCGGAGTCATTATTGGAGCGAATTATCGAAAGTAGAACAGGAGTTTAATCCATTGGTCCATGAGGCGCGAATGGAACATGTTCAAAACATTGATCAAGCTCAGATCAAAGTCTATGAATCTTAAAGCTTGGAATTGAAGGAGGGGGAACCTTGGATAAATCAGTAATGATTTGCCGCTGTGAAGAAATTAACATCGATGAAATCGAAACGGTCTTAAAGCTTGGCGCCGAAAGATTTGATGATATTAAACGAATCACACGATGTGGAATGGGACCTTGTCAAGCAAAAATGTGTTTTAAACCTGTGGCGCAGTTAATATCGGATTACACAGGGAAATCTCTGTCTGAGATCCCACCTGCACGCGCTAGAATGCCATTAAGAATGACGAGAATGAGTGTTATGGCATCGAATCAAGACTCAGGTTCCACTGTCAAAGCCGTATTTGAAGATGGTGATCCGGATGACAAATAGTGCAAAAATGAAAGTCTATGATGTGATTGTTATTGGCGCAGGAGTTGTGGGAAATAGTATCGCTTACCATTTGTCGGAACAAAATTCACATGACATTCTTGTCATTGACAAGTCGTTTCCATTGGCTGGTACCTCGGGTTCGACTCAGGCATGGGTGTGGGTACATACAAAAACCCCATCCTATTATGGAGAACTAAGTTTCTATAGTTCTCAACTTTACCCTTATCTGGAACGAAAAATCGGGGATGTCGAGTACAAACGGACCGGTGGAATCGCACCGTTTTTCACTGAAGCTGATCGGGAGAGAGCGTTGAAATTAGCGGAGAGTCAAGCGAAGGTTGGGATTGACATTAAGGTTCTTAGCCGCGAGGAGGTATTAGAAAAAGAACCAGCGTTTTCCCCGAATGTGGTTGGCGCAACGTTCAGCAAAATAGACGGAAATGTGAATCCTTTCCGGTTGTTAGAGCTTTATACAAGAGCGGCTAAAAATAATGGAGTGGAGTATTCATTTTATAACGCTGTAATCGATTTAGAAAAACAAAGTGAAGGATATCTTGTTCACTCTCAAAAAGGAACTTTTAAGACAAAAAAGTTGGTCATTGCCGGAGGACCTTGGACGAAACAAATTGGAAAATTTATGAATCTTGATATACCTGTCAAATTAGTAAGAGGCCAAGTTCTGATCACCGAGCCTTTAGCTCCGTTATTGAATTATACTATCGGAGGAATTAGGCAAGCGACCAATGGAGAGGTGCTCATTGGCTACTCCATGGAAGAAGTCGGTTATAACCGGCGGGGAACGCTAGATGTGATTCAAGAAACGGCCAATATGGCGATTTCATTTGTACCTGCACTAGCACATGCAAATATCGTTCGAACCTTCTCAGGTGTTCGGGTCGTTCCGAACGATGGTCTTCCAATATTGGGAGAAATCCCCGGAAATAAAAATCTTTATTTAGCCACGATGCATAGTGGTATTACGTTATCACCGATTGTAGGAACTCTGATGTCGGAGTTAATCACCCAGGGAGAGACGTCGTTGCCGCTTGATCCATATTCCATCTCTAGATTCAATCGAAGCAGACAAGAAATCTAATTCTTGGAAGAGAGTGATCAATGTGAAAGTGTTTATTGAAAGATTACAAAAAGCCCAACGTTTTGTCACCCTATGTTTGATCTTAATTTTGCCCTTACTAGTTTTTGTTCAAGTTCTTTTAAGGTATGTGTTCAAGGCTCCGTTGATGGGAATCGAAGAGCTGATGTTGTTTCCGACCATCTGGTTGTATATGCTCGGTGGGGCAAATGCATCGATGGAGAGAAATCACATCTCTTGTGGTGTGTTAACTCTTTATATCAAAAGGGAAAAAACCAATCATCTATTTAATTTGGTTACGAGCATTCTTTCCTTTCTTATTAGTACATGGCTTACCTTTTGGGCGTTTAAGTATTTTCTATACTCCTTTAAAGTCTGGAAAGTAAGCAATCTCCTTTATATTCCGATGTTCATTGGCGAAAGTGCAGTTTTTGTTGGTGTATTGATTATGACTCTTTATGCAGCGATGGATATCTTTCATAACTTTAAAAAGCTACGAGCATCAGTGTCTGTAAAGGAGGGATTGGATGTTAACAGTAGTAATACTTGATGTCATCTTACTCGTCTTTTTATTGTTTATGAACGTGCCGCTTCCATTTTGTTTTGGAGGTGCGCTCTTATTCATGGTCTTGTTTGGGGATGTCTCGATGCAAAGTATGATGCTCTGGACGTTTAACCAAACCATTAGCCCGGTACTATTAGCCAGTCCCCTGTTTATCCTTGCTGGAATGGTCATGGGAGGAAATGGGATAGCGAAACATTTGTTAAACCTTGCTGACGTCTTTATCGGAAGGATAAAAGGGGGAATTGGTGTTGTTTGTGTGGCAACATCAGCTTTTATCGGTGCCGTTTCAGGAAGTGGTTTTACTGGGGTAGCCGCAACAGGGCCAATTATGATCCCTCGAATGGTCAAACAAGGATATCCAAGAGGATATGCGACAGCATTGGTGACCGTGTCATCCATACTTGGACTGCTGATTCCACCGAGTGTCATTATGATCTTATATGGTTGGGTGACAAATACATCCATCTTGGCAGCCTTTTTATCGACATTAGGACCTGGTTTATTAATTGTTGTTCTATTCTCTATTATAAACCTTGTTTGGACGCGGAAATTTAAAAATATTCAGTTGGAAGCACCACTTCCAAAGCCGGAAAAAATGAAATTGGTCAAAAAACGCTCAATTCTCGCATTGCCAGCACTATTATTGCCAGTGATTATTTTAGGCGGAATTTATGGAGGAATATTTACTCCAACGGAAGCTGCAGCTGTTGCAACAATTGTTTCGATTCCGATTGGCTTTTTTATCTACCGGGAATTGAAGATGAAACAATTCCTGGCGCTTGCTGAAGAGTCTGCTACTTCTGTTGGCGCGATTATGTCGATGATCTTTTTCACATTAATGTTAAGCCAAACTTATGTATTAGCTCAAGTTCCACAGGCGATTATCGATTTGTTTTTTGGCATCACTGATAACCCTATTATCATGTTGCTCATCATAAATGTTTTCTTATTCCTTGTCGGGATGATTGTAAATGACGCCACCGGAATGATTTTAGTTGCTCCTTTATTGTTGCCTTTAATTAGAGAACTAGGAATCGACCCGGTTCATTTTGCCGCGATAATGGGAGTGAACTTGGCAATGGGCGGTGTGACCCCTCCATATGCTAGTATTCTTTATTTGGGAATGCGGATCGGGAAATGTGAGTTTAATGAAATTCTGAAGCCTACGCTCGTCTTCTTGCTGTTTGGTTATTTACCAGTCGTGTTTCTTACCACTTTTTGGCCAGATTTATCCTTATTCCTCCCAGAAGTTTTTGGTTTGCTAGAGAAATAGAGTGAAAAGAAACTCGGGGTAGTGGGATTGGATAAAGACCGGAGATATCATGTAACTTAAAAATACTGAATATTTAGAATCTATTAGCATTCCGTTTGAAGAGCTTTTGTGAACTTTCATGTTTTGAAGGTAGGAAATCAAACTAAGGGGGCTTTTTCATGAAAAAGATTGGTTCATTTGTTTTTATCTCAATTGTTTTATTGCTGGGACTCATTGGCTGCTCATCCTCTAGTGGTGGGGAAGGAGACGGAGAAAAAACATTTAAAATTGGTCATATTCGTCCCGATGGAACCGGAACCGATGAAGATGTAAAGTGGTTTGCAGAGCAGATCGCAGAAAGAACGGAAAATAACGTGAACTTCGAGGTTTATCCTGCAAGTCAGCTTGGAGATTACACGGTCGTACAAGAACGAGTAAGCATGGGCGATGTTGAAATGCAACTTGCCCCTGTAGGTCCATCGCTTAACCCGAATATGGGATTAACGTATACTCCTTATTTGGTGACAAACTGGGAAGATGCACTGAAGTATTACGGCCCTGACAGTGAGATTGCGAAGATGGTTGATGAAATGTTGCAAGAGCAAAATATTAAACTACTAGCCACTTACCCGAAATATTTTGGTGGAATTGCCCTTAAGGAGAAGCCAGAGAATCCAGCAGACTTAAGTAAAAAAAATATTAAAGTACGGGTGCCTGCAACTAAAACGTTTGAATTGGCCGCAAAAGGATTAGGTTATTCTCCAACCCCTTTACCATTCGCAGAAGCTTTTACTTCGATGCAGACTGGAATTGTTGATGGAGTGATTGGTTCAGGAGCAGAAGGATATTATGCGGACTTCCGAGATTTAACGAAATATTATTTACCGATCAATACTCATTTTGAAATGTGGTATCTCTATATGAGTAATGATACGTGGGAGAAGTTATCTGCAGAGGAACAAGAGGTCTTCCAGTCGACTGCCAGGGAATTCGCAGAGAAACGCTTTGAAGCAGCTCCAGCGGAAACCGAAGAATTTGAACAAAAATTACGAGATTCAGGGATTGAGGTGATTGAGTATACGGACGAGGAGCTAGATGCGATTGCAGAAGAAATTCGGAAAAACATTTGGCCAGAGCTTGAAGAAGAATACGGCAAGGAATTATTCGATCGTGTTACTAACGGAGTTGAATAACCGTCCTTAGATAGATAAATAGAATGGTTTTTGTTCATCCTCAAGTGTCTACGAAGAATGCTTGAGGATTCCATTTTTTTATAAGGCAAAGGAGGCATATTTTGTGGATGCGGATATTGGTGTAATTGGTGTAGGCACAATGGGAAGTATGGCCATGTGGCAACTCGCAAAAAAAGGAGTGTCTGTATTAGGGTTTGAGCAGTTTGGAACAGGTCACGATCGTTCAGCCTCTGCTGGGGAAACAAGATTATTTCGAACTGTTTATTTTGAAGGAGATGAATATGTTCCGATTTTAAAAGAGGCAAAGAAAATGTGGTCTCAGTTGGAGGAGGAATCGGGCCATTCGTTGTTATCCTTAAACGGGGGAGTGATGATTGGGAATCCGGAATATGTTGAAATGAAAAACGCGATCAAATCGATTGTAAAGTTTAACCTTGACCATGAGATTTTCAATCCAGAGCAGGCCATGAAAAGATACCCGCAACATCGATTAGCCTCCGATGAAATCATGATCCTTGATAAAAATGCTGGGGTGATTCGTCCTGAATTGTCAGTCGTTTCTGCTGTTCAACGAGCGGAAACACTTGGTGCCAAGATCAATCGATACACTAAAATCGAAAAGATTGTACCCGATCGCCAGGGTGTAACCATTGTGGCCAATCATCGAGAATACCGAGTTGGCAAGGTGTTAATCACAGCGGGGCCATGGGCCGGAACCTTATTGCCGCAATTAAAAGAATCCTTGATCGTTAAGCGGATTGTCTTGTCCTGGTATGCACCAAAGAACATAAATCAGTTTACAAAGGAGAACTTCCCGGTATTTGCCCATCTTGGGAAAGACTTTAAGCTAACAGGAACCCCAACGGTGGATGGAAGTATGGTGAAAGCATCCAATAACCCACAATTTAAGGTTGTTGGAGATCCAGAAACCTTAAATCGAGAAGTAACCTTAGAGGAAGTACGGACTGCGAGTCATTTTATCCAGGAAAAAATACCAGGATTGGTGCCACATCCAGTCAGAGCAGCTGCTTATATGGACGCATGTACACATGATGGCCATGCAATCGTAGGCGGAGTACCTGAAATCGAAAACACAGTATTTATGTGTGGTTTCTCCGGGCACGGCTTTAAAATGGCTCCAGTGATGGGGAAAATCGCGAGCGATTTACTGCTAGAGGGAAAAACGAGTTTTCCAATTGGCCATCTCTCACCGAGTCGATTGGTCAATGATCTGCCAAATTTGAAGCATTCATGAATAAAACAACTCTAGCTGTTACGACAAAGCTGCGTAATTCTATCGAAAGGACGCAGCTTTTTATCTGGACCATTTGTCTTTAACATGAACCATTTTAAAGTCACGATTTATTATATTTCTATTCCGATGAGGGGCCTCTTCGTTTTGCAAACACCTTATAGCTTAGTAAGAAAAACCAAGACAGGCAACATTTGGTAATTGAGGTCCGCTTCAAAAAAGCTTCCAGCAATTTGAGGGGATTGTTGAAGTTGACCAGTTCTATTTCATATGATTCAAAAAAGATGCGTTAATCCAGGGAGGATTCACGCATTTTTTCTTGAAATTATTTATGAAGGATAAATTAGAAACCAGGGTTTATATAGAGAGAGCGGAGTGGTTTTAATGAATCAGTCCGAAGCTATTATTTTAGTATTTACTAAACAAGGAGGAGCGCGGACCATTAAAGAGATTAGAGATTGGATTGATCTAAATTACCCAAATACATGGAAAGACCCTGGAACAGCCATGGCAGATCTATTTCTCATGGAGGGGACCTGTGTTTCACTGATTACAAATTGCCTGTGACTACTGTTCAATTCTCTCAAAATGACGCACTCTTAGTATAGTTAAAGCAGAGTATCACATCTCGTTATTGTGGATAAGGGGGATAGGATCAATGTTAGATGAGATAGGGAAAAATTATCATAGTCGCTTATTGCATATGAGTAAGGCCTTTGATAAACCAATAGAACGACTAAAAGGTGGCCATGTTGACGCGAAATATTCAAATTGGATGATCTGGTTGTTGCTTGCTCCTTTAAGAGAATATACTAGGTTTATTAAAGTGCATGAAGGGTTAAAGAAACTCTCGGCAGAAAGTTTAACCGCTTTGGTCATTCCGTCTTCTGCGATTCTAACAACACTTATTCAATGGGTAATTGGAAACATAAACAATCTTGTTGATTTTGTGGGGATCGTAACACTTGGGCTTTCCGTTGGGTATTTATTGTCCTTAATTATCTATTGGAGATCCTTGCTAGACTTTTATAGTGATCACTTTCATACTGGAGCCTATAAGGTGTTTAGAAAGCAAGAATATGATATGTTTAAAATTGCTCTTTTTGACAAAGAAGGAGATTTCTATTTCCAAGGTGTATATGACTATTTTGGGAAAATGCAAGCTGGAAGGGATGAGTTTACCGCTTTATCCGATAAGGTAACGGATTACTTCGAGAAGGACAAAAAGCAACTCGAGACGAAGTTCACCTTGATTCAGAATCAATATAACCGTCTTCAGACTAAAAGTGATGAGAAAATAAACAAAATTACAGAAATGTATGAGTCATTGATATTGGACTATGATGAAATCTTGAAAGATGCATCTGATGGAGCGGAGTATGTCATTGAGTTAATTAAAGATATCAACAACGTTCTGTTTCGAATGAGAAATGAAGAGTTTACGAGTAAGGATCTAAACCTAGTTTGTGGGTTTACCCTTTATGAACAAAAGGGTAAAGAATTACATAAAATTGAGGATGTTGGTACATCGGGACGAACACCTAAGGTAATAAACATTAACGATCCTATTTATAAGGACTGGGGAGTCGTTGAAGTTATAAAAAAGAACTTAAAACAACCCGTCATTAATGAACCATACGAGAACCATACCGTTGTTTCGGTAAAAATGAATATCGATCGAGACAAGCAGTGGGTCTACAATTTTCATTTTGATATGGATAACAAAAAGGCCAATCATTTATTGGTAAAAAATGATATAATAGATTCAAGAGAAGTATATCGATTAATGCATGCGTTATGCTTAATCGCTGAACGGTTGCAAAGTAGTACCTTAAAGGAGGCGAATAAACATGCCTAAAATTATTGAATTTAAATCGCAAAAAGATATCAATAAAGATCGCCAGGAAAAACTAGATCTGAAGAAAGCGGAAATTCGTCGTCGAGTGGATGCGCTGAAAACGAATCAGAAACAACGGCCTGAAAAAGTAAAAGCATAAAAAAGAGGTAGATAGCATTCACTATATTTACCTCTTTTTTATGTTCTCTTTCATTTGTTCAATCTCTCGTTTCTTTTGTTGAATCGATTCGAATCTTTTATTCAAATTCTCTTTCCTGTCACCTAAATGAAGTGGTCTCGGTTTCTTGCGCAAATAAACCATTTCCCCCAATAAACTCACTCCTCAAGTTTTGCTCGCTTATATCTATTCACAATCCTCTCCAAAGATGATTCTTAACAAACGTGCAGATGTGATTCCGGTTAGCGTTTGAGAGGGAGTTGATATAGGAGAAGAAGACAGACAGAATTAGATGTGTCCGTAGGATTAAGTCGAAAGCAGAAATTATTATTTTTGCGCATGATTCAATAAAGGTAAATAAAAGAAAAAACCGCTGCACGAACTCGTGCAAACGGCCATCTAAAAGATTACATTAAATCTTAGCCATCGCTTCATTGATATACTGATAAAGAGCTTCATCCATCCCATATTGTAGAGGGTTGTTTGGATTATCGGAGTGGAAACGTTCCGCCGATTTGACAATTTCTTGGTCACCAGCACTAAACTGATTTATTAATGACTTCCACGTTTTCGCTAACTCCGTTACTTTTGGGTCAGCAGGCGGGGTGTTCTTTTCCATTTCTACCCGAATATCCATGATCAATGTCGACCATTGACTTTCCATTTGTTTCATTTCTTCGGCACTAAACTGTTCTGTCTGATTTTTCATTTTATCTAACTGTTCTTTGGAGAAATAGTGTTCTACCATATTCATCACCTCAATTAATTGAATAAGTTGGTTTGGGCTAACATCCTTCTCGGAATCCAATAACGTATAAATATTTTCTAATCTTGTATAAAGTTCTTCCTGTAGTTGTATTTGTTTCTTCACTTTTTGCATTTGCATTTTTATAACTTGCACACGATCTAGGCTTTGTTTTTTCAGCATGTCTTTTATTTCTTCTAACGACAGTCCCAATTGTTTGAATGATAAAATTTGCTGTAATTTCCGGATATCACTCTCGGAATAAATCCTGTGTCCTGAATCGGAAACTTGTGATGCCGAAAATAAGCCAATTTGGTCATAATGGTGCAATGTTCGAACGGTAAGTCCAGTCAATTTTGCTAACTCCCCAATTTTCCAAGCGTTTTTATCCATCCTCATCTCCTCCAATTCGTACGAACTGTTTTTGTCGACAAGTTCAGTATAGAACCTAACGTTGCGTCAGGTTCAAGACTTTTTCTGAAGGTTTTTAAAAAATTTCTTTTTATTCTTTCGTTCAATAAAAAAATGCTGCATATGCTTCAACTACTATTAAAATTTTTAGACTTCCTACATCAAGAAATAAACAGGTGTCGCTCTCTATATAGAAACTTTGTAGATTAAGTGTAGGGTTCCTCTACAAACGAACTACAAAGCATCAACAGTTATCTACACGTAAATCCATTTTTAATGCTAGGAAAATTTTATAAACCCCATTAGATGGACGTGCCGTGCAGTATTTTTACAAATCAACCAAAATTCGCTCTCTTGGCACAATACTTGCATTAAATCATCATAGGGTCTTCACTATTCTAATTAGGGGGAATTGCCAATGTTTGATTATTTTATGCCAAATGTGAATTTCTTTGGTCGTGGGTGTGTCGATGTTGTAGGGGAGCGTTGTGAAATTTTAGGAGGGAAGAAAGCGCTGATTGTAACAGATTCCTTCTTAAGAAATCTTCCGAATGGTCCTGTTGAACGCGTTGTTTCATCACTAAGAGAAAAAGGGATTGAGGTTGCCATCTATGATGGTGTTGAACCGAATCCAAAGGATCGCAATGTTTATGAAGGTCAAACAGTCTATGAATCCGAGAATTGTGATTTAATTGTGACGGTTGGTGGCGGAAGTGCGCATGATTGTGGAAAAGGAATTGGAGTTGCTGTCACACATGAAGGCGATTTGTATGAAGATTATGCTGGGATTGAAAAGTTAACAGATCCACTTCCGCCACTGGTTTGCGTCAACACCACAGCTGGTACGGCCAGTGAAGTGACCCGCCACTGTGTTATTACCCACACAGAGAAGAAAATCAAATATGTAATTGTAAGTTGGAGAAATACTCCATTGGTATCGATTAACGACCCTGAATTGATGGTAGGCAAGCCAGCAGCATTAACGGCTGCAACGGGAATGGACGCTCTTACACATGCGGTTGAATCTTATGTTTCACTCGGGGCGAATCCTGTAACAGATGCCGCTGCTATTCAAGCGATTAAGTTGGTTTCTCAGAACTTAAGACAGGCAGTTGCATATGGAGGGAATATGGAAGCAAGAGAAAATATGGCTTACGCCTCCTTACTCGCCGGAATGGCTTTTAACAATGCTGGTCTTGGTTATGTCCATGCGATGGCCCATCAACTTGGTGGACTTTACGATATGCCGCATGGCGTTGCAAATGCGATTTTACTTCCACATGTAGAAAGATACAATCTGATTTCCAATCCTGAAAAGTTTGCGCAGATCGCCGAATTTATGGGTGAAAATATTGACGGACTTTCTGTAAGAGAAGCTGCCGACAAAGCGATCGATGCGATTGTCAAACTTTCAGAAGATGTGAATATCCCAAGTAGTTTACGAGAATTAGGGGTTAAGAAGGAAGACTTTGAATACATGTCCAAAATGGCTTTGCAAGACGGAAATGCGATTAGTAATCCAATTCAAGGCAAAGAAGAAGATATCTTTAAAATTTTTGAATCCGCTTACTAATCCTCTATTTAGGAGAACTAGTTAGTTGATAGAAATCGCTATTAATTTGTTATCAAATTGATAGCGTTCTAATGTTTGTTCATACCTTGTGAGGAAAAACCGAAATTTCAGCGAATCTAACACATGGTTTTCTAGCCTAATGAATCTAATGAATGCAAACAACAGCTTGGGGTAATCCCAAGCTGTTGTTTTGATTTCTGAACTATTCCCAAAGAAGAATAAGAGAAACAGTGAACATGCAAAACCTCTTAAGGCCAGAGGTTAAAATTTTAGAAATAATAGATAAAACAAAAGGTGTAGAAATATGGTTACACCAATCAAATTAAACCAATTGATGGAGTATTGATTGTTTTTCGGTTGAATCATACCCAAAGCCACTATATTCCAAAATATTTTTGTATCACGCCATCGTTTTTTACTAGGAAGTTCTTTTTCTGCTAACCTCTTATTTTCCTTTCGAGCCCATAGAACAACGATCACGATGTCTAGAATTGCTCCAAGGGTAACGGCCGTCATTACAAATTCATCCGATACGGTAAACGGTAAAGGCTTTTTTTGTTCTGTGCTCTTTTTTTCTTCGACTTTGCGTTCATGCGCTGTTAACTCTTGTTTAAATGTCGTATTCGATTCAGTGATTTTAATGGGGGATGTGTTCTTATCGAAATCTACAAGTGCTACTGTACTAATCAAGGATCCTATCAATAAAACATAGCCAACGAAAAACCAAATGGTCAATTTCGTGGATTTAGACATATTTGAAACACCTGCCTCATTAATTTGATAAACGAAGTGTTTATATCTTTTACTATATTTTACCATGAGTAGGTCCAAATACTTGCGTTTTTTTATAATAAAAATAGGACTTAATTCCCGTGTGCCGTTCTTTTTTATCATGGAAATTAAGTCCAGTTTACATAGTCATTTTAAGTTTTCTGTAAAAAGTTTGTTTAATCGAACTAGTAGCGTTATTCGCAAGAAACACTCCAATTTACGGCTAAAAATGTCTTATCCACAATGGGGACCTTATTGTTCTCAGTACAAGCGTTTTTTGCATAATTAAATGAATGATAATTTAAAAGTACTGAAAATAGAAGAAATGCTAAAGCTGTTCCAGATAGTAAAGACAACTTTTTTCTCTTGAGCACCTTGTTTTCACCCCTTTATAAATACTATCTTTTGAAATTTGCACAGTAGTGTTAAAGAATATAATTCATATATTAACATAAATTGTCATTTTCCTTGCTAATTTGTTCAATAGAACTTGAATGAACATTAAAGGAAAAGAGCGTGAAATTCACCCAATCTAACAAAAATCTCTATTAGGTTATTTTCATTTTTTTATCTGAATCCATAAAAAAAAGCCGCTTATGCAGCCTGATGCTTATTCAATTAAGATGCCCTTTATTTTAATGAAAGAAATACGAATTAATGAATTCGAGCCTTGCGGAATCCATCATATACGCTGAAGGCAGCACCTGCCATAAAGAAGAAAATTCCACCACTAACGATCCATACTTTGAATTGATTTGTGTTCATCGTAAATAAATCAGCCATAAACGTAATAAATTCCTGGCTCATTAAATTTGGATTTATTATGATGACAATGAATACAATCGTTCCAAACATCTGGAGGGCAGTATTATAGATTGCCATTCTTTTTGTCCATTGTCCCTTAATCAATTTATATAGAGCCAATGCTATTTCAAAACCGATCACAATAACAACGATTGGCCAATACCCAAATAAAACGTCTTGGTTGATAGCCGGAATCACAAATTCAAGTCGACCGCCACCACCTTTATATACACCTACAAGCTGATACGCATAAAAATAAAGGGTTGCCCAGATTGCCGTCCACATCAAATCTCCGAATACCTCTATTTTGGAGATGGCTTTTTTCTTTGGAATATAAGCGATATTTTTCAAATCATCAGGAGTCCATTTTTTAAAACTGGCTGTTAACGGCTGGTTACTATTTTCTTTATCTGTTCGTTCGATCACAGCAAAAACAAGGGTGAACCAAAAAAATGTTTGAATTCCTACTTCAATCATTCGCCATATGCCAACCCCCATCACATCCAAAGCCACATTTATAACTGCTTCCTGTCCATTGTAATCAATAAAATAGGCTGCAATCACCGAGATGAAAGAAATAACAGCGGCTATGGGCAAGATCATTTTTAATAACGTCACATATACATCGAAATAGCGCGGTCCAATAAGATGCATTGGTCGATCCCGATAACCGCTAGCCAATGTCACCGGACTCCCTAGTTTTTCAAGTACTGTCTTTACATCCTCCTCACGGTAATCATTAGGCAGCATATCTTCGATCGTTGACCGTAATTCAAGTGCAATATCCTCACGATTCTTTTCCGGCAGTCTTCTAATAACCTCCTGAATATAGATATCAATTAAATTCATGATCTTCCTCTCCCTTTAATAAGTTATAAAGTTCCTTTGAATTCTTAATCCAATCCTCTCTTAACTGCAAAAATACCTCTAAGCCATATTCACTTAAAACATAGTACTTACGTGGTCTGCTCTCAG
>Ga0182742_1002693_pt1 | contig 19163 bp, 20 predicted proteins | sample eDN5th37CBELigMG_FD_128880 | JGI IMG/M metagenome (GOLD analysis project Ga0182742, IMG submission 128880) | Enriched Miracle-Growth compost microbial communities from Emeryville, California, USA - eDNA 5th pass 37_C BE-Lig MG (version 2)... ... | reverse complement strand
TTCGGGGTTCAATTGTTTCAGTAGATTTAATAGAAAAAACAGAACTTCCTTATGAAATACTTCGAAATAAAAACAGAATCCAAAACTTAGCACAAGTGATAATTCCCACAGCGATTCAAAAGGTTTCGTGTGGTCATAAATTTACGATTGCTTTGGACACATCAGGTGGATTATGGACTTGGGGTTATGGAGGACACGGATGTTTAGGAGATGGAAGTCTTGAAGACAGATGGACTCCAAAGAAGATTAATTTCTCTATATTAGGAAATAAATTGGAGCAACAAATTATTATTGATATATCTGCAGGGTCAGAACACTGTTTAGCAATAAATTCCTGTAATGATGTGTTTTCATGGGGGAAAGGAAAACAAGGAAGACTTGGACATGGAACAGAAGAAGGCTGCTTGCTGCCAAAAATTATTAGAAGCTTTACAGACCATGGTACAAAAATAATTGGGATATCCGCAGGCCAACAACATAGTGCTTGTGTTACAAATAAGAAGAAGTTATATACATGGGGATGTGGAAATAATTATAGGCTGGGACATGGTACTATACAAAATTTACTAAGACCAAAAATGCTGGAATGTTTTGATGATAATTTTATCGCACAAGTGAGCTGTGGTTCAATGCATACATTATGTCTTACTACAGCAGGGCAAATATATGCATGGGGATCAGGACTAAATGGACGACTTGGAGTTGATATATCCAAAAGTGATGTCCAAATGGTGCCAATGAAAGTCGCCCATTTAAGAGAAGAATTTCAAACACAAATATTTTCTGAAGTTTTTGCTGGCCCTTACCAATCTTTTGGGTTGACAAATAATGGACAGTTATATTCTTGGGGTTCTGTAAAGTTTAAGACACTTGGCTTTAACGGACTTAAAAAAGATATTGAAATTCCAACTCCGTTAAAGTCAAATTTCCTTAAGTTTCATGCCCATAATGAAACGAACGAAAGAAGTCGAGCAAATAGCCAAGCTGAGATTGATTTGTATGACCTTGCATTCCAGCATAAAATTCACCCTGATAATGACCCATTGGAACTTGTTAGAGTTTTTTGTGGAGAAACCAACACAATATTTCTTATGAGTAACGGGGATATTTATGTGTGTGGGTCAGGTCAAAATGGTCAATTATGTATAAAACCGTTAGAGAAAGGAGAAGAATTTGCTCAGGACAAAAATGCAAGAAAGGAGATGTTTGCAGAAGGAGAAACTATTTACAATCATACTCCTCTTTACATACCTTTAAATCTTAACAAAAAGTTCAAACATATCGCTGTTGGATTGAGCCATATAATCGCTATTAGTGTTGAGGGCAAAGCTTATGCTTGGGGAAAGAATACTGAAGGCCAGTTAGGCTTAGGATATACCTCGAAATCTGTTTATAAACCTGCTGTTATTGAGGTTCCCACAAAAAAGTTTGTAATGGCAGCTGCTGCTTCTACATTCTCTGCTCTATTAACAGAGAATGGAGAGATTTGGGTCTTTGGTTCAGGAGAAGCTGGTTGCTTGGGTGTCAATGCTAAAAAGCAAAAGTATAGTCTTTCGCTTCCACAAATAATAAACAATATTCCTCCTATGAAATATGTCGCTGTTGGAAATCAACATATGGCTGCTATTAGTACCAATGGGGATATGTATGTCTGGGGAAATAATAACAATGGAAGGCTTGGAATAGGCGGGAAAAGTAAAAATATTCCCACACCAACCCGAGTTCCATTTTCTGAAAGGAAAATCTTTGTGAAGTTTCAACAAGTAAAAATTAGAAAAAATATGAGTTTAATATACTTAGGTGGTATGTGGATTTTTCCATACAGTTTTATTAGATGAAGAAGGAACAATCTGGGGTGCTGGTGTCAAAGCTTATGCTGGATTTCCATCAGAAAATTCATATAAAACATTGGAAGAGCAGGATTATTTCCTCCCAATTCCTGACTTAAAGAATGTTAAATTTTTACAAATCTCTTCTGGAGAGTTTCATGTTCTAGCTCTTAGCGTATCAAAAGAAGTCTATGGATGGGGAAAAGCAGAATATGGAAAATTAGGAATTGATATTCAACTTTCTTTGGATGAAACAGACACAAGAGTTAGAAATGTATTATTGCCAATAAAAATAAGAAGCCTGGAAAATATTTCCTATGTATCAAGTGGGGTTAATCACTCAGCTTGTGTGAATGAGAACGGAGAGGTTTTTGTCTGGGGATCTGCTCTAATGGGAAGACTAGGGATTTCAAAGCATAATCTGAAGACTTTGAAAAAATTAAATAGAATGAGAAATCAACTTTATACACAGGTTTTGCATAGCCCACATAAGTTACAGGAACATTTTGAAGAAGGTAAAGGGAATTTTTTATACTTTGACTATATAATTCATAGAAAGGACAAGGAAATACAAGCTTTTTTCGAACAAATCTCCTCAAAAAGGAATTAGGAAATCAAAAGTGAATTTAGAAAGAGATTTCACAAATTCAAGCGAAGGTTTTTCCATCGATTTATATCATTCATTTATCTTTTAGAATACGATGAAGAGGAAGATGAAGAAGAAGATGACCAAGAGGAGAGAAAAAGCATCGACAATCCTGATATAAAAATTCTTACAAAAAGATTTACAGGAATTTATGATGATCTGGATACAGAAGGAGAAAATAAAGAAAATAAAGAGAATATAACTTCATTAGGAAATTTAGAGTTAAAAATCGAGCAAGATAGAAGAAAATCTGTTTTTTCATTAAATGGGGAGAGTAGGATTAATTCAAAAACAAGTCTTGAGAACTTCCACGATACAGAAGCAACAGAAGCAGTAGTTACTAGTAAACTTAGTATTGCAAACATGAGGAGTAAAAGTCAAAACACTGTAAAGAGTTTGTTTAGTTCTGAAGCTGCATTGAAATCCCAAAGCCATATTGATGTTATTGCCAAGGAAGCAGGAATTAATGCTCATAAACGAAACTCAGCAAAAAGTACCAAAAGTGCGAAAAGTACCAAGAGTGCCAAAAGCTCTAAAAGTACTAAAAGTACTAAAAGTGTATTTTCGAATGTGAGCAAGGCTCAAGAAGATTATCTTCAAAAAATGAAGCAAATACAATCGATTATCAATAGTAAACTTTATTTTGTTTAATTTATAAATGTCGCTTTAGCTGGTCCATTTGAGCTACAAAAAGTCATTCAAGAAGAGGTTGATAATAACGAAAATTCATTATTTTCTAAAGACAAGGAACTGAATGATTTACTTTTGACAACTCTTTCAAAAGTTGTCCAAGAAGCGCAAGAAACAAAAAGAAGTTTTGCTGCTCAAGTCGCTGAGACACAAAATTGTATTGAAGCTTCCTTACGGTTATTACCTGTCACAATCAAAACCAGAAAACAAACAAATCTCAATATCCCAAATATCCTTTTACAAAACTTTCAAGTTTATGAAGGAATAATTTCTATGCTTTTTGTTCATCCTTGTTACTTCCAAAAACTCTTACAAAGTAATACAATTGATAGAGACTTGCTTGAAAGTTGGGTCATAAAAGTTTATAGTTCTCCTGTTGAAAGCAACAGAATAACAAACTTAGTATTAGCTTTAACTCTTATGGTAGTAGAAGATGAAGTTAAAGAAAGTGATCCTTCAAATAAAGTAGAAATTCATGTTAAGAGTTTCTATCCAAGACTTTATCGTTTCTTATTGAACGGACAAAAATGTAATGTAAATTTCTTCAAGGAAATTGCTGAGCATGTTATGTTGAAGATTATGATAGAAGAGTATAATGGAGACCCTTTAATAAAGGAGGCTTTAAGCCTTAGTATTGAGCAACTAGAGATAAATAAGCCAGAAAATTATTTTAACTTGGGATGCTGCATCAACGACAAAAACAATGAAAAGAAGAACACAATGCAAGCTGAAATTATGATAGAAAGACACATTCGTGTTATAAAGAAGATGGAGACTTACTTGAAGAATATATTTTCTCAACCTCATTTTGGTGGAACTGGCAAAATTTCTAAGGAGATTTCTTATTTAAATAAGAGAATAATCGAAGAATATAAATATCTCGCTGAAAATAAAGAAAAAATTCCAAACGATGAAAGTCCGACACAATTTAAAAAAAGAATCGATAAAATAGTCAAGGATACAGAATTACTCGTCATTGAGTTATTCTTTGGTCAAATAGGAGAATTCCTTATTAACTCTGAAATACATGGAATAATAGCCCCCGAACCTTATAAGCAACTTTTCTCTAAAACGAACTTGGAAAGTCTTGCAAATACAATAAACTCTTATTTCCAGCAAAAGAAAATTGTTGCAAAACCCGTTTTTGATCCTCTCAATACTTATCTTGAAACACACTCAAAGAAACCTGAAACAATAAAATCCTTTATAACAGGCTTAACTGCCTGTGAAGATTACGATATCACTTTGGAAAATATCACCCTTATTACAGAAGAAACAATAGAGCCTATCAGCCGCTACAATGCTAAATTTACTATTGAGGATATTCTTAAGATTCAAAACTCTTTAATAAAATTCTTAAAGTATCCAAATTACCTCCCTGCAGGAAATAATGACCCTCTTATGGTAATATTAAATTACTTGGGACTTGTGGAGGTTGATTTGAGCATTTTTTCCGAGCAGGTCCTTCAACATCCACTTAATCTCAAAATTAACTCAGAGTATATTTTCTTTTTTCTTTTAATATAACGCTCCTAGCATTTTGAGAGAAGAAACAAAAGAAACAGCGTTCAAGATACATCGTTGTAATTACTGTGAATTAGTTTATCCAGAGCACTTTATAAGGATTGAAGATATTAGAATGTTAAATGAAACAAAATGGGAATGTGAGAAATGTAATGAGTTTAATCCTTTCACAACAGCCAAATGTGGCAGATGCGAGACTCTGGTTAAACAACACCTTTATCAACAAAGATTTATTTTGAAAAAGTAAAGAGTTTTGAAGCTATTTTTTCTCATTATTTGAAAAAAGGTTCCTTCCTGTAATTAGGAAGACAGCTCCAGTGATCAAATACTTGAATTTTGTTAAATCATATTCAACCTTATTTGAAGGCGACGATATTCCTTCAATTCTATTAGTAGCATCCTCAATTTCATTTGTTAAATCCTAATTAGGATTTGATAAAAACTTTGACAAAAGAAAACAAGTTTGAAGAAGCTCATAATTACAAATTGATTTTCAAGCTGTTAACGCTCAAGGAAAGTGAATTTGCAAAAGAGTTTTGTATTGAATTGCAGTCTTCGATTGAAGACGAAGAATGCTCCCAAGTTCTAAATCAAATTCTTATTTACGTAAGCAAAAATACACTACTTTTTCTCGATATTTTTTTAGGAAGTCGAACTTAGGAAAAAACATAAAGCATACCAAAATATAGTTGAAGATGTTGTGTTAAGGTTAGATCATATGGCTGATACAACAAAGAGATACTCTGAAGGATTGTAAGATTTTTGTATGAAAAGAAATTCTCAAGTTATTTTAGAAAGAAAAGTCTTGTCAAGACAGAGGCCAAAGTTTTAACATCAAAGGGAAAATTTGACGTAAGTTATTTGTTAACCAATTCTTAAATATATTAGGGATTCTCGAGCAAAATCTTTAAGACTTCTGTGAGACTTTGATAAAAACTTCTTGTTAATTAAATATAGAGTTCTTTAAATGAGCAGAAACTATTAGATAGATTAACTGAGACAGGAAGAAAACCAATTGGAATCTTCCCTTATGCTGATCTAATAAGAAAAGGAACACTACTCTCTTTTACAATGCAAAATAAAGAAGCTGTCAAAATGTAAAACATTTGTTATGTTAATTGCTTATCTTTATTGTAGTAATAATAACCTTAAATTTTATTTCCTGTACCAAAAAGGTGTCGGATTCCATGTTAAAGTTGTTTTTCTGGGAAGTACATGGAAAAATATGTTTAAAAGTGCAAGTAATCAATATAAGGATGAAGTCGCTTTAGAAGAGTAAACTAAATTTTTAACTTAAGTTAAATCAAATCAGGTTTAAAATTACAGCAGAGCATATATTGGAATTAAGAAGGACCTCAGATTATAACGCAGAGTTGAATTATCCAATTAATTTGGTTTAACTTGAATAGGATCACTTTGGGATGCTCAACATTTGTAGTGAAGAAACTGGTTGAGTTAATGGATGAGATTTTAATCAAAAGTTATCTTTCCCGGTTATTATCCTAAAATTTTGAAATGAGGGAAAAATCAATAAGAAACAAAATAATCCAAGTTGTAAATTAATTAGTTTTGGTTAGTTACTATTTAATGATCATATCCATATTTCTATTTTTTACTATGAAAATGCTTATGAGTTGTTAATTTTTTCGAAATAACGGTCTTAGGTTGTAATAAATTTTCTGTTTAATCCTTTAATGTACCAAAGCTATGTTTAATTTGAATAATTTATGCTCCACTAATTCAGGCAAACAATGACAAAAACTTACTGAGTTTTTAAATAAAAATAGACTAAAATTGAACTCAGGTTCAATGATGCATTTATTTTAGGGTAAAGTGGAAAAAGAGAAAGAAAGTTTTTTCTGTATCATTTTGAAGGAGATATTTAAAAAGGTTGTTCTTTTAGAACTTTAAGCAAAATAGTTTATTAGATAGGTTTGCTCCCCACTCCTAAAATTAGAAAACAAGATTAGGCGAATAATCTTAATTAGAGGTGAATTTTCCTTTTTTCAGTAGATTAATATTTTGTAATTGAATAACTGACTCAAATATTAATCTAATAAACCTCTTGGAACAAACCTTGCCATGTCTTACTTTCATAGGGTTTAAAAAAAGAAACATATAAAAAGGTTATGAAATTACCTCAAAAAACGTTTTTCTCTTCAACCATAAAAAGTATTTTATGGAATAAGGTGCTTAACATGAAATTAAATGCTTCACCTTTCTAGGAAATTTATTTTAGAATCTTATGAAATTTTTTAAAGAAAGTGTTTGCTTGGGAAAACGAGGTATAATTTTTAAAACATTGGACGGAGTTATTCGCGTTTACTATGCATAATTAAATTCGAACTTTCTTTAGAAGAAGCCAATTTTAAACCTATCTCTCAATTGGTTCTAATGATTAATACCCCAAAAAAGCCCAACTTTTCCTCATCAATCAAGATGAATAATTTTAGACTTTAACTTTAACTCTGTCATTAAAAAAAACATTAGCTGGACCTTTGTTTTCTTAGTTGTTGAAATATTGATAAAAATGTCTCAATTTATAAATAGGTTCATCAACTTAATACTCGTATAATTTCAATTAAAAATATTTGTTCTAGTTAAAAAGTAGTTGTTTTCTGAAAAGAAATGAATGCTATGGTAGAAACATATAGCCAGGAAGTGGCTAGAGATGCTAACGAAAAACTTTCGATCAAATCCTTCACAATGATGTGTGTCATTGGTAAAGGATCTTACGCAGAAGTTATCCTTGCCCGTAAAAAGGACACTGGAAAAATTTATGCTCTCAAGATTCTTAAAAAGAAGAAGATCGAACAAAGAAATCAGAAAGAACACGTTAGAACTGAGAGAAATATATTGGTATCATTTCTTTCTGCTTCATTCGGTTTAAGCTACTAGACTGAAATGCATCACCCCTTCTTAATTAAAATGGCATATGCATTTCAAAATGAAAAGAAGCTATACTTTGCTCTTGAATACTGCCCAGGCGGGGAACTATTCAACTTACTTCAGAAGAAAAGACGCTTTTCTGAAGAACAGTAAATACCTGAACTAAAGTTAATCTTATTTTTTAGTGCTCGTTTCTATATTTGCCAAATGGTGCTGGCATTGGAACATTTACATAAATATGATATCATTTACAGAGAGTAACTTATAAATCGTTATTTTGGTCATTATTCTTAGCCTAAAGCCTGAAAATGTCTTGATCGATGCTGATGGCTATATCCGATTAACTGACTTTGGTCTGTCAAAAACAGGAATTGCAGGAAACAAAGGCGCTTACTCTGTCTGTGGCACTCCTGAATACCTTGCTCCAGAAATTCTTTTCCAAAGAGGACACGGCAAGGCTGTTGACTGGTGGACTTTGGGTAATTATAATAAATTCTATTTGATTTCTATAACTTCTTGATTTCTTCTTATTGAAAAATTAAAGAACTTTTTCATCTTCCTTAACGTTTTTCTTATATTTTTAAAGGTGCTATTATGTTTGAAATGCTAACCGGACTTCCACCATTCTATACTCCTAATAGAGAAGAACTCTTCCAAAAAATCAAATACTATGCTCTTAAATATCCTCCATACCTCAGTCCGAATGCTAGGAGCTTACTTGATGGACTTTTCCAAAAGGAACCATCAAAGAGACTAGGAAGCGGTTCTGGAGGAGCTGAGGAAATAAAAGCTCATCCATGGTTCCATGGAGTTGATTGGGGTGTTATTTACAGGAAAGAAGTCAAGGCTCCTTTTATCCCAATTATCAAGAATGATGTGGATGTCTCAAACTTTGATCCCGTAAAAAACTTTTATAAAGAAAAAATACTAAATGTTATTAGGAATTCACCGAAGCACCTATTGGCTCACTTGGTTCTATAACAGATACTACAACTGATATTGATCATAGTTACACTGGTAAAGTTTTGTTCTGTTTGAAAACTAATGAACTTTAGGCTGGAGTTTTGCAGGAAATGAATTTGAGGCAGCTGGTCTTGATAGACCGAGTACTATGGAAATCGAGTAATAAAAATGAAACATAAATTAAAAGCCAAAAACGATGAGAGAACTGTATATACAGCTTACATCTTCTGATTCTACTAATTTTACTTCTCAACTCAACTCAAAAGAAAGACAAATGCATCCTGACAAGAATTTTTTTTCTCTGGAAATTGGGGAAAAATTGCATAGACTGGTTTAAATAACTTTGAAATATTTTGCATGTGTTTGCATGTGTTCAAAAAAAGTAAAATAAATTTGATCATATCTCCTTACTATTACCCTTACTACACAAGTTCTGTTCGCATTAGATTCGTAACAACATAATTTACTTTTTTTGAAATAATGTTCTTGTAGTTTCTAGAAAAAAATAAACGAAAATATAATTTAGGTTATTAATGTAGTTAAAATTAGTACAAGTTCGACATAGAAATTTTCAAATAAAGGTGTTAATTTGATAGTTTGTGAAAATTTAGAATGTTTTATTAATAGAAATTCTATCGAGAACTATGAAGAAATAGCGAAGTTTCTTATTTTATCACACTTATTTTTTTGTAATAATTGGAATGAGTTCTAAAAAGAATATAACGAAGAAAATTAATTAATTTTAACAAATAGCAATTATTCATTTTTTTTGTTGTTGAATGATATGGAACCTTTATGTTGCGATTCTATTAGATTTTTTCTAATTTTTGTAAAGCATTTGCTCCTTAAAAACAGAATCCTTGTATATTAGAATACATTTTTTTTTAATAGTTCTTGATGGAAAGTTTCTTTAGAATACAATCATGGTTTTGAAATGATTACTTAAGAACAGAACTGCTCAAATCTCAATGTAATTTTTTCAGGAGGGTTCATTTTATTGAAGTTATCGTATTAATTAAGTTCACTGTATATAACAACAAATCAAAATTAATCAATAAGTGACGTGTTATAATTATTCCTAAAAAACGATATGACCTTGAAGTCTATTTCCAATTAGTCTTTACCAGAATTAATTTTAACTTGAAATATGCTGATCAGGATACTTAAGAGTTGATCTTAATTTTATAAACCCAAATAAAGCGCGTTATTTAATAAATAATAAAATAAAAAATGGAATCTAAATTTTCATTCAATATTGACGGATTTAAAGTTCAAATCACTAAGACTGATGCTTGTATCATGGTTGAAGCTCAGCATTTAGTGAATTCATCCAAGTACCATCGTATTCTTACAAACGATGACATTCCAGTTCTAACCCAAACTTTATACAATAACATTGAAGAATTTTTCCCAGTTCTTCAAACAGTAATGTACGGACCAAATCAAGGCACAACTTTTACAATGACTCCAAAAGGAAAGCTCAACATTTCCCAAAAAATCCAAATCCTCAACAAAGAAAAATTTTTTATGTTTGAAATCCACTTGGAGGAAGTAAAAAGTAATTCTCTTGAAAGACTTGAAGAACAAATTTTAAAATTAACAGCGAGACAAGAGGAATTTGAAAGAACTGTCAGAAATGAAATAGATACAAAAATGAAAAGGCTTGAAGATTATATACACCAGCGCTTATTAAACCAAGAACAAATGATGATACAACTTATAGAAGGTGTTAAAAAATCAATACCAAATCAAGGAGCAAATCGTGTTAGTCCTACTTTTAATCCAAATGGAACCTATAGTAATAAATTTTATTTCCACAATAACAACAAGACAATAACAACACAAAAATGGGAATTTTCTTTGTTAACGATTGCTAATTGGTATGGACTCCTTGCTAGAGACCCTTTAACCGAACGAGGAAAACATGAATTCTCTGTTCTGATTGATACGAATAATAACCAAATTATGATTGGAATTGTTCCTGGAAACTTTGAAAATTCTTCATGTCATTGGAGAGAAAAAGGAACATTTTTTTATAGTGTTGAAGATGGTGAGTTTTGGTCAAATGGCTCTCAATATACAAAAAATCCTGAAAAGATTGGAATTGAGACAAAAGATCTTTCAACACAACCAAAACCAATATTTGTGAATGTAAAAGGAGACATAATAAATATGATTGTAGATTTCGATCACAATGAAATTACTGTGGCGGTGAATGGGATTGAAAAACATCGAGTAAAAACTGCTCTAGGAACTTTTAAAAACTTTGGTTATTATCCAGCTGTAAGTATTTTCGCACAAGGAACAGGAGTTACCTTCCTTTAATTCAAGATTTTAATTAAAATCATTACCATAGGTTTACAAGTTTATTAAAATCTTTATTTGTTTTTAGAAACTTTATATTCATAATACTTTTTTAAGAAGAAAAATTGAATTAGCTTGTATAAAAATATATATAAAGTTGTTACTTTTAACAAAAATTGATATCTTTGTTATATTTAATGAAAAGGACTTTTTTCAGTATCCCAAGGGATAAAAGCTGTCATGTCATTATAATAACATAATTTTGGAGAGTCAAGTTTAAAAGTTTTTCCAATACAATCCACACTTGACTTTAACTGTTTTTTCATTTCTTTCAACTTATCTTCAGCAGGTACTTTATATGTGTAGGCCAATGATATATGAAAACTTTTTGGCACTTTATCCGCAAGACCAAACTTTTCAGCAACTTCTTGAATAATTTGTCTATGTTCTTCTTTGAGTTTTAAATAAAGTGTAATCCCGATTTTTCTCAACGATAAGGAATCAATAATAATTTCTGGAGAAAATGCTTTTTCACTGAGGGTCTTATTTAGTTGTCTTAATTGTGGTAACTTTTCATTCAATAAACCTTCCCAATTAGAACCTCCATCTCTTTTTTGGTTATATAGGCCGCTTGTGGTCATATGATAACTTTCAACAGGAAGTAGAGAATAATATTCTTTTAGGTTTTCACATTTTTCGAGCTGGTTGTATAATTGTGTCCATATTTCCAGGTCCTCAGATCTGATAGCCGAAACAATGGTAATACCAGGGAATCTACAATACCTGCCATTAGAGTCAATTTTTATTAATGAGGTTTCCATGTAGAGAGTTTAGATATAATCAATATTTTTATTTCATGAATTTTCTGATAATGAGAACCTATCAGAAAAAATCCTTGTATTTTCAGGAAATTGGATGCAAGTATTGGCATAAAAATCTTTCTTTAATTTTACCCGTATATATATTTAAAAAAAAAAATTATCTCAAAATCGATGAAAATGAAAGCTCATTTTAAAATTTAGTTTTTTTTTGAGAATCTTGGTCTCTGTAATAGATATGTCAAAGTATAAGCATTTTTATTTAGACATATGAAGATAATTACTTCAAAGAACTATATATATAAAAATGTCTAAAAGTAAATATATCTTTAAATTCCTCTTTTTCTAAGGAAGTTTAATATCTGAGCGTTGCTTTAAGAATTCTTCCATCGAAGTAGCCTTAATTTGTGGGAAGTCAGCATTGTTAGTTTTCTCAAAAGTTGATCTTTTATCGGCCTGGACAAGGAAAAGTCCAAGGAAGTCAGCATTGGCGTCTCCTTTTTTTCTTGCTTCATCATAAAGTTTTTTCAATTCTTCAACTGAACCTTTATTTTTGGGTTCAACATTAGCTCCTCTGACCTTATTGTAAATCTTCGCGACGTCATGAATAGTTAATTTCTCTCCAACATAAGTTACTGTGCCAGTAAGGTCAGGATTAGCGACTGCAGCAACGACAACCTTGGCAATATCTTCATAAGTAGTAAAATCTTGTTTAAGGTCACTATCTCCCCAGTAACCAAAACCCATGCTTTGAACCCAGAAATAAGTTTCCATAAAATTACCATTATAAAAATGAAGCTTTTTAATTGGGGTTGTGTCCAAATAGTCCTGGAACTTGAATTTTAGTGAAATAACAGCAGAGCGGGATAGTTCCTCCCTAGTGAAATGAGTATAATTTACTCCATAGTCAGAAGGTGAAAAGCGAACAACACCGCTAGCAATAGCTTCTTTTAACAAATTAATTTGTCCATCAACAGCTATTTTGTCATCATAAGAATTAACCGCAGAAATGACTGTATGAATTCCTTTTGTAACTCCTTTTAAACTTTGGGGATCGGTGAGATCAGCTATGAAAACTTTTCCTCCAGCTTTTTGAACATCTTCAACGAGTTGTTTGTTTTTACTGGGATCTCTTACAAGAATGTGGACTTGTAATTTTGGGTTTGCTAAAGCATGTTTAGTGATGAGAGAACCAAGTTGGCCAGTAGCGCTCACTATAAGAACATCAAGCTTTTGATTGTTTGAGTTCATTTTTGTAATGGTGTGTAGGCTGTTTTAAGTTTTGTTGTTTTATGAATTTTTTATTGATATTATAAGAAAGATATTTTTCGCTTAAATAGGAAAAGTATCAGGATTTGTCTGTAAAAATTTGTTAACATTGAATAATTTTGTTTTGTCTAAAATTCAATTAATCCAAGAAAATTAAAAAGAAGCTGTAAATGATGTCAAGCAATGGTTTGTTTTCTCATCTAGAACTGTCATATCTAATGTTCAGTTTCAAGATTTTGAGCCCAGTAGTGAGAGAACTGAAGGAATTTAAGGGAGAAGGAATTGACCAAAGATCTGAGAAACTTTGTTGTCCAAAAGTATTTAAAATTTGTCCTAAAATTAATAAACGGGGATATAAAATTATAACAGATTAGAAAAGACAATTTAATTTGTCTTGGAAAATCTTTGGTAGAATTCTAAAATTCTCCTTCAATTCTAATGAAATAATTTTCCTAAAATGAAATTTATCTCTCTTTTCCCTAATGAAAAATAAACACTTTGATTAAACATTACTTTTATTTTCTTAAGTTTGGGACTTTTATTTCCAATAAATTCTAGAGAGATTCAACAAACAAGAATGGTCACTCTCTCAATTTCTTTTGTTAACAAAAAAAAACTCTTGAAAATGAGTTAAAATTAAATACTTTGATGAACAAATTCGATTAATAACTTTTTAGGGGTTTTTACTTAAATGGTTTAATTTATAAGCATCAGAAACAATAAACTTTCAATCACAAATAAAATTAAAATGACACAAGATATATTATATAAAACAGATAAACAGGAACTCTTCGTTTTAATCCCTGTTCGTTTAACAATTTAAAGAGAAATTTCTTTGATTTAATCAACTTCTTTCTTCACAATTAATTTCTTTTTTTGTGTATTCTCTTTAACAGTTACACGACGACAATAACTTTTAACTCGGATTATACATAGATAGCGAACATAGCCTCGCACCAAGACAGGAACTTTGTTCTTTCCTTGAAAACGAATATGACTTCTCACATAAACAGGATGGAGTCTACGAATATGTTCTTTAACATGGATGTATAATGTCTTGGATTTTCTTGTAGCATAGGAGCGTCTGAGTTTAGCTGCCATATTAAGAAGTAGCTGATTATTAAAGAGAAATTATTATAAAATTTGTAATATAAAAGGGAAGATAATATTCGGTTTATCTAGGTTAAAGTATCTTTCAGTGATTATTGGAGAAAAATTTAGCCCCGAAATCCACTTTTGATCTAATGATTGGTGAAATCATTTGAATCTAAAGAAGATTTGGATTCAAACAAGCTTAAAAGGGTTATAAAAGTATCAATATGAAAAAAAAATAAATAAAGAAATAGAGGTGAGTAGAATTCTTTTAAGATTTCTATAAAAATTTTTCAATGAAATTTGGTTTGAAAAAAATGCGGAGTTTTACAAAACAAAACCAACATCCGTTATTTGCAAAAAATAGAAATGAACCAAGCAGGCAAGGAACAAAAAAAAAAAGAAAAGAATTATTCTTAAGCACATTATTTCATTCTTAAAATCAGGAGATATAAAAATCTACCTCCAAAATTTGAAGAAGAGAATCAAGTGGAAAAATAAGAATTATCACAAGCGTTCATAAAATGAAATAATGAAAAAACTAGTAGAATTCTTCTAACTAATTTGGAAGTATTGCTTGCTCATTTAAATTCCAAAACTATCAAACAGCTAAGAGAGAATTATGATACCTTGTATTGAGCTTTGGATTTTGGATTGAAAATTGAGGGTAAAAAAATATATTCCGACAGGAATGTGAAATTTAAGCGATGTTTGCGACCTAAAATCAAACATAAGTTAAAAACGCTTGTTATTCTAGTCTTGTTCGCTTAATACTATTAATCCATACTTAACTTTTCAGAAGAGAAGATATTTAAAAGAAACAACATTACTATACAAATAAATTCACAGTGGTCTTATTTCTTATTTTTCTCCTTTTGTTCCTTTTTCTCTCTTTTCTCTTTCTTAGTCAATTTTCTACCCATTCTTTCTTCTTCCTTTTTAATTTCCTGTGGAGTTCTTGTCTCAGGACCAGCCAATTTCATTGCTGATTCTCTAATGTAATCCATCAACTTCTTTTTCTCAACTTTGCCTCCTTCTTTTCCTTCGGCTCCAGGTTCCAATTCTGCTTCACCACTAATAAATGCTGGAGTGTCCTCTTCTCGATCACCTTGACGTTCATATGCCTCATCTTCGATTAATTTATGTGTAGCACTTTGTCCGATTCTTTGATGTCTTGAAAGGTTGAGTCTCTCTATCTTATATTCAAAAGTGTCAGCAACTGTGCGTCTATAAGCGTGATTATCTTGATAAGGCTTCAAACTATCTTCTAAGACTTCTCTTCTTCTAATCATATTTAAAATCTTATTATCATCAATTTCATCAACAGCATGGACTCTCTTCTTTTCTTCAGGCAACTTAAGGTAATCATATAATTTCTCAATGCTGACTTCTTCATCAACCAAAAGCTGTTCTGGAGTAAATACTCTATGCTCTTCAAATAACAAATCCCCAGCTTCTTTTACATTCTTTTGTTCAACAAGGAACTTCACTCTTCTCATTTTTTCAACTGCTTTGTCTAAAAGTTCCTTCTTTTCACCCTCAGTAGGTTTTTCAACACCACCTTCCAATGCAGCAAGTCTATTGTTTAACCATTTCTTTTCTAACCTTGCTAATCTTTCCTCATAAGTTTCGAAAACTCTGTAAGTGGCTTCAGCGCTTAAAGCGTCAGCACTTAATTTAGCGTTTTCTTCTGCTTTTTGCTTAGCTGTGAGTTGAACTTCTTCTTGAATTAAGAGATCAGCTTGAGGATATTGGATATTGTATTGTTGATGGAAAGGAGATTGCTCACTTGAAGCAGCAATTTCAGCAGATCTTTCTCTTTTAATTTCTTCTTCCCTTTCCTTTGCTTCATTTTCTCTAAATTGCCTAGATTCCTCGAGCTCAGCTTTGGCTTTTCTGGCAGCTTCCATTTGGATTTCACGATGAGGGAACTCGAACTCTAAGTCCTTTTGCATAAGAACTACTCTAACAAGAGGATTATCCTTTAATTTTCTAATGATATGAGGCTCAGTACAGCCTGAAAAATCGACCTCACCATTTGGAGAAAGCCTTATGTTATATTTCTGAAGCTTCTTTAAGAGTTGCTTTGACTGTCTTTTTATTCTTGTTGGAGAGGAGGCAACAGTATCCATAATTTCCTTATCTGTCAAGCCTGAGAGTCTATCTATTGCAGCGGCTCTTTCATAATACATAGAAAATATATGCTTTGTATTCTTTATAAAATCTCTAGTGATTTCAGCTCTCTTCTCCTTGTTTAAAACAGCACCTTCGTCCTCTTTTAATTCTGGAACAATTTTATGAAGAACTCTAGTGTATTTTTGTTCATATAGATCGGCAGGATCCATTGATTCGGTTCCAGATTGGGCATCAAAATCATATTCCTCGAAATCTTCTTCATTATATTCATGCTCTTCTAAAAGCTCGCTTTGTCCTTCTTCTTGACCTAAAGCAACTTCTTTCTTGCCTTTTGCTTTTGTTCCTTGAATATTATCTTCAAGGTCTCTTAAAGTTTTCTATTCATTTTAATTCCAAAGAGTTTTTTTTCCTTACAATTCTGGCTTCTTCAGCTTCTTTGTAAAGAGGAATATCTCTTGTAATTCTTTTTACTTTCAAAAAAGCTTCTTTTTCCTATACAAATAAGACAAATTGCTGGGAAGGGAATCATACAGCTTGTTGTTGAGCTAAACTTAATAAAGATCTTGCGTTATTATTCATTGCGAGTTTGGTTGCTAATTGTGCTGCTTCAATCTTCTCTGAAAATCTGGCATGGAATTTTTTCTCAACCTAATTAAAAAGTCAAGGTCAGTCCAAAACTGAGCTTTTATATACCATCTCAAAAGCTTTTTCCTCACTATAACCATTTTTCATAAGCTTTTTCTGATGTGTAATGAAACTATAAATATAGCTTCCTTGTCCAGTAGGACTACCACCTGAAAATGAAGCATTGATATATTTTAGATCAGGATATTTGCTGTTATTTGTGTAAGGTCAGAAAATTAATAAGGTTACTCTAGCAAATTCTTCACTAATGGGATATCAGGGTGTTCCTTAAGACCTTTCTTTGGAGGAGATGCAACAGCAGGTCTGAAAGGTGGATATAATTTCATCTATTATATATTCAGGGATAAATAGCTTCTATCACTTACAATCTGATAGACAGGAGGTACACTCATTCTAAGATTATCATGTAATCTCATTCTATCGAACCAACTCATTTGTTTCCATTTTCTTGTATACATTGTAGTAAAATTTCAATGTGTTCTCTCTTCTGAATGATAAGATTCCTTTTGAGTTTGAATAAAATTAAAAGGTGCTTTAGCCCTAAATTAATTTCGAGAGTCTTTATTTGTTTTTTCGTTCGCAACTTTAACTTAAAGGTTTTTTTTATTTTTTTGTTTTTTTTTTTTGTTTTTAATTTTTATATTATAGTTTTGTTTAATTTTTCTGTTTTTTTTTTTGGTTCTTATTTTTTATATATATCTTTGCAAATAAGAAAGAGTTAGATCTCATAGAAATATATTTCTTTTCGATTTAAATGTCAAGAAAAAAAATCATAAAAACATACAAATATTGACAATTAAAAAAAAATCTGTAGCATTTTTAGGTATATTTTGATGTTCAGTATCGATAAGCCAGTCTCCATTTAACTTCAACAAACTAAATAACTTCATATTTAATTTTCAAAACTTAAAATAAAGAAAATGTTTGGAAAATTCAAGTAGTATTCAATAATTACCACAAACACAACAAACAATCTCCTTTAAATCTTTTTTGTTTCATTCTTATATCAATGCGACGAGTCTTGCAGAGAAAACTCTTAAAAGAATCTAAAGATTCAATAACAAATATTCGTCGGTATGAGTCAGAAATGGGAAGAAACTTGGAAGTAATTGCGATGGAATATGGGGGACCAGCAAGAAGGTTGAAAAAAGAGTTGAATACTTTGAAAATGACTGCAAATTATATTGGAGCATCTAGTCTCTCATCAAATCAAGTTGGCTTTTTCTATGCATACTTTGCTGTTGCTAAGAGGCTTCAGGATGGAGTGTGGTCATATCGAACTACAGATAGAGAAATGAAGTATAATATATTCGTTAACCCAGAAGTTACATATATATCTGAAGTAAGAGTGATAAAACAAACACAACTGAGTAACATTCTTATAGACTAGAGAAGACGGATGGGAATATTGTCCAAGTTTTCCTAATATAAAAGCCAATGTAAAAAGGTTCGAGAAAATAAAAGTTAAATACCTGGACGAGGAGCAAAAAGATCAGAAAAAAGAACTTAAGGGATTTGAGGCCCGTCTCTTTCAGCATGAAATGGATCATCTCAGAGGTTTTCATATTTTGAATTGGGAAGTTTCCTATGGAGATGTTGAGTTCATTCCTGATCCAGATCGAGATTTCCCAAATTTTGAGAAGGTAAAAACATGAGAATATAATAACTTTATCCTTAAAAGGCTCTGAGTGAGTATAGAGACTATATAACAAAAATGAAGAAAGATTTTCCACAATTATTAGTTGATAAGAGAAAATTAACAGATGTGAATATTGATTCTAAACATTCAGACTGGAACAGAAATCCCAAATTAAACAGAGTTACGCTTTCTGGGGAAGTTGAGATAATGCAACAATTGAAAGAGGCATTGCAAAAAGATAGAGAAATTCATGAAGTACAATAACAGGCTTGTTAATGAGTTAATTTTTTTTTTTAGATGGAAGGACTTATTGCTGAAGATCCCTTACAGAACCTCATTTAAGCATTTTGTATTGATCTATATAAACCATACAATTTTTCAAATGATTCTATCATAAAGAGGATCCCAAAGTTTTGAAGGAATAAAGATTGAATATTCAAAGAATCTGTACCATTTTTTTTAATTGATATACAAGAGAAAATCTAAAGTGTACTTATTGCTTATTGTATTTGAATTTGTTGTTTTAAAACCCTTGAAAAATCTAGTGATTTTCTTTTTGTTTCTCTTTTTATTTTTTTTCTTCCCTTAAAATCACTGTTTAGTTTAGTTTAGTTTAGATGAGTCCTCAGACTCTGCAATTCATACCGTGTACGAACGCATAAAAGGGGAATGAAAGGATATAAAATGACTTAAATGGAATTTTACGAGTAATTAAGAGA
>Ga0182742_1002689_pt1 | contig 19193 bp, 15 predicted proteins | sample eDN5th37CBELigMG_FD_128880 | JGI IMG/M metagenome (GOLD analysis project Ga0182742, IMG submission 128880) | Enriched Miracle-Growth compost microbial communities from Emeryville, California, USA - eDNA 5th pass 37_C BE-Lig MG (version 2)... ... | reverse complement strand
CTCCATGTCGCTCGCCGTCAATGTATTCTACAACAAAACCGGGCTGAAAATTGTTCCCGCGATTTCCGGCAAAACACAATTTGTTCAACGCGATGCCAAAGGCGGAACCTTGACAGGCGGGACTGCTTGCCGGGCGCATGCTCGCGGCAGGCGTCGGCGACGCCTGCCGCTCGGCTTAAACTGGAAATGTCGTCTGCGCGTCAGGCGGCCGGCCGATGCACCGCCGGCCGGTAGGGAGAGCGCAATCGCGCTGGTTGCCGCGCGACGATGGGCATATTCGCCTCGATGCATGCGGCAATGAAGGCCTCGCGCGCCACGGCGGCGGACGTGAACTTGTTCAACGCGCCACGGCACAGGCGCAGGGCACGCTCATAGCGCTCGCCCTTTCGGAGCGGCCATTCGTTTTCAAGGAAATCAAGCGCTTCATAGACGGACGAGAAGGTCCGTTCGACACCGCACTGGAGCCGAACATGCAAGGGAGCCGACCAAGGCAGATCCGGAATGTTCATGGAAATTCCTCCCTTCAAGGTCAAACCGGATGAAAAGAAGCAAAAAAGATATTGGTGGAGGGACGTTCGAGTTCAAGACCATGCGATGCTGGCCGGGAATGGGCGCTCAGACGGATTTTCAAGGCTATTCTCCTCTTCGCCCGCCGAACCCGCGAACCGGTGAATTGTTCCGGCCGCTTTGCGCCTCCCGTTGGAAACTGGTCAGGCCCGCCAGCCGGCGGTGAAGAGGAGCAGCAGGAACAGCCCTGCCCCCGCGATCTTCCAACGTCGCAAGCGTCCTCTCGAAGAGATGCTCCGCCTCAAGGCCTCGACATCGGCGCGAAGATCGGCAAGGTCGCGCAACGTCCTTTTCCGCTCTCTTGCTTGCGCTCCGAGCGTCTCGACCTCCTCGATTTCCGCCAGATGCTCGCGCCATTGCGCCGCGCTTTCGAAACCGTGCCTGCGAATATCCGTCATCGTCCGTCCTCCGTCAGATCATGATCTCACCGCCGGTGACGGGGATAACCGCACCGGTCATGTAGCTGCCGAGGTCGGAAGCGAGCAGAACATAGGCGCCCGCCAGTTCGGCAGGCTGCCCCGGTCGCCCGACAAGCGTATTCTTGCCGAAATCCCGCGTCTTCTCCGGCGGCATGGTGGAGGGAATGAGCGGCGTCCAGATCGGGCCTGGCGCCACGGCATTCACCCGGATGCCCTTGTCCGCGACCATTTCCGCAAGGCCCGCCGTGAAGTTGGTGATCGCGCCCTTCGTCGAGGCATAGGCGAGCAGGTGCGAAGACGGTTGGCGCGACTGGATCGACGTCGTGTTGATGATCGCGCTGCCGGCCTTCATATGCGGCACGGCCGCCCGGGCGAGAAAGAACGGCGCATAGATGTTCGTGCGAAAGGTCCGGTCCCACTCCGCCGCAGAAATATCGCCGATCGCCTCATAGCTGCGCTGGAAGGCGGCATTGTTCACCAGAATGTCGAGCTGGCCGAAATGCTCCATGCACTGGCGGACGAGATGAGCGCAATGGTCTTCGCTGGTGATGTCGCCCGGCAGGATGATCGACCGGCGTCCCGCCTTCTCCACCCAGCGCGCGGTCTCGTTGGCGTCGCGCTCCTCGTTGAGGTAGGAGATCGCGATATCCGCCCCTTCCCGCGCGAACGCGATGGCGACGGCCCGGCCGATCCCTGAATCCGCGCCGGTGATCAGCGCCACCTTGTCCTTGAGCCGCCCCGCGCCGACATAGCTTTCCTCGCCATGATCGGGGATGGGATTCATGTTCCCGGTCAAGCCGGGGGGCGCCTGCCCCGAATCCGGCATCGGCGGTTCGGGGCGCTTCATATCGGTTTCGCTCATCTCGATCTCCAACGGAAGGGGTTTCCAGCAGGCGAACGAGAATGCGCAAAAGATGTTCCTTGGCCTATCCGCATGGCGGATGGCCCGCCGCGCCAATGGCTGCGCCAGGGCGGACGGCTAGCCTGCTGCCGCGAGAGGCAGGATATGCGCGGAGCCCTCGACGCTGTCGTGACCGGGGGTATCCTCGTCCGTTGACGAAAGATCCGAACCGCTGTCGAGAACGCTGCGCCATTTGGACACCAGGTCGAGATAAGCGCCTCCTCCGAACCGCTTGGCGAGCCTGTACTGCTGGCGCAACGTGATGCGAACCGTCGTCCGGCTGAAGCGATCGGACTGCGCCGGGAACTGCTCCGGCTCGATCCTGCGGGCAAGTCCATCCAGAACCGCTCTTCGCAGACCCGGCAGGTCGCGGCGCGCGAAGCGTTCGAACAGGTCCTGGAAGCGGGCGTGATCCTCGATGTCGAAGTCGCGATCACGTCCCATGGCGTCCATGACCGGATTGGCGGGATGAAGGTAGCCGAGTGGAACGTGGTATCCCTGTATCGGCGTGTTGGCCGAATGGGTGCGGCGCGCCTTGAGAAGCTGCGGCAGCAGATGCGTATGCGGGCCCGCGGGCGAGACACCGCCGGTCTCCGGCCCGCCGATCTTCTGGAAGACCTCGACGCGGCCGATCGGGGTCACGGCGACGCGATGCGGATGAGCCCTGGTCATCGCCGCGCCGGCCGGGTTGCCCGCCTCGAACAGACTGCGGCCGGCATTGGCGCGCAGGACCGCCAGCAGGTCGGGGTCATCGGTACGGATGCAGAAGTCGCATTGGGGCAGATCGAGACCGATATCGAAAAGGATCGCCCTCCTGTCCGCGGGACGCACCGCGTCCTCGTCCGGGCCCAGTTCGGTCAGCACCTTGCGGCCGGTCATCGCGGAATCCTTCTGCGGCATGCAGAGGGCGAGACCGTGGCTCCAGCGATGGGGTTTCGGGCTGAGGGTTTCATAGGCGACGGGAACGATCTGCGAGACCGCCTCGACATCGAGCCGGATCGCGCACCGCGCGGTCGCGCGCACGAACATGGCCGGTGCGTCCGCCTCCAGAAACTCACCCCTGTCCTGATGGAACTCGGCGACGGCGCCGAAGGAGCCCATGCTCCAACCCGCCCTGTGATCGATGAGATGATCTTCCAAGATATCCCGGATATCTGACACGGCCGTTCATCCTTCATAGTGATGCTGCGCTGACATCCAGCCCGTCCGATCTTCGGACACAGCGCGCCTTCCATCGTTTGGCATGCCGGCAGGCGCCCGCCGGCATGCCGTGGTTCGTCAGGCGGGCTTCAGCAGGTCGCCATGGGGATCGAGGACGAATTTCGTCGCCGCGCCCTGGTCGAAGCTCTCATAGCCCTGAACGGCGTCGTCGAGCGCGATGATCTTCGCGTTGACGATATCGGCGATCGGCAGGCGGTCGTGCAGGATCGCCTGCATGAGCTGGCGGTTGTACTTCAGCACTGGCGTCTGGCCGGTATGGAAGGACTGCGCCTTGGCCCAGCCAAGGCCGAAACGCAGCGAAAGGCTGCCGTGCTTCGCGGCATCGTCGACAGCGCCTGGATCCTCGGTGACATAAAGACCCGGAATGCCGATGGAGCCGGCGGCACGGGTGATCTCCATCATCTGGTTGAGCACGATGGCGGGCTGCTCGCCGCCCGCATGGCCGCGCGCCTCGAAGCCGACGGCGTCGATGGCGCTGTCCACTTCGTTCGTGCCGACGACCTCCGCGATCATGTCGCCCAGCCGGTCGCTCTTGGAAAGGTCGATAGGCTCGAATCCGACCTTGGCGGCATGGGCAAGGCGGTCCTTGTTGAAATCGCCGATCATCACCACCGCCGCACCCAGGATGCGGGCGGAAGCGGCCGCCGCAAGACCGACCGGGCCGGCGCCCGCCACGTAGACCGTCGAGCCGACGCCGACGCCGGCCTTGACCGCGCCGTGGAAGCCGGTCGGCAGGATGTCGGACAGCATGGTGAGATCGCGGATCTTCGACATCGCCTTGTCGCGATCGGGGAATTTGAGCAAATTGAAATCGGCATATGGGATGGTGACATAGCGTGCCTGCCCGCCGATCCAGCCGCCCATGTCGACATAGCCGTAGGCACCGCCGGCGCGGGACGGGTTCACCGTCAGGCAGACGCCCGTATCCTGCGACTTGCAGCAGCGGCAGCGCCCGCAGGCGACGTTGAACGGTACGGAGACGATGTCGCCGATCTGCAGCATCTCGACGTCGATACCCTTCTCGATGACCTCGCCGGTGATCTCGTGACCGAGGACGAGGCCGGGCATCGCCGTGGTGCGGCCGCGCACCATGTGCTGGTCGGAGCCGCAGATATTGGTGGAAATCACCTTGAGGATCACGCCGTGCTCGATGCGGCGACCATCCGGCGCCTCCAGCTTCGGGTCATCGATGTCACGGACCTCGACCTTGCCGGGCCGCATGTAGACGACGCCTCTGTTCCTGCTCATAGTCTTGTCTCCTCCTGGGTTTAAGCCGCCCGGCCCGCTCTTGCGCAGGCAGGATCGTGGTCAAAACGCCTGCGCGATGGGCGAAAGCGTTCCTCGATGAAGGATGGACGGGAGAAGGAACGGGGCGACCGCGAGGGAACGCCGTTCGCCTCCCGATCGCCCACCGCAATCGGTCGAGTCAGTATTCATGGCTGGTTTCCGGGCTTCGGAACCGTCCTTTCGGACACCCTCGACACCTTCCCGGCCGCAGCCAGTGGCATTTGTCGAGGTCTTGGTTCCGCTACCGTTGCGGGGGCAGCACCGGCCTTGGACCGGTTTCCCAATTATCCATCCCGGCCAGGCCGGGACGGCACCTTGAATGCCGTCAGCATTCCATTTGAAAGACGAAATGACCGTCGAGATTACGACATCGGCGGCATCCTGAACGACAGGCTGCTCCACCACGCTCATGCAGCGCGACGAAGACCGCCGACATGAAAGCGACCCTCATGCCGACGGCGGGACCGTGCTGACCCGCAACAGCCTCGCCGTTTCTCAGAAGTCCCAGTCCTCGTCCTCGGTGGCGACTGCCTTGCCGATGACGTAGGACGAACCGGAGCCGGAGAAGAAATCGTGATTCTCGTCGGCATTCGGCGAAAGCGCGGAGAGGATCGCGGGGTTCACCTTGCAGGCTTCCGGCGGGAAGAGCGCCTCGTAGCCGAGGTTCATCAGCGCCTTGTTGGCATTGTAGTGCAGGAATTTCTTGACATCCTCGGTGAGGCCGACGCCGTCGTACAGCTCCTCGGTGTACTTGGCCTCATTATCATAAAGTTCAAGCAGAAGATCGAAGGAGAAATCTTTGATTTCCTGCTGCTTTTCTGAATTAAGGCGTTCGATTCCGCGTTGGAACTTGTAACCGATATAATAACCGTGCACGGCCTCGTCGCGGATGATGAGGCGGATCATGTCGGCGGTGTTGGTGAGCTTGGCGCGGCTCGACCAGTACATGGGAAGATAGAAGCCGGAATAGAACAGAAAGCTTTCGAGGAAGACGGAGGCGACCTTCTTTCTGAGCGGATCGCCGGAGGCGTATTGCTCCATGATCAACGCCGATTTGCGTTGCAGGAACTCGTTCTCCTCCGACCAGCGATAGGCGTCGTCGACGTCCGGCGTCAGGCACAATGTGGAGAAGATGGAGGAATAGGAGCGCGCATGCACCGCCTCCATGAAGGAGATGTTGGAGAGCACGGCCTCCTCGTGCGGCGTTGCCGCATCCGCCATCAGCTTCACCGCGCCGACGCCGTTCTGGATGGTGTCGAGCAGGGTGAGGCCGGTGAAGACGCGGATGGTGAGCTTCTGCTCTTCGGGTTTCAGCGTCGCCCAGGAGGGGATGTCGTTGGAGAGCGGCACCTTTTCCGGCAGCCAGAAATTTCCCGTCAGGCGGTTCCAGACCTCGAGGTCCTTGTCGTCCTCGATGCGGTTCCAGTTGATGGCGCGGATGGCGCTGGCGGCCTTCGGGGCCTTTGTCTTCCCTTGGATGTTCATGATCGTCACCGGAATCAGAGGGCGCAGGAGACGCAGCCCTGCACTTCCGTGCCGGACAGCGCCATCTGGCGAAGGCGGATGTAGTAGATGGTCTTGATGCCCTTCTTCCAGGCGTAGATCTGCGCCCGGTTGATGTCGCGCGTCGTTGCCGTGTCGCGAAAGAACAGCGTCAGCGACAGGCCCTGGTCGACGTGCTGGGTCGCCGCCGCATAGGTGTCGATGATCTTCTCCGGGCCGATCTCGTAGGCATCCTGGTAATAGTCCAGGTTGTCGTTGTTCATGAAGGCGGCCGGGTAGTAGACGCGACCGATCTTGCCCTCTTTGCGGATCTCGATCTTCGAGACGATCGGATGGATCGAGGAGGTCGAGTGGTTGATGTAGGAGATCGATCCCGTCGGCGGCACGGCCTGGAGGTTCTGGTTGTAGAGCCCGCCCTTCATGACGTCCTCCTTCAGCGCCCGCCAGTCGTCCTGCGTCGGGATATGGATGCCGGCCTCCTCGAAGAGGTCCCTCACCTTCTCCGTCGCCGGCAGCCATTCTGCTTCGGTATATTTGTCGAAATAGTCGCCCGAGGCGTATTTCGAGGCTTCGAACCCCTTGAAGCTCACGCCCTTCTCGACGGCCAGCCGGTTGGAGGCGCGGATGGCGTGGTAGGTCACGGTGTAGAAATAGATATTGGTGAAATCGATGCCTTCCTCCGAACCGTAGAAGATGCGCTCGCGGGCGAGATAGCCATGCAGGTTCATCTGGCCGAGGCCGATGGCGTGGCTGTCGTCATTGCCCTTCTCGACCGAGGGTACCGAGGAGATATGGCTCATCTCGGAAACGGCCGTCAGGGCGCGGATGGAGGTCTCGATGGTCTGGCCGAAATCCGCGGAATCCATCGCCGCGGCGATGTTGAGCGAGCCGAGGTTGCAGGAGATGTCCTTGCCCATCTTGGCGTAGGAGAGATCCTCGTTGAACGCGCTCGCCTCGCTCACCTGGAGGATCTCCGAGCAGAGATTGCTCATGGTGATGCGGCCGGCGATGGGGTTCGCGCGGTTCACCGTATCCTCGAACATGATGTAGGGATAGCCGCTCTCGAACTGGATCTCGGCGATGATCTGGAAGAAGTCGCGTGCCCTGATCTTCTTCTTGCGGATGCGGCCGTCCTCGACCATCTCGCGGTATTTTTCCGTCACCGAGATTTCGGTAAAGGGCACGCCGTAGACGCGCTCCACATCGTGCGGCGAGAAGAGGTACATGTCCTCGTTGTTCTTCGCCAGCTCGAAGGTGATGTCGGGGATGACGACGCCGAGAGAGAGCGTCTTGATGCGGATCTTCTCGTCGGCATTCTCGCGCTTGGTGTCGAGGAAGCGCATGATGTCGGGGTGGTGGGCATGGAGATAAACCGCGCCCGCCCCCTGCCGTGCCCCGAGCTGGTTGGCATAGGAGAAACTGTCCTCCAGCAGCTTCATCACCGGGATGACGCCGGAGGACTGGTTTTCGATCTGCTTGATCGGCGCGCCCATCTCGCGAAGATTGGTGAGCGACAGCGCCACGCCCCCGCCCCGCTTGGAAAGCTGGAGGGCAGAATTGATCGAGCGGCCGATGCTCTCCATGTTGTCCTCGACGCGCAGCAGGAAGCAAGAGACGAGTTCACCGCGCTGCTTCTTGCCGGCATTGAGGAAGGTGGGAGTGGCCGGCTGGAAGCGGCCGGAGATGATCTCGTCCACGAGGTCGCGGGCGAGCTGCTCGCTGCCGCGGGCGAGCGTCAACGCCACCATGCAGACGCGGTCCTCGTAGCGCTCCAGATAGCGCTTCCCGTCGAAGGTCTTCAGCGTATAGGACGTGTAATATTTGAATGCGCCGAGGAAGGTCGGGAAACGGAACTTCCTGTCATAGGCGTGGTCGAAGAGATCGCGCACGAAATTAAAGGAATACTGGTCGAGCACGTCCTGCTCGTAATAGCCTTCGGTCACCAGGTAATCGAGCTTTTCCCTGAGGTTATGGAAGAAGACGGTATTCTGGTTGACGTGCTGGAGGAAATATTGCTTGGCGGCCTGCCGGTCCTTGTCGAGCTGGATGTTTCCCTGCTCGTCGTAAAGGTTCAGCATGGCATTGAGCGCGTGGTAGTCCAGCGCGGTGATTTCCGGGGTCTTCGCCGGTTTCTCGATCGTCATCGTGTCCAAAATCGTTCCAGTCCCTGTCTGACGTTGTCGACGTCCTCCTCCGTGCCGAGAAGCTCGAAGCGGTAGAGATACGGCACTCCGCATTTGGCGGAGATGACATCGCCGGCGATCCCGAAGGTCGCGCCGAAATTGCTGTTGCCCGCGGCAATCACGCCGCGAAGGTTCGCGCGGTTTTCCGCGTCATTGAGGAAGCGGATCACCTGCTTGGGAACGGCGCCCTTGCCGTCGTCGCCACAATAGGTCGGCACGACAAGCACGAAGGGCGCGGTCGCCTTCAGCGCCTCACCGGCGCGAAGGGGAATGCGGGAGGCCGGAAGGCCGAGCTTTTCGACGAAGCGACGGGTATTTTCCGACCGGGTGGAAAAGTAGACGAGCTCGCCCATCGCTGTTCAACGTCAGGCGAGCGCGCTGATCATGTCCGGGCGGAAGCCCGCCCAATGCCGCTCGCCGGCGATGACAACGGGAACCTGCCGATAGCCGAGCCCCTGCACAAGGGCGAAGGCCTCCGCGTCCTCGGAGATGTCGACGACGCTGTAATCGACACCCTGGCGGTCGAGCGCGCGGGTGGTCGCGGTGCATTGGACGCAGGACGGCTTGGAATAGACGGTAATGGACATGGCTTTTCCTCGTTTTTCAAACAGGCATGAGCAATCGCCCGGTCATCCGCCGATGACCGTTCGATGAATTGGAATGAGAATGACGGACGCCCCGAGGGACGACCGGATGCAGGGCGCCGCCTACTCGCGCGGAGGAACTGGAAACAGGATCGACATGGCTTCACCCCGAGACATTGCGCGGGGTATCGGAAGAGACGGCGGGCGGCGGTGTTGCACAACCCATCGCTCGCCGACCGGACACCCCGCCCGTGGACGTTCATGCTCGAGGCAGGTCTCCTGGCTTGCGGGTCGCGGCATTCGTCCGCCTTCCCAAGGCATTTGCGCCCCAGTGGCTCATCGAACGAATGCTCGCCGCTTACAGTTGCGGGGGCAGCTCCGGATTGTCGCAGCCATCATGGCCACCCCGGATTCCCGTCTTAGCCTTCGATCCTCTCGAATCGAAGGAACCTCGAACACTACATATAGTATCTCATGTAAATTTCGCGTCAACGGATAGGATGATTTCCGGCCAATGAAACGCAAGTCGCCGCTATCGGCTGTGGATAACGGGGACGTGAGAGGCCTTTCCTTCTTCTTGAGGATTGGCATCGGCCTTAACGCCCGGCGGGGCGGACCGGTGCCGAAGCACCGGTCCGCCATATGGCTCAGTGCGCGGCTCTGCGCAGTTCATCGGCCGCGGCGACCATGTTGACGAGCGCCGGCTTCACCTCCTCCCATTTGCGGGTCTTGAGGCCGCAATCGGGGTTGACCCAGAGCTGTCGGTCGTCGAGGCGTTCGCGGGCAAGCGACAGAAGAGCGGTCATCTCGCTGACATCCGGCACGCGGGGCGAATGGATGTCATAGACGCCGGGGCCGATCTCGTTCGGGTATCTGAAGTTCCTGAAGGCATCGAGAAGCTCCATCTTCGAGCGCGAGGTCTCGATGGAGATGACGTCGGCGTCCATCGCCGCTATCGCCGCGATGATGTCGTTGAACTGCGAGTAGCACATATGGGTGTGGATCTGCGTCCGGTCGGCGACGCCGCTGGAGCACAGCCGGAAGCTGTCCACGGCCCAGTCCAGATAGTGCTGCCAGTCATCGTGACGGAGCGGTAGCCCCTCGCGCAGAGCCGCCTCGTCGATCTGGATCATCTTCGCGCCGGCCTTCTCCAGGTCCACGACCTCATCGCGGATGGCAAGCGCGATCTGACGGCAGGTCTCGCTGCGCGGAATGTCGTCGCGCACGAACGACCAGTTGAGGATCGTCACCGGTCCGGTCAGCATGCCCTTCACCGGCTTGTCGGTCAGCGACTGCGCATATTGCCACCAGGAAACGGTCATCGGGCTATGCCGCGACACGTCGCCGAAGATGATCGGCGGGCGAACATAGCGCGAGCCGTAGCTCTGGACCCAGGCGTGCCGGGTGAACGCGAAGCCGGAAAGCTGCTCGCCGAAATACTGCACCATGTCGTTGCGCTCGAATTCGCCGTGGACCAGCACATCCAGGCCGATTTCCTCCTGCCAACGGATGACCAGGTTGGTCTGGCGTCGAAGGAATTCCTGATAATCTATATAGCTCAGTTCTCCCTTTGCATGCGCGGCGCGGGCCTTGCGCACCTCGTCCGTCTGCGGGAAGGAGCCGATCGTCGTCGTCGGGAACAGCGGCAGCCTGATGACGTCCGCCTGAACCTGCCGTCTTTCCTCGAAGGTGCTGGCGCGCCGCCTCATGCTTGCGTCCAAACTCGCAACGCGGCCCTGGACGAGCGGATCGGTCACCTTCGGCGACGCCGCGCGGGCGGCTATCGCCCCGGAGGCGCCGTCCAATACGTCCCGGACGGCGGCCCTGCCCTGCACGAGAGCCTTGCCGAGGGTCGCGAGTTCTCCAAGCTTCTGCGTGGCGAAGGCAAGCCAGGCCTTGAGATCGGCATCGAGCGCCGTTTCCAGTTCGAGATCGATCGGCACATGCAGCAGCGAGCAGGATGCAGCAACCTCGACGCTCTCAGGACCGCGGGCGGAAACGATCGGCTCCAGCCGATCGAGAAGGGCGGCAAGGTCAGCCCGCCAGATATTGCGACCGTCGATGACGCCGAGCGACAGGACCTGATCGGCCCTCACCGCCCCTGCGACTGGACCGAGCTGATCCGACGCCCGTGCAAGATCGACATGGAGGCCAGCGACCGGCAGGGCCGCGGCGGCCTGAAGATTGTCGGCAAACGACCCGAAATAGGTCGTGAGCATGACCTTCAAGTCCGGTGCGGCCTTGGCGAGCGCATCGTAGGCGACCTTGAAGGCATACCGCTCGCCTTCGGTGAGATCGAGCGCGAGGATCGGCTCATCGACTTGTACCCAGTCGGCGCCGGCCGCACGGAGGCGGCGGAAAAGCTCCTCGTAGACCGGCAGCAGCCTTGTCAGCAAGTCAAGTGGCTTGAAGGTGGAGGGCCGTGCCTTAGCGAGCTTCAGGAAGGTAACCGGGCCGAGCACGACCGGACGCGTGTGGATGCCCAGCGCCCTGGCTTCCAGGAAGTGATCGACCGGTTTCTGCGAGGTCAGCGAGAAGGCCTGATCCTCGCAGACTTCCGGCACCATATAGTGGTAGTTCGTATCGAACCATTTGGTCATTTCGAGCGCCGGAACGCCCTGACCGTGATGGACATGGCCGCAGTCGGCATGCCCTTCGCCCTGGCTGCCGCGCGCCATGGCGAAATAAACGGAAAGCGGTACGTCGCCGCCCGTCCAGCCATAGGCGGCCGGAACAGCGCCGACCATGACGGCGGTATCGAGCACATGGTCGTAGAGGGAGAAGTCGTTCGAAGGAATCCTCGTGATTCCGAGATCGCGCTGGAGCGCCCAGTTTTCGGCGCGCAGTTTTCTCGCGGTTTCGAGAAGGTCGCTTTCGGCGATCCTGCCGGACCAGTAGCCTTCGAGCGCGAACTTCAATTCGCGACGGCGACCGATGCGCGGAAAGCCAAGTGAGGCGACGGCAAGCGTTTTGTTGGACATGATCATACCCCATTGGTTTCTTGGGGGCATGGGTAAAGCGGACGCATGCGGACGCCGCATCGCAGGCAAGCCGCAGCAACCACCGGGACACCCCGCCCGTGGACGATATTGCGTCTTGGCAGGTCTCCTGGCTCACGGGTCTTCGCCGCTGTCCGTCTTCCCAGGGCTTTGCCCCAGTGACATGGGTGGACAGCGGCTCGCCGCTCACAGTTGCGGGGGCAGCTCCGGCATTGCCGACGGATCGACGCACCGGATTCCCTCTTAGCCCCGAAGCGGATGATTGAATCCGCCCCGGGGAACCACGACGGGCGTACTTCTCGTTATGACGGCACGGATGTCAATAGACATAAAGAAATCTTTATGTCTTTATTTATGCGATGGAGATTTGCGAGCCGGAATCGGGTGCTTCGCAGGCGCGGTCACGCCCGCCCGATCTCGTCGAGATACCAGTCGATGAAACGCAGTTCGTTATGCTCCATCGGCGCGATGGGTCCGGGAACGAAATAGTGCGACTGCGCCCCGCGCGCCGTGTGCTCGATGATCGCCTTGTCTTCCGCGGTCGTAACCTTCCAGAGCCAGGTGAGTTTTTCGAGGTCATAGTCCCTGCCCGCTTCTGCCTTGCTGTCGACGAGCCAGATCAGTTCCATTTCGCAGGACTGCGCGGTTTTCGGGATGAAGCGGTAGATCATGCCGTGGTCGGGATAGCAGACGAGGAAGCTTGTGCCGCCGAGATGAATGGAGGTCACGCCGCCGTCGAAATCGGTAAAGCGTCCCATCAGCGGCGCGACCGCCTTGCCGTCCTTGCTGCCGCTCTGCACGCCGTCATACAGCGCATAGCGGAAAGCGTGGATCGCCTCACGCCCCTCGCGCGACGTCTGCCAATGATTGCCGGAGCCGATCTCTATGCCAAGCGCGCAGGTGCGCGCTTCCATCGCCTCGTTCAGCGCCTCGATCATGGGCAGGGGCTGTTCCAGCGCATGGGTCTGGGAATATTCCGGATGAGCCGGGCCGCAATGGTAGCACTCCACGTAATTCTCGACGGCAAGCTTCCAGTTGGCCGAGACGGGATAGGTCTCCCGATGGGCGACCTTGGCGCTGGCCCAGCCATATTGGCCGCAGGTCGCGTGCAACAGGTTCTCCGCCTCCGAAAAATCCAGCGGCCGTTCGGCAAAGCATATGAAGATCAGGCCCTCGACGACGCGGACATTCAGCGTCTTCAATCCATGATCCTCGCGCCGGAAATCCTTCGGCATCAGGCGCGCCGCCCTCAGACTCCCGTCGTTGCCGTAGGTCCAGGCATGATAGGGGCAGACGAAGACGCGCGCATTGCCCTTCTGCCTCGTGCAGACCTCCGCTCCCCGGTGGCGACAGACATTGAGCATGGCGTGGACAGAACCGTCGGCCGCGCGGGTGACGATCACCTGCTCGGTATCGATGCGGAAGACCTCGAAGTCGTTGACGTTCGGGATCACGCTTTCATGGCCGATGCAATGCCAGTGCCGTCGGAAGACCCGCTCCATATCGCGCCGGTAGATCGCCTCGTCGTGATAGAAGGGCCTCGCGAGGCCATGGCCAGGCCGATGCGCGGACACGAGACGATCGATCTCGTCCATATGATCTTCGATTAATGCTTCAGCAAGATTTTCCATCTGGTGCGACCTATAACGCTTTTTTCCCAAGATATTAGTTAGGTTTCAGCGTCACCGACAAGAGGCGTAAAATACCTCGATTAATCGATATTCTCGATTACGAGTTCTGTACCTCTTCCCATTGAAATGTCGCGAATGGGGAAGCGGAATTTCCACACCGTGCGCCGACCACGAACGCGCCTCGCCGGTTGCCGGAGACAAATTGGCAATCGGATCATCGGGATGCCGGACATTGTTCGCACGCCGATTTCCCAATTGGGCATGCGGATCCGCTGACGGTCATCGTTGGAGGTTTCCGGAATGCGTCATCATTTGCGCTACGGCATGCCCCGATAGCCGGGCTCCCCTTTTTCGACCGCCAGACAAATTTCTCCCATCGCATCTTAGAGGATTGACAGCGGGCGGACATGTAATGTTATTACGCTTACCGAGGATGTTACGTAATAACGTACCATATTGCCGACGGATGCATTCGCCTGTGCGCGGCGGCATCTGCACGGCCGATCCCAGAACGAAAGGATACCCATGAGCCTGACATCCATTCACAGCCGCCTGATGGCCGCCGTCGCCGCCGGTTTCGCCCTTGCGGCATCGGGCGCCCTTGCCGACGACCACGAGACGAAGGAGGCCTGGCGTCTCTTCGTCGCCGACCATACGCAACCGGTCGTGCGCGCCATCGATCTCGACAGCGGCAAGGAGCTCGGCCGCTATGATCTAAAAGGCTATGCGGCTCTGACGGCCAGCGCCTCCGGCCGCACCGTCTTCGCCGTGCAGGGCGAGGCGGACGTCATCCATGTCATAGGAACCGGCATCGATTTTTCCGACCATGGCGAGCACCGTGACCTCAAGATTTCGGACCCTGCCCTTCTGCCGGTGACCTTCCACGGCGCGCGGCCGGGGCATGTTGTGCCGCATGGCGACGAGGCGGTGCTGTTCTACGACCGGGGCGGCAAGGCCGAAATCGTCAAGGAAGGAGCGCTTCTCGACGGAAAGGCGGACATCCGCACCATCGACACGACCGCCCCGCATCATGGAGTGGCGGTGACGATGGGCCGGTTCGTGCTGGTCTCGGTTCCCGACATGAAGACGGGGGTGAAGCCGGACGCGCTGCCGCCGCGCATCGGTCTCAGGGTTCTTGACGAGAACGGCCGGCAGGTCGGCGATGTCGCGACCTGCACCGACCTGCACGGCGAGGCGACGTCGGCGCGGCTGGTCGCCTTCGGCTGCAAGGAAGGCGTGCTGATCGCCCGGCCGGGCGGCATCGACGGGCCGACGATTGAGATGCTGCCCTATTCGGACAGCCTGCCGGAGGGCCATACCGGCACGCTGCTCGGCGGCAAGGCCATGCAGTTCTTTCTCGGCAATTACGGCGAGGACAAGGTCGTGCTGATCGATCCCGATGACAAGGAGCCCTATCGCCTCCTCGATCTTCCGACGCGCCGTGTGGACTTCACGCTCGACCCGGCCGATCCGGGCCAGGCCTATATCCTCACCGAGGACGGCGACCTGCATGTCCTCGACGTCATCAGGGGCGAGATCATCCGTAAGGGCAAGGTGACGGAGCCCTACAGCAAGGATGGTCACTGGCGCGACCCGCGCCCGCGCCTTGCGGTCGCCGATGGCAAGGTCGTCATCACCGATCCGCGCCACGCGCTCGTGCGCCTGGTCGATCCCGCGACCGTGACAGAGACCGGCACCATCCCGGTCGAGGGCCAGCCTTTCGCCATCGTCGCCGTCGGCGGCTCCGGCGCGTCGCACTGACAGGAGCGCGGCGGCCCGGAGCCTGAGGCTTGCGCCGCACCCTCCGCCCCGCCGGGGGATGCGGCATCAGGATCGGCGATGCGCGAGTGCCGCCGATCCGCCAGGCAGACCCGTCTCCCTCTTCCCTCAAGGACCATTCCCATGAACGCGAAACTTCCCGTCACCGTCCTGTCCGGCTTCCTCGGCGCGGGCAAGACGACGCTGCTCAACCATATTCTCGCCAACCGCCAGGGCCTGCGCGTGGCGCTCATCGTCAATGACATGAGCGAGGTCAATATCGATGCCGCGCTGATTCGCGATGGCGGTGCGAACCTGTCGCGCACGCAGGAGCAGCTTGTGGAGATGACCAATGGCTGCATCTGTTGCACGCTGCGCGACGATCTTCTCAAGGAGGTGCGCGCGCTTGCCGAACAAGGCCGCTTCGACTACCTGCTCATCGAATCGACCGGCATCGCCGAGCCGCTGCCCGTCGCCGCGACCTTCGATTTCCGCGACGAGGACGGGCGCAGCCTGTCGGATGTGGCGCGGCTCGACACGATGGTCACGGTGGTGGACGCCGCCAATCTGCTGAAGGACTATGCGTCTTCCGACTTCCTCTCCGATCGCGGCGAAACGGCCGGCGACGGCGACGAGCGCACGCTTGTCGATCTGCTGGTCGAGCAGATCGAGTTCGCCGACGTCGTCGTCCTCAACAAGATCGGCATCGCGACGCCCGGCGCGCGTGACGCGGCGCGCAAGATCGTCGTCGCGCTCAATCCCGACGCGAAACTGATCGAGGCCGACTTCGGAAGGGTCGACCTGAAGGACGTGCTGGGCACCGGGCGCTTCGATTTCGCAAGGGCAGAGACGCATCCCCTCTGGTTCAAGGAACTGCACGGTTTCAAGGATCATGTGCCGGAGACGGAGGAATACGGCATTCGCTCCTTCGTCTATCGGGCACGGCGCCCGCTCGATCCCGTCCGCTTCCAGCAGTTCATCGACAGACCCTGGACCGGTGTCGTGCGCGCGAAAGGCTTCTTCTGGCTGGCGACGCGGCCGCATCATGTCGGCGAGATCAGCCACGCGGGCGCGCTGGTGCGCACCGCCAAGATGGGCCTTTGGTGGTCCTCCGTGCCGAAGGCGCGATGGCCGCAGGATCCCGGCTTCCTGCAGATGATGCAGCCTCATATCGATCCGGTCTGGGGCGACCGGCGGCAGGAGATCGTCTTCATCGGCGCGGACCCGATGGACGAGGCGGATATCCGTGCAAGCCTTGATGCCTGCCTGATCGACGATGACGATTTCCGGCCGGAACGCTGGCGCGACCTGCCCGATCCCTTTCCTAGCTGGGACCGGCGGGCGGCGTGAGAGCGGATGCCCGGCAACGGGCAGGCGGAACGAGCCGGGCAAAGCAGCTTCTTGACCGGCTTCGTCACTTGCCAATCCCGAAGCAAACAGCTAGGCAAAAAACGTCGGTTTCCGTAAGGAATTAACAGGGAATCCGCGGTCGTTATCGACCAACCGGAACTGCCCCCGCAACTGTAGGCGGTTAGCTGAACTCGGAAATGCCACTGGACCTCGTGTCTGGGAAGGTCGAGCCAGCGATGACCCGTCAGTCAGGAGACCTGCCGGCAAAGATTTACCAACCGAGCGGGTCGGCTCGGGTGGGGCTGTCGTCGGCGCTTTCCTGCCAACATCGGTCCACCCTTTCCCCGCTCAATCACAGTGAAGCGGAAGGGTTCATCATGTTGAGACTGACAACGGCAATCGTCGCCACGCTGGGGCTGGCGCCCATGGCATTCGCGGGCACACAATATCCGCTGAAGCTGACGAGCTGCGGACACGAGGTCACCATCGAGAAAGCGCCGGAAAGCGTGGTGAGCGTCGGTCAAAGCACGACCGAGATCCTTTATATGCTGGGCCTTTCCGACAAGGTGGCGGGCACGGCGCTTTGGATCAACCCGGTGCTGCCTGAATTCGCCGAAGCCGACAAGACCGTCGAGCGCCTCTCCGACAATGCCCCGAGCTTCGAAAGCGTGCTGGCGAAGAAGCCCGAACTCGTCGTCACTCCCTATGAATGGATGATCGGCCCGCAGGGCGCCGTCGGAACGCGCGAGATGTTCGACGACGCGAAGATCGCAAGCTGGATCATGCCGACCGAATGCGTCGGCAAGGACAACACGCAGAGCATGGACGGCGCCCGCAAGATCCTGTTCGACACCGCCCTGCTCTATCAGGGCATTTCCGAACTGGCCGAGATCTTCGACGTGTCTGATCGCGGCGAGAAGCTGATCGCAGACCTCAAGGCGCGCGAGGAAGCCGCCGTCGAGAAGGCAAAGGCGCTCGACCTGCCCGCCGATGTCTCGGGCGTCTTCTGGTACTCCTCGGCCGATATCGAGATCGACCCCTATGTCGCCGGCATCAACGGCGTGCCGGGCTGGATGCTGTCCAAGCTCGGCGTGAAGAATGTCGTGACCTCCGAGGAGGAATGGCCGACCGTGGGCTGGGAAACGATCGCCAAGTCCAATCCGACCTTCATCGTCGCCGCCGAGATGAACCGCCGCCGCTTCCCCGCCGACGACATCGCGGTCAAGCGCGAATACCTGACTAGCGACCCGCTTGCCAAGGAGATGGAGGCGGTCAAGAAAGACCGCATCCTGACCATGGAAGCCAATGCGATGGATCCCTCGGTCCGCGCTATCTTCGCGCTTGAAAAGCTGTCGGACGCTCTGGCCGGATTCGGGCTGGCAAAGTGAGAGGAAGCGCCGCGGTCCGCAGCATGGGATGGTTCTGGCTGGCTCCGCCCGTCCTGGCCGCGGCGCTCCTGTTCGCAACGGCCGTCGGCGAGACGCGGATACCGCTGTCTACCGTGGTCGACGTGCTGGCGGTCAAGCTCGGCCTGTCGGCCCGCGCGATTGACGCCATCGATTTCAGCGTGATCTGGCATTACAGGATGTCGCGGGCGGTCGTCGCGGCCTGCGGCGGCGCGAGCCTTGCGCTGTCCGGGCTCATTCTCCAGGCACTGCTGCGCAATCCCCTCGCCGAGCCCTACCTTCTCGGCATCTCGGCCGGAGCCTCGGCGGGAGCCGTCTCGGTAACGGTCGCCGGCTTCGGCGCCGGGCTGGTCAGCATGTCGGCCGGCGCCTTTGCGGGCGGGCTGACGGCCTTTGCGCTCGTCGCCCTTCTCGCCCAGGCGGCGGGTGGCGGGGCCGGCGCGAGGGGCGCGGGCGTGATCATCCTGGCGGGCATTGCCGGCTCGCAGATGTTCAATGCGCTCACCGCGCTCATCATCGCCCAGTCGGCGAGCGCCGAGCAGGCGCGCGGCATCATGTTCTGGCTGCTCGGCAACCTGTCGGGCATCCGCTGGCCGGACATCTGGCTGGCGCTTCCCATGGTCCTTGTCGGCCTCGGCGTGACGCTATGGCATGTGCGCTCGCTCGACGCCTTCACCTTCGGCGCGGAGAGCGCGGCCGCCATCGGCATCGACGTGCGGCGCACCCAGGTGGTCCTGATCGGGACCGCCACATTGATCACGGCGATCATGGTTTCCCTCGCCGGCGCGATCGGCTTCGTCGGGCTGGTCGTGCCACACGCCATGCGCATTCTCGTCGGCTCGCGCCATGGCCGCCTCGTGCCGGCGACGGCGCTCGCGGGCGCGGTGTTCCTGATGATCTCGGACGTCGTGTCGCGAATCGCCCTTCCCGGACAGGTCCTGCCCATCGGCGTCGTCACGGCGCTGGTCGGCGCACCGGCATTCGCCATCATCATGATCCGGGGCCGGCAGCGATGAACGGCGAACCCATCCTGGAAGTCGTCGGCGTCGGCCGAACGGTGGGCGGTCACACGATCGTCTCGGACATTGATCTACGGCTCGAGCCCGGCGAGACCCTGGGTCTGGTCGGTCCGAACGGCTCCGGCAAATCGACGCTGCTCAACATGATGGCCGGCCTCGTCCGCCCGAGCCGGGGCGACGTGCGCCTTTCCGGGCAGTCCATGGCGAACCTGCGCCGGCGGCAGATCGCTCAGCGCGTCGCTTATGTGGCGCAGCAGGCCGAGACCGGCGACCGCATCTCGGTGCGCGACGCGGTAGAGCTCGGCCGCACGCCTTGGCTCAGCGCCCTGCGCTCCTGGTGCGCCGAGGACGATGCGGCTGTGACG
>Ga0182742_1002687_pt1 | contig 19214 bp, 16 predicted proteins | sample eDN5th37CBELigMG_FD_128880 | JGI IMG/M metagenome (GOLD analysis project Ga0182742, IMG submission 128880) | Enriched Miracle-Growth compost microbial communities from Emeryville, California, USA - eDNA 5th pass 37_C BE-Lig MG (version 2)... ... | reverse complement strand
GTACGTTGAGACGACGGTCCCTGAAGGCGTACGATACCCTGTTAAGCTTTGGAGAATCTATCCAGTTGAAACGAACAAAAATGATCAATACACAGGTCAATTGGTATTTGATGATGTAACTGTTAAAGTCCCCACATCTATAGAGGTTCCAGAAGTAACGAAAGATCCGGACCCGCTCATCATTCAAAATGGCGAAATTGAAAAAGGACGTTGGACATTTGCAGTACTAGCTGACAGCCAGTTTGTTGCAAAGGATCCGAATAGTTCTCAAGTACAAATGGCAAGAGAATCTCTAAGACAAATTGTTGCAGCAAAACCAGACTTCCTTGTAATTAATGGTGATTTGGTTGATACAGCATGGAAAGAAGATTTTGCATTTGCTGAGCAAATTTTACAAGAAGAAGTTGGAGATAAACTCCCAATCTATTATCTACCAGGAAACCATGAAATTATGGGGCCAGGTACACTGGATAATTTCTTAGAAGTGTATGAAAATAACCGTTATACTTTTGATCACAAAGGGACAAGATTTATTTTGCTTGATTCATCGACAGGAAGTTTCCGTACGAGTGATTTCCAACAGCTACTCGATTTAAAAAAGACATTAACGGAAGCTGCAAAGGATTCAAAGGTTAAAAACGTAGTTGTCATGGCGCATCATCCAACGCGTGATCCACTACCTACGAAAAACAGCCAGCTTAGTGATCGAAAAGAGTCTAATCTTCTTGAACAATTCTTAACGGAGTTTCGTCAAACTTCAGGAGGTAAGGGGGCACTGTTTGTCGGTGGTCATGCTCATACTGTAAGTGTTGATCGTGTCGAAGGTGTTCCGTATATGGTTGTCGGTCCTTCAGGAAAAGCACCATATGGCTCCAGTGATGCAGGTGGTTTTTACGAGTGGACGATGTTCGGAGTCGACCCAACGCCTGTACCGGACAAGGCTATGGGGCCAGGACAATCTAATGGACAAAGTTCTGTTTCTGGTACTGACTGGATTCAAGCTGAAGTGAATCCACTTTTATTAGATATTACTCTTCAAGCACCGTCTGCAATAAAAGTAGGAGAAACAGTACAAGTTGAGGCAACTGGGCATCAAAAAGATAACCTAAACTTCCCACTTCATTATCCAGCAACTGTTCAATGGGAAGCGAGTGAGAACGTCTTTATCGGTAGTGGGGAAGAACTAACCCGGGCTGAAACTTCAGGAAAATACGCTGCACTCTTCGACTACACAACAGGGGAACTAAAAACTCTAAAAGCAGGAGAAATAACACTAAAAGTCGAAGTAAATCAAATGACCAAAGAGCAAACCATCACAATCGAATAATGGGACAGCGGGACAGGTTGACTGTCCCGCTTTTTATGCTTGGGACAAGTGACCCACCCCCACGGTTCATCCGCTTATTTCACAGCTGCTACGCCCTTGTTTATGATGTTATTGACCAATTCGCCCAGTTCTTTTGGGGATTTGTCCATTCCGTTCTTTAACCATCTTTTGATCACGTAAATACTTCCACTTATAATGAAGGTACTGAAATATTCAGAAACGTTCCCGTCAAGATGGCTACTGGCCCAGTTCTTCATGAGGTATCGATGGACAATATCCATGACCTTTTGCTGAAACGTGGTATCCACATTTTCATTCAATAATGTTTGGCAAATATCTTTCTTAGTCACAATATACTCCAGCAATTTTTCTGTCATTTGTAGAGTTTCGTCTTCTTTATCAAAATCATATTGATTGAGATACGTAATCATATCCTCAATAATCTCTTCTTCTATTTTTTCAAGTAGGTCATATTGGTCAGAGTAATGAGCATAAAACGTAGAACGATTAATATCTGCTTCCTTACAAATTTCCTTTACTGTAATTGTCGAAATTGATTTCTCTTTTAATAGCTTCATAATGCTATCCTTTAATACCATTCGTGTGTATTGTTTACGTCTATCTAATTTAGTTGATGTCATTTTAATCCCTCTTTTATTAGTTATCCAACATATTAGGTTATTATGTTGTGAAACGTACTCAAATTAATAAACTGTTTGTTGAATAGGCAACACCGTGTCGATATAATATTATAGTGGAATTGCCGGTTATGCAAGAGAGGGTGAAACATTATAGATATTGCAACACGAATTATTAAACATAAAAAATCAGTTGTCATCGTATTTATGCTCCTCACACTTTTAGCAACCATTGTTCAGTTTGGGGTTGTCGTTAACTATAATATGGTTGACTATTTGCCGGAGGATGCTCCTTCTGTGAAAGCCATGGAAATTATGGAAGACGAATTTGAAGGGGCTGTGCCGAATACGAGGGTCATGATACATGACGTCACGATACAGGAAGCACTAGGTTACAAAGAGAAACTTTCTGAAATTGATGGTGTGTCGGATGTCACGTGGTTAGATGATGCCATTGATATTAAAACGCCTATCGAAATGGCGGATGAAGAGACTGTTGAGTCTTACTACAAGGAAAATAACGCACTGTTTTCTTTAAGTATTGAAAAGGGAGACGAAGTTGCGGTAACGGATGCCATCTACGAGGTTATTGGAGAAGAAAATGCAATGGCAGGTGAAGCTCTAGATACAGCCACTTCACAAAAGATGGCTGGTCAAGAATCATTATATGCTGCTCTATTGTTAGTACCAATTATTATCATTATCCTAGTATTATCGACGAACTCATGGGTGGAGCCGGTATTTTTCCTTACTGCAATTGGGGTTTCTGTTCTCATTAACCTTGGAACCAATATTTTTCTAGGGGAAGTTTCGTTCGTAACCCAATCGGTTGCACCTATATTACAACTAGCGGTGTCACTCGATTATGCGATCTTTTTACTTCATAGTTTTTCAGACTATCGAAAGACAGTTTCCGATCCAAAAGAAGCAATGCAGCTTGCGATGAAAAAATCGTTTCCAGCCATTACAGCAAGTGCGTCAACCACCTTTTTTGGGTTTATGGCATTATCATTAATGAATTTCCAAATTGGTTCAGACCTTGGAATCAACCTTGTAAAAGGGATTTTACTAAGCTTTATCAGTGTTATGGTGTTTTTACCAGCTCTGACTTTGTTATTTTTTAAGTGGATCGATAAAACACAGCACAAACCACTGATCCCAAGTTTTACTAAAATTGGAAGCATGGTTGTGAAATTGCGAATTCCAAGTTTACTATTAGTTGCATTGTTAATTGTACCTGCGTTTATGGCCCAAAGTGAGACGAATTTCATCTATGGTCTTGGAGATCAACCTGAGTCAACGAGAGCTGGTAGCGATAAAATGATAATCCAGGAAGAATTTGGAGCCTATACTCCTATGGTTCTACTTGTACCAAAAGGGGATTTGGCCAAAGAAGAAGCGTTCATTCAAGATATTGAGAAGATTGATCAGGTATCGAGTGTTCTAGCGTACGTTAACACTGTAAGTAGCGCGATTCCTCCAGAGTATTTGGACAAATCGATCACTGAGCAATTTTATTCAGACAACTACAGTCGCATTATTATTAATACAACAACTAAAAATGAAGGCGACCAAGCATTTTCTTTAATCGAACATATTAAACAAACTGCAGAAGAGTATTATGGAGACGAGGCACATTCACTTGGGGAAAGTGTGACATTGTATGATATCAAAAATACGATTCAAAAGGATAACGCATTAGTGAATCTCTTAACGGTTCTTACGATTGCCCTTGTCCTTATTGTGACATTTAAGTCAATCTCGTATCCTATCGTGCTATTGCTCACGATTCAGACTGCTGTTTGGATTAATCTCTCCGTCCCATATTTTACAGATTCGTCATTAGTGTATGTTGGTTATTTGATAATCAGTACGGTACAGCTTGCCGCGACGGTCGATTATGCAATTCTCTTGACCGAAGACTACACAACGAATCGAAAGCAAATGTCTGCACTTCAAGCGATTAAGAAAACACTTGATGAGAAGATTTTCTCTATCGGGATTTCGGCAGCTATTTTATCAAGTGTAGGTTTTATTTTAGCGTTTACCTCATCAAACCCTATCGTATCATCAATTGGACTGTTGTTAGGAAGAGGAGCCTTGCTTGCATTTATCATGGTCGTATTTTTCTTACCAGCACTTGTGTTGGTTTTTGATAAGGTTATTGAAAAAACTACATGGAAAGCAAATCATTATAAGGAGAAATGAGGATGAAGAGAATACACAAAGTACTATTAATCTTACTTTCTATCACTCTCGTATTGCCGTCATTTCTTGTCACTGCTGCATCGGCCGACGGAATAATCTCAACGAAAGATGAGGTCGTATATGCAACGCTGAGTGCCACTGGAAAGCAGCAAGATATATATGTGGTTAATACTTTGGATATCGAAAAAGCAGGGAAGATCGTCGATTATGGATCTTATTCAACATTAAAAAACTTAACAGACTTCTCAGAAATTATCCATAAAGATGATAAAGTAGAAATTATAGCTCCAGAAGGGAAATTCTATTATCAAGGTTCAGTTAATGAAAAAGCATTACCTTGGAATATTGATGTATCCTATATACTAGACGGTAAAGAAGTGGCACCAAAAGAACTAATTGGTGAAGACGGAAAAATTGAAATACAGATAAAAACGTCTTCAAATGAAGAAGTGAATCCGGTCTTCTTTAAAAATTATTTATTGCAAATTTCATTAACACTTGATCCAGCTCTTTACACGAACATTGAAGCTGAAGAAGGAATGCTTGCAAATGCAGGTAAAAACAAACAAGTTACTTTTACTGTCATGCCTGAAAAAGAGGAAGAATTCGAACTCCAAGCAGATGTTGTCGACTTTGAGTTTGAAGGAATCAACATTACAGCCGTTCCATCATCGATGTCGATTGATGCACCTGAAATCGATGAAATGACAGAAGACATGTCATCTTTAACGAACGCAATCAAGCAGCTTCATGATGGAGTAGGAGCGTTAAAGAATGGCGTTTCCGAGCTAAATAGTGGTGTGCAGGAACTTCAAAACGGTTCTGGTCAATACAATAAAGGTATGACTGATATTAACAAAGCTTCCTCTGGTCTTGTTAATGGCTCGAATGAAATTGGGAAAGCTCTTGAACAGATAAGCAAGTCCTTAAATTCTGGATCTGAAGATGTGAATCTTGGCGACCTTGATAAATTAACCGCTGGACTTCAGCAAATGGCAGCGAGTTTACAAGGGACAGTATCAGAAATAGCTAAGCTTAAAGAAGGATATTCAACAGCTTACTCTTCATTAGACAAAGCAATAGCAACTATCCCAAAAGCAACAATTACACAAGAACAAATTCAAGAACTACAAAACAGCGGAGCAAATCAGGAAGTTGTCAATCAACTTCTGAACACATATACGGCAGCACAAACTGTTAAAGGTACCTTTACTCAGGTCCAAGCTGGGTTTACGGAAGTAAATAATGCTTTAGCGGGATTAATGACTGGACTCACGGAAGTGGCAACAAATCTCAATCATATGGCAACCGAGGTTTCAGCATCATTAAAAGCATCGGGTGCTACTGAATCTCTTTCTCAGCTACAAAATGGCCTTGCTGCATTATCCGCCAATTATCAAACATTTCATTCAGGATTGGTGAAATACACAGGTGGAGTTGGTCAGTTATCGAAATCCTATCAAAAAATGCATCAGGGAATTGTGAAATTATCAGGTGGTACAGGTGACCTTGACAACGGAGTAGCTGAACTACACAATGGTACTCGTAAATTATATGAGTCAACGAGTGATTTACCAGAACAAATGAAGGAAGAAGTGGACCAGATGATATCCGAATATGATAAATCAGATTTCGAAGCGTTCTCTTTTGTATCAGACCAAAATAAAAATGTTAATCTTGTCCAATTCGTCATAAAAACGGAAAGCATTAAGAAAGAAGAACCAAAAGCAAAAGAAGTCGAAGAAAAAGAAGTCAAAGGCTTCTGGGCGAAGTTGATTGATTTGTTTAAATAGAATCTTTTCTAAGAGATTGTTGTATTTTGATAAAAAAGCGCAAAACTAGTTGATCGGAGCGTAAGGTGGTGACTCCTCGAAAATGTATTCACATTTTCTTCGTGCGTGGATTATTTCAAAGAAGCAAATTTCAATGTCCAGCGGGAAAAGCGTGAGACATGAGACCCCGCAGGTGCGGTAGCGACTTGTCCAGTTGTAGCGGCTAGAAACTCGAGAAATTTCAACTCCTCCTTCAGAGGCAAATTACGCCTCTTTGTCGGAGTCTCCGACGCACAGGATGTGCTAGTGCCGACGTCGCCACAGGACGTGGCGCTTTAGTCGGCCAATTTTCTCGTTTCTGTGAAAGCCGCCTCCACATTTCGTTGAGGAGGCTCAAGCCACGGCCGCGGAAAGCGTCCACCTGAAGCGGCAGTCAACGATATAAAAACAACAAAATTTGCGAAAACATTAATAAATAAGAAGTGATACGGGGTGTCAGTAAACTGGCACCTTTTTGTTTTCGCTCATTCATGTTAAAGTTAGTAGGAAGTCAAAAATGAGGTAGGGCAAACAATATGATTGAGATAAAAAAATCTTTACTAAGTGATGGGGAATTCAATAGAGGCGTATTTGCTACAATGGATATAAAAAAAGGACAACTAATCCATGAAGCACCTGTAATTTCTTATCCAAATGAACAACACGAGCACATTGAAAAAACATTACTTGCTGATTACGCTTTTGAATATGGAATTAATCATACGGCAATCCTTCTCGGATATGGCATGCTATTTAACCATTCCTATGAACCTAATGCCATTTATGATATAAACTTCGATAATCACACATTTGATTTCTATGCGTACAAAGACATAAAAGCAGGCGAAGAAATCCTAATCAACTACAACGGCGAAGTCGACGACAACACAAAACTTTGGTTCAATGAAGAATAATGGGACACAGGGACAGGTCCCTCGTCCCAGACATTAATTTCCAATTTAGTGGTTGTAGAGGACAAAACAAAAGTTAAATCAATATCACTTTAGAAGCAGTGTATTTCAATTTAGAAAATACACTGCTTTTTGCATTTCAAAAGTCCTTTAGTAATTTTGATGTTTTAGGAAAAAATATGAATACAAATTACAGGAGGTGTACAACATGAGCGAAGTCTATCGAGATAAGATAGTTGTGAAAGATGAGAATGGAGATGAAAAAGAATTTTCGATTGAGGCATTATTTGATATGAAGGAGAAAACATATGCATTGTTACACTCTTTACAGGATCAAAACAATACATTCGTGATGCAGGTTGAGAATACGGAAGATGGTCAGTATTTGACAGGAATCAAAAATCCATCTGAACGTGACATGGTGCTAGATGCCTACGAGATAGCTGTCGATGCAAATCCAGCGGAGTAAGCGATGGAAGAAAAGATTATTAATGTGATTGATCCACAAATGAATAGACAAATTGAGGAAGAAATTAAAGGTTTAACATTCACAAAAAACTTTCGATCTCCTTCGGCAGAGGAATGGTATGTTTTTTTACCAAGCTATAAGGACCCGACGACTGGCGGTGCAGCTGGTAAGGTTATTATCCACTATAACCTATATGATACAAAGGAAATATTCATAAATACCACAATAATATTTGACGACCCTGCCCTGCATAAGGAATCACTTCATCAGCTTGTTTATGTCATTTCGGATGAACTGGTAAATCGTTTAGTTGGTTATGCTGATACACTTCTCTCTGTTCATTCAGGTGAGAATTCGTATCAAGCAGAATACAAAAACTGAGGGGTTATGATGGTAGATAAAATAATTCAATCGATCCAACAACACTCAATTCCGTTAACTAATTTTAAAGATGACCTTGACCCACTAATTTCTGCAATCACAAATCAAAAATATATATTGTTAGGTGAGTCCTCACATGGTACGTCTGAATTTTATCAAATACGTGCGGAAATCACTAAAAGATTAATCCTTGAAAAAGATTTTACTTTTATAGCAGTGGAAGGCGATTGGCCAGCTTGCCAACAGGTGAATAGCTATATTAAAGGATACTCAAATGAATATAAAAATGCCCTAGATGTTCTAGCTTCGTTTAAACGTTGGCCAACCTGGATGTGGGCAAATGAAGAATTAATTGATCTGATTGAATGGTTAAAAGAATTTAACCAAGAAAAACCGAATGAAAAAAAGGTTGGTTTTTATGGAATTGATATTTATAGTTTATGGGAATCAATGGATGAGATACTAAAGTATTTAGAAAAAAGAAACTCTCTAAATCTTGAGGTCGCGAGAAAAGCCTTCGCCTGTTTTGAACCCTTTCATCGGGAAGCGGAAAAGTATGCTTTGTCTTCTGCATTTTATCAAGAAGGATGTCATGAAGAGGTCACAAGGCTTTTGATGGAAATAATAGCGAACAAACATGTTTACCAAGATTCACGGGAAAGCAGTTTAAATGTAGAAGTAAACGCACTTATTACGGCTAATGCTGAAAATTATTATACAACGATGATTACGAACGATAATGAATCGTGGAATATTAGAGATCGCCACATGGTTGAAGTTATACAAAGAATTGATTCCTTTTATAATCATCTTTCTAAAGGGATCATTTGGGAGCATAATACACATGTCGGTGATGCAAGAGCAACTGATATGGCCAATGAAGGCTTGGTCAATGTAGGACAATTAATAAGGGAAGAAATAGGTTCTGAAAATGTGTTTATCGTCGGTTTCGGTACACATCATGGAACGGTTATCGCAGCTAGCGAATGGGGTGTGGATTTTGAAAGAATGAATACCCCTCCCGCAGTTGTTGGCAGCTGGGAAGATCTCTTGTATAAGGCGGGAGAATTCGATAAGCTTCTTATTTTTACTGAGAAAAATAAAAATATATTTAAAAAAGAACTTGGGCACCGTGCAATTGGCGTTGTCTATAATCCGCAGTATGAGCATTATGGTAACTACGTCCCATCAGTAATATCTGAGCGGTATGATGCGTTTGTCTTTATAAATAACACAAAAGCATTAACACCATTAGAAGTAACAGGTATTTTAATTTAAACCAATACTACGATTAGCCGATGACCCCTTAACCAGGGGGGTATCGGCTATTTATTTTAAACTTCCCTTTAAAATATGACTAGAAAACTTATTTGTTATTTTTTACAAAAAAATAGTAGAAAAATACATTTTCAAAGTGTAAAATAAAAAAGCAAAAATTAGTTAGTCAAACTATTCAACATTCACATCCATTCTTAAAACAGGAGGGAACCAAGAACAATCATTATTTCTGTTTACTATCAATCTATTTATTTTAAAAAATCTAAATTTCAGTAGAGGTTGATGAAAGATGACAATGGATGCTACAGACTTACCAACAAAAGAGCCAACCATTTTTAATCATATTGGCAATAAAATCATAACAGAAGACCGAGTGATTAAGATAATTGCTAGGTTGGAAGAGCCCTTAATCGTGATTTTAGGTAATGTATTAAGTGATGAAGAATGTGATGAGTTAATTAGCTTGTCAAAGGATAAAATACATCGTTCAAAAATTAGTAATGCACGCGTAGATAATATGAGAACGAGTAGTAGTACGTTCTTAGAAGAAAGTGAAAATATAATAGTTAGTAGAATTGAAAAAAGAATCTCTCAGATTATGAATATACCAACTGAACACGGAGAAGGTCTTCAAATTCTTAATTATCAAATTGGGCAAGAATATAAAGCTCATTTTGACTTTTTTACATCCACTAACAAGGTGATCAACAACCCCAGAATCAGTACTATGGTGATGTATTTAAGCGATGTGGAGCATGGTGGGGAAACGTATTTTCCTAAACTTAATTTTTCAGTATCTCCTCAAAAGGGGATGGCTGTGTACTTTGAATACTTTTATAATGACCAGGACTTAAATGAGCAAACCTTACATGGTGGGGCGCCGGTTATTGTCGGTGACAAATGGGCTGCAACACAATGGATGAGAAGAAAAAGAATTAAATAGTGATACAATAGTAAACAAAAAGCACGGGCGATACTTCAAGTAGGAGATCGCTCTTTCTTTCTAAGGGGAGAGATGAAATGGCTTTATTAAATGTAAAATATCATTCAGAAATACTAGGCATGCCTGTCGAAATGACCGTATTATTGCCCCAGACAGTTACTGAAAATAGTCAATCCTTTCCAACTCTCTATCTATTACATGAGATGGGGGATGGTCACACCTCATGGCTACGAAAAACAAGCCTTGAAAGATATGTAGATGATCTTTCACTTGCTGTTGTCATGCCAGCGGGCCATACAAGCTACTACACAGATATGTACCATGGAAAACCGTATTTTACCTTTATCACCGAGGAATTGCCAGTGCTTTGCGAAAATATGTTTCCGCTTTCTCAAACTAGAGACGAACGTTTTATTGCCGGAAATGGGATTGGGGGCTATGGAGCATTAAAAGCAGGATTATCTGCTTTAGATACTTTTAGTGTCGCAGCTGCTTTTTCAAGTCCAATAAACGTAGTAGGGATTGCGAACCGCTTAGAAAAGCATAAGGCAATAGATATATTTGGCCAAGTTGACGAACTAAGTAACAGTATTGAAAATTTATACAAAGCAGCAGAGTCTTTACAAAATTTAAATAAACCACTATCGGATATTTATTTATCGTGTAATGAAGAACATCATTTATTGGAAGAAAACGAATCCTTCAATACATATCTAAAAAATCTCGGAGTGAAGACAACATTTGAAAAAACAGTTGGTGAACATACTGATTGGAAACAATGGGATCATGCGGTAGAAAAATTTATTTCATGGTTAACCGCAAAGAACCCAGTCTTACGAAGAGGGGGGAAATGATTGTGGCACTAATTGAAACCTGTGTATATTCTGAAGTGCTTGGGATGGAAGTTACATTAAATGTCATTCTTCCACAGGAAAGGCAACCGTTTCAGAAAGAAGAAAAACTTAAAGTACTATGGCTCTTACACGGTGGGTCTGGTGATGCATTTGCTTGGCTTCGGATGAGTAATATTGAAAAATATGCAATGAAATTTGGAATTGCTGTCATTATGCCAGGAGGAATGAATTCATGCTTTACAGACATGGAACATGGTGGGCAATTTTTTACCTATATGACAGAAGAACTTCCAGGTCTTATCCGTCATTTGTTTCCTCGCTTGTCTAAGGAACGCGAAGATCACTACATATCAGGCTTTTCGAATGGTGGGTATGGCTGTTTACGGATTGGTTTAGCACGACCAGACCTTTATGCTGCTATCGGCGCTTTCTCAGCTGGAAATAAGGCTGATGTTCCATTTAGTAATGATGGTTCTAAGAAAGCAAAAGGACGAATCGAGGTTTTTGGTGACGCTGATATAAAAAATACAGACCATGATCTTGAATATCTTGCGATTGAAGCGGCGAAATCAAATCAGGTTCTTCCTAAAATCTATCATGCATGTGGTAGTGAAGATCCTTGGTTAGATTTAAACGATAAGGTACGCGACTTTTTTCATGAACTGAGCCATTCTTATGACTACTCCTACCATGTAGCTGACGGTTATGGTCATACCTGGGAATTCTGGGATATGGAAATTCAACGCTTTCTAGAAACACTTTCTCTTAAACAAGACGACACGAGATTTATTGGAATATAACTAAAAAGAAGGCCTGCATTTGTTATGCAGGCCTTGTGAGTTATTATTTCTTTTTATATGCAGCCGTAAATTCTTCCATGATTTTGTCTCCGCCTTGCTTCACCCATTCATTGACTGCAGCTTCAAAACCAGCTTTATCAAGCTGCCCAATGATATATTGATAGGTAGCGTCATCAATGATTTTTTGCAACGCTAAGCTTTTTTCATTGAATGTAGGGGAGTGCAGTCCGACTGTTGGGTCAGGAATTAAATATTGTTCATTGTCAATGAATAGTTCTTCAGCTTTTCCCATTGGCTCGTAATCATATTTTGCTTTTAAACGACCATTTGTTTCCTCTTCAGCTATTTTTAGTGTTTGTAATGGACGAACTTCTTTATCATATATCTGCTGGTCTTTAATGACTACTTCGCCATTTTCAACAGTGTAATGTTCGCCTTCAATACCCCAATAAACTAAATTAGATCCTTCGGGAGTCATAAGGAAATCATAGAAACTTAGTATCTTTTTTAACTCTTCTTCTGTTTTAACAGAGGATTTCGGGAATAATATACCATTTCCATATCCAGGTAGGGACCAAACTGTAAATTTTCCATCTGGACCAGCAACCTGATTGTGTACATCGAACTCAGCATTAGGGTTAATTGCCACCGCATCTAAATAAAGCGATTCAACATCACCCATTGATCCAACATATACGCCTGCTTTACCGCTTTTAAGTAAGCCTTGTTGATCCGCCTTACTTGTAACTGGGAAATCCTTGTTTATGTAACCTTTTTCATGTAAGTCTCTAAAGAAATCAAGTGTTTTCATATATTCAGGGAACATAAATTCTGGTTTGATTTCTCCGTTATCTACACCAAAGTTGGTAGGAGTATGGAACCAAGAAGCAACCGTTTTGAATGCTCCAAAAATTAATTCATTTCGATCTGTTAACCCAATTGTATCGTCTTTTCCGTTCCCATCAGGGTCTTCTTCCGTAAAGGCACGCAGCATTTCATAGAATTCATCGATATTTTTTGGAGCCGATAATCCAAGCTTTTCAGCCCAATCCTTCCTATATATCATGCCTTGTCGAGAGAGAGGTTTTCCTTCATAAACCATATAAAGCTTTCCATCAACTTTTGTATTTTCAAGAATATCTTTTTTCATTTTACTCAAGTTTTCAAATTCATCTAAGTATGGCCCAATTTCCCAAAATTGACCATCTTGAATCGCTTCATGATATTGAGTAAGCATGTCTAAGTCTAAAACAACGGAGTCAGGGAATGAACCAGATCCAAATAAGGCATTTACTTTTTCCTTATAATTATTATAAGGCACAAATTGAAAATCAAGTTTCATGTCTGTTTTTTCTTCGAGGATGTTAATAATCTTTTTGTTAGGGACTTCAGGTGAGTGGAGTTTAACCATAGCTGATAGTGTAAATTCTTCGTTAGAATCTTTTGAAGCGCTTTCACCAGCACAAGCAGTTAGTGAACCAATTCCTAATGTAGCGGCACAAAGAAGAGAAAAAACTTTTCCGGGCTTTTTCATTACATCAACCTCCTACGTTTGAGTGATATTTGATATATCATGTTTTTTATCATAATGGATGATGGACGATTAGTAAATAGCTTTTTGAGAATTTTTTAACTTTTTAAAATTATCGGTGGAATGCTCTTAGCCACAATCCTTTGGTGTCAAGGATTGGACAACATTTTACGTACTTAAAATCCTAGTTTCACCGTGTTGACAACGATTACATATTCGATTTAAATAATAAGAAATATGATATATCTTCTAGAAGAAGATTACATAAAATTGGAGGGAAATCGGAATGACATATTCATTAGTTGAAAAGCTAAAACAGGATTATATGAAGCAGGAAGGCAAATGGTTTACGCATCGTTGGCATTACATTGAATCATGCATTTTAAAAGCTTATCTAGATAGCTATGAGCTAACAGGTAATGAGCGTGAGTATCAATTTGCAAAGGATTTTATTGACAGACTTTATAATGATGGGGGAGAAATTGAACAGATTGATACCCAATACTACAATATTGATCAAATTCGTATGGCAAACGTTTTATTTACCCTCTTTAATAGAGAAGGAGATTTAAAGTATAAAAGGGTTTTAGATACATTGTATACACAGTTACAAACGTATCCTCGTACAAAAAGCGGGAACTTTTGGCATAAAACGAATTATGAAAATCAAATTTGGCTAGATGGGCTTTATATGGGGCAGCCATTTTATGTGAGATATATCAAGGAGTTTCATGAAGAGAAAGATTTCTCTGATACAATCAAACAATTCAAAAACGTCCGCAAGTATTTATTTGATGATCAAACGAATCTATACGTTCATGCCTATGATGAGAGTCGTAGTATGTTTTGGTGTAATAAAGAAACGGGCCACTCACCACATGTTTGGAGCAGGGCGGTTGGTTGGTATGTAATGGCATTAGTGGATGTACTAGAACTTATAGAAGGTGAAAATGTTGATTCTGACGAGTTAAGAATCCTTTTAAAAGAAACAATTGATGGAATGTTACCTTATCAACAGCCAAATGGGATGTGGTATCAAGTAGTGGAACATCCAGGTGAGGAAGGAAATTACTTAGAGACAAGTGGAACAACAATGATGGCCTATGCTCTTTTAAAAGCTGTACGCCTAGGATACTTATCAAAAGACTACGAAAAATACGGAGTAGCTGCATTTAATGGGACAGTAGAAACCTATATGCGCGAAGAGGATGGGGAAGTGTATTTAGGAGGTATTTGTAGAAGTGCCGGTTTAGGGAAACACCCCGAATTAGGCAGAATTCGTGATGGTAGCTATGACTATTATGTTCGTGGCGAGAAGGTAGTAGATAACAACGGACATGGTGTTGCACCCTTATTAATGGCTTATAATGAGATCAATCACTTAAAATAATCTGAAATTTTTTACTACTCGTTATTTACAAAAAATAAAACAAGTGCTAATATATGATATATCAGATATCACAACTAAAAAATATCCAAATTGGAGGTGGAAATAATGAACGGTGAATTATTCTCTTTGAAAACAGAACAGGTGAAATCCTTACGAGATGTTGTTCTTGAATCCATTCGTGAAGCGATTATCTCAGGTCAATTCAAACCTGGGGATCATCTAAAAGAAAGGGAGCTCTCAGAAAAGATGGGAGTGAGTACCACTCCGATCAAAGAAGCGTTCCGTATGCTCAGCCAAGAAGGGCTTGTTGAAACCATTCCTAGAAAAGGTACATATGTATCAAGTTTAGCGGATGTAAATATACAAGAAGTGCAAATCTTACGAGCAGGCGTGGAAGCAGTTTGTGCAAAGCTTGCAGCGATGAAAATCAATGATAGCCAAAAAGCGGAATTACAGCAACAATTGGAGCAAATGGAGTCCCTCTTGCACCAAAATGAGGTAGAGCGATTGGTAGAGGAAAACACCAAATTCCACGGTATGATTCGAGCTATTGCTGATAATCCAATGGTTACGCAAATTCTTGATAATATCGCAAGCTTTGATAAAGCTTTTCGTAAAAGAGCACTAAAGGAAAAAGGGGAATTAGTATCTGGCTATACTGAGCATCGCAAAATTGGTAATGCGATTATCTCTAAGAATCCAGACCTAGCTGAACATCTTATGAAAGAACATATTTTACGAACCTTGCATGATGTATTAAAAGGATCGACAGAAAAATAATCAGGTATTAAAGGAGGATAAGATGAATTACGCTGACTGGAAAGAAAAATTTGAAACCATTTCTGGCATTACCATTACCCCATTTAAAAAAGAATCAAGAGAAATTGATTGGGACGGAGTAAAAGAGAATGTTGAATTTCTCATTCAAAGAGGTGTGAAGGTCATTGTTCCTTGTGGCAATACAAGCGAATTTTACTCCCTTACCATTGAGGAAGCAAAAGAAGAGATTAAAAGAGTAGTAGAGTATGTAGATGGAAGGGCCATTGTATTGGCTGGTATTGGTTACTCGGTCGATACAGCCATCGAGATGGGAAATTACGCGAAAACAGTTGGTGCTGACAGCGTCATGATTCATATGCCGATCCATCCATATATTACAAATGAAGGTGCATATGAATACTTCAAATCAATTATTGAAGGTGTAGATTTACCATCTTGTATTTATTTTAAAGATCCTAATTTAAGTGATGATGTTCTTGTCAAATTAGCCCCATTAGAAAAACTTGTCGCAGTTAAATATGCTGTAAACGACCTCCCTAGATTTACTAACACTGTTCAAACTGTATCACCCGAACACCATATTGCCTGGATTTGTGGAACGGCCGAGAAATGGGCACCATTTTTCTTCAATGCCGGGGCAGTTGGTTTTACTTCAGGACTTGTTAATCTTTTTCCCGAAAAATCTTTTGAAATGTTGAATGCGCTTCAATCAAAAAATGACGAAATTGTTTGGAAGGTATGGAAAGAGGTCGTACCTTTTGAAAATTTACGTGCGAAATATAATAGTGGAAATAATGTGGTTGTTATTAAAGAAGCAATGGAGCAAATCGGACTTAACGCTGGGATCACAAGACAACCCGTTTCTGCTCTTAATGAAGCCGATCGTAAGGAGTTAACTGATTTACTTGAATCATGGGGATTTGTACCCAATCTCATCAAATAGAAAGGGGAAAATTATGAGTCAAATCTATGAGAATTTCATTAATGGACTGTGGCGTACATCAAGTAGTGGTGAGTTATTAGAGAGCCAGAATCCTGCCAATTTTTCTGAGACTGTAGGGAAGTTTCCTAGTTCAACCACAGAAGATGTCGATAGCGCTGTTGTTGCTGCAAAAGGAGCTTTATCATATTGGAAGGATCTTTCTGCGTTAGAGAGAGGCCATTTTTTACATAAAACAGCTGATATTTTAGAAAAGAAGTTAGATGATATTGCAAGAACGGCAACACTTGAAATGGGAAAAACCTTAGCAGAAACAAAGGGTGAAGTAACTAGAGCCGTTCAGATTTTACGATACTATGCGCAGGAAGGTTATCGAAAAATGGGAGATAATATCCCATCGGGCGGAAGTAAAAACCTATTAATTACAACACGTGTACCAGTAGGTGTAGTTGGAGTCATTTCACCTTGGAATTTTCCAATTGCCATTCCGATTTGGAAAATCGCCCCAGCATTGGTGTATGGAAATACGGTGGTTTTAAAACCTGCTTCTGAAACATCGATTACAGCGATTAAGATAATCGAGGCTTTTGCAGAAGCAGAGTTTCCGAAAGGTGTCATTAACATTGTAACGGGAAGAGGTTCGGTTGTTGGTGATCATTTAATCAATCACCCTCAGGTGAATGCGATTAGTTTTACTGGTTCTAATGAAGTTGGCAAAGTTGTTGCCATGAGCTGTGTTGAACGTGGGGCAAAGTACCAACTGGAGATGGGCGGGAAGAACCCAGCAATTATTCTTGACGATGCAGACCTGGAGTCAGCTGCTGAATTGACAGTTAGCGGTGCCATGAAACATACTGGACAAAAATGTACAGCGACTAGCCGAGCTTTTGTTCACGAAGCAGTATATGAGGAGTTTAAAGCGAAAGTACTTGAAAAAGTAGCTGACATAAAAATAGGGTCGGGCTTAAATGAATCCACGTATATGGGGCCATTAGCATCAAAGTCTCAACTCAAAACCGTACTTCATTACTTAGAAGAAGGTAAAAAATCAGGGGGTATACTACTTACGGGTGGTAAAGTACCAGAGGGTAATGAATATAGTAACGGATTTTATGTTGAACCTACTGTGTTTGAGAAAGTCGACCACAAAAGCGCAATTGCACAAGAGGAAATATTCGGCCCAGTTCTATGTTTATTTAAAGTTGATAGTTTGAAAGAAGCGCTTGAAAAAGCAAATGATAGTAAGTTCGGCTTATCAGCATCATTATTTACAAAAGATATTGGTAACGCCTTCACGTATATTAATGAGATAGATGCAGGCTTGATCAAAGTAAATGGTGAGAGTGCGGGTGTTGAATTACAAGCTCCATTTGGTGGTATGAAGCAATCTAGTTCCCATTCAAGAGAACAAGGTGAGGCGGCAAAAGAATTTTTTACTTCTATTAAAACAATAACCATTACACCAGTTTAAGAATCGTACATATCAAGGTCTAAAATAATAGTAAAGTAGGGATGATGGTAAATGAAAATAACAGATATTACGTTAACAGTTGTTGGTATTCCACGTCATACCGGTTTTGTAAATAAGCATATTATTGTTAAAATTTTTTCTGATGAAGGGATCGTAGGAATTGGAGAGATGTCCGATTTTTCCCATCTCCCACGCTACGCACCAGATGTTGAGGATTTAACAAATGTCCTTAGGTCCATTCTGGTTGGTGAAAATCCATTTGATATTATGAAGCTTAACCTGGAGCTGTCTGGTAATTTCCCTGAAGCTATGTATTACTATGAAAAAGGGAACTTTATCCGTAATGGAGTCGATGTTGCCCTCTATGATTTATGTGCGAAGTACCTAGGTATTTCGGTTGCTGATATGCTTGGTGGAAGAATAAGAGAAAAAATTAAAGTATGTTACCCAATTTTCCGTATGAGATTTATGGAAGAAGTGGAAGAGAACGTCGAGGTCGTCCGTCAACGATTACACCAAGGATTTGATACATTCCGCTTATATGTTGGAAAAAATATTGACGCCGATGAAGCCTTTTTAGCAGCTGTAAAAAGCGAGTTTGGCAACGAAGTGAAAATTAAATCACTTGATTTTAGTCACTTGCTTGATTGGAAAGCAACATTACAAGCAGTTAAGCGACTAACTAAATATGATTTAGGACTTGAGATGATAGAAAGCCCTGCTTTTGCCAATGACTATGAGGGCTTGAATCATATTAGAATGAGAACCGATTATCCAATCAGTGAACATGTTTGGTCCACGAAACATCAGTACGAAATGATCAAGCATGATTCGGTAGATATTTTTAATATCTCCCCAATCTTTATTGGTGGATTAACAGCAGCAAAAAGAGCAGCAGCAGTTGCCGAAGTAGCTCGTAAAAGCGTCATCTTAGGAACCACACAAGAACTTTCGATTGGCACTGCTTCAATGGCCCATTTGGGAGCAAATCTAGTAAATCTAAATTATACTTCCGACCCAACAGGACCGGAACTCTATATCGGAGACGTCGTAAAAGATCGCATTCAATATCAAGACGGCTATCTCCATGTCCCTGACCGTAATGTACCAGGCCTAGGAATCGAACTAGACGAAAACCTAATCGAAACCTACCGCTTCAAAGATCTAAGCTGGGGTGAAGTGTCCGTTCACCAACTCCAAGATCGAACCGCTCAAACCAAATAAGTGGGTCAGAGGGACAGGTCCCTTGTCCCAAACATTAACTTTTATATTAGTAGAGAAGAGGTTGCATTTATGCAGCCTCTTTTTAATATGCAATTTTGTAAAAACTGTAATTAGGATTCATTTTTAATCTCACTTCTGATTTAAAGTCCAATTTATGACAGAGTATCGGAAGAAAGACCTATTTTTATGAGTAATATAGTTAAGTAGAATCAATATAAGGAAGTGTTTACTAGTCTATCAAAAATATGTAAACGCTTT
>Ga0182742_1002686_pt1 | contig 19217 bp, 17 predicted proteins | sample eDN5th37CBELigMG_FD_128880 | JGI IMG/M metagenome (GOLD analysis project Ga0182742, IMG submission 128880) | Enriched Miracle-Growth compost microbial communities from Emeryville, California, USA - eDNA 5th pass 37_C BE-Lig MG (version 2)... ... | reverse complement strand
GTGGTGGTCAACGGGCGCGCCGGGGACGCGGTGCGCGACACGGTCGCGGAGATCGAATCCGCAGGTGGGCGCGCTGTCGGGATCGCCGGATCGGCCGCGGCGCCGGGCGTGGCCGAGGCATTGCTCGCCGCCGCGCTCGACGAATTCGGCGACGTCGACGCCCTCATCAACTGTGCCGGTATCGCCGAGCCCGTCGGCTCGTCGATCCTGTCGGTGACGGACGAACAGTGGCACGAACTGCTCGGTGCCCACCTGACAGGCACGTTCCGAACCTGCCGCACCGTCGCGCCGCACCTCGTGGCACGCGGCGGCGGCGCGATCGTCAACACGAGTTCGTTCGCCTTCCTCGGCGACTACGGCGGTACCGGCTATCCGGCGGGCAAGGGCGCGGTCAACAGCCTCACCCTGGCGATCGCCGCGGAGCTGCGCGAACACGGGGTCCGCGCCAATGCGGTGTGCCCGGGTGCACGGACGCGGCTGTCGACGGGTGACGAGTACGAACGGCAGATCGAGCAACTCCACAGCCGGGGCCTGCTCGACGACGTGAGTTATCAGGGCTCGCTCGACCCGGCGCCGCCCGAGTACGTCGCCCGGCTCTACGCCTATCTCGTCGACGAACGGTCGGCCGGGGTCACCGGCGAGATCCTCGCCGGCTCGGGATGTTTCGTCGGGCGCTTCCCGCGGCCGCAGCCGAGCCTGCTGGCGTGGCGCGACCACAGGGCCGAGCCGCCGTGGACGATCGAGGAGATCGCGGGATTCGTCGGAGGATGGCCGGGGTCAGTCGCGGGACGGTGACGCGGTGATCGACGCCAGCGCGCTGTCCACCACCTTGTCGAAGATGCGGTCGAGATCCATCTCGTCGCCGAGGAAGCCGGTTCCCTCGATCATCGCGAATCCGTGCACCGCGGCGAACAGCGCGACCGCGGTGTCGAGCGAATCCTCCTCGGGGACACCGCACGAGACGAGCATCGCACGCAGCGCGCTGTTCGCGTCGAGTGCCGAGGCGATGAGTGCGGCACGGTCGATCGGGGCGGCGGTGAGGGCTTCGTAGCGACGGTGATTCGTGACCGTCCACGACCGGTACGTCGCGATGAGGTGCCGCAGTCCGTCGATTCCGCTGCGGCCCATGGCTTCTTCGCGCAACCGGTCGCCGAGGGCGATCATCGTCCGGATCTGGACCTCGGACCGGACGTCGTCGAGACCGCGGACGTGGTTGTACAGCGACGCGCCGACGACGCCCACCCGGTTCGCGAGGGTGCTCATCGTCAACTGCTGCCACCCGTGTTCGTCGACGACGGCGAGTGCGGCGTCGATCACCTTGTCGCGGGTGAGCGTCCGGCGCCGGACCGGGCGTTCGTTGTCACGTGCCATAAAGCGATCTTAGGGGTCTTCCATTCCAAACGAATATGAGTAGTTTGTAAACGAGGGACATTCGTTTCCTGCTTCCACGACACCCGAGGTAACCCCCATGACGGCGTCACGTACCGATCTCAAGAACCCGGACGTCTACGCGAAGAAAATGCCGCACGACGCATTCGACGACATCCGGCACCGATGTCCGGTGCACTGGCAACCCGAGGACGACGGTCCCGGCTACTGGGCGCTGACCCGGCACGCCGACGTCACGGCGGTCTCCCGTGACAGCGCCACCTTCTCCTCCGCACTCGGTACCACGCAGATCGACGAGTTCGACGAGGAGACCCGGCTCAAGCAGGCCGCCATGCTCATCAATCTCGATCCGCCCGAGCACACCCGGCTCCGCCAGCTCGTCAGCCGCGGATTCACCCCGCGGGTCGTCAAGCAGCTGGAAGGGCGCATCCGTGACATCTGCGAACGCACCGTCGACGAGCTGATCGAGGCCGGCCGGGACGGCGCGATCGTGGACTTCGTGCCGCTGGCCTCCGCGCCGCTGCCGCTCGAGGTGATCGCGGCGCTGCTCGGCGCGCCCGCCGAGGACGTGGGCAAGCTGTACGACTGGTCCAACCGGATGATCGGCTGGGACGACCCCGAGTACGGCAGCACCCAGGCGGACGGCGAACTCGCCGCCGCCGAGATCTTCCTGTACGCCAACGAGATCGCCGCCCGGCGCCGGGCCGAGCCGCAGGACGACATCGTGTCCGCGCTGGTCCGGCCGGACGAGCACGGAGACACGCTCACCGAGATCGAGTTCTGCATGTTCTTCGTGCTGCTCGTCATCGCGGGCAACGAGACCACGCGCAACGCGATCACCGGCGGCATGCAGGCGTTCATGGACCATCCCGACCAGTGGCGGCGATTGCAGCACGATCCCGGACTCGTCCCGAGTGCGGTCGAGGAGATCCTGCGCTGGGTGAGCCCGGTGATCGGCTTCCGCCGCACCCCCACCTGCCCGGCGACGATCGGGGAGCAGTCCGTGGAGCGCGGGGACAAGGTCGTCCTGTACTACCCGGCCGCGAACCGCGACGGCGACGTCTTCGAGGAACCGCACCGCTTCGACATCGGACGCGAGCGCAATCCGCACGTTGCGTTCGGCGGCACCGGCGTGCACTTCTGCCTCGGCGCACATCTGGCCAGGCTCGAACTGAAGGTGATGTTCGAGACGCTCGCCCGGCGCCTCGATCGAGTCGAGCCGGCCGGACCGGCGCGACGACTGCGCTCGAACTTCGTCAACGGTGTCAAGGCAATGCCGGTGCGTATCCACCCGCGGCAGGACTGAATTCGTGCATACGGCCCTGATCGGGCATTGCCGCCACGGGGTCGCCGTAGTAATGTCCAGACACGTGTCCAGAAATGTGAATCTCGAATCCACCCGCCGGCGCCTCACCGAGAAGCAGGCAGACACCGTGGACCGCCTCACCCGCGCTGCGGTCGAGGTGCTCCGGGAGGAGGGATTCGCAGGTCTGACCGTACGCACCGTCGCCTCGAGGGCGGGGGTGGCGCCCGCCACCGCCTACACCTACTTCTCGTCCAAGGAACACCTCGTCGCCGAGGTGTTCTGGCGCCGGCTCGCCGCCACTCCCGAACCCGCCGACATCGTCGGCAGCACCGCCGACCGGGTGTGCGCCGTGCTGCGCAACATCGCCATGCTCATGGACGACGAACCCGAACTCGCCGGGGCCGTGACCAGCGCACTGCTCGGCCGCGACCCCGACGTCGAACACCTGCGCGGCCGCATCGGCCTCGACATCCGGGACCGGCTGTCGGCCGCCCTGGGTCCGGACGGCGACCCGAATGTCCTCGAAGCCCTCGAACTGCTCTACGCGGGTGCGCTCGTCCGCGCCGGAATGGGTTACGGCACCTACGCGAAGCTCGCCGATCGGTTGGAAACCTCCGCCAGACTTCTATTGGAGTAGCAATGACTCAGGCCTCGCTCGACACGTCACTGTTCGGGCCGTTGCTGTTCGACCCTTACGACTACGACTTCCACGAAGACCCGTACCCGACCTACCGTCGGCTGCGTGAGGAGGCGCCGCTCTACCGCAACGACGAACTCGGCTTCTGGGCCCTGTCGCGCCACGCGGACGTCATCACCGGATTCCGGGACAACACGAGACTGTCGAGCGCTAACGGTGTTTCGCTCGATCCGTCCGCCTACGGGCCGCACGCCCACAAGGTGATGTCCTTCCTGGCGATGGACGATCCGCGGCACATGCGGATGCGTCAGCTCGTCTCCAAGGGTTTCACGCCCCGCCGCGTCGCCGACATGCAGGAGCGCATCCTCGAGCTCACTCTCGGATATCTCGAACCTGCCGTGGAGACAGGAGAATTCGACTGGATCGCCGAGTTCGCCGGTAAGCTGCCGATGGACGTGATCTCCGAACTCATGGGCGTTCCCCAGCAGGACCGCGCCGAGATCCGCCGCCTGGCCGACCTCGTCGTGCACCGCGAGGAGGGCGTGCTCGACGTCCCCGTGGCCGCGATGGAGGCCTCGCTCCACCTCGTCGGCTACTACGCCGACATGCTCACCGAACGTCGTGCCCGCCGCACGGAGGACCTCACCTCGGCGCTGCTCGACGCGGAGATCGACGGCGACCGGCTCACCGACGACGAGATCATCGGGTTCATGTTCCTGATGGTCGTCGCCGGCAACGAGACCACCACCAAACTGCTCGGCAACGCCCTCTACTGGGGTGCGGTCAACAAGGACGAGGCGGCGCGGGTGCTGCGCGACCCGGAACGCGCACCCGAATGGACCGAGGAAACGCTGCGCTACGACACCTCGAGCCAGATCGTCGCGCGCACCGCCGCCGCGGACATCGACGTGCGCGGCGGCACCATCCGCGAGGGCGACAAGGTGCTGCTGCTCATCGGATCCGCGAACCGCGACTCCGAGGTATTCGAGGACGCCGACGAATACCGCATCGGCCGCGACAGCACCAACAAGCTCGCGAGTTTCGGTGGGGGAGTACACTTCTGCCTCGGTGCTCACCTCGCCCGGCTGGAAGCGAACATCGCACTCGAACAGTTCGCCCGCCACGTCGCGGACTACGACGTCGATTTCGACCGCTGTGAACGAGTCCACTCCACCAACGTCCGGGGCTTCGCCGCACTGCCCCTGAAAGTGACCCGCCGCCATGCCTAGATTCGAACCCAACCCGGCGCGCCGCCCCGCCGTCGTCAGCGGTGCCTCCTCCGGAATCGGCACCGCCACCGCCTACGCCCTCGCCGAACTCGGGCATCCGGTCGCGCTCGGTGCCCGCCGGGTCGACGAGTGCGAGGCCATTGCCGAGAAGATCCGTGCCGAGGGCGGAGAAGCGATCGCGCACTTCCTCGACGTGTCCTCCACCGAATCCGTCGACGCCTTCGTCACCGCCGCGGAGGCCGCGCACGGGCCCACCGAGATCGTGGTCTCCGGCGCCGGCGACATGGACTTCGCGCTCGTGCACGAAATGGACCCGGACCGTTTCGAATTCCAGGTCGACGTCCATCTCGGCGGCACCCAGCGTCTCGCGCACCGGGTCGTGCCGGGGATGATCGAGCGTGCCCGCGGCGACTTCGTGGTCATCGGCTCCGACTGCGCCGTCGACGCCCGGCCCCGCGCCGGCGCGTACATCGGCGCGAAGACCGGCCTCGAAGCCCTCGTGCGCCAGATGCGGATGGAGCTCGAAGGCACAGGTGTTCGCGCCTCGACGGTGCGTCCCGGCCCGACCCAGACGGCGGCCGGCATGGACCAGCCGGAAGAGGTGGTCGGGCCGCTGCTCGAGGACTGGATCCACTGGGGCCTGGCGCGGCACCCCTACCTCCTGCGGGCCTCCGACATCGCCTCTGCAGTGGTGTCGGTGGTCTCCGTGCCCCGCGGCGCGCACATCGTGCTCGTCGAGGTCCAGCCCGAAGCTCCCCTGCGGAAGAACGAACGGAAGGCCCAGTCATGACCGGTACTGCAACGGCTCCGCTCCGCGTCTCCGGCGGCGAACACGAGCACGGCCACCTCGAGGAACTGCGCACCGACCCCATCGCGCTGATGAAGCGAGTCCGCGAGGAGTGCGGGGACGTCGGCGTCTTCCAGCTCGCCGACAAGAAGGTCGTGCTGCTCTCGGGGGCCGAGGCCAACGAGTTCTTCTTCCGCGCCGCCGACGAGGACCTCGACCAGCAGGCCGCCTATCCGTTCATGAAGCCCGTCTTCGGCGAGGGTGTCGTCTTCGACGCCAGCCCGGAGCGGCGCAAGGAAATGCTGCACAACACGGCGCTGCGCGGCGAGCAGATGAAGGGTCACGCCGCCACCATCGACCGTGAGGTCCAGGACATGATCGCCGGCTGGGGTGACGAGGGCGAGATCGACCTGCTCGAGTTCTTCGCCGAGCTGACCATCTACACCTCGTCCGCCTGCCTGATCGGCAAGAAGTTCCGCGACGAACTCGACGACCGATTCGCGCACCTCTACCACGACCTCGAAAAAGGTACGGACGCACTGGCCTTCGTCGACCCGTACGCGCCGATCGAGAGTTTCCGGCGCCGCGACGAAGCCCGCAAGGGCCTGGTCGCGCTCGTTCAGGAGATCATGAACGGCCGCATCGCGAATCCGCCGCAGGGCAAGGAGGATCGCGACCTGCTCGACGTGCTCGTCTCGATCAAGAACGAGGACGGCACCGAGCGGTTCAGCGCGGACGAGGTCACCGGCATCTTCATCTCGATGATGTTCGCCGGGCACCACACCACCTCCGGCACCGCGGCCTGGGCGCTGATCGAACTGCTGCGCAACCCGGAATACCTGGCGAAGGTCACCGCCGAACTCGACACCCTCTACGCCGACGGTGCGGATGTGAGTTTTCATGCGTTGCGCCAGATCCCGGTCCTGGAGGCGGTGCTCAAGGAAACCCTGCGGCTGCACCCGCCGCTGATCCTGCTGCTGCGGGTCGCGCGGGGTGACTACGAGGTCGGCGGATACCGCATCTTCGACGGCGACCTCGTGGGTGCGACCCCGGCGATCTCCAACCGGATCCCCGAGGACTTCCCGAACCCCGACACCTTCGATCCGGGCCGCTACATCGACCCGAATCAGGAGGACATCGTCAACCGCTGGACATGGATTCCGTTCGGCGCCGGCCGCCATCGGTGCGTGGGCGCCGCGTTCGCGCTCATGCAGCTCAAGGCGATCTTCTCGATCCTGCTGCGCGACTTCGAATTCGAGATGGCGCAGCCGGCCGACTCGTACCACAACGATCATTCCAAGATGGTGGTGCAACTCGCGCAGCCGTGCGCAGTGCGGTACCGCCGTCGCGCCCGGAAGTGAGGAAACCGTGAAGGTCGAAGCGGATCTCGATCTCTGCCAGGGACACGCCATGTGTTCGATGGAAGCCCCCGACGTCTTCGCGGTCGCGAAGCACGGGTCGGTGGAGATCCTCATGGACACCGTCCCGGAATCGCTGCGCGCCGATGTCGAAGCAGCCGTCAAGTACTGCCCCACCCGAGCCCTGAGCATCGTCGAAGACTGACAGAAGACCGACAAACAGGAGACACCATGGCCCCGTTCGATCGTGCCGAGCTGGACGAGATGATCCAGCGCTGGATCGATGCCAACAAGCGTGCCGAGGCCGACGGAGACTGGAAACCGTTGGCCGACATGTACACCGAGGATGCCACCTACGGCTGGAACTACGGGCCGAAGGAAGAGTTCATGGCCGTCGGCCGCGAGGAGATCCGGGAGCTGGCCCTCGGCCAGGAGATGGACGGCCTCGAAGGCTGGGAGTACCCCTACCAGCAGTTCGTCGTCGACGAACGTACCGGCGACGTGATCGGTCTCTGGAAGCAGATCTCCGACGCCACCCGCGAGGACGGCTCGCACTACACCGTGCAGGGGATCGGTGGCAGCTGGTTCCGGTACGGCGGCAACTTCCAGTGGTCCTGGCAGCGGGACTTCTTCGACTTCGGGAACGTCTCGCACCTGTTCCTCGAGATGATCACCGCCGGAGCGCTGTCCGACGGCATGAACAGGCGCATCGAGCGGTCGATGTCCGGTGAGAAGCTGCCGGGCTGGTATCCGGTGGGGAAGTCCCCGGTTCCGCTGTGGTGAGCACGGGGGACAGGGTGGCCGAATCGTCGTTCGCGGCGCTGTCCCGCCGCGATCTGGCTGTGCTCGTCCCGGAACTGCTGCTGTGCGGGCAGCTCATCGACCGGTCCGGGATGGCGCACCTGATCTCGGCGTTCGGCCGCGAGGGCATGGCCGAGGTCGCGATCGAGGAGTGGCAGGCGTCGAGCCCCTGGTACACCAAGCGCATTCAGCGTGCGCTGCGGTTCGAGAACGACGACGTCGAAACCATCTTCAAGGGAATGCAGTTCGACATCGGTGCGCCGCCGCAGTTCATGGACTTCCGGTACCGCGTGCACGATCGGAACCACGGCGAGTTCTGGCTCGACCATTGTGGTGCGCTGATGGATGTGGAGCCGCTCGGCGACGAGTACGTCACGGCGATGTGCCACGACATCGAGGACCCCACCTTCGACGCCACTGCCCTCGCCACCAATCCACACGCGCAGGTGCGGCCGATCCACCGGCCTCCGCGGCGGCCCGCGGACCGGCACCCGCACTGCGCGTGGACCGTCGTCATCGACCCGTCGCACGAACCGCCGCCGGTGGAACCGCACACCGAGGCACTCGGCCGGACCGCCGCGGTGGCGGTGGAACTGAGCCCCATCGACCCCGGCGACGAAGGCAATGCGGACTATTCCGGTCCGCTGCTGTCGGACGTGCGTTTCGGCGACTTCTCCCACTCCGCGCTCGTGCGGATCGCCGAGGAGGTGTGCCTGCAGCAGCAGATGCTCACGCTCGGGTTCCTGCTCGGGGTGCGCAAGCGGACCGACGAATCCTCGGCCCTGACGATCGCGCGCAAGCAACTCACCGGCATTGCCGGGCTGACCTCCGAACGCATCAGGAACGCGCTCGGTCTGCCGGCCGATCTCGGGGGCCTGGCGACGGTGCTGTCGGTGCACCCGATGCTCGCGCCGCGGCAGTACGTCGATCGCGATATCCGGTTCGACGGGAACCGGCTCGAACTGCGCATCCGGCGCAGCGGGGGAGCGCACACCGACGGTGCCTGGCCGACGCTCGTCGACGGCGAACACCTCGAAGCGCTGAATGCCCTTGTACGGGGCGTGGATCCGAATTTCAGCGTGCGGATCGTCGCCGAGGACGCCGATGCGCTCGTCGTCGAGGTGATCGTGGAGCCGACGCCCGCGAAGGAATGTGGTGAGGTCGCGATCACCAGGTTCAGCACGGGGTCGAATTTCGTCTTTGCAGATCGAGGAATTCCCTTGCCGCTCACTGTGGTCTGAGCGCGCGACCCGAAAGGATCTCTGCGTGGCCCACAATTTCGCGGACCTGTTCGAACACGCCGTTGATGCGGTGCCGGATCGTGTGGCGCTGATCGTCGGCGACCGTCAGGTCACGTTCCGGGAGCTCGACGCCCGTGCCAACCGGCTCGCCCATCACTTCATCGGCGCCGGGTTCGGCGAGGGCAGCCACATCGGCATCCACCTGCACAACTCGGTCGAAGCCGTCGAAACAGTCTTGGCGGCGTTCAAGATCCGGGCGGTGCCCATCACCGTCAACTACCGCTACACGTCAGACGAACTGGCATACCTGTACGGCAACGCCGATCTCGACGCCCTCGTGTTCCACCGGACCTACGCGCAGGTCGTCGAGGATGTGCTGCCGTCGGTGCCGAAACTGCGGCACAGTCTGGTCGTCGACGACGAGGAGGCGGAGACTTCCTCGTCGTACGAGGACGCGCTCGCCTCGAGCCCACCCGAACGCGGCTTCGCTGCTCGCTCCGGTGACGACCGGTACATCGTCTACACCGGAGGAACCACCGGTCGCCCCAAGGGTGTGGTGTGGCGGCAGGAGGACATCTGGCGTGCACTGGCCGGCGGATCCGACTTCTACAGCGGTGAGCCGGTCCCGGACGAATACCACCAGTCCCGGCTCGGCGCCTCCGTCGCGGAACCGAGCCGGTGGCTGTTGCTGCCGCCGCTCATCCACACCTCTGCTCTGATGACCATGTGCAACTCGCTGTTCTCGGGCAACACGGTGCTGCTCGACCACCATTTCGACGCGCACCGGTCCTGGGAGATCGTGCAGCGGCACCGACCCCAGGTCATGGTCATCACCGGGGACGCGATGGGCCGGCCGCTCGTCGACGCGCTCGTCGGCGGCGGCTACGATCCGACCGGACTCGGCGTGGTGGCCTCCGGTGCCGCACTGTTCTCGCAGTCGGTGAAGGACGCGATGTTCGACGCGATTCCGGGGGTGCTCATCTCCGATTCGGTCGGTTCCTCGGAGACCGGATTCAGTGGGATCGGTATCGCGTCCAAGGGACTCGTGCAGGACGGTGGCCCACGGATCGGTGCGGGCCGGGGCTCGTTGGTCGTCGACGACGACGGTCGTCCGGTCATCAGTGGAGAAGGCTGGCTCGCGAAGAAAGGTCATGTGCCGTCCGGGTACTACAACGATCCGGTGCAGTCCGCCGAGGTCTTCAAGGTGATCGACGGTGAACGGGTCGTCGTCACCGGCGACCGTGCCCGCGCCGAGGGGGACGGCACGATCACGCTGCTCGGCCGCGGCAACATGGTCGTCAACACCGGTGGCGAGAAGGTGTTCGCCGAGGAGGTCGAGGCGGTCCTCAAGGCGCATCCGGGTGTGTACGACGCGATCGTCATCGGTGTGCCCGACGAGCGGTGGGGACAGCGGGTCGCCGCGCTGATCCGTCCCCGCGAGGCCGGCACGTTCGACGTCGGCGATGTCGAACTGCACGCCCGCAGAACGCTCGCCGGCTACAAGATTCCCCGTTCGATCTGGTTGTCCGACACCGTCGAGCGCACACCCAGCGGCAAGCCCGACTATCGCTGGGCGCACGAGTTCGCGTCGAAAACCGAGGCACACCACACCATCTGACGCACCGGCCCGTGATGGCCCGCTCCGTCGCGGGCCGGTCCATCTCGCGAGGAGCCACTACGTGGATACTGCACTGTCCCGCCGGACCCTGCTGGGCGGTGCCGCGGCCGCCGCACTGACCCTGACCATCGCCCGCACACCGCCGGCCCGAGCCGAGGTCACCGAGGAACGTCACCGCGCCGTGGTGATCGGCAGCGGCTTCGGTGGCGCGATCACCGCCGCGCACCTGGGCCGCGCGGGTGTGCAGACGCTCGTGCTCGAACGCGGCCTGCGCTGGCCCACCGGTCCGAACGCGCAGACGTTCCCGCACATGTTCGCACCGGACCATCGCGCGTCGTGGCTGTCGCCGCTGCCGGTGATGACCGGCGCCCCGCCGATCCCGTCACTGCCCTACACCGGCCTGATGGAACGGGTGAAGGGCAACGGCATCGACATCCTGTGCGGTGCCGGTGTCGGCGGCAGTTCGCTGCTCTATCACGGCATGACGCTGCAACCCGACGGAGAACAGTTCGCGCGGTCGGTGTCTGCGCGGATCGACTACGACCTGCTCGACCGGGAGTACTTCCCGCGGGTGGCCCGGACGCTGCGCCTGGCCACCATTCCCGACGACCTGCTGCACCACGAGAAGTACCGGTCCTCGCGTCAATTCCTCGAACGCGCCGTCGCCGAGGGTCTCGATGCGTTCCGGGTGCCGATGCCGATCGACTGGGATTTCGCGCGCCGCGAGCTGACCGGGGAACTGTCGCCGTCGTACACCAACGGTGACCTCATCTACGGAGTCAACAACGGCGGCAAGTACTCCGTCGACGTCACCTGGCTCGCCGAGGCCGAGGCGACCGGGAACGTCCACGTCGAGATCCTGCACCGCGTCAACGACATCGAACGCGGCGCGGACGGACGGTGGGTCGCGCACACCGACCGTCTCGCGACCGACGGCACCGTCGTCGAGCGCAAGCGGATCGTCGCTGACGCGCTGTTCCTCGGCGCCGGATCGCCCGGCACCACACGGCTTCTCGTCAAGGCGAAGGCGAAGGGGCTGGTACCGGATCTGCCGGACGGTGTCGGCGCGGGGTGGGGCAACAACGGCGATCGTGTCTTCTCGGTGACCACGCCGCTGCTCAGTCCCGGTGCGTTCCAGGGTGGTCCGGCCTGCGTCGGGTTCCGGGACTTCGGCAACCCGGCGGGTGCGTTGACGATCGTGACCGGCCCGGTGCCGTTCCCGGTCGATCTGGGCACTACCTCGGTGATCGGGTTCGGCACGGTGAAGGGCCTCGGCCGCTGGCACTACGACGCCTCGCGCGACGACGCGGTGCTCACCTGGGACCAGGCCTACGACCGCGAACTGACCCGCGCGATCGAGGCGCGGATCCGGCAGGTCGCCGGCCCGGCCGCGATCCTGCTCGACGTGAACTCGATGGACGTCAACACGTTCCACCCTCTCGGCGGTGCCACGTTCGATTCGGTGTGCGACGACGCCGGCCGCGTGCACGGGCAGCGCGGCCTCTACGTCGTGGACGGGGCTAAGATTCCCGGCTCGACCGGCGCCTGCAACCCGTCCATGACGATCGCTGCACTCGCCGAGTTCGGCGCCGACGACATCGTCCGCCGCGACCTCGGCACCGTCTTCTGACAGGTGACGGGTGCCTCTCTGCTGTCGAACGGCAGAGAGGCGCCCGTCCTGTGCGTCAGCCCTTGGCGGCGGAGATGCCGGCGCGGCGGCCGAAGAAGCTGCCGTCGCCGAGGGAGGTTCCGCTCGCATACCCGCCGGCACACACACCGGACGTGCAACGACCGGCCGCGAACAGGCCGGGGATCGGCTCACCGGAGACGTGCAGCACCTCCGAGTCGACGGTGGTGCGCAGGCCCCCGAGCGTGAACCCGGCCGTGAAGTTGCGCAGGTCCAGCGCGGCGACCGGGGTGCCGATGGGCTTGACCCACTCGCTCTTCTTGCCGAGGACCGGATCCTCCCCGTTCGCGGCATGCCGGTTGTACACCTCGACGGTGGCCTGCAGGGTTCCGGCGGGCAGACCCATCTCCGCTTCGAGTTCCTCGACCGTCTCGGCCGCCCACTTCGGCGGGTACCGGAAATACGCCGTGGAACTCTGTGTGGCGCAACCTTCTTCGTAGGCGGCCTCGTCGATGACGAGGAAGGCCTGATTGCCGTTCTCGAAGAGGGTGAGCTGGCCGATCCGGCCCGGGTAGGTGTCCTCCGGGACGTACCGCTGCCCGCGGGCGTTGACGAGAATGCCGCGTGCCAGGAGCTGGGGGTCGCCGAAGAACGCGACCTCGGTCGCGTCCATGTGCGCGAGGTCGGCGCCGAGGGCCTGTGCCATGCGGATACCGCGGCCGTCGTGCTCCTCGACCGCGGCACCGGGCTTGCCGATCAGCTTCGGCGCGTACGCCTCGACCATCTCCTGGTTGTAGGCGAAACTGCCCGTCGCCAGGACGACGCCGCGGCGCGCCCGCACGTGCAGGTCCTTGCCGTACCGCTTGGCCGAGATACCGACGACGCGCCCGGTGTCGTCGACGATGAGGCGCTGCACGCGCACGTCGTACTCGGATTTGACCCCGAGCTTTTCGGCGGTCTCGGCGAGCGGCTTCATGATCATGTAGCCGCCGCCCTGCTCGCCGGTGCGCTTGTTGCTCATCTGCGGCACGTGTCCGCGGGGCGCAGGCGTGGCGATCTCGTTGAACGGTGCCGCGTTCTCGCCACCGGAGTACATCAGCCCGTCGTCGCCGGGGATCTCCCAGCCCGGTTCACCCCAGAAGCTCTCCTTGAACACGACGCCGTTCTCGACCAGCCAGTTGTAGTGGTCGACGCTGCCCTCGCAGTATTCGGTGAGCTTTGCGTCGTCGGTGCCGGGGCCGAGTGCCGCCGCCATGAAGGTCTTCATGTTCTCGGGGGTGTCCTCGAACCCCAGCGCCTTCTGCAGCGGGGTGCCGCCGCCGAGGTACAGGATGCCGCCCGACAGCGAGGCCGCTCCGCCCCAGCCGCCGGTGCGTTCGAGGACCACGACGTCGGCCCCGGCGCGCGCGGCCTCGATGGACGCGGAGACACCGGCGATCCCGTTGCCGGCGATGACGACGTCGGCCTCGAAGTCCCAGGCGGAGATCTCCTCGGCGCGCAGGGGGTGCAGGGGAGTAGAGGTCATGGTTGTCCGTTTCTGGTCGTGCGGTTCAGTAGTGGGCGATCTTGGTTGCGAGATGTTCGATGTACGCGAGGACCTCGTCCTCGGAGCGGTCGGGCAGACCGAAGACCACTTCGGTGACACCGACCTCGCGCCACACGCGCAGTTCGTCGAGGTCGGGCCGGCCCGCCAGGGCGAGAACCTCGGGGCTGCCTTCGCGTCCGGCCTCGGTCCACATCTTCTGCAGGCGCAGGACGTGCTCGTCGATGTTGCGGTCGCGCGGCGTGGTGATCCAGCCGTCGGCGGAGCGGACGATCCACTCGAAGTTGCGGTCGGTCGGACCGGCGCCGAGGAGGATCGGCGGCCGCGGCTGCCGGACGGGCTTGGGCCACGCCCAGCTCGGGCCGAATTCGACGAATTTGCCGTGGTATTCGGCTTCCTCCTGGGTCCACAGCGCGGCCATCGCCTCGAGGTATTCGCGCAGCGCGGTCCGGCGTTTCTTGGGGTCCACCCCGTGATCGGCGAGTTCCTCTGCGTTCCAACCGAATCCGACACCGAGGGCGACGCGGCCGCCGGAGAGGTGATCGAGGGTCGCGATCGTCTTGGCCAGGGTGATCGGATCGTGCTCGAGCGGCAGCGCGACCGACGTGCCGAGGCGGATGGTCGAGGTGACGGCGGCGGCGAGGCCGAGCGTCACCCACGGGTCGAGGGTGCGCATGTAGCGGTCGTCGGGAAGGGTTGCGTCGCCGGTTCCGGGATGGGCCGATTCCCGGTTGATCGGGATGTGGGTGTGTTCGGGCACGTAGAAGCTGTCGAAGCCATGGGCTTCGGCGGCTTTCGCGGCGGAGTCGGGGCGAATGCCGCGATCGCTGGTGAACAGGGTGATGCCGTGGCGCACGGTGATCCCTCTCTCTTCCGGTGACTGTCAAGAAATGTAACGCGTTCTACCTTTCTGTGGAAGGACTTTATGGACAGGTGTCTGATTTTGTGTCCGATTGCGGTATTCACGCGGTATTCACACTGGTCGGTGGGCAGGCGGGGCGCACTCCGGGTTCCCTCTCAGTGGGACGCGCGCTGCCCGACGCGGGGCCTCGAGGCAGTGTCGTCGAGTGCGGGGCAGTGTCGTCGAGGGCGGAAGGCTGCGGAGACCGCTCCACTACGCTGGTTCGGTAGACCACACGGAAGGTGACGTGATGCCGAAGGAGCCGACGACGGGCCAAGCGCAGCCGACGAGGGCGGACGGGCCGCCGGGTTCCGGGCTCAGGCCGGCGCAACGTGCGCGGTACGACCGCATCATCGCCTCGGCGAAGGAACTCGCCACCGAGGGCGGGTACGACGCGGTGCAGATGCGCGCTGTCGCCGAACGCTCGGGAGTCGCGCTCGGCACCGTCTACCGCTACTTCCCCTCGAAGAACCATCTGCTCGTGGTGGCCACCCTGCAGATGTTCGAGCAGTTCGCGGAGCAGTTCGACGTCGAGCACACCCCCGGTTCGTCGCCGCGGGAACGGGTCATGTGGGTGCTGCACGGCGCGCTGGCGCAACTCGAGCGTGAACCCCGGCTGTACGACGCGCTGGTGCGGGCTTCGATGTTCGCCGATTCCTCCTCGGCGGCCGAACTGGACCGGCTCGGCAAGGTCATCACCGCCATGTACGCCCGCGCGGCGGGCATCGAGACGATCACCGAGGAGCTCGAGAACGCCGTCCGCATCATCACCGATGTGTGGATGTCGAGTCTGGTGAGCTGGGCGGCGGGACGGCAGACGGCGGAGCAGATGATCGCACACATGGATACTGCGGTCGGGCTGGTGTTCTCCCGGCTGGAGCGGTTGCAGAGAGCGAGCTGACCCGGCCCCACGCAGGGTGGGACCGGGTCGGCGGGTTCTGCTTTACGGGGTGAGTGGTGTTGCGCCCCGGTGCTATTCGGCTCCGGTGTTATTCGGTTGCTGCCGGGACGTCGACGATGCCGACGGTCGGTAGGAAGAAGCACGACGTCTCGCCGTTGGTGACCGTGCCGAACACGGCCGCGAGGACCGTGCCGGAACCGGTGTCGACCGGCGCCACGCGGACCCCGCCGAGCGGGACGGCGCTCGCGAAGAACTGTGCGATGGCCTTTTCGACCACGGGGCGTGCCGGATCCGGAATTTCTTTCGGCACCGCCGCGGCCGCGGCCTCGCCGATCGTGCCCATCGGGACGAAGCCGCCCTGGAAGGTGCTGACGTTGAACCACGCGACCTGCATGCCGGTCGTGTCCTCGCCGTCGCGTTCGATCCCGGCCGGGACGAACGCGAACAGCGTCTGACCGGCCTCGACTGCGTTGATCTTCAGATCCTTCAGCAGCGAGACGGGAGCCAGGTCCGGCCACGGCCCGGGGACCGCACCCGCGACCGCCGGTGCGATGCCGAGCGGCAGGCCGCTGTCGTTGTTGCAGAACGGTGCGCCGGTCGGGTACAGGAACGGCTCGATACCGAGTTTGCGCAGGAACTCGATGGCGTCCTGGTAGGCGGAGACGGGGTTCGCATCGGCGACGTCGGTGACGCCGCCGCGCGCACCGGCGATTGCTTCCGCCGCGGCGACCGCGGTGGCGTCCGCACCCGCTGTGCTGTGCAGTGCGTCGAGCACCGCGGGAAGGGGGGTCACGACGGGTGCCGGCTCGGCGGCAGGGGCGACGGGGTCCGCAGACGCAACGGTCGGGAGGGCGAGCGCGACGGCGGCTGTGACGGTGGCGGCCGCACTCGTCAGACGCATCCGGTGACGGGTGGTCCTGCGTGTCATGTACTGCTCCTGTGCGTGTCGGGACGGTGGTCGTCCGCACCCCAAACTCTAAAGTCTCAAGTGATAGTTGAGGGTGCTGGAGACAGCAGACCATACGGGACGCGGGGAGGCGAACCCGCCGCGCGACTGCGTTATCCAAACGAAATGTCGCGTGTGCCCGAATCGGAACGGTATCGATCATCGCGGAGAGGACACTGGACCCAGGGGATTCTTCACCTGGAGTGGGTCATGGGAGCTTTGAAGGGTTTGCTCGGCGTAGTGGTGGGACTCCTGACCGCGGTACTCGGCACGGTCGTAGGAGTGCTCGCGGCAGTGGTGTGGTTGCTCGGGGCAATCCTGTGCGTGACGATCCTCCTGCTGCCACTCGGAATCCCGGTCATCAGGCTCGCCAACCGTCTGTTCGGACTGGCGGGGCAGCTCATGCACCTGCCGTGACCGACGCTCGGTCGTCCTTCCGCCGCGTCAGTCGTCCTTCCACAACGTGCCCAGATCGGGGCCGGGCTCGTCGTCCGCCGTCGCCCCCCGATAGCGCAGGGCGAACACGATCCACCCGATGACCGCGATCATCAGGAAGCTGATCAGCCGGTACACCACGACCGCCGAGAGGGCCTGGGCGCCGGTCATGCCGCTGGCGGTCAGTGCCGGGACGAGCACCGCGTCCATGACCCCGAGGCCGGCGGGCAGCAGCGGGATCGCGCGGCTCGCCGCGGTTCCGGCCGCGTAGGCCACCGCGATACCCGCCAGGCTGGGGGTTCCGCCGATCGCGTACGCCGCGAACGCCAGGCACGCGCCGTCGCACAACCAGTTGAGGATCGACCACGAGAACGCACGCAGCGTGTGCGGGCGATCCAGCTGGACGGCGCCCAGCTGGTCCACGATTCGCTTCCAGGCCCGCACCCACGTGCGTTCCGGCTTCTTGCGCAGCCGGTTGAAGCCGCGCAGCGCGATGATTCCGATCGTTTCGAGCGATCCGGGATTGCTCGCGGCGTACTGCACCAGCACGACGAACGCTGCGAACCCGCCGATCGAGAAGATCAGGGAGAACGGGTTGGTGGTCGCACCGACGAGCAGTGCACCGACGAGACCCAGCAACGCGAGGCCTGCCGCCTGCAATAGGCCGGCCATCACCAGCTGCCAGGTCGCGACCACCGGGCTGGCGCCCCACTTGCGCATCTGCCGATACGTGAAGGTGGTGCCGATGACCGGACCACCGGGAAGGGTGACGCTCATCGAGTTCGCTGCATAGGACACCGACAGCGACTGCCGCTGCGTGACGGTGACAGCGGCGGCGGACAGCAGGGTTCGCTGCACCCGCGCGAAGCTCGACATCTCGAGCAGCGACGCCCCGATCGCGGCCGCGACCCACTGCCAGTGCAGGTCGCCGAGGGACTTGACGCTGGTCGACAGTTCCGGCCAGATCAGCACCACCTCGACCGTCAGGACGACGACGAGCACGACCCCGACGATCCACTTCAGGTACCGCTTGTGAACCGGTCTCAGGCCGTTGCCGTTGCCGTTCCCGTTCTCGGTGCCGTTCCCGTTCTCGGTGCCGCTGCCGTTCTCGGTGTCGTTGCCGTTCTCGGTCTCGCTGCCGGTGTCGCTGCCGCTGTTCGCGGTGGCACCGTCGCTGCTGTGCCCGGCGCCGTCCCGGCCGCTGCTGTCGTCCCGGTCGCCGCTGTTCCTGTCGTCGCGGTCTCCGTCGTCGTCGTGAGGCTCGCCGGACTCGGTTTCGCTCATGCTCGTCATGCGTCTGCAGGCCAGTGGGCGAGGGTGTCGCGGTAGAGGTGCTCGACGGCCCGGATGTGTTCGTCGAGGTTCTCCGGCGTCCAGTCGCTGACGTCGATCGGTTCGAGGATCGCGACGTCGACGGTTCCGGAGCGCAGCAACGTCGAGTGCTTCCACAGCATTTCACCGGCGTTGCGGATCACCACCGGCACGATCGGTACGCCGGCCTGCATCGCGATGTGGAACGCGCCCTTCTTGAAACGCCCGATCTCGGGAGTCAGCGAGCGGGTGCCCTCGGGAGCGATGACGACGGACGTGCCGCCGCGCAGCGTGTCCACGACCGGGCCGAGGGCCGCCTTCGCCTGATCGGTGTTCTGGCGGTCGACGAACGTGGCACCGACGAAACGCAGCAGCGGCCCGAACATGGGGTCGTTCGCCATCTCCTTCTTGGTGACGCCGGTGAAGTCGTGCCGCAGCACCTTCGCGAGGATCACCGGATCGAGCTGGCTCTGGTGGTTGAAGATGAACACCGCCGGACGCTGTACCCACGCGTTGGATTCGCCGTGCACGCGCACGTCGATGCCGGCCAGCGCGAGTGAGACGTCCGCGCCGATCCCGGTCATCGAATCCAGCGCGACCTTCTTGCTTCGGTTGACCAGGCCGAGCCCGATGCCGGTCCACACCGATCCGAACAGGCCGCCGTAGGCCGCGACGGTACGGACCAGTTCCTTGACGCCGGGTGTGCCGCGCGGCCGGAACTGCAGGATCGGCCATTCACGTTCGAGGGCGATCTTCGTGAGCGTGCTGTCCGGGTTCGTGGGAGTCGGATTACCCATCGTGGCAAGGAAATCGACGTCCTCACCGCCGTTCGAATAGGTGTAGCTCGCGGCGCGGTCGATTCCGTGTTCCTCCGCGAATGCGATCGCGGCTGCCGCTTTTCCGCTGCGCCACAGTGACTTTCCGTCGACCTTGCCGGTCAGTACCCCGTCCTTGACCTCGAGCGGCGTGAACAGAATGTGCTCGACACCGAGCGCGTCCGCCGACGCCTGGATCTGGTAGCGGGACGCCGACGAAGCGATCACGACCGTGTGCCCTGCCTCCTGGTGTGCCCGGATCAGTTGCCACGCTTCGGGATAGATGTGTCCGGCGATCGTCGACGCGAACAGCCGCCGCCCGATCTCGTACAGCTCGTCCTCGGTATGCCCGCCCCACGCCTTGAACGCGAT
>Ga0182742_1002685_pt1 | contig 19223 bp, 10 predicted proteins | sample eDN5th37CBELigMG_FD_128880 | JGI IMG/M metagenome (GOLD analysis project Ga0182742, IMG submission 128880) | Enriched Miracle-Growth compost microbial communities from Emeryville, California, USA - eDNA 5th pass 37_C BE-Lig MG (version 2)... ... | reverse complement strand
GACCTTGCGGAAGCGGGTTGACGACACGCTCAAGAAGCTCGCCTGGGACGACGACGTCACCCTCGAAGCGGCCGAGACCACCATCCGGTTCGCCCGGCTCGCCCGCGAGGTCCGCCGCGAATACGACGAGTTGAAGCGCGAGCGCCAGGGGCTCGACTTCGCCGACCTGATCGCCCGAACCCGCGACGCGCTCCGCCTCGTCGATGGGGTCGAAAACGGCGAAGCGAGCGAGCCCGAAGCCGAGATCGACGTGGATCCCTCGGCCATCGAATTCATTCTGGTGGATGAGTTTCAGGACACCGACGAAGTCCAGAGCGACATCCTCCGGCTTCTGAGCCGCGACGCCTTCGCGAGCGGTCGGCTGTTCGTGGTGGGGGATTCGAAGCAGTCGATCTACCGATTCCGGGGGGCCGAGCCGGCCATCTTCGGCCGTTGGCGGAGCGAGTTCCCCAAACCGGGCCGGCTGCCGCTCTCCGAGAATTTTCGAACGGTCCCCCGCGTGCTCCACTTCGTCAACGCCCTGTTCGCCGACTCGTTCGACGAGGACGACGGCCGCAAAGCGCCCCCCCTCATCCCGGCGCGCGCCGACGGCGGCGAGGACGGGCCGGCGGTCCACTTCTTCTGGGTTGAGCCCCCCGAGCCGACCGACGACGCTCCCGCCTCAAAGCCCTCGGTCCGAGACTGCCGGGTCGCGGAGGCCGAGGCCCTGGCCCGCTGGCTCCGCGGACGGCTCGACGAAGGTTGGATGATCGTCGATCGCAAGACCCGCAAGTCCCGACCGGCCCACGCCGGCGACGTCGCCTTCCTGCTCCGGGCGATGACCGACGTTTGGCCCTACGAGACCGCGCTCGCCGACCAGGGATTCGACTATCACACCATCGGCGGCTCGGCCTTTTACTCGCAGCAAGAGGTCCTCGACGTCATCAACCTGCTCTCGGTCGTGGAGGACCCGCTCGACGAGACCGCCCTGGCCGGCGCGCTTCGAGGCCCCTTCTTCTCCTTGACCGACGAGGGCCTGTTTTGGCTCTCCAGAACCCCCGGCGGCCTCCGCGAGGGCCTGGACCGGGCCGGCGAGGTCCCCGGCCTCTCGGACGGCGACCGCGACCGGGCCAAGCGCGCCCGAAGGCTCCTGGGCCGATGGCGCGACTTGAAGGACCATGCGCCGATGGCCTCGCTTTTGGAGCGGGCGCTCGACGAGTCGGGCTTTTCGGCGGCCCTGGTCTGCGAGTTCCTCGGCGAGAGGAAGTTGGCCAACATCCGAAAGCTCGTCCGGACGGCCCGCGAGTTCGATCGCCGGGGGGGCTTCGGCCTGGCCGATTTCGTCGGCCGGCTCCGGGCCTTCGCCGACGACCCGCCGAAGGAGGAGCAGGCGGCCGTCAGCGAGGAGGACGGGCGAGCCGTCCGGATCATGACGGTTCACCAGGCCAAGGGTTTGGAGTTCCCCATCGTCGTCCTGCCCGACCTGAACCGGGGCGTCGGCTCGAAGACGAGCGCCCTGGGCTTCGACCGCGAGTTGGGCCTGGTGGTCAAGCCCCGGCCCGCCGCGCCGCCGCCCAAGGGGGCCGAGCCGGGCGCCGGCGAATGCCTGGGCTGGTTGACCCACCGGGCGATCGAGGACCGCGAGGAGCGCGAGGAGGCCCTCCGCCTCTTCTACGTCGCGACCACCAGGGCCCGTGACCATCTGGTTCTCTCGTCCGGCTTCGCCACGCCGCTCGAAGAGGTCGCGGCCGAGAAGCTCTCCCCCGCGCTGAACCTTGTTTGGGAGCGGTTCGACGGCCGAACGGGCGCCCTCCTCGCCCCGTTGCCCGACGACTCGCCCGAGCCCCAAATCTCGGTGGTCGACACGCGCTCGATTGGCCGACCCGAGCGCCGGGCGGCCCGACGCGCCCGGCCCAACCTCCAGGCGATCTTCGGCGCGATCGAGGCCGCCGGCGCGGGCGAGCCGCGCCCGTCCTCCCGCGCTCCCTCTTCCCCGCCCTCGTCCCGGTTCGTCGATCTCGACGCCCCGTTGCTCGATCCTTCGCGCGCCGGGCGGATCGGCGCCTTGATTCGGGCGTGCGCGACGGACCCCGGCCTGTTCTCGGGCGAGCCTCCCGAAGAGGTCGCCGCCCGCGTCGGCGCCCGCCAAACGCCGGCGGCCAACTCCGGCCAAATCGCCGAGGCCGCCGCGAGGCTCGGCGACTGGGTCGCAAGCCCCTTCTTCGACCGCTTGCGGAAAACCCCAGCCAAGCGCGTTCGAGGCCCCCAAGCCTGGACCTGGCGCGCGTCGCCCACGGCCGAGCCGGTCGTCCGGGGCTCGTGCGACGCCTTGGTCCAAGCCAACGACGGCGCCTGGCGCCCCCTGGTCTTCCTCGCCCCCGGCGAGCCCGAGGCCTGGGGACGCGCCCGAGCCTCGCTCTCCCTCGCCGCCCTCCCCGTCAAGCTCGGCCCCGCCTGGCTCATCCGAATCGGATCGGACGGAACCATCCAGCCCAACCGGATCGACCCGCCCAACGACGGCGAGGTCGGCAAGCTGTTGCGAGCCCGCTGGTAGGACGGCCCGAAGCGGCGGGCGGGGGTCGCGAAATCTTTGTAGCCGGGGTCCGTGGCTTCGAGACGCGAGCCGAAGACCCCGCGCCGATCCCGGCCTCCCAGAGGCCGGCCACGGAAAAAGAGGCGGGCCACACTCGATCCGTAAACCCCACGCCCCTCATCCGGCCTTCGGCCTCAATCGTGTTGGGCGCGCCCGAGAAAATGGGGGCGAACATCCCTTCTCCCCTCGCGGGAGAAGGGAGAACCCGACTTCGTCCACCGCCCCATGCGAGCCGCGCCGAACGGGATTGCCTTCGGCGCTACCGCTGGGTCTCGTCGTCGGCGGAGGCGATTTGGGCGGCTTGGCGTTGGGCGAAGGCTCGCCATTGGGTTTCGAGGTCGGCGAAGCCTTCGATCTGATAGATCTCGCGGAGCGCGACTTCGGGCCCCTGGCGCTGGGCTTGTTTGAGGAAGGCGATGAACTGGTCGGGAGTCCCCCGGCGGACGAGGAACTTGGTCAGGGAGACGCTCTGGGCGTAGTAGAGGCCCCAGTGCTCCGCGCCGGGGTAGTCGATGTCCATGAGCTGATCGAGCTTGAACACCCGGTTTTGGGCGAGGGGAGCGTTCAACTCGGCGGCTCGCCCCTCTTGTTCGGCGGGGGGCTCGGCGAGCACGGCCATGCCCTCGTCGGCCCATCGGGGGATCTGGTGGTCGGTGAAGATGTCGGCCAAGACGACATGGGCGACTTCGTGGGGCAGGACCGCCGAGAGCAACTGAGGGTGGTCGGCCCTAAGGTTCACGCGCCTGGTGGTCACCCGATCGCCGCTGATCCCCATCGTCGAGAAGCCGGGCGAGGTCTCCGGTTGGCCGGTCATTCGGGCGAAGTCGGCCGGGGTCGGATAGAGATAAAGGTCGCATCGCGGGGTCCAAGCGCCCCGGACGGCCCGACTCCCCCATTGCGCGCCCTGGGCGATTCGAGCGGCCTCGGCGGCCTCGGCGGCCTTCTCGGCCAAGTCCGCGTCGACGTGAAAGACCCGAAAGTTCGTCGTCTCCAAGACTTGCCAATCCAACGGCGCGGCGGAGGCGATCGGGACCGGGGCGGGCGCGGGGGACGGGGCCGGCGAGGCGGCCGTGTTGGTCGGGGCGGGAAGATCCAGATCCAGATGCGCCTCGCCTCCGGCCCGGCTCACCTGGCCGTCAACGGGGGGACGATTGGCCGGGGCGCGCTGGGCGGGTCGGGAAACGGGGGGCGACGCGGGCTCATCGGGCGTATTGCCGCGGATGATCAGGCCGCGGCCTCCGCCTCGGCCGGCGTGGCGCTCTCCCTTGCGGGAGTCCGAGACGCGATCCTTGAGATATTCGCCGTACCAGTTGCCGGGGACCAGAAGTTGGATGTTGTCGATCTCGCGTTCGATGGCCTCCCATTCCTCGGCCGACCGGGGGCGGGCGTTGATCCGGGCCACGACGGCCGCCCACCGGCAATAGGCCCACACCTTCTTCCGCGCGGCCGGCAAACGGTTCCGCGCGGCCAGGTCCGCGTAGATCCGGCCCGCCTCCTCGTAGCTTTTGCGGGTAAAGAGAGCGTCGGCCTCGGCCAGTTCGGCGACCGAAGGGTCGGGCGCCGGGATGCTCGCCGTCGGCGCTTCCCGAGCGGGCGCTGGGCTTGGGTTTTCCTGCGGGGGAGCGGTCATCCCCTTCGGCGGCGGGGCGGCGTCCGATAGGGGCGGGATCGGCTCGACCCCCGATTCCTCGGGCTCGGGCTCCGGCGCGGGGTCGGCCTTCTTGTCCGCGGGACCGTTGAGGGGAGGAAGCTCCAACGACTCGGGCGTCGGCTCGGGTTCGGAACTCGGTTCGGGTTCGGCTTCGGCCGCGGGCGCGGCGGGGGAGGCGTCGGGTTCGACCGGGGTCTGGGCGCGGGGGACATCCACCACCGGCTCGGCGGGTTTCGGCTCGGGCTCGGGTTTCGGCTCGGGCTCGGGTTTCGGCTCGGGCTTGGACTCTGAAGCGGGGGCCGGGCTAGGCGCGGCGGCGGCGGGCTGGGGATGGGCCTCCAGGATCGCCAGGTCTTCGGCGAGTTGCTCGGCCTGGTGGTCCTTGCCCGCGGCCTTCGCCTCCTGGATGAGCTTCGCGTAGGTCTCTTTCAAGAGGTCGAGGACGGCGGCGCGCTGGTCGGTCGGCGCGCCGGCGAGGGCGTCCTCAAGCGCGTCGGCCGCGGCTCTGAAGTCGTTGCCGGCGATCAGCTCGCGCGCCTTGGCGACGACGTCGGCCCCGCGGGCTTGCGGGATCGCGGCGGCGACCGTCGCGGCGAGAGTCAGGATCCAGAGGGCCTGGCGCATGACATCCATGTCCTGCTTTGAAAGTGCGCGTCCAATCGATCGAAATCGATATAAACGGGAGGCGAGCGGGCCAATGATCCGGGGGGGCCCAATCCGATCGGCGGAGTATGCGCGGAAGCCGCTGGCCCGTCAACGGGAACCCGTCGCGATCGCATCGACGGCATTCCCATTTCCCTCTCAATCCGGCGAGGGCTTGCGAAGCGGCCCCCAAATCGACCATGTTGGAGGGGAAACGACGCGCCGGCGTGGGAAAGGGTTTCCCGGATGCCGATCCGATCGGACGACGCCGGCGAGGACGAGGACGGCGCAATGCGGGAAAGTCGGAACATGACCAGGGCGCCCGCCAGACGCTTCCGGCTTCGAGGCTGGCCGATCTGGGGCCTGCTGGCGGCCTTGGCCTGCTGCGCGGGGATGGGTGGGATCTTGCTCGCGTCCCGCTCGGCCGGCGACCCCGACCTCATTTGGCGCGAGGCGCAAACCGCGCTGCGCGCGGGTCAAATCGACCAGGCGGCCGAGTTGGTCGGGCGGCTGTCGACGGCCCGCCCACCCCTCGCGCACGATTGGATGCTTCGAGGGCAGGTCGCCATCGCGCTCGATCGGATCGACGAGGCGATCGCCGACTTGACGCGGATTCCCGACGACCATCCCCTCGCCCCCCAAGCCTGGCTCTTGATCGGCCAGATCGAGCTGCGCCGCGATCGGGCCCGGTTCGCCGAAGAGGCGCTGCGGAGGGCCCTGAGCCTCGACCCGACCGTTCAGCAGGCCCACCGCGAACTGATCTACATCTACGGCATGCAGTTGCGTCGAGACGAGCTGACCCGGGAGTTCACGGCGCTCTCGGAACTGACCGACCTGTCGTATGAGAACCTCTTCCACTGGTGCTTGATGCGCAACTGCCTGTGGGAGCCGGGCGAGGTCGCCCAAACGCTGGGCGGCTACATTGAGGCCGACCCCGCCGACCGCCACTCGCGCGTGGCCCTGGCCGACAACTACCGGCGGCTCGGCCTCTACGACGAAGCCGAGGAGGCCCTGGCCCCCTTGCCCGACGACGATGTCGAGGCCCTGGCCGCCCGAGTCATGATCGCCATGGACCGACACCAGGAGGACCTCGCCGAAGCCCTTCTGGAAACCGGCCCGGCCGACGACCCCGACCTGGCCCGGATCCGAGGGCGGGTCGCCCTGGCCCGCCGCGACGGTCCCGAGGCCGTTCGCCAATATCGGCTCGCTTACGAAGACGACCCCGCGAACCGCGACACCCTGTTCGGCCTCATCAACGCCCTGGAACTCGACGGCGACTCCAAGGCCGCCGCCGACCTTCGCCAAGACGCCAAGCTCCTCGACGAATTCAACACCGTGGTTCAGCGGATGTCGATGCGGGAGGGACGAGCGGACCCCAACATCATCGACGACGCCGCCAAAGCCTGCGCGGCCTTGGGCCTGATCCCCGAAGCCCGCGGCTGGCTGAAGCTCGCCATCGCCCGCGACCCCCTCGACTCCGCGGCCCAGCAAGCCTTGTATCGATTCAACGAAAAACACCCCCCGCCCCCCGCCAGCCCCTTCGCCTCGCGCGACGATTGAGGCCGCCGACGAATTCGCCCCGCGACTCAAACCCGGAAAACGCGGCTTATGGCGATCAAGCCAATAAAACGAACAGCCGCCGGGCCACGCCGGGGAAGAAATTGGTCCATGATTTGCTTCCTTTACTGAGGCGTGTCGAGGCGCCCCACCGACCGCCCCGCGACCCCCCCATCGTCCCGCGATGGCCGGAATCCAGGGCGCGATCGCCGCGTCGCGATCTCGCGAAAAACGCGTTCCGCGGCCTCGTCGCGGGGTTGATCTCGTCGACATCCCCATTCCTTTTCCAATCCGACGAGACACAACTCCGAACCTGATCTAGTATGCCTGTATGCAAGGAGGACGCGGCGCATCGAACGCGGAGTCTTTTTTGGGGGGGAGGGCGAGACGATGGACAAGGCGAGGGAAAAAAACCATCGGCCGACGCGCGCGGTTCTCGTCATCGACGACAACGTGGATCTGGCGATTTCCTTGGCGCATTTGCTCCAGTTCTACGACTGCCGCGTCGACGTGGCCCACGACGGCCGCGAAGGGCTCCGACTGGCCCTTCAGAGGCGTTACGACGTCGTCTTCATCGACATCGGCCTTCCCGTCATGTCGGGCTACGAGGTGGCCCGCGTCATCCGGAGCGCGCAGGACAATCCACCGCTGCTTTTGGCCCAAACGGCCTACGGTCAGCCCGAGGACGTTCATATGTCGCGCGAGGCGGGATTCGACGCCCACCTGATCAAGCCCGTCGATCCCGGCGAGCTGATCCGTCACGTTCTGGAAGGCCGCGACGCGTTGTCGGAGGAGCGGGGCCGAAAGGCCGGCGGGGGAGGCGGCGCGGGCCCCATGGTCCGAAGCGCCCGCGGCTCGCCCTCGGGCTCCTCAAGCGGATCGACGCCCAAACATGAACTGGCTCGTCCGAACGTTGATTGTTTTCCGACCGCGAGTTGAGTTGAACCGAATCGAACTCCCCGCCGCCGGTTTTCTCCTTGCCCCGCCACCTGGACTCGGGGCGATCACTCCGACCCCATTTCCCCGCCTCTTCGTCCTCTTCCTTCTCCTCTTCCGAGCTTCTCCCGGCGCGACAGGTGCGGATTGCCGGCGATCGTGAATCGATAGGGCTTGTGGGCCCAGTCTCCCGCGTAGTCGACCCCGATTCGGGGGCCGGCGGCGATCTCGAATGGTGGTTGGGGTCCTTCAGGGTGGGCGATGTAAAGTTCCCCGCCCAATAAGTCGTGGCCGTAGAGGCTTCGGTCGATCCGGAGCGCCCGACAAAGCCGCCCCGGGCCGTTGGTCGCCTCGTCGATGCCCGAGATCGGCTCAAGCGCCCGGATCAAGACGGCCGAAGCGCGCTCGCCCGGCCCCGTAACCACGTTGAGGCAGTTGTACACGCCGTAAATCAGGTAAACATAGGCGTGACCGGGCAAGCCGAACATCGCCTCGGTTCGCGCGGTGCGGCCCCGCGACGAGTGCGCGGCGAGGTCGTGGGAACCGAGATAAGCCTCGGTCTCGACGATCCGGCCGATTCGGTCGACGCCGTCGAGCCGCCGAACCAAGAGCATGCCGAGCAGGTCCGGGGCGACCTCTTCCGCCGGACGGTCGTAAAAGTCTCGTGACGGGATGTTCATCGCCGTCCAAGCTAACCGAACGCGCCGGCTGGTTTCAACTCAACGCCCGGCCAGAAACGAATCGACGGCTTCGACGACCCGCGCGCGCTCGCGGTCGAGGGCGACGAGGTGGTCGGTCTCCGACAGGACCAGCAAATGCTTGTCGGGCGATCCGAGGTTCCGATGCAGCCAGTCGGCGCGCGAGGGCTCGACGACGGTGTCGAGCCGCCCTTGAATGATGAGGGCGGGAGCCTGGATCGATGCGACGCGCGGCTTGACCTCCTCGATCAAGTCCAACGCGCTGGCGGCCGCGAGGAGGTTGAAGGTTCGGAAGCGATCGAGCCGCGCGGCCTCGGCCTTCATCACCGGATCGCGGACGGCCGGCGCGCGTCGGGGGACGCTGGGCTTCCATCGAGCGACCGCTCGAATCCAGGGCGCGGGGCGGAAAGGGAGCCATCCCGTGTACCGGATGGCGAAAAAGGGGGCCAGCAAAACCAGCCGGTCCACCTCGCGCCGGCTCGCCAAGTAAAGGGCGATCAGCGCGCCGGTGGAAAACCCGACCACCGCGGGCGGACGCCCCCCTTGGTTCAAGGCGTCGAACCGAGCCTCCGCGGTCTCGACCCACTCGGGCCACGTCGACGAGGGCATCACGGCGTCGGTCGGCTCGTGACCGGGCAGAACGGGCGCGTCGACCCGCCGCCCCGCGCCGCGAAGCGCCTCGACCAGCGGTCCCAATTCATGTGGCCCCCCGCCCAGTCCGTGGAGGCAAAGCAGCCGCTCCGCCATCGCGTTCCTCCCGGTTTTCATCCTACGAGGATTTCGGGCCGGACGCGAGAGGAGGAGCGATCGTCAACACGATCCGGCCGTCGAGCCGCCCTTCAGACGCTCCAAAACTCGGACGCGGGATTCCGGTCCAGCAGGATGTGGGGAGGGCGGATCAGCCGCCAGGACGGTGAGGCGTCGATCGGCTCGAGATCCGGCAGCGCGCGCTCCAGTTCGTCGGCCAATTCGGCGGCCGAGTCGAAGCGGTCGGCCGGCTTGCGGGCGGTGGCCTTGAGGATGACCGCTTCGACGGCCGGCGGAATCGCGGGGTTGATCGAGCGGGGCGTTCGACGGGTCGCGCCGATGATGTAGGAGCCGAGCGCCTGGGGGGGAAGGCTGGGGGGAAGCTCGTAGAGCCTCGCCAGGGTCAGGGCCTCGAAGATCGTCGCCCCCATCGAATAGACGTCGGATCGCTCCTCGTCGGCCGGGGCCTTCATCAGCCGTTCCGGGGCCATGAACATCGGCGTCCCCGCGCCGTCGCGCATCTGCTCGGTGGTGGCGACCTCCAAATCGCGCCCGAGCCCCAGGTCGCAGAGGTAAACGCCGACGGGCCGCCCCCGGTCGAGCAGAACATTGGCCGGTTTGACGTCGCGATGGGCGACGCGATCGACGTGGAGCGAGTGCAGCGCCCGGGCCGCCCGGACCATCGCCCGGCCCATCGCGACGAGGTACGACGATTCGTCCAGAGTCTCGAACGGGTGGGCCGGCTCAAGGTCGTCGCCCTCCAGGCGCGCCCGGCGAGCCCGGATCACGGCCTGAAGCGTGACCCCTTCGACGAGCGGCATGGTCATATAAGGATGCCCGTCGATCTCGCCCGACTCCAAGACCCGAAGCAGCGGCGGCCCCCCCAGGCGCGCTCCGCGCTCGGCCTCGCGGCGAAACTGGGCGAGCCGCCGGGGCATCCTGGAGAGCCCCGGGTTGAGAACCTTCAGCGCCACCACCGAGCCGTCTCCGCCGCCGACGGCCTTCCAGACCTCGCCCTGCGCTCCGCCTCCCAGCCGAACCAGCAGCCGATAGGGGCCAAGCCATCCCCCCGGCCGAAACGGCGAGGAGGACGAGACCCACGGCCCGCCGACCGATGAAACGACCGGGCCGGGGTGAAACGGCGGAATGTCGTGATGGATTTCGATCGAGCTGACGACGAGGGTCGCCGACGACTCGACCAGCCGATCGGCGATTCGGCCCGCGTCGGCGTCCACGTCGAGACGGCGAGTCGGCGGCCGTGTCCCGGCGGTCCTGAGCATTCACGCGCCTCCGCGAAGTGTCCGTGCGGTCGATATAGGCCCGTCCCCCCGCGCCGGCGACCACGCCCCGGCGCGGTGGGAAAACCCTCGTCGGTCTTCGATCCTCGTCGACCCGGGGCCGCACCGTTGCGACCTCACCCATGCGGGCCTCAACTCAACGTTAGTCCCAAATCCCGCGCTCCGACGGCGAGATTCCCGCGGCGTTTCTTCATCGCAACACGGAGTTTCGCGGCGACAACGAGCCGAAAGAAAGCTTCAAATCCCGCGCCGAACGCCATTGTCCCTCGGGCCACCCTCCCGCGGTGGGGGAACGGGTGATAGGATGGCGGGCCGTTGGAGGATCAGCATTGGTTTTCGAGTCATTGAGGTCGGCGGAATGAGCGACGAGGCGAACCAGCGCGACGCGCGCGACCTGTATTCCACGCCGGTCGACGCGGTGGAGGATCCCCCGCGGACGCTGGTCAGGGCGCTGGGGAAGATCGGGCCGGGGTTGATTCTGGCCGCGGCGATCGTCGGCACCGGCGAGTTGATCAACACGACGAGCCTGGGCGCCCAGGCCGGCTTCACGCTGGTTTGGCTGATCCTTTTAAGCTGCGTCGTCAAGGTGTTCGTCCAGGTGGAGCTGGGCCGGTACGCGATCGTCCACGGCAAGACGACGCTGGCGGCCTTCGACTCGCTTCCCGGCCCGCGACTGGGAGCGTCGTGGATCTGCTGGCTCTGGCTGATCATGATGCTGGTCACCCAGGCTCAGATCGCGGCGATGGAGGGCGCGGTGGGCCAGGCGGCGCACATGGCGTTTCCGGCCGCGTCGCACGCGGTGGCCGACGCCGCGGGAGCGATCGTCCCGGCCTGGGGCGAGTTCCTCCACGATCGCGAGGAGCACATCTGGGCGGCGGTCACGACGGCCGCGGCCATCCTGCTTTTGCTCTCGGGGGGGTATCGCCGCCTGGAGCGGATCACGACGATCCTGGTCGCGACGGTGACGCTTTTCACCGTCGTCAGCGTGGTGATCCTGCAATGGACCGAGTTCCGAATCACGCTTCCCGACGTCCGCCAGGGCTTCACCTTCGCTCTGCCGGCCGCGGCGGTTGGGCTGGCCTTCTCGGCGTTTGGGATCACCGGCGTGGGGGCCTCGGAGCTGGTGGCCTATCCGTACTGGTGCATCGAAAAGGGATACGCCCGGTTCACCGGCCCCCGATCGGCCTCGGCCGACGGCGGCTGGGTCGGCCGCGCCCGGGGGTGGATCCGGGTGATGCAGCTCGACGCCTGGGTCAGCATGGTGGTCTTCACGGTCGCCACGGTCGCCTTTTACCTGCTGGGCGCGGCGGTGCTTCACCCTCAGGGGCTCGACCCCAAGGGGGCCGAGATGATCCCCACCTTGTCTCGGATGTACCTCCAACCGCTTGAGGGAACGCCGCTGGTCAGTTATCGGAACCTGATCCGCGTCGGGTTCTTGCTGGGCGCCTGGGCGGTCTTGTTCAAGACGCTCTACGTCGCCACCGCCGCCAACAGCCGCCTGACGGTCGACTTCCTGAACCTCACCGGAATCTGGCGGTCGGAGGGCGAGGCCGCGCGCGAGCGGGCCGTCCGGTTCTTCTGCGCGCTGTACCCTCTGTTGGCGCTGGGCCTTTACTACGCCTTCCGCGAGCCCCAAGGACTCATCAAAGCCGGAGGAATCGCTCAGGCGGTGATGCTTCCCCTAATCGCCGGCGCGACGATTTTTCTCAGGCTCCGCGACAACGACCCCCGCGTCGGCCCCTCGAAGCTCAGCGACCTGTTCACCTGGCTCGCCTTCCTGGGCATCACCGCCGTCGCCTCGTACAGCGTGATCGACCTGATCCGGAGCTTCTTCGCCGGGTGAGCCCGAAGAGCGCCCCAGCCGATCGGGAGATCGGCGTTCCCGGGGGAAAGCCCATCCCGGGAACGCCACTCTTCCGACCACCGCCCGCCCCCGAGGGCGCGGAACCGGCCCAATCTCGCGCAGTCACGCCGGGCTTGCGCGGTTAGGCTGACAAGGCCGACCGCGCGGTGTTTGCGACGAAAAGCGGGCGCGCGGCCGGGTCGAGTCACCGGAGGATTCTGGATACCGTGTTTGACTTCCTATTGCGGTTCCGCCACGTCTTCGGCGCGGTGGTGGTGGCGCTTTTGATCGGCCTGGCCCTGTTTGGCGAGCGGGTTGGCTACGAGCAGTCGATTGGGTCGTTCTTCGCCGACGACGATCCGGCGATGGCCGTTTACCAGAAGGCCGGGGCGACCTTCGGCGACGACAACTTCGTCTTCCTGGTTTACGACGATCCAAACGTGCTTACGCCGGCCGGCATGGATCGGGTGGGCGAGCTGGCCGCGGCGGTCGCGCCCGAGAAGATCCCCGGCGTGCTTCGGGTCGAATCGCTCGACGCGATGCCCCTGGTCTGGGCGCTCGACGACGCCCTTTTGGCCGTGGACAAGCTTCCGGCGATCGCCCGCGACGCGGCCCTCGGCGCGGCTCGGCGGGCGGTGGCCAACATCGACCTGAAATCCAACGCGATGACCGTCGCCGGCGCCGTCCGCGCGGCCGACGCCCTGGGGCTCGACGCGCTTCGGGGGCGGCTGGCGCGCAACGCCCTGTTCCAAGGGACGCTGATCGACGAGACGGGCGCCACCACGGCCGTCGTCACCCGTTTGAAAAAGACGGACGAGCACAACGTCATCGAAACCATCCAGCGCCTTCGCGAAGAGGCCGACGCGTTCGCCGCCCGCCACAACCTGCCCCGTCCCGCGGTCGTCGGCCCCCCGGTGCTCTTGGCCGACGGCTTCGCCTCGATCGAACTCGACGGCCGACGCCTCGCGGCGGTGGGCATGATCCTCATCGCTCTGGTGACGCTCTCGGCCGTGCGGAGCGTCTGGTGGGCGATCGTTCCCTTGATCTCCGGCTGGGTGGTTTGGCTGGCGACCGAGTCGCTCCTGCACGCCTTCAACATCCGGCTGTCGCTCTCCGGCGGTCCCCTGGTGGCGCAGATCATCGTCTTGACGATGCCCGCGGCGAGCCACCTGGCGATCCACTTCCGAGACAACCGCCGTCGCGAGCCCGACCGCCGCGTCGCGGGACGAACCACCCTCCAAACCGTCTTCACGCCGATCCTCTGGACGGCGATCACCGGCGCAATTGGTTACGCCGCGCTCATCACCAGCGACGTGCTGCCGATCCAGCAATTCGGGGCGATCCTGGGCGTCTGCACGCTCTCCGCGGCGCTTTTGGTGATGGTCCTCTCGCCGATCGCCATGCTCCCCCCCTTCCCCCTGGAGATTCCGGTTCGCGTGGGGTCGAAGTCGCGAGTCGCCGACTGGATGAACCGGCTCACCCTCCAGGCGCACCGTTATCCGGTCGCCGTCGTGGCGATTGTCGCCGCCGTGACGATCCCGCTCTCGCTTGGGATCTTCCGCCTCTCCTACGAAACCAATTACATCAACCTGTTCCGACCCGAGACGCGGGTCGTTCAGGATTATCAAACGGTCGAGTCGAAGCTCGGAGGCATCGGCCTGGTCCAACTCGTCGTCCCGGTCGGCCCGGAACTGGGCCCCGAGGCTTTGGAGAAGCTCCGCCAGGTCGAGAAAACCATCACGGGATTGCCGCTCAAAGACCCGAAGGCGATTGCCCAAGTGATCTCGCCGGCGACGGTCCTCGACCCCGACGACCGAATCGCGGCGCTCGACGCCGAGGCCCAGGCGCGGATTTTGGCCGGCAAGCTCGATTTGATCGGGGCCTCGCCCCAGGCGTCCTTGATGCGAAGCTTCTGGAACGAAGAGACGGGAGAAGCCCGCATCCTCGTTCGGCTCTTGGAGCGGCAGCCCGCGCCGACGAAGGCCTGGATCTTCCAGCGGGCCGAGGCCGCCTCGCGAGAGGCCTTCGGGCCGGGCGCGTACCTGACCGGGCTCTCCTACCTGATGACCCGAACGACCGAGGGGGTGATCTCGACCCAGTGGGGCACCTTCGCCTGGACGGCCATCAGCATCCTCTTAATGCTGACTCTGGCCTACCGAAGCGTCCCGCTGGCGGTTTTGGCCATCCTGCCCACCTTGCTATCGGTGGTCTTGGTTCTGGGCCTGATGGGCTGGCTGTCGATCAAGCTCGACATCGCCACGGCGCTGGTGGCCAGCGTGGCGCTTGGGCTCTCGGTCGACGACACCTTCCACTGCCTGATTCAATTCCGCAACCAGAGGCGAACCCGCGGGTTCCAGCAAAGCCTCTTCGACAGCTATTCGGTCTCGGGACCCGGCGTCATGCTGTCCAGCCTGGCCGTGGCGATCGGTTTTCTCGCGCTCCGATCCAGCGAGTTCGAACCGTTCGTAAACTTCGGTACGATGGTGGCGACCGCCACGGCGGGAAGCACCCTGGGCAACCTCGTGCTGCTGCCCGCCTGCCTGACCCTGGCCGAGCGCCGACGCGCCCAGCCGTTGCCGGTCAAGCAACCCCTGGCGGATGTGGCCTAGACAGATCACGCTGTAGCGATTGCGACCAACCACCGAGGAACCCCAACATGATTCGATCAGCCCTTGGATTTCCAATCATCGCAATCGCCCTCCCGCTGATCGCCCTCGCCCCCGTTCGCGGCGACGAGCCCCCGGCGCGGGCCGACGTGGTGCTCGAGGGGGGCGAGCTGATCGACGGCTCGGGCGCGGAGCGGAGGCGGGCCGACGTCGCCATCCGGGGCGATCGGATCATCGCCGTCGGCGAGCTGGAAGATCTGCCCCGCGACCGGACCATCGACGTGTCCTCGTTGATCGTCGCCCCCGGCTTCATCGACCTCCACTCGCATTCCGATTCCGGCATCGTCGCCGACTCGACCCGGCTGAACCTCAACTATCTGACCCAGGGCGTCACCACGATCGTCACCGGCAACTGCGGCTCCGGACCGATCGACGTCCGCGCGTTTTTGGGCAAGATCGACGCGCGAGGCGCGGGGACCAACGTCATCCACCTGATCCCCCACGGCGCGCTTCGGCGCGCGGTGATGGGCAACGCCGACCGCGAGCCCACCGACGAAGAGTTGGATCGGATGCGGAACCTGACCCGAACCGGCATGGAGGCCGGCGCCTGGGGGATGTCGACGGGCCTGATCTACATTCCCAGCCGCTACGCCCGAACCCCCGAATTGATCGAGCTGGCGAAGGTCTTCAACGAGTTTGGCGGGATGTACGCCAGCCACATCCGGGGCGAGGGAAACACCCTGCTGAACGCCATCGACGAGGCGATCTCGATCGGCGAAGGCTCCGGCGTCCCGGTCCACATCTCCCACCTGAAGTCCAGCGGACGGAGCAACTGGGGGAAGTCGGCCGAGGCGTTGGAGAAGATCGCCGCGGCCCGCGCCGAGGGCCGGATCGTCACCGCCGATCAATATCCCTACATCGCCTCAAGCACCTCGCTCGCGGCGATGGTCATCCCCGCCTGGGCGCTCAACGACGGGAAAGAGGGGTTCGCCAAGATCGCCGACGACCCCAAGCGGGGCCGAAGACTCCGCGCCGAGATCGAGCGCAATCTCGAAGGCCGAAACGGCGGAGAGGCGGTTCGGATCGCCTCGTATTCGCCCCGTCCCAGCCGGGTCGGCAAAGACCTGGCGACGATCGCCGAGGAGGAGGAAACCACCGCCCTGGACGTCGTCATCGACATCCAGCGCAACGGAGGAGCGTCGGCGATCAGCTTCGGCATGAGCGAGGAGGATGTTCGGGCCATCATGCAGTCCGATTTCGTCGCCACCGCCTCCGACGGCTCGGCCCGCTCGATCAACGAGAAGACCCGGCCCCACCCCCGCTCCTTCGGCACCTTCCCCCGCAAGATCCGCTACGCCGAAGATGAGAAGGTGATTACACTGGAACACGCCGTTCGGTCCAGCTCGGGACTCCCCGCCTCGATCCTCGGCCTCCCCGACCGTGGGATCGTCCGGCCGGGCGCCTTCGCCGACATCGTCGTCTTCGACCCCGAAACCTTTCGAGACGCCGCGACCTTCGAGGAGCCCATGATCTACGCCGAGGGCGCCCGTTATGTGTTCGTCAACGGCGTCGCCCTGATCGCCGACGGCGAGCTTCCCGAACAGCCGGGCGCCCGGAAGAAACTCCCCGGCCGGGCGCTTCGGCTCAAAAAGGATGGTCCGGCCGACCTGGTCATCCTCGCCGGCCGGATCTGGACCGGCGACCCGGACAACCCCCGGGCCGAGGGCCTCGCCGCGCGCGACGGCGCCATCGTGGCCGTCGGATCCCGCGACGAAGTCCTGCGCTGGAGGGGGCCCAAGACCCTGATCATCGACGAGCCGAAGGCGCTGGCGACTCCCGGACTCATCGACGCCCACGCCCATATCGACATGCTCGGCGAAACGCTGGAGGCCCTCGACCTGCGCGGGGTGAACGCGCCCGAGGAGGTCGCCCGGCTCGCCAAAGAGCGCGCCGAGAGCTTGCCCGCCGACGCCTGGATCACCGGCGGCAACTGGGACCAAAGCCTCTGGCCAGGAGGCGAGTTCTCCGACGCCCGGACGCTCGACGAAGCGGTGGCCGACCGCCCCGTCTGGCTCCGCCGGATCGACGGCCACGCCGCCTGGGCCAACTCCGAAGCCATGCGGCGGGCCGGGATCGACAAGGACACGGAATCCCCGGCCGACGGCCAAATCCACCGCGACGCCGACGGCCAACCGACCGGCGTTTTCATCGACGGCGCCATGAGCCTGATCGACCGCGTGATTCCGCCGCCGACCCAGGCCGATCTCGAACGGAGGATCCTGGCGGCCGAGAAGCGGATCCTCTCGCTTGGCCTGACCGGAATTCACGACGCGGGCCTTTCGCCGCGCGACATCGAGGTCCTCCGCGAACTCGACCGCTCGGGCCGGCTGACGATGCGCGTTTACGGGATGCTTTCGCCCCCCGCCGGCCGCGAGGTCGAGGCGGTGAGCCGCCCGCCGGTCGAGACGGTTGAGGGAGGCCGATTCCAGCTCCGGGCGATCAAGCTGTTCATCGACGGCGCGCTCGGCTCGCGAGGCGCCTTGCTCTTCGAGCCCTACGACGACGATCCGGGCAACTCGGGGCTCCTTCTCATCGAGCCCAAGGTCCTTGAAGAGACGACCAAAACCGCGCTCGAAAACGGCTGGCAAGTCGCCGTCCACGCCATCGGCGACAAGGGGAACGCCCTGGTCCTCGACGCCTTCGCCGCGGCGCTCGAATCCGCGCCAAAGGCCCGCGATCCCCGGCTCCGAATCGAGCACGCCCAGGTCGTTCGCAAGCCGGACGTCGAACGGTTCGTCGAACTGGGGATCATCGCCTCGATGCAACCGGCGCACTCCAGCAGCGACATGCGATGGGCCGACGCCCGGCTCGGCCTCGACCGGGCCGAAGGGGCCTACGCCTGGCGATGGTTCCTCGACGCCGGAGTCCCCCTGGCCTTCGGCAGCGACTTCCCGGTCGAGATCGTCGACCCGCTTTGGGGAATCCACGCGGCCCTGACCCGCCAAGACGCCGACGGAAAGCCCGAGGGGGGCTGGCGTCCCGACCAACGGCTCTCGCTCGACGAGACGCTTCGGGGCTTCACCGCCGGCTCGGCCTTCGCCGGATTCGCCGAGGATCGGCTCGGAGTCCTCAAGCCCGGCATGAGGGCCGACCTAACCCTCTTCGACCGCGACCTATTCGAAGAACCTCCCGCCCGCGTCCTCTCGACCAAAGTCCGCAAAACGATCATCGACGGCGCCGTCGTCTTCGACGCCGATGGGCCGTAGCGGTTCGTCGCGCTTGATTTTGGGAGGGCGAGGCTCCCGGCCTCAGCCCGCGGCGCGCCCGTCTCCCTCCTCAATCATCCTCCAGGTGAAACCCCTCGGCCACCGCGGCGGGGGTCTTCACCTCGTCGCGGGCGTCGGGCCGTTGTCCCCATCGGCTGGCGAGGTAGCCGCAGATGACCAGTTGCATCTGGTGGTAGATCATGATCGGCAAAAGGATCAGGCCCAGGTCGGGACTGTTGCCGAACATGATCTGAGCCATCGGCACGCCCGAGGCCAGCGTCTTCTTCGACCCGCAAAAGATCGCGGCGATCCGGTCGGCGAATGAGAAGCCCAGCAGGTCGCAGACTCCCCCGACCAGGAACATCACCACGAAGAACAGGACGACCGACACGACGAACGTCCAGAAGGCGTCCATTCCATGCCCCTTCCAGACGCCCATGACCATCGAGTCGCAAAACGACGTGTAGACCAGCATCAGGATCGTCAGGCGGTCGACGGTGTTGATGGTCGCCTCGTTCCGCGCCGCCCACCCCGCGAGCCATCGCCGCGAGACTTGGCCGACGACCAACGGAAGAACCAGCCAGATCATGAGGTCGATCACCACGTCGGAGAGCGCCTGGCCTCCCCCGGCGGCCGCCCCTCGATACCACTCGACCCAAAGGGGAGTCAGCGCCACGCCGATCACGCTGGAGAGCGTCGCGTTGAACACCGCCGCCGGCACGTTGCCCTTCGCCGCGGCGGTCAGGGCGATCGACGACGAGACGGTCGACGGCAACGCGCAGAGGTAAAAGACCCCCATCCGCAAATCGGCCGCGATCCAACCCCCGGGGATCGACAAAATCCCGAGCCCCAACAGCGGGAACAACAAAAACGTGCAGAGCTGAACAACCAGGTGCAGCCGCCACTGAAACGCCCCCGCCCGGAGCGACGCGAACGACAGCGCCACCCCGTGCAGGAAGAAGATCAGGGCCACCCCCGCCTTGGTCAGAAGCTCCGGGTAAAGCCAACCCCCATGCGCGCCCGGCTCGGGAAAGAAATACGCCAGACCAACCGCGACCACCATCCCGGGCAGGAACCAATCGAGCTTCTTCTTTGTGGTCGCTTCCATGAGATTCCCTCTCCCCTCGGGAGGTTGGCCCGAAGAGCCGGGTGGGGAGCGAGGGGAATGATGTAGGGGCGGTCCCCCGTGGCCGCCCTCCGGCGACCGGCGTGGGGGATTCGCGGGCCCCGCGCCGGGCGGGCGCGGGGCCCGCTCCTACATGGGGTGATCGCCGCGGCCCCGCCGTAAACCCCACAACCCTCATCCGGCCGTTCCGGCCACCTTCTCCCGAGGGGAGAAGGATGATTGGCCGCGGTCGTTTCCAAATCGCCGTCCCGCCTTAAGCGAGCTTCTCGGCCTGGGTCGAT